>CECA01014754.1_pt1 | contig 366481 bp, 331 predicted proteins | sample 557351 | NCBI WGS metagenome assembly CECA01 (sample SAMEA3182051, study PRJEB8094) | gut metagenome | biome: human; feature: gut; material: Stool; isolation source: human stools | place: Canada | collected 2012-03-07 | reverse complement strand
GGTGCCTGCGGCTTGGCAAGCTCCGCTTTTGCTTCGGCAATCCAATCAAACAGGAGAGCGATTTTCTTCTTGATGTCCCGGATAACGGCATTGGTTGCTCTGATCCAGCGGTTGAACTCGCCTTTCTCGGTGCGTATGCCTTTCTTCTCCATTGCCCGGACGGTTGCGCCCTCATGGACGGTGGGAAGAAGCTCCACGCCCTGACGCTCATAGCTTCGGTGGTCGATACGAACATCAAGCCCTTTCTCCGCAAACTTGGCGTTGCATAGTTCCGCCCATGTCTGCCGCCAATGTTCCAGCGTTTCGGGACTGCCCCAGTCGGTAGTGGGAACGGCATTGAAAACATACTCGCCGTTCTGGTCTCTGATACGATTTCCGTCCTCGTCCAGCTCGTACACTCGTCGTTGCTTTAGCCCCCATTTACCGTCCTGCTCGATGGGGCGGATGGGACAAAGCACATGGAAGTGTGGGTTTGGTATGCCGCCGTCCTCCCGGTCTGGCTGGTGTACGGCGAAGTCAACCACCATGCCCCGGCTCACAAAGTTCTCCAACAAAAATTGCCTTGCAAGAGCGATGTTTTCCTCAAGGGAAAATTCATTCTGCAAGGCAATGTCAAAGCTGTATGCAAGCTGGGCGTTCTTTCCACGCTCGGCTTTTTCCACGGCATTCCATAGGGTCTGGCGGTCTGCGTATTCGGGCGGTGCATGGGACGGCAGGAAAATGTCAGAGCAGATCACGCCGCCCTTGCGGGTGTAGTCGCTGTATTCGCCGTAATACTCGCTATACAATCGCTCCCCGGCACGGTAGGCGGCAGAAGCAATAGCGGACTGTCCTGCGCTTCGCTTAGTCTGCGTGACGCTCAGATGAAATAGTGCCATCGGCTTTCAACTCCTTTTCTCTGTTCGCTTGGTTGGTGTGAGTAATCGCCATGTGCCAGACGGCTCGCTGGACTTCGGACAGAGAAAAGATGTGTTCCATCAGCTCTGTCATTTCGGTGCGTGTGAGATCTTTGACCTCCGGGGCAAGGCTCTCAATCGTGCCACCCAGATTGCAAAGGCGGTGGGTGCGTTTCTGCCTTTCGCCTTTCTCCAGATATTTCTTTCTGTTCTCAAGACGGTTGAGCTTGTGCTTCTCCTGTGCAAGCTGCGTCTCGGCTCGTTCCTTTTCGGCTCGGAGCTGTTCAAGGGTTTTCGGTTTTGTCATTGTGATTGACCTCCTTTTTTGATTTTTGGGATAAAAAAAGACCGTCAACTTTTCGCACATTGCGACCAGTCAACGGTCTGATTTTCGGTATTTATTTTTCCAAACTTGCTGGCGGCGAACAGCATTTCATGCTGTTTGCGGACGGCAAGTCCACAAGGGATAGACGCACAAGCGTCGCAAGGGAGTGTAGCTCCCTTGACGGAACGAAGTGACGAAACATTTTCGGTCAAGCAGTTTTTCTCTGCTGACCGGGAATGAAGCTCCGCAGGACGCACATACTCCCGATAGGAGAGTATAGAAGTGCGCCCTTTAGTTCCTAAAGGGATTTTCTTCTGACCCAAATTACATAAAATGTAGATCAAGACATTTCTAAGAGGTACTCTCAGATTTTCACAACATAAGGTTCATCTTCAATAATACCCTGATCGTGGGTAACAATGATAACCGTTTTACCTTCTTCATTGAGTTCGTGCAATAACCTCATAACAATATCTCTATTTTTCTTGTCAAGTGAGCCAGTAGGTTCATCTGCCAAAACAACAGAACATTTTTTCATCATAAGACGAGCTAAAGCAACTCTCTGTTGTTCACCACCGGAAAGCTGATAAACTTTTTTGTTAACTTCCTTTGATAACCCCACACGATTAAGAGCTTCTTTAAGTGATACTTTAGTTCGGCTTGATTTTTTAATCAAACTTAAATTTTCTTTAACTGTCTTATTTTCAAGCAGTGCAAAATTCTGAAAAAGAAACCCCACTGTATCCGCAAAAAAACTGTTTTTATTTTTAAGCCGGGTAATATTCAGCCCTTCGATTATGATACTGCCGCTATCCGGCTTTTCGATACCACCAATCATATTGAGCAAAGTGCTTTTTCCACTGCCGCTATCCCCGCTGATTACTACAAAACTTCCATCCGGAATTTCCAAATTAAAGTTGGAGAAAATTATTTTCTCTCCAAATGCTTTATTTAAGCCACGAATTATAATCATAAACATCCACCTTTCAAGGACTTTGAGATATTTGTTTTTTCAACCCACATAACATTTGTGAAAATGATTGCCATTTCAATAATGGTGAGCAATGCTCCAACCAGTAAAGCAATCCCGACACTTGCGTTAGATATAAAAAGCGAAACAATGCAAATCAATATCACAACGGCTATATTTTCTAAGAGATTAACGGAAATAAATCTTTTGTGCCTTTCATAAAAGCGATAGCCCAAAACCTTTTTGAGGGAGATTTCCATCGCATTAAGTCTAAATTCCATTTTCACTTCAGATATGATGATAGCGATATCTAACAGCAATACTAATACGCAAAGAGAGCTTATAAAGCCAATCAGTTTCACGAGAAAACTATGACTATAAGTATAATCCTCCCCGACATTCGTCAGCATAAAATAGTGTGGACCAAGCTGTTCTGCATATTTTTTCGCAGCATTACGAATTGTGCTTTCATCGCATCCGTAGATCACCTCACCATTATATGTTCCTGTTTCGATATAACTTCCATTCAAAGCAACAGCCTCATTTGCCTGATAAATAACAATCGGATTTGTTGCTCTTGACAATCCGTCAATAGCCTCTTCTCTGTTCGAATTGAGATAATAAAATTGCTCTCTGCCAGAATATTCTTTATAAACAACACGCAGTTCTTCTGCATTTTGGGTAAGAGAGTCAATTTCCTCTTTTGCGATATCTTTGTATGATTCCGCATTTTTTCCCTTTGGCACGAAGACCACGATATCCTCTTTTTCATCATCTTCAGTAAGCATATCAGAAAACCCTTGCAGCATATCTCTGGCATTATGATTTACAAAAATATAATTATCCGTATCGCTTATCCGGCTGCCTATGCAGACCACCGGATTTATAGTGTTGTATTCATTTTCGTAAAGGTCATTCCAAAATTCGCTCTCTTTGGATTCCTCCTCATTTTCTTCAAAAGGAGGTTCAATCTGCATAACTCCAAAATAGTAATCATTATAATGATTTTCTAAAAGAGTAGTGTTTGTAAGTAAATTACCTTGAATGCTACTGAGATTTGTAGTTATTGTAAAAATCGTCATAGCAGTAGCAAATACTTTAAGACCGTTCAGAAGATAAAACATACCTTTTTTATCTGAAGCATTGGCAAAGGCTTTTTTTACATCAAAGCGGACAAAAGCAGCATAAGGAATTACGGAAAGAACTGCTCCGGCACAATACACTGCCAAAATGAGATGATCTTCATACGCTCCCGATATAAATTGAGAAACAAGCAACTTTGCTAAGACGAATAATGCAGCATATGAAATCATATCAGCCACTACAGCTTTTAGAGCAATCACAGCAGCATTTTCGCCCAGAGAAGCTCGTACAACTACTTCCTTTTGTCTGCGTATCACCTCAATCATATTAAGTACAATCATCAATATGGCAACCAGGCCCCAAACAATGAACATCATATCAGTTTCGGTTGATTGCCAAAACTCTGGCTGCGATATAGAATATTCTTTTGCCAAATCTTGATATGTGGCAATAATGTCATCATCGTCACCGATATAGCTGACCATTATTTCCTGTCCATTGCCTGTGTTTTTTGCTTCTCTAAAATCTTCAAATTCTATTACGGTGATTCCGCCTATCAAAGCCGTATATGTTTTTTCCTCAATATCCATTGTGCTTTTAAGACTATCCCGAACAACGGTATCATCACCATAAATATAAAGTCTTGTCTGATAATTAGAAACTCTCTGATTAAAAGTCGAAAAAATATGAACACCATGCTTCTCAGCTGTATCTTCTGCATTGGCTAAAAATGAATCCATATCGTCATTAGTAGTTGTGTATCTGGACGATAAATAATAAGCACCATTAAAGTTCCAGAGCATATTTTGATATACTTCAGCTTGCATAACAAAAGCAAAAATAATCGTAATCAACAGCAATATATTTCTTATATGTTTCATTTAAAATTCTTAAACCTCCTTTGAATAGGTAACAGACACACGATTGCCCAAAATACTAATATGGATTTTTTCATACAACCACATTCTCTTGTTAGATTCTAATTTTCCGTTTTCTTTATTCGCATAAATTGTACCATAAAACTCGTGAACAATTCTACCGCAACTTTGGACTATATGAGAAAAGTCCGAACAGTTTTCTGCCCGGACTTTCTCTCTCAATCGTAAATCAATTCCGCTTTCACAACTTCCTCTGCCTGTGCCTTGCAAGCGTTCATCTGCCGCACCCATTCCATTTGGTTTTCGGCTTTCAGCTTTTCGGTCACGCCGTTTTGCTCTGCCAGTGACCGCACGATCAGCTCCATGCGGTTTCGTGCCGCTTCGTCAATCTCGGCGCAATGCTCAAAGAGCTTGTCGGATAGCACCAGCTCATTGAACAGGATCGGGCGGTGCATTTCCAGATACGCCTTGCGAAGTCTGCCGTAGTGTCCGAGGGGCTTGGTCTTGCGGATAATGATGTTTGGGATAAGATAATCGCCGTTCTGTGTGTAAGTGATATTCATGCTGTTTGTACTCCTTTCATCGGCTCTCTCTGCGGTAAACTGCTGACAGGGACGAACACGCCCTTTGCAATGTCCTCCGCACGAATGGCGGCTTTCTTGGCTTCGATTTCTGCCTTTTTCCGCTTCTTGATTTTGTCCTCGTATCGCTTCTGCGCTCCGCTGGCTTTCCGCTTCAAGTAGTTCTGATGAAGCCTGTCCTTGCGTTCCTCACGTTTGCGGATTTCCTCTAATTCCTCCGGGGTAAGCTCCACTTCTCCAAACGCCGGTGGAACGAATCGCCCAACAAAATTGAAGTAAATCTCGACCTCCTGTGTGGTCTGTATACTGCCTTTGCGGTCACGCTCATGCACAAGGATTTTCTCGATAAACTCATTGAGCATGGCAATGGTCAGCTTGTCGAAGTTCTCATATTTGTCGATCAGAGCGATAAAACGGTCAGCGTCCTTTTCGTGCTTCTCATAGCTCTTGACAGCCTTTTCCAGAACAGAGATTTCAGCGGTAAGCTCGGACTGTTCCTTTTCGTATTGAGCGTCCAGAGTGGCGTATCTGCTGTCGGACAGCTTGCCTAAAATGTTGTCCTCATAGATTTTGCAGAGCAGGACTTCCAGCTCGGAAACTCTCTGCTTTGCTGTGGCAAGGCGTGTCCGCTGCTTCCTGACCTCTGCCGTCTGCTGGCTGGACTGCGCTTCCTGCACCACACGGACAAACTCGGCTCTGTCATGCTTCGCATAATCGGCAATGGCTTTCAGCATTTCCGAGACAAGGGACAGTACCACATCTTCGTTGATACGGTGCTGGGTCTTGCAGAGCGTTCCGCAAGGAACTTTGGTGTACTGTGAACAGGTATATTGAGAAATACGCTTGCCGTTGTTGGTACGGTGGACATACATCTTGCCGCCGCAATCGGCACAATAAAGCAAGCCTGTGAGGGGAGCTGCTTCGCCCCAGCCGTCCGGGTAGCGTCTGACATTCCCACGGATTTTCTGCACAAGGTCAAAGGTCTGCTGGTCAATGATAGCTTCATGGGTATTCTCGAAAATCGTCCATTCGTCCTCCGGGACATAATGGCTTTTCTTGTCCTTGAAGTGCTTTCGGGTCTTGAAGTTGATGGTGTGTCCCAGATATTCACGCTTTTCAAGAATGTTGCAGATGGTGGAAGAACCCCAGCCGTACACATCTTTGAAAGTCTTGTTTTTGTTCACGCCCTCGCCGTGCTGGGCAAGGTAAGCGGACGGAATGAGGATTTTTTCTTCTTTCAGCTTGCTGGCGATCTGATACGGACCGTAACCCTCAATCGTCATGGCAAAGATGCGCTTGACCACCTCTGCGGCTTCGGGGTCAACCAACCATTGGTCTCTGGCTTCGTTCCAGAGATAGCCGTAAATGACCGTGCCTGTGAGGTGCTTGCCGGACTTGCCTTTGGACTGGAAAGTGGAACGGATTTTACGGCTGGTGTCTCTGGCGTAATACTCGTTCATAATGTTGCGGAAAGGGGTAAAATCATCGTCCCCTCTGGCACTGTCCACGCCGTCATTGATGGCGATAAGGCGAACGCCACGCTGACGCAGGATTTCCATAATCTGACCGACTTTCAGATAGTCACGACCCATGCGGCTCATGTCCTTGATACAGAGGTATTCCACATTCCCGGCTTCAACCTCTTTCATCATGGCTAAAAATCCGGGGCGGTCAAAACAAGTGCCGCTGATACCATCGTCCGTGAAATGGACAATGTTTGTAAAGCCCTGCCGTGCGGCGAACTCCTCCAACATAGCTTTTTGATTGGAAATGGAATTGCTCTCACGCTGTTGGTCATCATCTTTGCCAAAGTCATCACGGCTCAATCGTTCGTACAGAGCTGTGATTTTCTCGTTTTTTCTCATAACTTGCGCTCCTTTCTTCGGTTTTAGGTTGTGTGTTCTAAGAGACTTCCCAACCGCTTGATTAAGAAGTCTTTTAGAGCATACAACACCCGCCGCCAGCTTGTATTTGCGGTATTGCTTGACCGCAAAGTGGTCAGGATCGCGGGCTTCCAGCTCGTCGAACATGACATCCACAGGGTTCTTGAAGGTCTCATCGTCCTCTCTGGCTTCCGAGGCATTGATCATTTCGAGCAGGGTAGTAAAGTTTTTCTCGTGGTCGGGTGCCTCGTACCAGATGTAGCCGATGAGGGCGGTATAGTACAGCTTCTCCGCCTTCACCCAAAAATCTTCGCCGGACTTATCGCCATCTCCCTTCGTGTTGACGATGATCGTATTGACCAGCTTGAGGATGTCCTTCTCGCTGCGGATGTAGCTGAAAGGATTGTAGTGCATGGATTTCCGGAAATTGATGGTGTTCAGCGACTTGATGACGTAGCCGCCCTTTTCAAGCATTTTGCCGCACTCCACCAGCACCGTACCCTTCGGGTCAGTCACAACATAGCTGCTGTGCATCTGCATCAGGTTTGGCTTCACGAAAAAGCGCGTCTTACCTGAGCCGGAACCGCCGATGACAAGGATATTTTTGTTGCGGGCGTATTTCGGCTGCTTCGGGCGGCTGTTCATGGTCAGGAACTCCGTCTGCGTTAGGATGACGTTGTTGGAGAACTCCGGATCCGTGTACGGCTTGATGTCCTCCGGCTTGCCCCATCGTGCAGATCCGTATTCTTCGCCCTGCCGGAACTTCTTGCGGTTTTTGCCCTTGACGTAGACCGCCAACTTGAGCAGCGCACCGGCAAACAGACCGATGAGCAGATCGACGGGATGAAAGCTGGGAAGCGGATTTGCAAAGGCAGTGCCGAACACGGCAAAGCCGTTTGTCAGCTTGTCGATGAACGCAGTGCCGGGTGCGAGACGGAAGACGGCGGCGATCTTATCTGCAAAGTAGAAGGCAAAGACATACGGAAGGTTCAGAAGAACGAGCTTCTTCACATCGGGCTTGTTCACAGTTCTACACCCCGATCCTTGGTCTTGACCTTGACCTTCTCTTTGTGCTGCGCCTTGCTCTGGGCTCTCTCCTGATCCAGCTTGTGCCGGATGGACGGCTGTTCCTTCTGCTTGACGGTTTTGGCGGAGAACTCCTTGAACGCGGCGGTCATCACATCAACGTCCCGCCCCTTGAAGAAGACAAGATAGCTGGGCGGCTCAACGGAAACGTCCTTCTTGAGCGCAAAGTCCAGACCGTATTTGCTGGCAGTCCGCTCAAAGGATTTGATATTGCCATCCGTCACTTCGATGTTGGAGATGGCGGCATTCTGGCTCATCAGATGCTTGATGGACTGCTTGCCGCGATAGGTTTTGGGCTGCTGCATCTGCTTCTGCGCCTTCTCGATCTCCTGAACGAACTTGTCCAGCGCCTTTTTCAGCACTTCGGCTGAGATTTTGCCGCCCTTGATCATGATTGCAACAACTTTGGTGTTGACTTCATCCTGCATTGCGGCGTTTACCTCCTTTCGTTGGAATGATTATGGGGACTGCTGCCGAAGCTAAGGCGGCACAATCCGGCGATAGATAATTTTCATTTGCAATGTCCTCCTTTCCGAGCAATGCTCACGATGGTATTCATTAAAGAGTGCCTTCACAAAGGCTATAATCGTAGGTCTTCGGCTTCTTTGACCCTGCCGATCTGTCCTGCCCGTAGAAATCATGATTGACGAGCGCGGAGTAGTAATTGTCTATCGTCAGAGAGGCGTTATACAGAGCGGTCAACAGGTACGCCCGGATATTACGGATGTCTGACGGGTTCTTGTTCATTGCTTCCAGAACGTACTCTATGTGGCTGCTATTCAGCTTGAGAAAGCGGGACTTAACCACTTGCTGCGACATATCCTCGCCATTGATACGGATGGTCGGCGCAGTGGAACAGACGGCATCCAGCATGATGTCCATGATCTCCCGGAAGCGGTCTTTATCGAACTTCGGATCCTGACATAGAATGTCGTAGTCAAGATTCTCTTTGATAATCTCTTCATACTCGCTTCGCTCATCCATCCTGTCCATCCCATCAAGATTGATGGATTGATAGTTGTTCAAGTCAGTATTTCTTTTTTGAGTAATTACTTGATCAGTATTTATTTGGGACGGCTTTTCCGATAACGGGGCATCCGATGGCGATTTCTCCGTTGACGGCTTTCCCGTCAACGGTAAGTCCGATGACGGAGAACTGGGCTGCGGAATCTCAAATACTGTGTACTCGTTGTTAGAAAAACGCCCACGGGAGTCATAAAGCTGACGGCGGACAACATACCCGCTTCGCTCAAGAGCTTTGACGGCTGCTCTCGTGGAGTCCAGTCCGTCGGCACTGAGTTTCGCCAAGCCGCGCATGGAGTAGTCCCAATCCTCCGGGAGACTCAGCATCAAAGAGAGCAACCCTTTTGCTTTTAACGGAAGAGCCTTATCACGGAGATGGACATTCGACATGACGGTGTAGTTCTTGTTTTTGTTGACGCGAAAGACACCCATATCATCGCTCCTTTTCTGAAGGCTGACGATCCCGACGGGTGGGAAGCGAGATTGGGGAGTATGGGCAGTATTCAAACACGCACGTCTGGTGCCGCCAGAATGGGCGATGATAACGGCAAGTGCGGCACTCCGGACAAATGCCATCGCAACCGCTGTCATAGTGATCTTGGTTTGGAGTCTCCCTCATGAGAAGTCCAAACGCCTGATAGTATTTTGATGGATTCATTTTTCCCTCCATGTTCTTGAAATAGAAAAAGCCCCTGTCATGGTTCTGCTTCGAGCTTGATGCTCCATGTAGCAGTACATGACAGGGGCTTTCGTTGTATTAAGTTTATTGCTGCGTCCTCCTTTCGAGTGTGCGGTTGCAGCTCACCGCAGTCAAACAGCTTGCACTCTGGATGCTTGCGAAGTTGGACAAAATCAGCGAAACACCAGTGTTTTCAAGGCTTTCTGACCTTGCTCCTATTATAACTTAATCGTCGATGCGGCGGACAATACCGGTAAATTTCATGTCCTCTCCCCCCTCTATGCAGTAATAACAAAATCCCCGCAAATTTTATACCCGTATTTTAACATATTCAACGAAGCATGTCAACAACAATTCGAAACGTGTCGAGAATTTTTGCAAATAACCGCACAGACCGCCGCGTAGACTTCTCCCGTAAGGAGGTGCGCGGTGTGGCGATGGGGATATTCTGGACGCTGATGGTAACGGTGTCCCTGGTGTACGGTGCAGTCAGCGGCCGTCTGTCGGCGGTGACAGCGGCAGCACTGGAGGGCGCCGCTGCTGCGGTGGAGCTGGTACTGGTCATGGCTGGGGCACTGTGCCTGTGGTCCGGTGTACTGGAGCTGATGCGGCGCAGCGGCATGGCGGCGGGACTGAGCCGCCTGCTGCGCCCGGTCCTGCGGCGTCTGCTGCCCCAGGCAGGACGGGACGAGGAGACGCTGGCTGCCCTCAGTGCTAACGTCAGCGCCAATCTGCTGGGGCTGGGCAACGCCGCCACGCCGGCGGGTATACAGGCCGCCAGGCGTATGGCGGTGGGCTGCAGCGGCACCGCAAGCGACGAGTTGTGCCGGCTGGTGGTGCTGAACACCGCCTCGGTGCAGCTGCTGCCCTCCACCGTGGCCGCCCTGCGGGGCGGACTGGGCAGCGCCGCGCCGCTGGATATCCTGCCGGCGGTGTGGCTGTCCTCGGCGCTGTCGGTAACAGCGGGCCTGGCCTGCGCCCGGGTACTGAGCCGGGTATGGAGGGCGTGAAATGGAGCCATTTTCCGCCTGGATACTGCCGCTGCTGCTGTCCGGCGCCGCTCTGTGGGGCACCCGGCGGCGGGTGGATGTCTACGACGCTCTTGTCACCGGTGGGAAAAACGGCCTGCAAGTGGCGGTATCTATCCTGCCGGCGTTGGCCGCCCTGCTGACGGCGGTGTATATGCTGCGGGCCTCCGGCGCATTGGATGCCCTGACGGCTCTGCTCGCCCCGGCGCTCACCGTCCTGGGCGTACCGCCGGAGACGGCGCCGCTGCTGGTAATACGCCCGCTGTCCGGCTCCGGTGCGCTGGCTGCCGGCGGCGATATCATGCGCCAGTACGGGCCGGACAGCTACATCGGGCGCTGCGCCGCCGTGATGCTGGGCTGCACCGAGACGACGTTCTACACCGTCGCCGTCTATTTCGGCGCGGCAGGGATCAAGCGGACGCGCTACACCATCCCTGCCGCCCTGACGGCGGACCTGGCTGCCTACCTTGCTGCGGCCTGGGCCGTCCGGCTGTTCTTCGGCACGTGAAAAAGCCACCCCTCACGGGGTGGCTTTTTCATAGTTTACATCTTCTCCGGTGCGGAGCAGCCAATGAGCGTCATGCCGTTTTTCAGCACGGCGCGGGCGGTGTCCGCCAGCTTCAGCCGTGCCAACAGCACGTTCGCCGCTTCGCCCTTGATGCGGCAGGCGTTGTAGAATTTGTGGAACGCGGCAGCCAGCTCCACCAGATAGCGGTTGATGAAGCTGGGATCGTAGTCCCGGGCGGCCAACTGCACCACGGCAGGGTACTGGGCCAGCTGCTTGATGAGGGCCTTCTCCTCGTCGGCGGTCAGGACGGGCAGATCAGCCTCCGCCGCGGCGGGGACGGTATAGCCCTCCGCCGCCAGCGCCTTCACCAGCGTGCAGATACGGGCGTAGGCATACTGGACATAGTAGACCGGGTTCTCGCTGTCCTCCCGGACGGCCAGGCCCAGGTCGAACTCCATCTGCGTCTCCGGCTTGGCGTTGAAAAACCAGCGGCAGGCATCCACAGGGATCTCGTCCAGCAGGTCGGTGAGACTGATGGCCTTACCGGTGCGCTTGGACATACGGACGGTCTCGCCGTCGCGGACCAGCTTCACCAGCTGCATCAGCACGATGTCCAGCCGGTGCTGGCCGTCCAGGCCCAGGGCGTCCATAGCACCCTTCAGCCGGGCCACATGGCCGTGGTGGTCGGCACCCCAGATGTTGATAACCTTGTCAAAGCCGCGGACGGCGAATTTGTTGCGGTGATAGGCAATATCGGCAGCGAAGTAGGTATAGAACCCGTTGGCGCGGCGCAGCACGTCGTCCTTCAGGCCAAGCTTTTCGATAGCCTCGTCGCTCTTGCCCTCCTGCCGCAGCTGGGCGGCTAGGATATCGGAGGTCTTCAGCCACAGCGCGCCGTCCTTCTCATAGGTATAGCCCCTGTCCGTCAGCGCCTGCACTGTGTCGGCTACATAGCCGCTGTCGTGAAGGGAAGACTCGAAGAACCACTGGTCGTACTGAATGCCGTACCGGGCCAGATCGGCCTTCATCTTGGGGATATTGACGCTGAGACCGAACTGGGCCAGGGCGTCATGGCGGGTCTTTTCGTCGCAGTCCAGATACTTATCGCCCTCATTCTCGTAGAAAGCCTGGGCCAACTCCCGGATATCGTCGCCGTGGTAGCCGTCCTCGGGGAATTCCACCGCGTCCTCGCCCTTGATGATCTGGAAGTACCGGGCCTCCAGACTCTTGGCGAACTTTTCGATCTGGTTGCCCGCGTCGTTGACGTAGAACTCACGCCACACGTCCGCACCGGACTTTTGCAGCACGCTGGCCAAAGTGTCTCCCAACACGCCGCCCCGGGCGTTGCCCATGTGCATGGGGCCGGTGGGATTGGCGGAGACAAACTCCACCATGTACTTCCTGCCAGCCAGCGTGTCGTTCTCGCCGTACTTCTCCCCTGCCGTCTCAATGCCGGAGACGGTGTCGGCGAACCACTTTTCGCCCAGACGGAAGTTCATGAAGCCGGGGCCGGCGATCTCCACGGAGGTGAAGTAGCTGCCCTCCAGCGTCATGTTGTCGATAAGGGTCTGTGCCACCTGACGGGGGTTCATCTTCATGGCCTTGGCCGCCGCCAGGCAGAAGGTGGTGGTATAGTCGCCGTTGGCGGTGTCCTTGGGGATCTCCACCGCCGGCTCGGCGGTGATACCGGCAGGCAGCAGCCCTGCGGCCGCAGCCTTTTCATATGCAGCCACTGTCAGCTGCCGTACCTGCGCCTTGGCGCTTTCGATCATATTCATGCGTCCTTCTCCTCTTTTGTCAAAGTCAGCGCCAGGTGCAGGGCGGACAGCGCCTGCGTGCCCAGCAGCAGTGTATACGTCAATGTGATATGGCCATCGCCCTTTCGGGGCAGGTGCCAGGACACCTCCTTCGTGTCCACGTGCAGCGTCAGCGCACCGCCGTCGCCGCCGGCGATCTGCGTGACCGTTTGCCGTTGAGGGTCCAGCAGCAGGCCGTAGCCGCCGTCCTTGGACTCGGTGATGACAACGGCCCGACGCTGCTGCGTCTCCAGCCGCACCTCCGAGGCCACGGCGCTTCCGTCCAGTTCGTTCTGCGCCGTATAGCGCAGGCGATAGCCATAGTCGGTCTTTTCCAGCGTCCCTGTGCCCCGGAAAGTCAATTCGTCCACGCCGCCGGCGAAATCACTGCGGCTGCGGACCAGTACCTGTACCTTGTCCATGTCAGTACCTCTCGATGTCTACGTGCTGTACCGCGCTCTCCAGCGGCCGCCGCAGAAACTGCCCTGCCAGCGCACCGAAGTCCTCCGGCTGGTCGCTGGCATACAGTGTCAGTGTGCCGTGGTCACGTTGGGCCAGCGCACCCCGGTCTGACAGCGTCTGCCGCAGGACCCGCGCCGCCGCAGCGCCGGAGTCGATGAGCGTCACGCCGGGGCTCATGATGTCCGCGATGATCTCCGTCAGCAGCGGATAGTGGGTGCAGCCCAGGATGAGGGTGTCGATCCCCGTGGCACGCAGCGGCTCCAGATACTCCCGGGCCACCGTCTCGATGACCGGATCACCGGGGCGGAAGCGCCCGTTCTCCACCAGCGGCACAAACAGAGGGCAGGCCTTGACATACACCTGAATGGCGCCGTCCAGCGCCGCCAGACAGCGCTCATAGGCCCCGGAGCGCACGGATGCCGCCGTGGCGATCAGGCCCACCCGCTTATTTCGGGTCGCCGCAGCGGCCGCCGCGCAGGAGGGCTCCACCACACCGAGAACGGGGATATCGTTCTCGGCCGCCAGCACCGGCAGCGCGTTGGTAGATACGGTGCCGCAGGCCACCAGCAGCGCTTTCACATCAAAGCTCCGCAGGAAATGTACATCCTGCCGGGCGTAGCGCAGCAATATTTCCGCCGAGCGCCCGCCGTAGGGCACACGGGACGTGTCGCCGAAGTATATAATGTTCTCAGAGGGGAGGATGCTGCGTATCTCCCGCACGGCGGTCAATCCGCCGGAGCCGGAGTCGAACACCCCGATAGGCCGCTGATCCATATGCGCCCTCCTTTTTCCTGCCGCCGCGGCGGCAGTGCATAGTTTAACTCATATATTGTACTATGTTTCCCCTATCGTTACAAGCTAAAAATTGGCGCACCTGTTCATTTTTTTCTGTGGCAATCCCTGCGGGAACGTGCTATAATCGTGGAAATGAATTTCTGCCCGTGATGGAGGTGGTATGATGGAACTGAACATGACGGAAAAGCAATTCCGGCGTCTGCTGGATCTGGTGTATATCGGCAACTGGGTGCTGAACTCCACCCGTGGCGACGACCGCATCAAGGAGTACGACCAGGTGGAGAGCCTGGTGTTTGCCCACTGCCTGGACCACGGCATGGCGCCCCTGACGGAGCTGTACCAGGGAGAGCTGATCCCCTCCCGCGCCTTTGCCGACGGCGGTATCCATGAGGCCATCATGGCCTATGAGGACGCCACGTTCTTTGAGATACTGGCCCAGGAGCTGGCCCTGCGGGACATGGACGATCCCCCCATCACGCCGGAGAACTACGATGAGATCATGGCCCGGATGGAGACGTACTTAGGTGAGTTTGAACAGCACGGCACCGACAACATCACCGTGGACATGGAAGAATAAAATGACCCCCCGACGGTATCGGGGGGTCATTTTATTCACCTTTTACCGGAACATACTCCTCATAACGAAACCGCAGGCCGTTTTCCTCCATATCCGCCGAGCGCTTGTCCAGTCTCCACCCGGGATCGTGCTCCAGATCAGGGAAGAAGGCATCCGCGCTGCCATCGGCGGCAATTCGTGTCATATAGACCCGATCGCACAGCGGCAGGAACATCCGATAGACGCTCTCGCCACCAATGACCCAGCTGTCCTCATCGGCAGTCAGCAGTGCCTCCGCCGGAGAGTGGACGATCTCGGCCCGTTCTGCCGTGAAGCCCCGCTGCCCGGTCAGGACAATATTGCGCCGGTTCGGCAGGCCCCTCCCACCGGGTAGGGACTCCAGCGTTTTGCGGCCCATGAGGACCGTATGCCCGGAGGTCAACTCCTTGAACCGCTTGAGGTCGGCGGGCAGATGAAACAGCAGCCGGTTATCTCTGCCGATGCCCCACTTCTCATCCACGGCGACGATGGCATACATGGCGTTCCCTCCTTAAATGGCCACCGGGATCTTGTCCTCAAAGGGCTGAGGGTCGTACCCCTCCAACGAGAAGCTGTCGCGGGTGAACCGGTAGAAATCCGTCACCGATCTGTCGATGATAAACTCAGGCGCGGGACGCTCGTCCTTTTCCAGCAGCTTTTCGATAATGGGCACATGGCGGTCATAGATATGGGCGTCGGCGATAACATGGACCAGCTCACCGGCCTCCAGCCCAGACACCTGCGCCATCATGTGTACCAGCACGCTGTACTGCACCACGTTCCAGTTGTTTGCCGCCAGCATATCCTGGCTGCGCTGGTTCAAAATGGCGTTGAGGGTGTTGCCAGAGACGTTGAAGGTCATGGAGTAGGCGCAGGGGTACAGTGCCATCTCGTGCAGATCCTGAAAATTGTAGATATTCGTCAGGATGCGGCGGCTGGCCGGGTTGTGCTTCAGATCGTACAGCACCCGGTCCACCTGGTCCATCTCCCCCTCGGGATACTGATGCTTCACCGCCAGCTGGTAGCCGTAGGCCTTGCCGATGGAGCCGTTCTCATCGGCCCAGCTGTCCCAGATATGCCCGCGGAGATCATGGATGTTGTTGGACTTCTGCTGCCATATCCACAGCAGCTCGTCGATGCAGGTCTTGAAATACGTTCGGCGGATGGTGAGGATGGGGAACTCCTGGCGCAGGTTGTAACGATTTACAATGCCGAATTTTTTGACGGTGTGGGCGGGCGTACCGTCCTCCCAGTGGGGACGCACGTTCTGATTTGTGTCCCACACGCCGTGGGTAAGGATCTCCCGGCAGTTTTCCTTGAATATGCGGTCTGCGTAGCTCATGGCGGCGTCCTCCTGTGTGATTTTTTCTATTGTAGCACAGGATAAACCGAAACACCAGCGCTTTACGATAAGAAAAGTGAAATTACATTTTGATATACCTGCCATAAGAAATTGCGGGTTGCAAGTTTCCGTTTCCTTGTTATAATATTCTGCGGACAAAATATAAGGAGGTATCTCCATGACTTATGATGTGATCATTATCGGCGCCGGCCCCGGCGGTATTTTTTCCGCCTATGAATTGATGCAGCGCAGGCCGGAGTGGAAGGTGGCCGTACTGGAGGCCGGCAATCCGCTGGAAAAGCGGCACTGTCCCATCGACGGCGACAAGGTGAAGTCCTGCATCCACTGCAAGACCTGCGCCATCATGAACGGCTTCGGCGGCGCCGGCGCATTTTCCGACGGCAAATATAACCTGACCAACGAGTTCGGAGGCACACTGTACGAATACATCGGCAAGCAGAAGGCCATGGAGCTGATGCACTACGTGGATGACATCAACGTGGCCTGCGGCGGCGCGGGGACAAAGCTCTACTCCACCGCCGACAGCGGCTTCAAGCGCTTGTGCCTGCAAAACAATCTGCACCTGCTGGACGCTTCCGTGCGGCACCTGGGCACGGACATCAACTATAAGGTCCTTGAGAACCTGTACGCCAAGCTGAAGGATCATGTAGATTTCCACTTCCTCACCCCGGTAAAGGCGCTGACCGTCACCGAAGATGGCGCCTACGAGGCCGAAACGGACAAGGGCACGTTCACGGGACGCAAGTGCATCATCTCTGTGGGACGCAGCGGCAGCAAATGGATGGAGTCCGTCTGCCAGTCGCTGGATATCCCCACCAAGTCCAACCGTGTGGATATCGGCGTGCGGGTGGAGCTGCCCGCCGAGGTGTTCGCCCCCATCACCGATGAGCTGTATGAGAGCAAGATCGTCTATAAGACCGAGAAATACCAGGATAAGGTGCGCACGTTCTGCATGAACCCCAGAGGCGCGGTGGTCAACGAGAACACCAACGGCATCGTCACCGTCAACGGCCACAGCTACGAGGACCCCGCCATGCACACGGAGAACACCAACTTCGCCCTGCTGGTGTCCAAACACTTCACCGAGCCGTTCCGGGACAGCAACGGCTACGGCGAGAGCATCGCGCGCCTGAGCAATATGCTGGGCGGCGGCGTGATGGTCCAGCGGTTCGGCGACCTGATCCGCGGCCAGCGCAGCACCCCCAAGCGCATCGAAAAGGGCTTCATGACCCCCACGCTGGCCGCCACACCCGGCGATTTGAGCCTGGTGATGCCCAAGCGTATCCTGGACGGCATCATCGAAATGCTCTACGCCCTGGACAAGATCGCCCCTGGCACCGCCAGCGACGACACGCTGCTCTACGGCGTGGAGGTGAAGTTCTACAACATGGAGGTGGCCCTGGATAAAAATCTGGAAACGCCGCACAAGGGCCTGTTCGTCATCGGCGACGGCAGCGGCGTCACCCACTCCCTGTCCCACGCCAGCGCCAGCGGCGTGTATGTGGCCCGCTATCTGGCCGAGCACGAATGAGATACGAAACCGGGACGGCGCTGCTGCCCCGGTTTTTCGTTTGTCTTTGCCCCGCGGCTGTGGTACAATGTATAAAACCGCAAAGGAGGGGCACCCATGGCCGATCTCAATACCGATATCCGCTATATCAAAGGCGTGGGCGAGGCCCGGGCCAAGGCTTTTGAAAAGCTGGGCGTTTTCACACTGGGCGACCTGATCGCCTACTATCCCCGCCGATGGGAAGACCGTTCGCAGCTCTACCCTATCCGGGACCTGCCGGAGGGGGAGTACGCCTGCTGCAAGGCCATGATCGCCCAGCCCCCCACCGCCGCCCGTATCCGCGGCGGACAGACGCTGGTGCAGGTACGGGCTGTGGACGAGGGCGGCGTGCTGGATGTATCCTTCTTCCACCAGGAATACCGCAAAAATGTCCTGCATCCGGGAGAGACATACATCTTCTATGGAAAGGTCGAGGGCGGCGGTGTGCGCCGCCGCATGGTCAATCCCCTGCTGGAGACGGAGGGGAAGCAGCTGCTCACCGGCCGCATCATGCCCATTTATCCCCTGACGGCGGGGCTGACCCAGACTATGGTGGCCAAGGCCGTACGCCAGGGGCTGGACCAGTGCCGCGACCTGCCGGAGGATGTGCTGCCGGACGGGATCCGGCAGGCGCACCATCTGTGCTATGCCGGGTTTGCCTACGAGAACATCCACTTCCCTGCCTCGGAGGAGGCGCTGGATACCGCGCGGCGGCGTCTGGTATTTGAGGAGCTGTTCCTGCTGAGCTGCGGTCTGTCCCTGCTGCGGCAGCGGCGGGAGACGGTTGCCGGCCTGCCCTGTCAGGCGGCGGACATGGCGCCCTTCTATGCCGCCCTGCCCTTTGCCCTCACCGCCGCCCAGCGGCAGGCTATCGCGGACGCCGTAGGCGATATGACCTCCGGCCGGCCCATGAACCGCCTGTGCCAGGGCGATGTGGGCAGCGGCAAGACCATGGTGGCCGCCGCCTGTGTGTGGTTCGCCGCCCAAAGCGGCTGGCAGTCGGCTCTGATGGCCCCCACGGAAATACTGACCCGCCAGCATTACGAAAATCTGGCCCCGCTGTTCGCCCGCTTCGGCCTGCCGTGCGCTCTGCTCACCGGCTCCACCCCCGTCAGGGAGCGCCGCGCCATTCTGGCCGGCCTGCAAAGCGGGGATATCACACTGTGCATCGGTACCCACGCTCTGCTGACGGCGGACGTGCAGTATGCGCGCCTGGGTCTGGTGATCACCGATGAACAGCATCGCTTCGGCGTAGAACAGCGCTCCGCCCTGTCCCATAAGGGCGCCGCCCCACACACGTTGGTGCTGTCCGCCACCCCGATCCCCCGGACGTTGGCCCTTATCATCTACGGCGATCTGGATGTGTCCGTGATCGACGAGCTGCCGCCGGGACGGCAGACAGTGGAGACCTTCGCGCTTGGCGAAAAATACCGTGCGCGGCTCAACGGCTTTATCCGCAAGCAGGTGCAGGAGGGCCATCAGGTGTTCATCGTCTGCCCGCTGGTGGGCGAGGATGACGCTCTGCCCGACGAGCGCAAGGCCGTGACGGCCTACGCCAAGGCACTGCAGGAGGATACCTTCCCCGAGCTGCGGATAGCCGTGCTCCACGGCCGTATGAAGCCAAAGGAGAAGGAAAAGGTCATGGCCGCCTTCGCCGCCGGGGAGAGCGATATCTTGGTCTCCACCACCGTGGTGGAGGTGGGCGTGGATGTGCCCAACGCCACACTGATGGTGGTGGAGAACGCCGACCGCTTCGGCCTGAGTCAGCTGCACCAGCTGCGCGGCCGGGTGGGCCGCGGCCAGGCCAAGAGCTACTGTGTTCTGCTCAGCGACGTGCAGAATGACGACACGAAACGGCGGCTGAAGGCCCTGACCCAGACGAACGATGGCTTCCGCATTGCCGAGGAGGACCTGAAGCTCCGGGGACCCGGCGACTTCTTCGGCAGCCGCCAGCATGGCCTTCCCACGCTGAAGGCCGCCGATCTCAGCTGCGATATGCCCCTGCTGGCCGAGGCCCGGGATGCCGCGCAGCAGCTGCTGGCTGGCGACCCGCTGCTGACCCGGCCGGAGCACGCCGTGCTCCGCCGCCGGGTGCAGGCCCTGTTCCGGCAAAAGGATGGCACTCTGAACTGAAGCAGGGCACCCTCTCCGCGCTTGAAATGCCGGCAATAAGCAGCGGCGCCGGAACGATGTTCCGGCGCCGCTGCTCTCTGCTGTCTCCGCGCCGTTTGCCCGGCGGAATGGGGCAGATATTCCCCCGGAAATGAAGAAAGAGCAGCCTTTCGGCTGCTCCTTCTCCCTCCCCAAGACGGCCACAAGGAGCGCCGTAGCGCTCCCTGTGGTGGTGTGTTGTCGGGTAAAAGGGGGAATACCCGACAGGGGGGTGGCACGGACAGAGGGGGGTGACTCTATTCATGCTCAACTGTATTGTACACCTGCCTGTCCGGTTTGTCAAACATTTTTTCTGATTTTTTGCAGTGGGTAACATTGGGGTAAAGTTAATGTGTTCTTAATGTCACTATCCTTGCTTTTTATGAAATAATGTCGTACACTATATGTGTGTTTGCATGATACAGGAGGTATACTAAATGGTCTCCATTATAGAAGTAACTGACAAAGCCCAGCTGCGCCGGTTCGTGGACTACCCAAATGAGCTGTATAAGGACGTGCCTCAGTTCGTCCCCGCCACCTATGGCGACGATCTCTCCGATTGGGACCGCAGCAAGAACCCCGCCTTTGAATACTGCGACGCCCGCTGCTGGCTGGCCATGCGCGACGGGGAGATCGTGGGCCGCATCGGTGCCATCCACTCCCGCAAGGCCAACGACAAGTGGGGTGCCAACCGCCTGCGCTTTACCCAGGTGGATTTCATTGACGACCCGGAGGTCTCCTCCGCCCTGTTCCGCACGGTGGAGGCCTGGGCGAAGGAGCTGGACTGCACCGCCGTTCACGGTCCCCTTGGCTTCACCGACATGGACCGCGAGGGTATGCTGGTGGAGGGCTTTGACCGCCGCAGCTGCTTTTTCACATACTACAACTATCCCTACTACATCGACCACATGGCCGCCCTGGGCTATGTGAAGGACGTGGACTGGATCGAGGAGCTTATCACTGTCCCGGAGGACGAGGCCACCATACAGCGCTGGGAGAAGATCTCCGACTTCGTTCTCAAGCGCCACCGCCTGCACATTCACGAGGCCAGGAGCCGCCTGTCCTATCTGCCCCTGCTCAAGCCGTTTTTCGAGCTGGTCAACCTGGCCTACGCGCCGCTGTACGGCACTGTGGATCTCTCTGACCGCCAGATCAAAAAGTACTCCGCCAAGTTTGCGCCCCTCATCAATCCCAACACCACCTGCTTCGTCATGGATGAAAACGACCGCATGGTGGCCTTCGGCGTAGGTGCGCCAAGCCTGGCCTCCGCCCTGCAGAAGCACCGGGGACGCCTCATGCCCACCGGCTGGATCGACGTTCTCAAGGCCTTCCACAGGAACGACACCGTGGACCTGCTGCTCATCGCCGTCCACCCGGACTACCAGAAAAAGGGTGTTAACGCCATTATCCTCAGCAAGGCCATGAAAGGCTGCCACAAGCTGGGCATCAAGCAGGCCGAGACCGGCCCCATGCTGGAGCTGAACGACAAGGTCCAGTCCCAGTGGAAGGATTTTCAGACCGAACAGCATAAGCGCCGCCGCTGCTTCATCAAGCAGCTGTGATACATAAAAGGGACCGGCTCGGCCGGCCCTTTTTATCTCCCGCTGAAAAAGCAGCACCCTCCTGCCGGCGCAGGAGGGTGTTGTTCATTTCAGCTCTACCACGGTCACGCCGGCCTCGCCCTCGCCGTATCGGCCCAGGCGGAAGGACTTGACCTGTTTGTTTTTCTTCAGCAGCTGGTGCACGGCGGCGCGCAGCGCGCCGGTGCCCTTGCCGTGGATGATGGTCACGGTGCCCAGCTTGGACCGGGATGCCGCGTCCAGGTAGTTCTCCACCACGCTTTCGGCCTCCAGCGTCTCCAGGCCCCGGATGTCCAGCTCGGCGGATGCCCGCGCCCCGGTGTTGATGGACACCGCCGGTCCGCTGCGCTGCTGCGCGGCGGCGGACTGCTTTTTCTTCTTCTCGATCTCCTCCGCCGTTTCCAGCAGGCGCACCTGCGCGGCCTTGACGGTCATTTTCATCTTGCCCGCCTGCAGGAGCAGCGTGCCGTCGCCGTTGACCGCCAGCACCGCGGCGCCGGTACGCACACCGGCCAGCTCCACCGTGTCGCCTACGGCGATGGGCCGCGTAGGCGCGGGCACCGGCTCTGTGTCCTCGTCCCGTTGGTGCAGCGCCGTCTCCGCCTCGTTCAGGCGGCGGCGTATATCGCTTTTCCGGTCATTCACGGCCTGATAGTCCGACCGCTGCTGCTGTTTCCGCAGCTCGTCCAGCTCGGCGAACACCTGATCCGCCTGCCGCTGGGCCTGCTGCACGATGCGCCGCGCCTCGGCCTCGCCCTTGGTCCGGGCGTTGTCCTTGGCCTTCTCCATCTGCTCACGGAAGGTCCGCGCCTTCCGCGCGTCCTCCTCCCGCTGGCGCCACAGCCGATCCGCCTCGCCCTGGGCCTTCTCCAGCCGCTGGCGCTTCTCCTCCAGTTGGGTCAGCACGTCCTCGAACCGCACGGATTCACTGTCCATCTGGGCCTTGGCGTCCTCGATGACGCTCTCGTCCAGCCCCAGCCGCCGGGAGATGGCGAAAGCATTGGACTTGCCTGGTATGCCGATGAGCAGCCGGTAGGTGGGGCGCAGCGTCTGCACATCGAACTCACAGCTGGCGTTCTCTACCCCCGCCGTGGTCATGGCAAAGGTCTTCAGCTCCGCATAATGGGTGGTGGCCGCCGTCAGCGCGCCCTTGCGCCGCACGTCCTGGATGATGGCGATGGCCAGCGCCGCGCCCTCCACCGGGTCGGTGCCCGCCCCCAGCTCGTCGAACAGGATCAGGCTCTTCTCGTCCGCCAGCTTCAGTATCTCCACTGTGTTGGCCATGTGCGCCGAAAACGTGGACAGGCTCTGCTCGATGCTCTGCTCGTCGCCCACGTCCGCCAGCACCCGGTCGAACACCTGCACGGCGCTCTGGTCTCCGGCGGGGATGTGCAGGCCGCACTGGGCCATCAGACACAGCAGCCCCAGGGTTTTCAGCGTCACCGTCTTGCCGCCGGTATTGGGGCCGGTGATGACCAGCGTGTCATACGCGCCGCCCAGCGCCACCGTCACCGGCACCGCCTTGGCCGGGTCCAGCAGGGGATGCCGTGCCCGCTTCAGGTCGATGCCGCCCCGCTTCCGCACCAGCGGACGCCCCGCGTCCATGGCATAGCTCAGCTGTGCCCGGGCGAAAATGGTGTCCAGCTGCACCAGCAGGTCGTAGTCGTACAGGATGTTCTCCCGCTGCGCCGCGCACTCGCCGGACAGTATACGCAGCACCCGGTCGATCTCCTTTTCCTCACGGGCCTGCAATTCCTTCAATTCATTATTGGCCTGCACCACGCCCATGGGTTCCACGAACAGCGTTGCCCCGGAGGAGGAGATATCGTGTACCAGACCCGGCAGGCTGCCCTTGCACTCCGCCTTTACCGGCACCACGAACCGCCCGTCCCGCTGGGTGATCAGCGCCTCCTGCAGCACCTTGGCGTAGGAGGGTGACGAGATGATCCGCTGCAGGATCTGCCGTCCCTTGCTGGCCGCAGCGCGCATATTCCGCCGTATGTCCGCCAGCTCCGGGCTGGCGGTGTCGGCGATGGTCTCTTCGTCCAGTATGGCGCCGCGTATTTTATCCTCCAGATAGCGGTTCACATGGAGGGCAGAGAATAGCCGGTCGATGGCCGTGGTCTCCCCCTGACGCTCCGCGTCATAGTCGCTGACCCGCCGCGCAGCGGTCAGCACGCCGGCCACATCCAGCAGCTCCCGGGTGTTCAGCACGCCGCCGTGGTCCGCCCGGTCCAGTGCCTGGGATACGTCCTTCACACCCGCAAAGGACGGACTGCCGTGCAGGCCCAGCCGCGTCTTGGCCGCATCCGTCTCATCCAGCAGGTGCTCCACCGCCGCCGCGTCTGTGGCAGGACGCAGCCGCAGGCACCGGGCCTTGGCCTCGTCGCTGACCGCATGGCGCGCCAGCAGCTCCAGCACCGCCGGCAGCTCCAGTGTGCGGATAGATTTCTCAAATAACTCGCTCATGTATGTATGTCCTCCTGTTATCCCAACAGGGCCTTGTAATAGTCCAGCGTCCGGAACCCGCGCTCCAGCTGGGCGGCGATAAACGCCTCGCCCGCCTGATCCAGCGCCTGCAGGGCGCCCGGCTCCAGCGTAAAGCTGTACAGCCGCCTGGGGTCCGCGTACAGCACGTGCCGCAGCGCCGCCAGACCAGCCTCGGTCAGCGGCAGCCGGAAGCTGCGCTCCGGGCCCCTGCACGTTCCGCACGCCACAAATCCGCCGGAGATGTCCAGCACCGGTCCCTCCGGCTGTGCCGTTCCGCACACGGCGCATTCCTCCGCCAGCGGCTCAAAGCCCGAGAGCGCCATCAGCCGGAACTGGAACGCCGCCTTCACCAGCCGCGGGTCCTTCCCCGTGCGGCACAGGGCGTACAGGGCGTTCAGCAGCAGCGACAGTATCTCGGGGCAGGGCGTCTCCTCGGCGCACACCGCCTCCGTCAGCTCACAGAACCACGCCGCCAGCGCCAGCAGCTCGATGTCCCGGCCCAGCCCGTCGAACAGCTCGATGGGCGACGCCTCATCCAGCATATACCAGCTGCCCCGCTTGAAAATGGTCAGCTCGGAATAGGCCGGCATCTGGCAGGCCGCCGCCAGGCGGCTGTTCTTTCGCCGCGCGCCCCGGGCGATCAGGGGTATCTTCCCCCGGTCCGCCGTCAGCACCGTCAATATCCGGTCTGTCTCCTTTGTGTCTGTGACCCGCAGCACCACGCCGCCGGTCACGGTCTTTCCACTTTGCATACAGCCTCCTGGGCCCCGCGGTACAGCAGATACGCCTCCGGCGCGCCGGTGTCCAAAAATAATTCCCAGTAGTCCACGCGAACACCTCCATGTCGTTAGCATGGGAGCTTTCGCCGGTTTTATGGCTGGAAATTTGTTGATGTTATTCCTCGTTGTAGCCCTGACTACGAATGAAGTTGGGATTGTCCCGCCAGTTTTCCTTGACCTTCACCCACGTCTCCATGTACACCTTCGTGCCCATGAATTTCTCAATATCCCGACGGGCCGCGGAGCTGATGCGCTTGAGCATTTCGCCGCCTCTGCCGATGATGATGCCCTTGTGGCTGGCCTTCTCGCAGTAGATGGTCACGTCCAGGTCGATGATGCCCGTGTCCTCCCGTTCGGAGAACTTCGTCACCTCCACCGCCGTGCCGTGGGGGATCTCCTTGTCAAGGCAGCGCAGCATCTTCTCCCGGACGATCTCCGCGCACACCTGGCTGTCCGCCTGGTCGGTGGTCATGCCGTCGGGGAACAGCTGGGGGCCCTCCTGGGCGTATTGGGACAGCTGCCGCATCAGCTCATCCAGGCCGTCGCCGGTCCGGGCGGAGATGGGAATGATGGCATCAAAGCCGTCATAGGCCGCGCTGTACGCCGCGATGACCTCCAGCAGGGCCTCCTTTTTCTCTACCGTGTCGATCTTGTTGATGCACAGCACGCAGGGCAGCTGCTCCTCCCGGATGCGCTGCAAAAGGACCTTCTCCGGCTCGCCCACATGGGGGATGGGCTCCACCAACAGCAGCGCGCACTCCACGTCGCTGAGGCTCTCCCGCACCACCTTGACCATATAGTCCCCCAGCCGGGAACGTGGCTTGTGCAGGCCCGGCGTATCCAGCAGCACATACTGGGTATCGCCCCGGTTCACCACGCCGTAAATGCGGTTGCGGGTGGTCTGGGGCTTGTCCGAAACAATGGCGATCTTCTCGCCCACCAGGGCGTTGGTCAGGCTGGACTTGCCCACGTTGGGCCGTCCGCACACGGTGATCATTGCGGTTTTTGTGATGTTCATAGGTGATCCTCAACTTTCTTTCATTTGAGCAATTTGTAAGTGTATATGCGCCTGCACATGGCAGGCAAAGTCCGATCAGAGAGACAGCTCCATCTTGATTTCACGCAGAGGACTGCCATCTGTGGCCCATGTGGCATTTTCAACAGTTTCAACAGTCTTGAAGCCAAGCTTTTCATAATGCCGGATCGCTGCGGCAAGGGGACTGGCCGTCCACAGGATGACTTTCTGATAGCCCGCGGCTTTTACCTTGTCCATAACGGCCCGAATCAGCGCCGAGCCGATACCGTATCGCCGGTATGCCTTCTCTACCGCAAAAAGACGCAGCTGTCCAACCGCAGGGTCATCCGTCTGGCAGAGCATAATGCAGCCTGCCAAGCTGCCGTTCAGTTCCGCAACGAAGAGTTCTTCTTTATCACTTTTCTCCTTTTTCGCAAAATCCAATGCGATTTTGGCGGCATAATCCGTAAAACTCGGTCCCCATGCATACTCTTCGGAATAAAGTCTTTTGTGAAGCTCGGCAACATACCGCTCCTCACCCGGTCTGTATGGTCTGATAACTGTGTCCATTTTCTGTCCTCCCTTTCGGTTAAATCCATTTCACCGTTCCAGGCCCAATTCAGACATGATCGTCTCCTCGCGGTCGCGCATCTGGGCCTTCATGGGGCCCTCGTCCAGGTGGTCGTAGCCCAGCAGGTGCAGCACGGAGTGTACCGCCAGATAGGCCAGCTCCCGGCGGTTGGCGTGGCCGTATTCCTTCGCCTGCGCCTTCACGCGCTCCAGAGAGATGACCATGTCCCCCAGGGGCACATAGCCGGTGCCGGGGTCGGCGTCCTCCGCGCCGGGCAGCTCGCCGGGAGTCAGTTCAAACTCCGGAAAACTCAGCACGTCCGTAGGGCGGTCCACCCCACGCATCTCCAGGTTGATGGTGTGGATGCCCGCGTCGCCGGTCACCAGCACATCCACCTCGCAGGGGAAGTCCACCCCTTGCTCGGCCAGCGCTGTGCGGATGACCCTGCGGAGAAAGCTGCGTGTGCCCTCGCTGACACCGGGGACATCGGCGGTCACCGGGATATAGTGTCGTTTCATTTCTTTTTCTCCTCAAATTTGGCGTAGGCCTCGATGATGCGCTGCACCATCACATGGCGCACCACGTCCTCCTTGGTGAGCCTGCATATGGCCACGCCCTCCACGTCCCGCAGCACCTTCATGGCCTCCTTCAGACCGCTGACCTTGTCGGTGGGCAGGTCGATCTGGGTCACATCGCCGGTGATGACCACCTTGGAGCCGAAGCCCATGCGGGTGAGAAACATCTTCATCTGCTCGCGGCTGGTGTTCTGGGCCTCGTCCAGAATGATAAAGCTGTCGTCCAGCGTCCGCCCGCGCATATAGGCCAGGGGCGCCACCTCGATGTTGCCCCGCTCCAGATACTTCTGGTATGTCTCCGCCCCCAGCATATCGAACAGGGCGTCGTACAGCGGGCGCAGATAGGGGTCCACCTTCGATTGCAGATCGCCGGGCAGGAAGCCCAGCCGTTCGCCGGCCTCCACCGCCGGACGGGTGAGGATGATGCGGTTCACCTGCTTGTCCCGGAAGGCGGCCACCGCCGCCGCCACCGCCAGGTACGTCTTGCCCGTGCCGGCAGGGCCCACACCGATGGTGACGGTCTGCTTCAGGATGGCGTTGACGTACTCCTTCTGGCCGATGGTCTTGGGCTTGACGGGCCGGCCCTTGCTGGTGATGCAGATCACGTCCTGGGTCAGCTCGCTGATGCGCTCGGCCTGGCCGGAGCGCACCAGCCCGATGACGTAGCGCACATGCTGGTCGGTGATCGTCTCGCCCTTATTGGACAGGGTCAGCAGCGCCTGCACCGCCTTCACCGCCAGCATCACGTTTTCCGGCTCGCCGGACACGACGATCTCGCCGCCGCGGTTCACCGCCTGCACCTGAAATTCCGCCTCCAGAAGCCGGATATTCTCGTCGAAGGAGCCGAAAAGATTGACGGCCTCCTCCATGCGTTCAATACCGATACGTTGTTCCATGTTTTGGGTTTACCTCCCTGTATCGCTTGTTATAGTCAGCGGCGCGTCCACGCCGATCTGTTCCTCGCACTCCGCCCGCAGCGTCACCATAAGGTACGCGCCCTGCCGCCGGGCGGATACGTCCGCTTTCAGAACACGGCCATCGTCTCCGATGGTCTGCGCCAACTGGGCCTCCAGCTGCTTTTGTCCCTCGGCGCGGGCCTCGTCCTCCGGACGTTCACCGTCGTACACCGCACGCTCGGCCACCGTCTCTGTTACCAGCGTTACCGGCAGACGCAGCCCGAAGGGCAGCTGCACGCCACGGTATCGTATTATTTTATCACAGTTTTCCCGGCCCTGCAATATGCTGTCCCCCACAGGCAGCGCAATTCGATGCCGTCCGAGGTCCAGCGCGGTATGGGTGCGGGGCTTCACGGGCTCCGTGCCGTTCTTCAGTGTGGTCTCCAGCGGCACCGGCACCGTCCACTCGTACCATGTCCGGGCCCAGATCCGCCCGGTGGCCCGCATATACCGGCAGCCCCGGGGCGAGTCAGCCACCCCGGACAGCAGCACCTGTCCCGCCTGCACCGTTTCGCCCACCGCCGCGCAGGTCACCCCGTCCAGCGCCTCGATCTTCGTGATGAGCCCGTCTCTGGCCGCCACGATGTTCTGCACGTCGCTGTCCCGGTAGAGATGCGGCGGGCGGACGCGCTCCACCACCTGCACATGGGCGGTGCAGCCCTTGACGTTCACCGCCAGATACACCACGTCCGGCAGCAGCGGCAGCACCCGGTTCCGCAGCTCGTCCTGGTCCAGGCCTACACCACGCGTGCCCACGCGCACGCCGCATCGTTCCAGTGCCTGCAATACGCTTTCCGTGGGGACGGTGTCGTTGCCGGTGACCTCAAAGTCCCAGATGAAGGCGCTGCCCACCGCCAGCAGCAGCGGCAGCACCAGCGCTGCCGCCAGCAGCACATACCGGTGCCTGCACCGCCGCCACAGCTCCGGCGCGCCGGACTTTCGGCACACGGTCACCTGTGCGCCGATGTCCGCCGTCACCTCGGCCAGGCGCCGCGCGCCGGACAGGGTGGTGGTCACGCGGAAGGATGTCTCCGTCAGCCAAGTCAGGTCCCAGAAGGGAATGCCGTGGGCGGCGCACAGGTTCACCACGCGCTCCGGCGCGGTGCAGACCACCTCAGCCACCGCCTGACCGCGGAGATAATTCACTGCTTTACGGTACACGGCGCCCCCCTTACTCCACCAGTTCGATGCCGGATATTTTTCCGGTGATCCGCAGCTCCTGCCCCGTCATCACCAGCAGCTGCAGGTCCTGGCCCCGGACGCGGACCACCACGCCGCCGCCGTTGACGTCCACCGCCTCGGTGGTGTAGGCCAGCACGCCACGGTGCCGGTCCATATACAGCTCCCGGTTGCCCAGCAGCTCGATCCGGGCCACGCCGGCGGCGATGTTCACCGGCAGCTCCAGGCGCTCCAGCGCCTCCTGGCCCACCTGGGCCAGCTTCTTTTTCAGCCCCGCCACACCGTCACCTCCCTGCGGATGATACAGAACGCTATGCGCGGACGCACCGGAACTTGCCTGTCCGGGGCGGGGTATTTCCCGGCGGCGGCGCGCATAGGCTGGGGACCGGTGATGGTGATGATAAAGCGCGTGTTGGCACTGCTGGGCAGCGGGGCGCTGGCGATACTGCTGCTGCGGCAGGCGGAGACGGCGGCCCAGGCGGTGCGGGACGGCGTACAGCTGTGTTTGACGTCGGTGGTGCCGGCGCTGTTCCCGTTTTTCGCCGTCTCGTCCCTGCTGGTGGCGCTGGGGGCAGCGGAGGCGGCGGGCCGGGTGCTGGCTCACCCCTTCAGGCGGCTGTTCCGCTGCGGCGGCGCGGGGTGCGCCGCCCTGCTGCTGGGGCTGGTGGGCGGCTATCCTGTGGGGGCGCGGACGGCGGCGGAGCTGGTGCGCCGGGGAGAGCTGTCCCCTGCCGAGGGGGCGCGGCTGCTGACGTTCTGTAACAACGCCGGCCCGGCCTTTGCCATCGGTGTGGCGGGGGTGTCGGTATTCGGCAGCGCCCGGACGGGAGCCTGGCTGTATCTGCTGCACTGCGCCGCCGCGCTGCTGACGGGCCTGCTGTTCTGCCGCCGCCCGCTGCCAGTCACCGCCATGCCGAAACGGCCTGTGCCGCCGCAAACCGGACTGACGGGGCAGTTTCTCCGGGCGGTGGAGGGGGCGGTGTCCGCCATGGCCCGGGTGTGCGGGTTTGTGGTGTTCTTTCTGGTGCTGCTGCGTCTGGCGGAGGGGCTCATCGGTCCCCTGCCGCCGCTGGCGGCGGGGGTGCTGGAGCTGACCAACGGCATCCTGCGCCTGATGCCGGACCGCCGGGGCTTCGTCACCGCGGCGGCGCTGCTGAGCTGGGGCGGGCTCAGCGTCCACTGCCAGACAGCGGCGGTGACGGCGGGCAGCGGTATCTCCCTGCGGCTGTATCTGCCGGCCAAGGCGGTGCAGGCGGCGTTGTCAGCAGGACTGGCGGCACTGCTGGCACCGTATCTGCTGCCGTAGGGCACCCCGCGGGTCCCTCCTGCGTAGAATGACCACGGAGAGAAGTCTCCCATCATTCCCGACAGGAGGTCACATAGGATATGAGCATTACGCTCCGTCATGCCGCCGCCTGCTATCAAGCCCCGGACGGCGAGGTGGAGGCGGTACGGGACGTGTCCTTCACGGTGGAGGAGGGCGCGTTCGTCAGTTTAGTGGGGCCCTCCGGCTGCGGCAAATCCACCCTGCTCAGCGCCATTGCCGGTCTGGAGCCCCTCAGCGGCGGCGCTATCGAGATCGACGGCCGGACGGTACAGGGCACGTCGCCAAAGATCGGCTTTATGCCCCAGCGGGACCAGCTTTTCGAGTGGCGGAATATATGGGACAACGTGACGCTGGGGCTGACGGTCCGTGGTGAGAAGGACCCGGCGGCCTATGCACACGTGTCCCGGCTGCTGGAGCGCTATGGGCTGGCGTCCTTTGCCAAAAAGCGGCCCTGCCAGCTCTCCGGCGGTATGCGCCAGCGCTGCGCCCTGATCCGGACCCTGGCCACTGAGCCGGAGATACTGCTGCTGGATGAGCCCTTTTCCGCCCTGGACTACCAGACGCGGCTGGCGGTGTCGGCGGATATCTGGCGCATATTGCAGCAGGAGGGCAAAACGGCCCTGCTGGTCACCCATGACATCGCTGAGGCGGTGAGTATGTCCGACCGGGTGGTGGTGCTGTCCCGCCGCCCCGCCGTGGTGAAGGCGGAGATGGACATGGGTGCGCTGCGTGGTCTGCCGCCGCTGGAGCGCCGGGACACGCCGGAATTTCACCGGTACTTCAACGCCATATGGAAGGAGCTGGACGTTCATGCCTGAGAAAGCGCCTTCGCCCCGCCGTACGGCGTACCTGAGGACCGTGCGCCGCGAAAAGCGCCGGGTGCGTATCTGGCAGATCGCGCTGGTGGCGGGGCTGTTTGCCGTGTGGGAGCTCAGCTGCCGGCTGGGGCTGTCCGACGGCTTTCTGGTCAGCAGTCCCAGCCGCATGGTGCAGACCCTGTGGCGGCTGTGCGCCTCCGGCGAGCTGTGGCACCACGCGGCGGTGTCCATCGGTGAGACGGTGCTGGGCTTTACCGCCGGGACGGTGCTGGGCACGGCCGTCGCCGTGGCCATGTGGTGGTCGGACACCGCCGCCCGCATTCTGGACCCGTACCTGGTGGTGCTGAACGCACTGCCGAAAACAGCCCTGGGGCCCATCTTCATCGTGTGGATGGGCGCGGGCATGGGGGCCATCGTCACCATGACGCTGGCCATTTCACTCATCGTCACCATCCTGAGTATGTACACCGGCTTCCGCACCACCGACCCGGAGAAGCTGCGGCTGATGCGGACGCTGGGCGCTGACAAGCGCCAGATCCTGTGGCTGCTGGTGTTCCCGGCCAACTGTCCCACGCTGTTCTCCACGCTGAAGGTGAATGTGGGACTCTCGTGGGTGGGGGTCATCATGGGCGAGTTCCTGGTATCCCGGGCCGGGCTGGGGTATCTCATCGTCTACGGCTCCCAGGTATTCAACATGGACCTGGTCATGGCCAGCGTGCTGGTGCTGGGGCTGGCGGCGGTGGGAATGTACCTGCTGGTGCTGCGGGCGGAAGCATTCCTAAATCATCTATGGGGGGTACGTGCATGAAAAAACAACTTATCTGCATTTGTATGGCCGCGCTGCTGTCGCTCAGCCTGCTGACCGGCTGCGGCGCGGGGACCGATACCGGCGATACCGCCGGCACGGAGGCGAAAAATGTCACGGTCCGGCTCAGCGAGGTGACGCACTCGGTGTTCTACGCACCGCAGTACGTGGCTATGAGCCAGGGGTTCTTCGCCGACGAGGGGCTGGACATCGAGCTGAGCAACGGCGGCGGGGCCGACAAGGTGATGACCGCCGTGGTATCCGGCGGCGCGGACATCGGCCTGGCCGGGCCGGAGAGCTGCATCTATATCCACGCGCAGGGCAAGGACGATCTGCCGGTGATCTTCGCCCAGCTGACCAAGCGGGACGGCTCGTTCCTGGTGGGCCGCAGCGACGAGGCCTTCGACTGGAACGACCTGAGGGGCAAGACCATCATCGGCGGGCGCAAGGGCGGCGTGCCGGAGATGACGCTGGAATACGTCCTCAAGCAGCACGGCATCGTACCCCAGGAGGACGCGGTGGTGGACACCTCGGTGCAGTTCAACATGATGGCCGGGGCCTTCACCGGCGGACAGGGGGACTATGTGACGCTGTTTGAGCCCACCGCCACGGAGGTAGAGCGCGCCGGACATGGGTATATCCTCTGCTCCATCGGCGAGGAGTCCGGGGAGATACCCTACACCGCCTATTTCGCCAGCCAGAGCTATATGACGGCGCATCCGGAGGTCATTCAGGGCTTTGCCAACGCCATTGCCCGGGCGCAGCAGTGGATCGTGGACCACACAGACCGGGAGGTGGCGGAGGCCATCATCGACCAGTTCCCGGATACGGACATCGACACGCTGGAGGCCGTTACCGCCCGGCACCGGCAGATCGACGCATGGAACGCGGGGCCCATGATGGCGCGGTCGGCACTGGAACGGCTGGAGACGGTGATGACTGAGGCCGGTGAGTTGGAGAAGGACCAGTGGGTGGATTTCGACAAGCTGGTGGACAACAGCTTTGCCCAGAAGGCCATGGAAGCGCAATAAGCAAAAAAGAAAGCCCATGCGGGCTTTCTTTTTTGTGTTCATATCAGCTCAGGGCGGAGATGACCTCGGCGTATTTGTCGATGTCGGACGCGCCGTTCCAGGTCATAAAGCCGCCGGTACACCCGGCGTCGCGGAGGGCCCGGACCTCATCGGCCAGCTCCGCTGCGCCGTAGTGGTTATACGGCTCGCGGATGGCGTTGTAGCACTGTATCCATGTGCGTACCGCGCCGGGGGAGGCCGTCTCGCTCTGGCGGGCCATGGCGCTCTCGCCGAAGTTGTACACAGTGGTGTAGGGGTGCTCCCAGGGCTTATAGTCCCCCTGCGCGCTGTAATGGTCCGGGTAGGGCATACCGGAGATGGCGTCCACCACGGAGCTGATGGCCGGCCAGTACTGACCGCAGGCCGTCACATAGGCGTTGGCGCATTCGCCGAATACGTCGCCGGAGATGTAGTACCCGGCGTCATGCAGCCGCTCGGCGGCGTAGATCAGGAACCGCTGGACCGCCTGGGCCTTGCTCTCACCGTAGGTGTTCTTGTAGTCGATGGTACCCGCCTGCTCGTACTTATACGCGCCGTCGGGGAAGCGGATGTAGTCAAACTGGATCTCGTTGAAGCCCAGAGCGGCGGCCTCCAACGCCAGCTCCACCTTGTACTGCCACACGGTGCGGTTGTAGGCGCTGGGCCAGTACATGGAGCTGATCTTCAGGGGCGTGCCGTTCAGGTCGGAGATGACATATTCCGGGTGGTCGGCGGCCAGGTGGGCGTCGTTGAACACCGTGATGCGGCCGATGACGTAGTAGCCGGCGTCACGGAGCTTCTGCACGTTGGCCTTGAAGCCCTCCATAGTGTCCTGAGCCGCGGCGTAGGCGGACGGGCTATACTGCTGCATGACCGGGGAGGCGTAGGATACCGCCGTGCCGTCCACGATGTCCACCACAAAGGCGTTGATGCCGGTACCCTGGGCCAGCCGGATATAGCTGTCCGCATACTGTATGGCGCTGCCGTTCAGGTACAGCGCCCGCACCTCGTCGGGCATCACATTGTCCGTGAAGGCCGGCTTCTCCGTGGGGTAGTAGTCCAGGCCGGCCGCGTCGCCGCCGCCCCAGGCGTCGCCCCGCGCGGCGTGGCACTGGTAGAGCGCGTCGTCATACTGCGCCAGCGCTTCCTCCTCCGTCATGCGGACGTTCTCTCCGTCGATGTACCCCTCGCCCCGGTCACAGCTGACGGCCCAGCGCAGGACCTCGCCGTTCTCGTCCAGGCCGTCAAAGCCGGTGACGGTCAGCGCCATGCCCTTTTCCACGGCGCAGCCGGGGACCGCGCCCGTTTCGTCCGTCAGGCTCATGCCCCGCAGGGCGTACACCGTCTCCGTCAGCACCGCGCCGTTGTAGTCCGCGGTCAGGTTGGCCGCGTCCAGATAGGCATAGCCCTCGCCGTTGACCACGCGGACGCGGTCCGCGCCGTCCTCGGCGTCCTCAGCAACGTACTGTACCTCCGCGCCGCGGACCAGGGAACCCAGCTGAGTCCCGTTTTCGTCATACACAGGGGCGGTGGTCCCGGCGGCGGCCACATAGCCCGCCGCCGTCTCCGGCACCACGGGATTAAACTGCCGCCAGATAATATATCCCAGCGTGCCCAGCGCCAGCAGGCACAGCACGATGAGTACCACCGCCGCGCCGGTACCGTGTTTCTTTTTCGTATTCGTTGACATAAATTGATTTCTCCTTGCGTATTTTTGTCAGCCTGCGGCCATTATACGCCATTCCGCGCCATAAATCCACCCAAATCTTGTGGCGCCGGTGACAAAATTTTCATATTTTTTGTGTTTTTCTCGTTTTTTTGGTAGACAACGACGCAGACCGATGGTATACTACACATGACTATTGTTATGTAAATCGGCGGAGGGGCTTTCCCGCCGCCGGCGCTTCCCATACAACTTAGAGATAAGGCAGGGTGTATCGACATGAAGAGGACGAAACGGGGAATGGCATTGATCCTGGCGGCGGTGATGGCGGTGAGCTGTTTGACCACCATACTGCTGGCGGCCAGCAAAAACTGGAGCAGCCTGAAGGACCTGGGCGCGCTGAGTCAATATTATGAGACGGGTGCGGACGCTGACCCGGGCGCTGTTTCCACCGTACCCGGCGACCCCGGCGGCACGTCCTTCGGCCTGTATATGTTCTCCAGCAAGGCGGGGACGCTGGACGCGTTCCGCACCTGGCTGCGAAACTACAAGGGCAATACTATCTACAATGATTTCGCAGCCACGCTGGATAAGGCCTACGGCGAGAACACCAGCGGCGCAGCCGCAGCAGGCTACGGCCCCAACTTTGAGAACGCCTGGAGGGAGCTGGGTCACGGCGTCAACAAGGGTGAGTTTGCCAACGCCCAGACAGAGTACTGGGGCACCGAGCGCTACTCGACCCTGATCAGCCGCCTGCAAAGCAAATACCCTTCCCTGAACCTGAACGACTACTCCATCGCCCTGAAGAACGTCCTGTGGAGCCGCAGCGTCCAGCATGGTGTGGACGGTGCCTATAACGTGGTTACCCGCGCCATCGATAACCGGCTGGGCGGCTTCAAGATGCAGAGCGAAGCGGAGCTGATCGAGGCCATCTACACTGAGTGCAGCAAGCTGGCGGAGGATATCCCCAAGTATCGGGATATGCAGACCCAGCTGTCTGACCGCTATGGCGTGAAGAACCGTTCCATGGCCTATTACAGCGCAGCGGACGGCGATGTGCAGTCCTCGGTGTACAGCCGCCTGCACATCAACGAGCCTGCCGATGCGCTGGTCATGCGCTATCAGAACACCACCTCCCACCTGGAGGGCAAATACACCCTGTGCTATAACTCCGACGGCAGGACCTTCAGCTACAGCGTAGGCAGCACCGACCTGGTGGCCGAGGAGAAGGCCTCTCAGCTGATCCTGACCTACTACAATTCCGACAAATACACCATGGCCACCACGGATGGCAAGCGTCTGGCGGTCGTTGACGGCGCACTGATGCTGCAAAACGCCGCCGCCGACAGCAGACAGTTCTGGACACTGACCGGCAGCAACAACGGCTACATACTGTACAACGTGGGCACCGGCTATTATCTGACCATCACGGTCAGCCAGACACAGGTCGCTGATCCCAACGCCCGCACGGAACCTACGGAAGATGAGATCGCGGCAAAACGGGCGGAGATCGAAAGCGAACTTGCGAAAGACGCTGACGAGGAAACCAGAAAACCTGTCAGTGAGGTAGCGCAGGCCTATATAGACGCACTGGCAGAGAAAATGATCACCCTCATGGCGGCAAATCTTGACGACAAGACGGTTGACGAGATCATCAAAATGGTAAATGATGAGCTCGGCGACACTATGGAAGAAACCGCGAAGCAAGACTTTATCACAAGGATAAAGGCGCTTGCCGCTGTAAGTGAAGAGACAAAACCAGAGGATATCCCCGTCTTTACAGTTGACGAGATGCAGAAGCTCCTCGAAATTTTTGCAGGTAAAAAACTCGAGGATATCGATAAGGAAGTCGTGGCTGACATGGTAAGAGAAGACCTGAAGGCTAAGGCTGCAAACACCACTGTCACCGCCTATAAGGTCGGTTTGAGCAAGGAGAGCAAGACCGCCGCTGTTGTGACCATGAAGTCCGCGGCCGGACAGGACGCCTGGAGCACCATCGGCCTGTTCTATCCCCAGAAGGCAGAGAAGGACGAAACCGGCAAGAGCATCGTCCACAACCTGACCCAGGGCAACTCCTCCTTCCCCCTGCGCGGTATCGTCACCTGCACCCAAAACATCAGCACCGTAAAAGCGGTGGTCACCAATACAGCTACAGCTACCGGGACTGTGCCTACCTACGCCAGCCGCAGCGGCATCAACGCCAAGTGGTTTGACCTGTGGGAACTGGATGAGACCCTGAAGTTCAGTAAGCTCTCCGCCGGGAAGTACAACCTTACCATTACCGGCACCACCGATAGCGGCAGCACCGTGACGCTGCTGGATACCACCTTCACTGTGGGCGCGGCCACGACTACCACGCCCGAAGCCCCCAACAACACCTACACGGTGACCTTCGTGGTCAACGGTAAGACCTTGGAAACGCGCACCTATAAAGAGGCACAACCCTACGGCGCGCTGCCTGAGGTGAACGAAAAGGGCTTCCAGGGCTGGTTCTACAATGACCGCGAGATATCCCAGAGCACGCCTGTGGCACCCAAGAACCACACCGTTACGGCCAAGTTCGGTACGCTGCACACCGTGAAGTTCATGTCCCAGGGCGCTGTGTGGGATTCCTACAAGCTGGCCCAGAACGACATTATTACGCTGCCTGCAACGAATCCGGTCATGCAAGCTGACAGCAAGTACGTGTACAGCTTCGATTATTGGGCGGATGCCAGCGGCAAGCGCTATACCAGCGGCACCGTCATGCCCGACGCCGACGTCACCTACACCGCCGTGTTTACCAAGACGGCCAACAGCGGCGGCGGCACCGGCGGCGGCACCGGCGGCGGCACCGGCGGAAACACCGGTACGAACACGCCCAAGCCCTCCGGCAACTATCTGACCGGCGTATCGCCCAGCACGTCTGTCTCCGCAATGAACAGCGCGGGCTACACCATCTATAGCGGCAGCACCAAAGTGACCTCCGGCCTCGTGGGTACCGGCATGACCGCTGTCAGCAGCTCCGCCACCGTGACCATCGTGGTCACCGGCGACGTCAGCGGCGACGGCAAGATCACCATCACCGACGTGGTCAAGCTGCAGAAGTCCGTGGTGGGCTCCGGCAACCTATCCGGCGCCTACGCCAAGGCGGCCGATATCAACGGTGACGGCAAGGTCACCATCACCGACGTGGTGCAGGCCGCCCAGGTCACCGTGGGCCAGCGCACCATCGGCTGAGGAGGAAACATCCTATGAAAAACAAACTGTTCCGCGCCGCGGCCTCCGCGCTGCTGACGCTGCTGCTGGTGGTCACGCTGCTGCCCGTGCAGGCCCATGCCGCCGGAGCGACGCTGACCGGCACTGCCGCCCCGCAGGCAGGCGACACCGTCACACTGACGCTGTCCGTGCCCAACAAGGTCTACGGTCTGACCGCCGACCTGAGCTACAGCGGCAATTTGTCCTTTACCAACTACAACTGCTCCGTCAGCGGATGGAGCATCGTGGTCAACAACAACAAGTTCAGTGTTTATGGCACGTCCAGCTCCAGCGGCGGACTGGTCACCATCAAAATGAAGGTGTCCGGCAGCGCCAAGGAGGGCGACGCCCTGACCGCCACGTTCTCCAACATCGTGGTGTCCGACGGCAACAGCGACACCAGTCTGGACAGCGCCAGCTGGTCCGGCAAGGTGGGCGCGGCACCCAGCGGCAACTGCAGTCTCAGCTCGCTGAGCTGCTCCAATGCCACGCTGAGCCCGTCCTTCTCCAGCAGCACCACGTACTACACCTGCACGGTGCCCTTCGCAGTGGAAAAACTGGACCTGAACTACAAAAAGGCCGACAACAGCGCTACGGTGTCTGTCAGCGGCAATGAGCTGGCGGTGGGCGTCAACACCGTGACCATCAAGGTCACGGCGGCCAACGGCGCCACCAAGAGCTATACCATCGATGCCACGCGCCAGCAGGACCCCAACTACAAGCCCTCCACCGACGCGTCCATCGCCGCCCTGACGCTGGAGGGGGCCACGCTGTCCCCGGCGTTCACGCCCACGGTGACGGATTACATTGCCTACGTCCCCTATGAGACGAAGCAGGTGACCATCGCCGCCACGGCAAAGGACGAAAAGGCCCAGGGCATCACCGGCACCGGCGAGGTGCGGCTGTCCGCCACAGAGGCGGAGACTGTGCTCACGGTTACCGGAACCGCCGAGGACGGCAAGACCAAGCAGAACTATACCATCCATGTGCTGCGGATGCCGGCCTATACCGGCATTGTCCCCACGGTGGAGGTCATCGACCCGGCCACCATCCCCGAGGTACCGCCGCTGGAGATCCCCGGGACCATTGCGATGCCGCTGATCGGCGAGGTCAAGACCGTGTATGTGGCCATCGCGGCGGCGGTGCTGCTGGTGGTGGTGCTGTTCCTGCTGGGCTTCCTGATCGGTCGCGGCCACACGGGCGGCGGCGATGACGAGGAATACGACGACGAACCGCCGCGGACCCCGGCGAAGCCCCTGATCCCCGAGGAACGGCACACGGCACGGGTGCCCCGTCTGGTGCCCCGCGAGGAGAGCAGCGACAGCGAACCTGCCGTCATCCCCGACAAGACCCCGGCGGCGCCTATGACGCCCGCCGCGCCGGCGGAGACGCCGGCTCCCGCAGAGCGCTCCGCCCAGGACGAGCCCACCCAGGCCGACGAGGACGAGGTGCGGACCATGTCGCTGGACGATCTGCTGGACGATATCCACAATATGTAACAAAAATGACCTAAGCCTTGGCTTAGGTCATTTTTACGCAGCAAAAGCATCCGGGATAGCGCCCGGATGCTTTTTGCTCAATAATCCACCTTCATCAGGCACAGACCCTCCGGCGGCGCGGTGGGGCCCGCCTGCTTGCGGTCTTTGGCGCTCAGGATATCCCGCACGTGCTCCGGCGTCCAGTAGCCGCGGCCCACCTCCAACAGGGTTCCCACCATGATGCGGACCATGTTCTGCAAAAAGCCGGTGCCATGGAAGGTGAATACCACCCGGTCCTTCCGGCGCTCAATGGCGATGTGGTCCACCAGACGGACGGTGGACTTCTTCATCCGCGGATTGCCGCAGAAGCTGGCGAAGTCGTTTTCACCCAGCAGATAGGCCGCCGCCTGCCGCATTTTCTCCACATCCGGGTCGTAGTCCAGCAGGGTGACGTACTTCCGGTCAAACACCGGCTTCACCGGCCCGGTGTGGCAGGTGTAGCGGTAGGTCTTACCCAGGGCGTTATAGCGGGCGTGGAAACGGGGCGCGGCCTCCTTCACCTCGCGGACAGCGATGGCATCGGGGAGGTAGCGGTTCAGATAGTCGCGGAGGGCGTCGGGCGTCTCCGTCACGTCAAGCACCACATTGGCGGTCATGGCCCGGGCGTGGACACCGGCGTCGGTGCGGCCCGCGCCGATGACGTTCACCGGATAGCCCTGCAGCGTGCCCAGCACGGCCTCCAGCTTGCCCTGGATGGTATCCTTGTCCGGCTGGCGCTCCCAGCCGAAGAAGCGGGAGCCGTCGTAGGCGATGGTGAGCCGGTAGTTCTGTTCCATAAAAAGATCACGCCCTTTCTGCCTTATTGTAACAGAAAGGACGTGATTTGTGAAGTGTTTTACAGCCAGCCCATCATCTGGACGAAGCTGTACAGCAGCTTCAGGCCGTAGAAGATGATGACGGCGCCGCAGACCTTGTTGATGATGTTCAGCACCTTCTCGTTGAACTTACTGCCCAGCAGAGAGACAACGGTGGACAGCGTCAGGAACCAGATCACCGAGGCGGAGCCGAAGCCGCAGATGAAGAACAGGTCGCCGCCGTTGGTCAGGGTGGCCCGGAAGGCACCCAGCATCATGGTGCCGTCAATGATGGCCTGGGGGTTCAGCCAGGTGACCACGAAAGCGGAGCCTGCCAGCTTCCAGATGGGGACGTTCACGTCCCGGCCGCCCTCCAGACTAGCCTTGGACCGCAGCAGGCCGATGCCGATATAGATGACGATCAGACTGCCCAACCCCAGGATGACCTTTTGCAGCCAGGGCAGCGCCTGCATCAGTGCGCCGGCGCCCAGGAAGCAGGCCACACCCAAAGAGATGTCCCAGAAAATGACGATGAGCGCGGTGATGTAGACGCGGCTGCGCTTCTGCGTCAGGGCACTGTTGATGACGAACAGGTTTTGCAGGCCGATGGGCGCCACGTAGGCCAGACCCATGGTCAGCCCCTGAAGATAGATATTCATGGCTGTGATTTTCTCCTCATGCTATTTACTCCGGTTTTCTTACCTGCTATAATGATACCATAGCTTTGGAGAAATGCAAGAGCGCAGATTTTTATGGGCAAGTAAGGAGGGGCTTACCATGTCACAGACCATGCCGCAAAGCCACTACGACTGTCCCTGTATGGAGAAATGTCCGCTGCACCACGCCATGCAGCTGATCGGCGGCAAGTGGAAGGTGCAGATCCTGTGCGCCGTGGCCAACGCCGGGACCATCCGCTACAACGCCCTGCGGAGCAAGCTGGACGGCATCTCCAACACGGTGCTGGCCTCGGCCCTGCGGGAGCTGGAGCACGACGGGCTGGTGACACGGCGGGAGTATCTGGAGGTTCCGGTGCGGGTGGAATACGGCCCCACGGACAGCTGCCGGGCACTGCTGCCCATTTTGGAGCAGCTCAGCGACTGGGCAGAGGCCAGGATGTGAGCTTTCGATTGGACAAATACCGGAATTTGTCTGCAAGATACATCATTTTTCACAAATTGCAGTGGGAATTATAGAGCAAATCGCGGGATTTTCGTATCAATGCCCATTGCAATCCTGCCGTAATCCAGTATAATAGGAAATGGTGAGGGTTAGTTTCTGCGCGCTGCACCCTCTGGCGCGAGAGTAAAAATGTGCGTAAGGAGTGCTGGTTCATGTATACACGGGAGATCACGGTGAAAAATGAGGTCGGTCTGCACGCCAGACCCGCGACCTATTTCATTCAGAAAGCCAACGAGTTCAAAAGCGGCATCTGGGTAGAAAAAGAAGAACGCCGCGTCAACGCAAAGAGCCTGCTGGGCGTGCTGAGCCTGGGCATTATGAAGGACACCACAGTGACACTGATCGCGGACGGCAGCGATGAGAAGGAAGCTGTGGATGCGCTGGCTGAGCTGATTGAGAACCTGGACGAGTAAACACAATGAAAGAGAGACGGCTTCGCCGTCTCTCTTTTCTTTTGCGTACGACGTCCCCCCGGCTCTGCCGGGGGCACTTTTTTATCCGTGGAACTTCCCATATACCGCCCGGGCGGCCGCCTCCGGCACCACGGCGGAGAGCTGCTCGAGCGTGGCGTTTTTTACCGCGGTGACGGTACCGAAGTGCTGCAGGAGCCGCTTCTTCCGCGCCTCGCCCACACCGGGGATACCGTCCAGCTGCGAGCGCTTGGCGGAACGGGTGTGCTTCTGGTGATGGTAGGCGATGGCGAAGCGGTGTACCTCCTCCTGCACTGTGCCGATAAGGGCGAACAGGGCGGGTGTCTGCTGTATGCCCAGCTCCTGGCCCCGGGCGGTGATGAGCGCACGGGTGCGGTGGCGGTCGTCCTTGACCATGCCCAGCACGGGCACATCCAGCCCGGTCTCGGCCAGCACCTGCTCGGCCACACGGGCGTGCTCCTGACCGCCGTCGATCAGCAGCAGGTCCGGCAGAGGGGCGAACTTTTCATCGCCGTCCAGATAGTGCCGGAACCGGCGGGTGAGCACCTCACGCATGGCGCCGTAGTCGTCGGCGCCGGCGCAGGACTCGATGCGGAAGCGGCGGTAGGCGGACTTCAGCGGCTTGCCGTCCTGAAAGACCACCATGCCGCCCACCTGGTCCGCGCCGCCGGTGTGGGAGATATCATAGCTCTCCATGCGCCGGGGCAGGACCGGCAGCTGAGCCGTTTCCTGCAAAAGGCGCAGGGTACCGTTAATGCGCTGTACGGCGTCGGTAACGCGCTCCACCTCCTCCCGGGCGTTGCGGTGGGCGATGTCCAGCAGCGCGCGGCGCTGACCTCGCTGGGGGACCCGGAGGGCCACGGCGTGGCCGCTGCGCTCCGTCAGCAGGGCGGAGAGCGCGTCAGCGTCCTCGATGGCGGCTGGGAGCAGGATCTCACGGGGCAGAGACTGGCGGGTCAGATAGTACTGGGGCACCACAGCGGAAAGCAGGGCGCTCTCGCTGTCGGCAGCGTCAGGGAAAACCTCGGTCTGCCGGGCCAGGAGATCGCCGTCTTCAATGTGGAGAATGGCGCAGCCGGACCGGGCGGGGCTGGTATACGCGCCCCAGACATCGGTGTCGGCGCAGATACCGGCGATGACTTGCTGGTCCTTGGTCAGCACGGACAGGGCCCGCACACGGTCGCGGAGGGCGGCAGCCGTCTCGAAGTCCAGGGCCTCCGCCGCTGCGTTCATCTGTTCCGTCAGCTGGGTCGTGACGGCGCGCAGCTTGCCCTCCAGCAGGGCGGTGGCCTGGGCCATGCGGCGGCGGTATTCCGCCGCGTCCGGGCCGTCCGGGCGGCAGAAGCCGTCACACCGGCCCATGTGGAAGTTCAGGCAGGGGCGCTCCTTGCCGATGTCGCGGGGGAAGCGCCGGGAGCAGGTGGGCAGGCGCAGGGCGGCGCACACCGCGTCCAGTGCCAGGCGCGTTTCGTGCCGGCCGCCGAAGGGGCCGTAATATTTCGCGCCGTCGTCGGCGGTGCGGTTCACCAGGGTAAAGCGGGGGTAGTCGCCGCTGTCCAGCCGCACGAAGGGATAGCCCTTGTCATCCTTCAGCAGAATGTTGTAGCGGGGCTGATGGCGCTTGATGAGGGAGTTCTCCAGCACCAGGGCCTCGAACTCCGACCGGACGATAATGGTGTCGAACCGGTCCACATGGGCCACCATCATCTTCGTTTTCTCGTTGTGGCTGGCGGTGTCCTGAAAATACTGGCTGACGCGGTTTTTCAGTTTTTTGGCCTTGCCCACATAGATGACCTGGCCGGTCTTGTCCATCATCAGATAGACGCCAGGCAGCAGGGGCAGGTCGTTGGCCTTGGCGCGGAGCTCATCACGGGTCATGGCGTCATCTCCTTTCATGGAAAACTACAGATACGGGGATAGTATACCACCGCCGCGTCCCCTGGGCAAGGGGTGGAAGTACCGGAAAGTACAGAGAAAAGCCTGCGGCGGCGAAAAAGCAGTAGCGCGGCGCGGCAGGATGTGATACAATGGGTGCGAAAAATATGACGCGGGAGGCGCGGGATATGGAATTGCAGTGGTTTGACATCCGGGAGCTGACGGAGGACGCGGCCCAGACCGTGATAGGCATGATGGATGAGACGCGGCGGCGGCGTGTGGCCGACATCGCCGGTGAGGACGACCGGAAGCGCACCATCGCCGGGGAGCTGCTGGCGCGGCGGATGCTCGCGCAGTCGCTGGGCTGCGCGGAGAAGGACGTACCGCTTCAGTGGGACGAGCTGGGCAAGCCCAGCGTGGAGAAGGACGGTGTGTATGTGTCCGTGAGCCACTCCGGCCCGTGGGCGGTATGCGTAACGGCGGACGCGCCGGTAGGCGTGGACGTGGAGGTGGTACGCTCGGCCCAGGAGAAGTTCATGCGCCGGGTATGCAGCGAGCAGGAGATGGCGTACATACGGTCCGGGGACGACGGCGACTGCCAGCGGTTCTGGGAGATATGGACGGCCAAGGAGGCGCTGTTCAAGCTGACGGGCAAGGGTCCGCTGCTGGCGCTGAGCCGCTTCAGCCTGCCGGCAGGCGTAACGCTGGACTATATGGCACAAAAGGGCTGCGCCCTCACCATCGCGGCGCAGATTTTGTGAAAAAATTTGCAAAGTTGGCAAAAAAGACTTTTCTTTCCCGTTTTCTTTTGGTACAATAGGGGCAGAAACATACGTCGGAGCGCAGGGCGCCCGGCGGTTTGAGGACGGACAGAGGAGGTTCGCTTTTTATGATCCGAGTCGGCATTATCGGCTGCGGCAAGATCGCACAGGTGCGCCATCTGCCTGAGTATGCAGCCAACCCCAATGCGGAGATCGTCGCATTCTACGACAAGAACATGGAGCGCGCGCAGGAGATGGCGGCGCAGTACGGCGGCAAGGTGTACAACAGCTTCTATGAGCTGGTGGATGATCCCAACGTGGACGCCGTGTCCATATGCGTGGAAAACCGCAGCCATGCGGAGATCTGCACGGCTGCGCTGTACGCCGGCAAGCATGTGCTGGTGGAGAAGCCCATGGCGGTAACGCTGGCGGAGTGCGAGTCCATGGTGGCCGCCGCTGAGCGCAATGGCAGACACCTGATGGTGGGCCACAACATGCGTTTTGACCCGGTGCACCGCAAGGCCAAGCAAATGCTGGACAGCGGCATCATCGGCGATGTGATCACCTTCCGCACCATTCTGGGCAACTCCGGCCCCGAGGGCTGGTCCTTGGAGGGCACGTGGTTCTTTGACAAGAACAAGGCGGCTATGGGCGCCCTGTCCGACATGGGCATCCACAAGGTGGACCTGATCCAGTACCTGCTTGGGCAGAAGGTCATCGAGACCACCGCCAAGGTAGTCACCCTGAATAAGCGTGACGACAACGGCAAGCTCATCAGCGTGGATGACAACGCCCTGTGCATCCTGAAAATGTCCGGCGGCGCACTGGGCACCATGGCGGCCAGCTGGACGGTGTATGGCCACGAGTGCCAGTCCACGGTGCTGTACGGCACCAAGGGCCTGATGATGATCTACAGCGAGCCGTCAGCCCCCATCATCATCAATGACCTGGAGGGCAACCGCACCAGCTTCGCCTTCGAGACAACGTCCCACAACTCCGGCGTTATCGACGAGTTTGTGGACGCGCTGGTCCACGACCGGGAGCCGGAGGTGTCCGGCAAGGAGGCTCTGACCACCATGCGGACCATCTTCGGCAGCATCCGGTCCTCCGACATCGCACGGCCGGTGGCGGTGAACACCGATTTTGTGACCCATATCTGAGACAGAGACGCACTTGGGGCGGGCGATACGCCCGCCCCGTTTATTTCCCCGGAACGCGGGGACAGGAAGCGCAAGGAGGCAGCATATGTATCGTATTGGCATTGATCTGGGCGGCACCAACATCGCCGCCGGCGTGGTGGACGAGGGCCAGCACATCGTGGCGGAGGTCAGCCTGCCCACCGGGGCGGAACGTCCGGCGGAGGCCGTTATCGCAGACATCTGCCGCGCGGCGGAGAAGGCCATGGAGAAGGCCGGCATCACGGCGGCGCACTGCGCGTCCGTCGGCATCGGCTCGCCGGGGACCTGCGACAGCGCCAACGGCGTGGTGGTGCGGGCCTATAACCTGGGCTGGTTCAATGTGCCGGTATGCAGCATGGTGACGGCGCGGCTGGGGCTCCCCTGCCATCTGAGCAACGACGCCAACTGCGCCGCGCTGGCGGAGACGGTGGCCGGCGGGGCCGTGGGCTGCCGGAACATGATACTCATCACGCTGGGCACCGGCGTAGGCGGCGGCATCGTGGCCGATGGCCGGCTGCTGGAGGGCGTGGGCGGCACCGGCGCGGAGGTGGGCCACACCGTGCTGGTGCTGGACGGCGAGGACTGCACCTGCGGACGGAAGGGCTGCTGGGAGGCGTATGCCTCCGCCACAGCGCTGATACGGCAGGGAAAGCGGGCGGCCGCGGCGCAGCCGGAGTCCCTGCTGGCCGGATACGGTGAGGGGCTGACCGGTAAGGACGTATTCGACGCGGCGGCCGCCGGAGACGCGGCGGCACAGGCTGTGGTGGACCGCTACTGCGTGTACGTGGCGGCGGGCATCACGGACCTGGTGAACATTCTGGGGCCGGAAAAGGTGCTCATCGGCGGCGGCATCAGCCGCCAGGGTGAGAGACTGCTGGCCCCCATACGGGCGTATGTAGCGGCCAACTGCTTCGGCGGGCACGACCGGACACCGCCGGTCATTGAATGTGCCCGGCTGGGCAATGAGGCGGGCATCATCGGCGCAGCGGCACTGTGAGTAAAAACGCACCTTGGGTCAGACCCGGGGTGCGTTTTTTATGCTGTTTATGGGGAATAATATTGCACATTCCGACAATATATGGTACAATATGTCGTACCACAATAAATTTGGAGGGGCAACATATGGAAATGCGCCGATACGTAAGACACTCCCCTGCCTGGTGGATCGTGGGCGGTATACTGGCCCTGCTGACGGCGGGGTGTATCGTGCTGGGGCTGCTGGCGCAGCGGGACAGCGCGGCAGCGGAAGCCGTCCCCATCGGAGACGAGATCTATCTGGGCGACTACAACTACATCGACGTGCAGTACATGACCACCTGGGCCTATCGGGTGACGCTGGGCGACGGGCGCAAGCTGGTCTTCTATCTGGCGGAGGACACGGAGGGATACGGCTATCTGGTGCAGCTGAGCGACGCGGAATATGCACGGTATGCGGACATTGTGGACTATACCTATGCTGACGACAGCGGTGACGGCGCAGTGCCGGACGATACGGCCGCGCCCTCGGAGCTGGCCGTCTATATCCCGCTGACGGAGAGCACCGCGCCGGCACCGGTACGTCTGGTGGGCGTGATCTGTGAGACGCCGGAGGCATATATCGACGATATCGCCGCTGCCGTCGGCATGACCGCCGAGGACTTTGTGTACACCTACGGCGACTATTACATCGACAGCGAGCTGACACCGGACACGGGGAGCAGCTTTTGGTCCCTCATAGCCAGCTTCCTCGGGCTGGCCGCCTTTGTGCTGCTGGTAAGCGCTGCCTCGTACACCGCACAACTGAACAGCACGCTGAAGCAGCTGAAAAAGGGAAAGCTGCTGGAACGGGCGGAGAGCGAGTTCCACTATCTGGAGGGTGACCGACGCTCTGACGCACTGGTGAGCACGGCGTTCCTGTACGGGCGGCGGCAGAACATCGTTCTGCCCCTGGCGGACGTGCTGTGGGTCTATCGTCACGACCTAAAGCTGCTGTGGGCCAAAAGCACGGTGGTGGAGCTGCTGACCTATGACGGGCGCAGCATCACGCTGCAGCTCAAAAGGGGCGGCAGCCGCCGGACGGCGGACGCTATCGTGCAGGCGGTCGCGGCCCGTAATCCGGAGGCGCTGGTGGGCCTGAACCGGGAAAACCAGCGGCTGTACAGCCAGCAGGTGCCCCACGCCAAGCGGAAGCGGGTGTGGGCCACAGCCGCCGGCATCGGCGGCGGTGTGCTGGGCTATGCCATAGCCCGGGTACTGATACGCCTGCTGCTGTCGTAAATAGCACTGCCCCGCCCTTTGGGCGGGGCTTTATGCGGAAAAAGCACCCCCTGTCGGGGGTGCTTTTCTATTCAGTCGATGGTGCGGACGAAGTTCATGCCGCTTTTCTGCATATGTACGTCCAGGCGGACCCGGTCGCCGCGTATGTAGCTGCGGGTGTACTCGTAAATACGGCCATCCTCCGTGCGGGTGAGCCGCTGGTGGAAAAAGGCACAGCTGCCGGAGGGCACACCCAGCAGGGCGGCACAGCTGTCCTCCAGAATAACGGCCTCATAGCTCTCGTCCGCAGCGAAGGGGACGATGCCCACATGGTAGAGCAGGCTGTAAAAGCTGTGGGTCTGGAGCATATCGCGGGTCAGATTGGGGTAGATGTACTGCGGGTAGTAACTGGTCTCCAGGATCAGTGGCTCGCCGTCCACGTTGCGGACACGGGTGAAGCAGTAGACCGGCGTTCCCTCCCGCAGCTCCATCTTCTCGCAGACGGTGGGCTTGGGGACCTCCACAGCGAAGTCCACCAACGTAGAGGAGGGGACCTTGCCCATAGAGGAGACCTCGGTGGTGAAGGAATAGCGGACACCCCGGCGGTTGGTGGCAGGGTCGGCCACGAAGGTGCCGCGGCCGCGCTTGCGGACCACCAGGCCCTCGTCCTCCAGCTCTCCGATGGCCTGACGGACGGTGTTGCGGCTGATGCTCAGGCAGCGGCAGAGCTCGGCCTCGCTGGGGAGCAGGGCGCCCACCGGCAGGGCGCCGGTGGAGATGCTGCGCTTGATGATGCCCACCAGTTGGGCGTAGAGGGGGATATCGCTGTCCAGCGACAGCGTAGTATGCAGAATGGAGTTCTGTTCCATGACGGGGTTCCTTTCCCTTGCGTTACCCTTAGGTAAGTTGTACCTATTGTACCATACAATCCAGTGGAATGGTAGGGGGTAAATGAAAAAATTTTGTCACGCTGTCGATTTTCTTTCAAAAACCGCCGGAAGCGCTTTCCCCCTCTGTACAGGCGGCGCGCAGCGTCTCTGTATGCAGACAGCGCCGCGTGACGCGGCGCTGTCTGCGGAACAAAAAGAAGGAAAACCTTTCGGTAGTAAGCGATTTACTTGTGGTCCACGCTGTACATATGCTCGATGAGGCAGAGGACCTTGTCGGAGTAGCCCATCTCGTTGTCGTACCAGCTGACGACCTTGACAAAGGTATCGGTCAGTGCGATGCCGGCCTTGGCGTCGAAGATGGAGGTGTGGGTGTCGCCCAGGAAGTCGGAGGAAACAACGTCCTCATCGGTGTAGGCCAGAATGCCCTTCAGCTCGTTCTCGCTGGCCTTCTTCATGGCGGCGCAGATATCCTCATACTTGGCGGGCTTAGCCAGGTTGACGGTCAGGTCCACCACGGAGACATCCAGGGTGGGAACGCGCATGGACATACCGGTCAACTTGCCGTTCAGGCTGGGGATGACCTTGCCCACGGCCTTGGCAGCGCCGGTGGAGCTGGGGATAATGTTGCCGGAGGCAGCACGGCCGCCGCGCCAATCCTTCAGGGAGACGCCGTCAACGGTCTTCTGGGTAGCGGTGGTGGAGTGCACGGTGGTCATCAGGCCGTCGGTGATGCCGAAATTATCGTGCAGGACCTTGGCGATGGGGGCCAGGCAGTTGGTGGTGCAGCTGGCGTTGGAGACAAACTGCATATCGCTGGTGTATTTGTCCAGGTTGACGCCGCAGACGAACATGGGGGTGTCGTCCTTGGAGGGGGCGGACATGACCACGTGCTTGGCACCCGCGGCGATGTGGCCGGCGGCCTTCTCCTTGGTCAGGAACAGGCCGGTGGACTCGATAACGTACTCGGCGCCGACCTTGGCCCAGGGCAGGTTGGCGGGGTCACGCTCAGCAAACACGGGGATGGCCTTGCCGTTGACAACGATGTTGTTGCCCTCGGAGGAAACTTCACCCTTAAACTTGCCGTGCATGGTGTCAAACTTCAGCATATAGGCCAGGTAATCGGCGGGGCACAGGTCGTTAACGCCCACGATCTCGATGTTGGGGTGATCCATGCAGCAGCGCATGACCATACGGCCGATACGGCCAAAACCATTGATACCGACTTTAATGCTCATAAAACATCTTCCTCTCTGATGGAATATCCTAAATGTATGGTATGTTTAGAATTATATGCAGTTATTCCGCAAAATGCAAGCCTTTTTTGAAACTTTTTTTCGTTTCGCGGAAATTTGATAAAAATCTTGTATTCTTGCACCGCATTTGATATGATGTGAACAAGCTGACAGAAGTTGGCACGGTTGATGGCGCCGGGAAACTGGTATGCTGACAACAGAAGGAGGCTGGTCTCATGGAACAGGCACAGCAGGAAAAGGTATACATGGAGCGGCTGCCGCTGGTGGCGATGCAGATACGGTCCGCACTGGGCAATATCTACTATGGGATGCAGAAGCTGGCCCCCGCCGATGAACGGGACGAGGATCCGATACTGGACGCGAACGCCGCCATGCTCTACCATGGCTATTTCCGGCTGCTGCGGCTGGCAAAGAACCTGGAGTCCGCCTCCATGCTGAACCGCAAGGAGCTGCTGCCCACTGAAAACACGGACCTGAAGGTGTGGCTGGACGAGATCATCCGGGAGGCGGAGGTCCCCTTTGAACTGAAGGGCGTGCAGCTGGAGATGGTATGCGAGGAACGCTATGCCATCACCGCTGTCAACGAGCCTTGGCTGAGCCAGGCCCTGTGGCAGCTGCTGTCCAACGCGCTGAAGGCCTGCTCCGCCGGTGGAAAGGTGACGGTGACGCTGGCCGTGCAGAAGCCCCATGTGCTTATCAAGGTAAAGGATACCGGCTGCGGCATTCCTGCCGACCGGCAGGAAATGCTGTTTCGCTGGCATATGCGGCCCATGACCCTGGACTATGTCGCCGGCGGCGTGGGGCTGGGACTGCCCCTGGCGCATCAGATCGCACGGCTGCACGGCGGGCAGCTGCTGCTGAACAGCCGGGAGGGCCAGGGCACCACTGCCACCATCGCGCTGCCGATGGTACGGGCTTTGGGGACGCTGGGCGAGAACATCGAGGACTACACCGGCGGCTTCCAGCGGGTACTGCTGGAGCTGGCGGACGCGTTGCCCGACGAGGCATTCCTGGCAAAGCATCTGGACGAATAAGAACACGCTGTCGGGCGGAGGGCCGCCGCGGCACGGCAGGGACGCACCCCTGCCTGCTATGGCGCTCTTCGCCCGATAGCTTTCCACATTTTCCCGAAAGTATGCGCCGCCGCTGAACGGCGGTGCATACGCCCCCATGCGGGCGCGGGAGACATAGACTACGGAGAACGATCGTATGCGCAAGAAAAAGGTTCTGGTGGCCATGTCCGGCGGCGTGGACAGCTCCGCTGCGGCGGCACTGCTGGTGCAGCAGGGCTACGACTGCGACGGTGCCATGCTGAAGCTGGCCCCTAACGAGGACAGCCGCTGCTGCTCTGCCGATGACGCTGAGGACGCACGGCAGGCGGCCACACGTCTGGGGATGCGGTTCTATGTATTCAACGAGACAGACCGCTTCCGCCGGTGCGTAATGGACAGGTTCACGGCGGAATACGCCGCCGGACGGACGCCCAATCCGTGCATCGACTGCAACCGGGAGCTGAAATTCGGCGCCCTGCTGGACCGGGCGCTGACGCTGGGGTATGACTATATCGCCACGGGGCACTACGCCCGGGTGGCCTATGACGCGGAAAGCGGCAGATACCGCCTGCTGCGGGGTGCGGAACGGCGGAAGGACCAGAGCTATGTGCTGTATCAGCTGACGCAGCACCAGCTGGCCCATCTGCTGCTGCCGGTAGGAGACTATGACAAGCCGGCTATCCGTGACAAGGCGCGGGAGGCCGGGCTGGACAACGCCGACAAGGGCGACAGCCAGGACATCTGCTTCGTGCCGGACGGAGACTATGTGACCTTTCTGCAGCGGCAGGGGCTGACACTGACGCCGGGAGACTTCCTGGACGAAGCGGGCCGCGTGCTGGGACGGCACCGGGGCCTGCCCTGCTATACCATCGGTCAGGGAAAGGGCCTTGGCGTGGCGATAGGGCGGCACGTATATGTGCTGGAAAAGGACCGGGACCGCAACGCCATCGTGCTGGGAGACGACGCGGCGCTGTATGCCTCCTCCCTGCTGGCGTCCCATGTAAACTGGATCAGCGGCCAGATACCGGCGGCGCCGGTACGGTGTGCCGCCAAGACGCGGTACAGCCAGGTGGAGACCCCCTGCATCGCCTATCCCCTGCCGGGCGACGAACTGCGGGTGGTGTTCGATCTGCCCCAGCGGGCTATCACCGCCGGGCAGGCGGTGGTGCTGTATGACGGCGATGAGGTGCTGGGCGGCGGCACCATTGAAAAAAGTGAATAAAAAACTCTCCGGCGCATGGCGCCGGAGAGTTTTTTATTCACTTGAACTTATCAGAAATGCGTCTCCACGAACTTGTTGAACTTGGCCACATCCATCTCGTCCTTATAGGTGTTCTTGAAGCGCTTGACCGTTTCACTGTTGTACTGGACGATGGTGCGGTACTTCAGCAGGCCTACCACCAGACCCACACCGCCGCAGATATAGCCCCAGGGGGAGGCCTTGGTGCAGGTAAACGCCAGCACCGCCAGCATGATCAGCGAGATCACCACGCCGGCGATCTGCTTCTTGGGGTGGATGCGGTCCACGTCCTCCTGCTTGACGACGCCCTCCTGGACCATGGCCTTAGCAAACTGCTTCTGCACGCCGAACAGGCTGGCCGCCTGCAGCATCATGGGCGCCACCACAAAAAAGGCGAAAAACGTGTCCACGACGCCGATGATCAAAATCCCTAAATCTCCCATTGTCTTACGCTTCCTCCTGTTGATGTTTGAATAGGAGCCGCATATCGCTCCGTGATGTGGCGTACAGCATATGGCTGTAGCACAGCGAGAATTCCACGATGTCGCCCACTTGCAGACGGCGGGGGCAGTCCTCCACGTCCACGATGCAGTGATCGGAGGATCCGCCGATCACCGTCAGCCCCGGCTCACGGGGGAGCAGGTTCTCCAGGTCGCCCACATCGGCCCGGCCCAGGGCCAGGAGGGCGCGGCGGCGGACACCGCGGTCCACATAGGTAGGCTTGCGGCCGAAGGCATCGATGGCCAGCTCGCCGATGGGATAGGTGGGCTTGTCCTTGACCTCCACCACCTCGGCCCGAAGGGTAAAGGTGTCCATGCGGAGGTAATCCATGTCGCGAATGCCCCAGTCCACCTGCAGGTCCTTGCCCAGCAGGATGCCCTCGCCGATTCGGAGGTGGTTGATACCGGCGGGCATGGTGCCCCAATGGACCAGCGTAAAGGAGCTGGTAGCGCCGCCGGAGACGACCTCCAGCGATCGGCCGATACGCGCCTCCACCCGGTGAGCCAAAGCGACCAGCTCGTTCATCTTGTCCGGGGTGGGTTTAGTGGAGCCATAGCAGGACAGGTTAACACCGATACCGGCCAGATGTACATGGGGCAGGTCCTGCTCCACCCGCTGGCAGACGTCCACCAGCTCATCCTTGTCCCAGAAGCCCTCACGCAGGTCGCCCAGGTCTGCCATCACGATGACGCGGTGGGTCCTGTTCTGGCAGAGACACTCCTCCTCCAGCGCCATCAGGGTGGCCCACTCGCTCTGCAGGGATGTATCGCACAGGGCAACCACGTCCGGCAGCTCCGTCAGGCCGGGGATGCGGATCAGGAGCCATGGGCCGGGCACACCGGCGGCACGACACTTGGCCACCTGCTCCAGGCGGCTGGTGCCTAGCTCTGTGGCGCCGGCGGTGCGCAGGGCCCGGGCGACCTCCGGCAGGCCATCCGCGCCCTTAATAACACCACAGACGCGAATTCCTGCGGCATTGCAGCGGGAGATCACCGCCCTGGCATTGCTTTGCAGCAGAGAAAGATCGATCTCTAATTGGGGATATTGCCGCACAGCGACACCTCCTATGTACTCAATAGGGACATTGTATCACATTCGTTGCGGTTTGTCACATCTTTTCGCAAAATTCCCGCAGTCTCCCTGCTCTGAACAAAAAAGAAAGCCCCGCAGGGCTTTCTTTTTTTGATGTATGGATATATTTTACTTGTTGGCAGCCAGCGCCTTGTTGGCTTCGGCCATTTCGGCGAAGATGCCGGCGTGCTTCTTGCTGACGATAGCGCGGATGACCAGCAGAGTAGCGACCATCAGGGCCACAGCGATCAGCAGGTTGACAAACACGTTCTGGATCAGACCGGCCAGGATGAAGCTGACGAAGGACACTGCGGCCACGGTCAGCGCATAGGGCAGCTGGGTGAACACGTGGTTCAGGTGGTAGCAGTGGGCACCGGCGGAAGCCATGATGGTGGTGTCGGAGATGGGGGAGCAGTGGTCGCCCATAACGCCGCCGGAGCAGGCAGCCGCCAGACCGATGGTGCACAGTATGGGCTCCACGTCGTAGTTGAACACGGAGACAACGATGGGGGCCATGATGCCGATGGTACCCCAGGAAGTACCGGTAGCGAAGCCGATAGCCGCGCCGATGATGAAGATGATGGCGGGCAGGAACATACGCAGATCGCCAACGTTGGCCATAGCATTACTGACGAAGTCAGCGGAGTACATGGCAAAGCGGGTGAAGGAGCACAGGGTCCAGGCGAAGGTCAGGATCAGGATGGGGGCGATCATCTGGATGAAGCCCTGGGGCACGGACTCAAAGGACTTCTCGAAGCCGATGGCGCCGCGCAGCCAGAAGTAGATGAACGTGAACACGCAGCCGATCAGACCTCCGATGGCCAGCGCCGGACCGGCCTCGGCAGCGGAGAAAGCCGCCATAAAGGTCATGCCGCCATCGAAGTAACCGCCGGAGTAGACCAGAGAGACGATGCAGACAGCGATCAGAACGATCACGGGCACCAGCAGATCCAGCACGGAGGACTTGCCCTTGGAGCCGGTCTCGTACTCATCGTCGCCGGCGAAGGGACGCTCGGGGGTGGTGAACAGGTCGTCCTTGACCTGGGCGTTGTACTCGTGGGTCAGCATGGAACCGTAGTCGATGTTCAGCACGGAGATGATGACGATCATCAGCAGGGTCAGCAGGCAGTAGTAGTTCCAGGGGATCTGCTTCAGGAACAGCTCAATGCCGTTGATGCTGGGGGACTGCACATAGCCGGAAACGGCGGCGGCCCAGGAGGACACCGGGGCGATCATGCAGACGGGAGCCGCGGTGGCGTCGATCAGGTACGCCAGCTTGGCACGGGAGATTTTGTGGGACTCGGTGACGGGACGCATGACGGCGCCCACGGTCAGGCAGTTAAAGTAGTCATCCACGAAGATCAGCACACCCAGCAGCATGGTCAGCAGCTGCGCGCCGCAGCGGGTATGAACGGTCTTCTTGGCCCAGCGGCCGAAGGCCTCGGAGCCGCCGCCCTTGTTCATCAGGTCCACCATGATGCCCAGGGTGACCAGGAACACGATGATACCCATGTTGCCGCTGTCAGCCAGCACGGAGACGATACCGTAATCGGCACCCACCAGGGTCACGATGGTGTCCCAGGGAGCGAACTGGGTGTACAGCAGCGCGCCGACCAGGCAGCCCAGGAACAGAGAGGAATACACTTCCTTGCTGATCAGGGCCAGCACGATGGCCACGATGGGAGGCAGCAGGGACCAGAAGGTACCGGCGAAGGGCGTATCGGAGTAGACCTGCTCCTCATAGGTGGTGTACTCCACGCCGTTGACGTCCTTGGACTTCTCTTCGGACTTGACGTACTCGGTACCGTCGGCGCTGACGATGGTGTTGCCATCCTCAGACAGCTCGAAGTAGGTGCCGGCATCGGGGCTCACATAGTAGGAGCCGTCCAGCGCATACTTAGAGCCCTCGCTGTCGTCCGCGGTCTGCAGGATGCCATCCAGGAACACGCCGTCACCGGTGGTGTAGAACGCGCCGTCGCCGACGAAGACAGGGTTCTCCTTGCCCTTGAACTGCAGGCCCAGGATGACCAGCAGGACAATGAAGATACCCAGCGCTACGAAATACGCTATTTTGGTGCTTTTCTTTTCCATGTGTGTGATTTACCTCCTCACAAATTGGTGCCACCATCCTAACGTTTTCCTGGCAGATTGTCAACATTTCAGCAAAGCCGGGAGTGGGTAATTTTGAACAAATTATGAACCGGTTTTTCTCCCTTTTATCCAATTTAGCGGCCATTTTTCGGAATATTTATGACATTATTATAAACCTTTACAGTTTCTTAGCGCGCTTCTCCCCTCCTTTTTTGGAAATATATATTTATTTTATCCAATATTACCGGCATTTATAGCGATATGCCGACATAGCATACGCAAAAAAGAAAGCCCCCAACGGAGGGCTTTCTTTTTATTAGGTGGGGTATAGCTTACTTGGCAAGAGCCTTGTCGGCCTCGGCCATTTCCTGGAAAATACCAGCGTGCTTCTTGTTGACGATAGCGCGGATGACCAGCAGGGTCGCGACCATCAGCACCACAGCGATCAGCAGGTTGACAAACACGTTCTGGATCAGACCGGCCAGGATGAAGCTGACGAAGGACACACCAGCCACGGTCAGCGCATAAGGGATCTGAGTGAACACGTGGTTCAGGTGGTAGCAGTGGGCACCGGCGGAAGCCATGATGGTGGTGTCGGAGATGGGGGAGCAGTGGTCGCCCATAACGCCGCCGGAGCAGGCAGCCGCCAGACCGATGGTGCACAGTATGGGCTCCGCGTCGTAGTTGAACACGGAGACAACGATGGGAGCCATGATGCCGATGGTGCCCCAGGAGGTACCGGTGGCGAAGCCGATAGCCGCGCCGATGATGAAGATGATGGCGGGCAGGAACATACGCAGATCGCCAACGTTGGCCATGGCGTTGCTGACGAAGTCAGCGGAGTACATGGCATTGCGGGTGAAGGAGCACAGGGTCCAGGCGAAGGTCAGGATCAGGATGGGGGCGATCATCTGGATGAAGCCCTGGGGAACGGATTCAAAGGACTTCTCGAAGCCGATGGCGCCGCGCAGCCAGAAGTAAACGAAGGTGAACACGCAGCCGATCAGACCGCCGATGGCCAGCGCCGCACCGGCCGAGGCAGCGGAGAAGGCCTCCATGAAGGTCATGCCGCCGTCGAAGTAACCGCCGGAGTAGACCAGGGAGATGATGCAGACAGCGATCAGAACGATCACGGGCACCAGCAGGTCCAGCACGGAGGACTTGCCCTTGCTGGGAGCCTCATAGTCGTCGGCACCGGCGAAGGGACGCTCGGGGGTGGTGAACAGGTCGTCCTTGACCTGGGCGTTGTACTCGTGGGTCAGCATGGAACCGTAGTCGATGTTCAGCACGGAGATGACCACGATCATCAGCAGAGTCAGCAGGCAGTAGTAGTTCCAGGGGATCTGCTTCAGGAACAGCTCAATGCCGTTGATGCTGGGGGACTGCACGTAGCCGGAAACGGCGGCGGCCCAGGAGGACACCGGGGCGATCATGCAGACGGGTGCCGCGGTGGAGTCGATGACATAGGCCAGCTTGGCACGGGAGATCTTGTGGGACTCGGTGACGGGACGCATAACGGCGCCCACGGTCAGGCAGTTGAAGTAGTCGTCCACGAAGATCAGCACGCCCAACAGCATGGTCAGCAGCTGCGCGCCGCAGCGGGTGTGAACGGTCTTCTTGGCCCAGCGGCCGAAGGCCTCGGAGCCGCCGCCCTTGTTCATCAAGTCCACCATGATGCCCAGGGTGACCAGGAAGACGATGATGCCCATGTTGCCGCTGTCTGCCAGCACGGAGACGATACCGTAGTCAGCGCCAACCAGGGTCACGATGGTGTCCCAGGGAGCGAACTGGGTGTACAGCAGCGCGCCAACCAGGCAGCCCAGGAACAGAGAGGAATACACTTCCTTGCTGATCAGGGCCAGCACGATGGCCACGATGGGGGGCAGCAGGGACCAGAAGGTGCCGGCAAACGGAGTCTCGGAGTAGACCTGCTCCTCATAGGTGGTGTACTCCACGCCGTTGACGTCCTTGCTGGGGGTCTCGGACTTGACGTACTCGGTACCGTCAGCGCCGACGATGGTGTTGCCATCCTCAGACAGCTCGAAGTAGGTGCCGGCCTCGGGGCTCACATAGTAGGAGCCGTCCAGCGCATACTTAGAGCCCTCGCTGTCATCCACGGTCCGCTGGATGCCATCCAGGAACACGCCGTCGCCGGTGGTGTAGAACGCGCCGTCGCCGACGAAGACGGGGTTCTCCTTGCCCTTGAACTGCAGGCCCAGGACGACCAGCAGGACAATGAAAACACCCAGCGCTACGAAATACGCTATTTTAGTGCTTTTCTTTTCCATGTGTGTGATTTACCTCCTCACAAATTGGTGGTGAATACCATCAGCCGGCGAAACAGCGTATCTGCCCCGCCAACCTCCTGTATCATACCGTCACGCCAAGATATTGTCAAGTTCTTAACGTCATATTCCATTATTTTAACAAATTGTGAACTCCGTTTTCGTCGTTTTTACAAGAGAAATTGGGCGGCAAACACAGCATCGTGTGCTTTTTACGGCAGGCGGCACAAGTCTTTCCGGGTCTGCGGACGCAAAAAGAGACGCCGGTGCGGCGGCACCGGCGTCCCCTCTGTTAAGTAAGCGTTTGTTTGCTAACAAGTCATCAAGAGACTTTACAGGAAGAATTCCTTTATCTGACCGTACAGGATGAGGACCATGATCAGCGGCGTGATGAACTTGACGCAGACCTTGAAGAAGCCGTAGCTGCCCATAGAATGGCCGGAGGCCTCGGCCTCCTCCTTGACCACATCGGGGCCGATCTCCCAGCCGATCATCAGAGACATCAGCAGCGCGCCCAGCGGCATCATGATGCCCTCGGACAGCGCATCCCAGAAGTCCAGCCAGTCGGCAGCCCAGGTCTTGGGATTTGCAATGTTCAGCAATTCCGCAGGCGAGAAGCTGCTGGCGCCCAGACGGTCCGCGCAGACCAGGATGCAGCCCAGGCCCACGGCCGCCGCCGCGATGAGGGTATAGCTCTTGCGCTTGTCGCCCTTGCCCTCGTCGCGGGCCTTATCCACAAAGTGAGCCACGATGACCTCCAGCAGGGAGATAGAGGAGGAGATGGCGGCAAAGACCACCAGCAGATAGAACAGGATGCCGAAGATGGGGCCGAGGCCGCCCATGCGGCTAAACACGTTCTGCATGGTGACGAACAGCAGGGACGGGCCACCCACTGCGCCGGAGGGATCCAGAGCGAAGCGACCGGGCAGCACGCACAGGCCGGCCATCAGAGCCACCAGGGTATCCATGACCACGATCAGCAGCGCGTTCTTCTGGATGTTCTCCTTCTTCTGCAGATAGGAGCCGTAGGTGATCATGGCGCCCATACCCAGGGACAGGGAGAAGAACATCTGGCCGCCGGCGGTAGCCAGCACGGTCAGGACGTCGGGTGTCTCCTGCTTGAAGGTCACGATGCGCTGCATGACGCCGTTGATCTCCACCGCGGACATTTTCACACCATCGATGACGGCGGAGGCGGGAACATAGTATCCATTTTCAGTAGCCCAGCCGGGGGCAAACATGTACTTCAGACCGTCCAGGGCGCTGCCGTGGATCACGTGCTCCACCAGGGAACCGTCCGCCTGGAGCACCTGCACGGTGGCGTCCACACCGTCCAGCGTGCAGGCGCGGATGATGCAGATCAGCAGAGCCACGAACAGGGCGGGCATACCCACGGAGCAGACCTTCTCGATGCCGCCGCCGACGCCGCCGAGAACGATAAGCATAGTCAGCACCACGAAGATCAGGCCATAGACAATGGCCTCGGTAGTGCTGGACATGAAGGCGCCGAACACCGCGTCGCCCAGAGAGGCGCTGGCCGCGTCCGCCGACGCGGCGGCGATGGCGCTGGCGCCAAAGCCCGCGCCGAACAGGTCGCCTACATTGAGCACCACATACTTAATGCAGTAGCCGCCCAGAGCGCAGTAGAAGAACAGGATGAAGAAGGCGGACAGGATGCCCATCCAGCCCATCCAGCTGAACTTCTTGCTAAGGGCCTTATATGCCGCCACAGCGCCCTTGCCTGTCTTACGACCAATGGCCAGCTCGCCCACCATGACGATGAAGCCGCAGCAAACAGCCAAAATGAGGTAAATGATGAGGAACGTGAAGCCGCCGCAGGCGCCCATCTTATTGGGGAAGCCCCAGATGTTGCCCAGGCCGACCGCCGAGCCGACCGCGGCCATCAGGAACCCGAAATTGGTTCCAAAGCCTTTTCTTTCTTCCATTGTTTTCTCTCCTTACAAGTTTCCCCCGCCGCGCCGCGGCGGGCGTGTTTGTATCTTACTGCGAAAAAACCGTCCTGTAAATACAGGCAGGCGTTTCTTAACACAGTGACAGCGGAAATGCGGTTTTTCTTTATCCGTACATTATAAAATTTCCGTTAAGCGTCGGTTCGTGTCGGCAGATATTTTCTTTAAAGGAAACGCGCCGCACATGAAAAAGACCGCCCGCAGGCGGTCTTTTCTTCTCGGTATGTATCAGTCTCCCTCGCGCATACGGTAGCCGACGCCCACCTCGGTGAAAATATACTGGGGGTTGCCGGGGGTAGGCTCGATCTTGCGGCGGATGTTGGCCATATTCACCCGGAGGATCTGATTGTCGGTCTTGGCCTTGGGCCCCCACAGCTCCCGGATAATGAAGTCGTAGGTCAGGACCTTGCCGGCGTACTTGCCCAGCAGGGCCACGATCTTGTACTCATTGACGGTCAATCCGGCGTTCTCGCCGTTCATCAGCACCTGGTGCTTATCATAGTCGATGGTCAGATCGCCGGTGACGAACTTGCCGGACTGGGCGATCTGGGTGTTGGAAAGGGTGGTGCGGGTGTGGCGGATGGCGGTGCGGATGCGGGCCAGCAGTTCGGAGGTGCCGAAGGGCTTGACCAGATAGTCGTCGGCGCCGTAATCCAGGGCCTCTACCTTGTCGTGCTCGTGGTTGCGGGCAGAAACCACCACCACCGGCAGATTGGACCACTTGCGGACAGATTTCAGCACCTCCATGCCGTCCATGTCGGGCAGGCCCAGGTCCAGGACGATCATGTCCGGGCAATGGGAGGCGATCATGGTCAGGGCCTCCTCGCCGGTGCGGACAATGATGGTGTCGAAGCCGTTGGCGGTGAGGATCATGGAGATAAAGTTGCTGATGGACTGCTCATCCTCCACGATCAGGACTTTGTCTTTAATCTTCATCGTTTTCTCCTTTCATGGGCAGGGTCACGGTAAATACCGCGCCGCCCTCCTGTCTGTTGTCTCCCCGTATCACGCCGCCGTGGGCCAACACAATGGTGCGGCACACGGACAGACCGATGCCCATGCTGCGCTTGCCATCGCTGCTGCGGTCGCTGCGGGCGGAACCGTCGAACAGTCGGGGCAGCAGGTGCTGGGGAATGCCGCGGCCGTCATCCGCCACAGTGAACACCGCGCAGTTGTCCTCGCTGGACAGGGTCACGTTGATATGGTGGGTCTCGCCGTGGATAACGGCGTTCTCCATCAGGTTTACCAGTACCTGCTCCATCAGCAGGGGATCCATGGGCACCATCATCAGTTCATCCGGCAGATGGACACGGATATCCACCTCCGGGTAGTGCTTGTGGGCCTTGGCCACGGCGGACTCGATGACCTCCTCCGCCGGCTCCGGCTCTTTCTTGACCTTAGCCTCCTCAGAGCTTATGCGTGTGATGGACAGCAAATTCTCTACAATGCGGATGAGCCACTGGGCGTCCTCGTTGGTGGATCGCAGCAGCTGCTGGCGCTGCTCCTGCGTCAGTCCGCCGTCCTGCTCCAGCAGAACGTTGGTGGCGCCCACGATACCGGTCAGCGGCGTGCGGATGTCGTGGGACACGGCGCGCAGCAGGTCGGCATACATCTTTTCGCGGTCGGCCTCCCGGCGCACCTGCTCGGTCTGCTTGGCCCGGCTGGTAACGGTAGCGGTCAGGATGGAGATGGTCATCATCACCAGGAACGTCAGCGGAAAGCCCGTCAGCGTAAAGCTGATATGCCAGAAGGGGTAGGTAAAGATGATGTCCACGCTGAACATCCCCACCACCGCCATGATGATGCCCAGCAGATAGCCGTCCGTCCAGTAGGCGGTAAGGAACACATCCAGCAGAAAGATCATGGCTACGTAGCTGGTGTCGTTGTGCATATCGAAGCTGCGAAGCAGCAGACAGCACATAACGGCTACCAGGTAGAGTCCCAGTGCTTTCAGCACATCCATGCCGGAAAAGCGCAGACCAATGGTCCGCAGCAACTGTCTCCGGCGGGCTTGTTTACCGGTCATAGCCGCCCTCCCCTCCTTTTGATGACGCTATTATAACATACATTATCGCTAAGGTAACGCTAAAATATCGTTAAGGTATCACGAATATCTCATTAAGAGCAACCGAAAATAACAAATAAGAGACGGCGTTGGCCGTCTCTTTTCATCTTTGCTGCGCGGGGATCAGGCTTTGCGATCTATGTGCAGGAGGCGTTTTCTGTCGAAAAACACCCATAAAAAAGCAAATCACCACGCTTTCGCGTGGTTTCCTCATCGGTATGCCTTACCGCTGGCTCACTTCCCAGTCGCTGTCGGCAAAGATCATGTCATCCAGGTCACCCCAGATCCAAGTTGTCGTCATGGTGATATCACGCTCCTTTCTTCCGTTTTACAGTGTTATTATATGCCGCGGCAGCCCGGATAACAAGCGCAAAATTGGATATTATGTATAAAGCTTTTGTAAACTTTTATTGCACATTGCACAATACCTATGGGTTATTTCTGTGTAACACTCTTGCGCTGTTGTGTGCTGTATAGTATAATAAAGTGTTCAAGCAGTCTTATGTGGTGAGGTGAGCACCTGATGAGAGAGTTTCACGGCGGCGACTATGATGTGGCCGTCATCGGCGCGGGGCACGCGGGCATCGAGGCCGCCCTGGCGGCGGCCCGGATGGGCATGAAGACCGTCTGCCTGACGGTGAGCCTGGACGCGGTGGGGAATATGCCCTGCAACCCGGCCATCGGCGGCACCGGCAAGGGTCACCTGGTCCGGGAGCTGGACGCACTGGGGGGCGAGATGGCCCGGGCGGCGGACAGGGCCTGCATCCAGTACCGAATGCTGAACCGGGGCAAGGGCCCCGCCGTGTGGTCCCTGCGGGCCCAGGCGGACCGGCGGAAATACCAGCAGGTGATGAAGCACACGCTGGAATTGCAGCCGGGACTGACGCTGCGGCAGGCGGAGGTAACGGAGATACGCTGCGACGGGAACGGCCATGCCGCCGCCGTGGTGCTCCGCACCGGCGCGGTGCTGGGCGCCCGGGCGGTCATTCTGTGCACGGGCACGTATCTGACCGGACAGACCATCGTGGGCGAGTGCATCGAGGCCTCCGGGCCGGACGGCCTGCACCCGGCCAACGCCCTGACGGACAGCCTGCGGGCACTGGGACTGCCCCTGCGGCGGTTCAAGACCGGCACGCCGCCGCGGATACACCGGGGCAGTGTGGACTTCAGCAAAATGGAGATACAGGAGGGCGACCCGGATCCGCTGCCTTTCAGCTTTGAGACAAAGAACGTGCCGGAAAACCGGGCGGTGTGCTATCTGACCTACACCAACGAGGAGACGCACCGGATCATACGGGAAAATCTGGACCGCAGCCCCATTTACTCCGGCGTTATCGAGGGCATCGGCCCCCGGTACTGCCCGTCCATCGAGACGAAGGTGGTGCGCTTTGCGGACAAGCCCCGGCACCAGCTGTTTATCGAGCCTATGGGGTTGGACACCGAGGAGCTGTATGTGCAGGGCTTCTCGTCCTCCATGCCGGAGGAGGTGCAGCTGGAGATGCTGCACACGGTGCCGGGACTGGAGCACGCAGTGATGATGCGGCCGGCCTACGCCATTGAGTACGACTGCATCGACCCGCTGGCGCTGCTGCCCACGCTGGAGGTAAAGGCGGTGCCCGGCCTGTACGGCGCGGGGCAGTTCAACGGCTCCTCCGGCTACGAGGAGGCGGCGGTGCAGGGCTTTGTGGCCGGCGTGAACGCGGCGCTGAAGCTGCAGGGCCGGGAGCCGCTGGTGCTCAAGCGGAGCGAGAGCTATATCGGCACGCTGATCGACGACCTGGTGACCAAGGGCACCGAGGAACCATACCGCATGATGACCAGCCGGTCGGAATACCGGCTGCTGCTGCGGCAGGACAACGCCGATGCGCGGCTGTGCCCTATCGGGCACGAGCTGGGGCTGGTCAGCGATGAACGGCTGGCGGCGGTGGAGGCCAAGTACGAGGCCGTGGCGAAGGAGATACGGCGGCTGGAGCGCACGGGCATACCCGGTACGCCGGAGCTGAACGCCCTGCTAACAGAACGGGGCACCGCCGCCGTGGACAGCGGCTGCCGCCTGATCGATCTGCTGCGGCGGCCCCAGCTGACCTACGCGGACCTGACAGAATTCGACGCAAATCGACCCGACCTGCCCGCGGAGGTGCGGGAGCAGGTGGAGATCACCGTGAAGTACGAGGGCTATATCCAGCGCCAGCAGCGGCAGGTGGCGGAGTTTGAGAAGTTGGAGCGCCGGAAGCTACCGCCGGATATGGACTACGACCACATTCAGGGTCTGCGGCTGGAGGCGCGGGAGAAGCTCAGCGCGCTGCGGCCCCTGAACGTGGGGCAGGCCGGGCGGGTATCCGGCGTGTCGCCGGCGGATGTGGCGGCGCTGCTGATCTGGCTGCAGACACACGACAAGGAGGATGACGCATGACGGCACATGAGCTGACCCACACCATACGGAACGATATGCCGGTGTATCCCGGCACGGAGCAGCCCCGGCTGACCACCGCCTGCACCATCGACCAGTGCGGCTACCGGGAGACGCTGCTGCATATGTTCTCCCACACCGGCACCCACATGGACGCCCCAGCCCATATGCTCCGTGACGGTACGGCGCTGGACTGCTATGACGCGGCGAAGTTCGCCGGTCCCGCCGTGGTGGTGGACTGCCGGGGGCAGCGCGCCATTACTCTGTCCCTGCTGCAGAGCTATGACCTGAACGGCGCGGACTTCGTGCTGTTCTGCACCGGCTGGGACAAGAAGTGGGGCACGCCGGGCTACTATGAGGGCTTTCCCTGCCTGACGGCGGAGGCGGCGGCATATCTGGCCGGCCTGCCGCTGAAGGGCGTGGGCGAGGACACCATCTCGCTGGACCCCTGCGACAGCGTGGATTTCCCCAACCACATGACACTGCTGGGCGCGGACTTTGTGAACACCGAGAACCTCAAGGGGCTGGACAAGCTGCTGGGCCGACGCTTCACGTTCGTTACGCTGCCCCTGAAATTTGAGAATGCCGATGGCTGCTCCTGCCGCGCCATCGCTCTGGAGGAATGACAATGGGTAAACTGCGGTTCCTGTTTGCGCTGTGGATGGCAAAGCTGTCCATCCCGGCGCTGAAGATCACCCGCCACAACGGCACGGACTTTCCCGGCAGTCTGGCGGTGAAGCTGTGTCCGGACTTTTTGAAGTATATCGGCAAGCCGGAGCACATCATAGCCGTCACCGGCACCAACGGCAAGACCACCGTGGCCAATATGCTGAACGACGTGCTCACCGCCGAGGGTAAGACCGTACTCAGCAACCGGGCGGGCAGCAACATCATCTCCGGCGTCAGCACGGCGCTGCTGAAGGGCTGCGGCCTGCTGGGCCGGATCAGGCCGGAGTACGACCTGGCGATCCTGGAGATCGACGAGCGCTCCGCGCCCAGGATCTATCCCTATGTGAAGCCGGAGCACATCGTCATCACCAACCTGTTCCGGGACTCCATCATGCGGAACGCCCATCCGGGCTACATCGCGGACATCCTGACCCGGTCCCTGCCTAAGGAGAGCAGGCTGATCCTCAACGCCGACGACCTGATCTCCTGCACGGTGGCGCCGGAGAACCAGCGGGTATATTTCGGCATCGACCGGCTGCCCACCGACGTGACGGAATGCGAGAACCTGCTGAACGATATGCGTATCTGCCCCCGATGCGCCGGGAAGCTGCGGTATGAATACCGCCGCTACCACCACATCGGTCGGGCCGTGTGCGAGAGCTGCGGCTTCCACTCCCCCGACTGCGACTATCTGGCCACAAAGGTGGACACCGCCGCCCACACCATGTGCATACGGGAGGCGGGGCAGGAGTACCCGTACACCCTCATCACCGACAGCCTGCACAACATCTACAACATGGTGACGGTGATCGCCGCCCTGCGGCAGCTGGGCTATGACCACGGCACCATCGCCCGCCGCATGGCGGAGGTGAAGATCCCCGCCAGCCGGCTGTCCGAGGAGGAGATCAGCGGCGTGAAGGTCATTATGCAGATGTCCAAGGACAAGAACGCTCTGGCCTGCTCCCGCAACTTCGACTATATCCGGTCCAAGCCGGGGAAGAAGGAACTGCTGCTGATGATGAACTGCCTGGGCGTGGCCAAAAACTGGTCGGAGAACCCCAGCTGGATGTACGACACGGATTTTGAATTCCTGAACAGTGACGATGTGACGTGCCTGGTCTGCGCCGGGCCGCGGGCCTATGACTACCAGCTGCGGCTGCTGCTGGCGGGCATCCCCCGGCAGAAGATACGGCTGGCCGAGGACGAGTTCGCCGCCCTGGAGCTGCTGCCGCTGACCCCCGGCGACGACGTGTATCTGCTCTACGGCGTGGACGGCACGCCCCTGGCCTTCCGGGTCAGGGAAAAGCTGAAGGAAAAGCTGCTGGCAAAGGAGGGCGCGCAATGAAGGCGGAAATTCTGTTTCCGGAGGTCTGCAACCTGTACGGCGATCTGCAGAACATCTACTATCTGAAGCGCTGCTGCCCGGCGCTGGAGATCATAGAGACGGACCTGCACAGCAAACCCCGGTTCCTCACGGAGGATGTGGCGCTGGTCTATATGGGCAGCACCACGGAACAGGGGCTGCGTCTGGCGGCGGACGCCCTGCGGCCCTATGCCGCGGACATCGCCGCAAGGGCGGACGCGGGACAGCTGATCCTGCTGACCGGCAACGCGCCGGACGTGTTTTCCGCCGCCATAGAAAGCGACAGCGCCGACACCATAGAGGGGCTGGGCATTCTGCCCGGACGGGTGAAGTACACCATGATGAAGCGGCACAACAGCTTCTTCCTGGGCACCTTTGACAGCATGGAGGTCGTCGGCTTCAAGAGCCTGTTCGGCTTCCACTACGACGCAGCGGAGGCGGAGGGCTGGTTTGACACCGTGCGGGGCGTGGGCCGCACGCCGGAGTCGAAGCCGGAGGGCTTCCGCCGGGGCGGGCTGTACGCCACGGCGCTGATCGGTCCGCTGCTGATCCTAAATCCTCCGCTGTGCAAGTGGCTGCTGCGGCAGATGGGCGCCGAGGACACCCTGGCCTTCGAGGACGCGGCCTTCGCCAGCTTTAACAAGCGTGTGGCGGAGTTCAAGGAGCCGGGCAGAGGTTTCCAATACTCGTAAGCAAAAAACATCCCCCGGTCGGGGGATGTTTTTTGTATCAGAGCTTTTCGGACAGTGTCTCGTCCAGGCCCACGCCGTAGAGGTTCTTGGCCGAGCAGCCGGCGCGGCCGCCGCCGGCACAGGCACAGGCGCACGCACAGGCGCAGCTGCTGGCGCAGGCACAGTGGCTTCCGCCGCCGAAACCGCCTCCGCCAAAGCCGCCGCCACGGCTTCCGCCGCCGAAGCCGCCGCCACGGCTTCTGGGCGGTCTGGGCTTTGTTTTGGTGCCCACGCTGCCGGGGCGGGGCCTGCCGTCCGGCCCGGCGGGGTACCACAGGTGGTTCACGAACACATACCGGGTGCCGAAGCCGCCGGCGTAGCCGTCGCCCCGGCGGGCGGCGGAGATCAGCACGAGGATGAACATCACCACGAAGATCGTCACCATCATGCCGATGATGGCATCACCGGTGTCGTCATCGTCGTAGTAGTAGTCATCGCTGCCGTTCCAGCCGCCGTCGGGGACGTTGTCGGCGCTGTATTCCTCCGACAGCTGGGTGGGCCAGTCGGTGTAGCGCACCTGTACGTTCATTTTGTAGCCGTAGTCCAGATCGGAGGCGGTGATGGTCATGCCGTTTTGCACCGTCACGCTGTCAGCGCCGCTGACCGTGCCCTCGGTGAAATCGCCGGTCAGCCCGGCGGGGTCGTTCCAGACGAGGGTCATCTGCCCGATCTTCGCCTCGTCGAACCAGCCGGCGGTGTAGTCGTAGGTCACAGCGCTGCCGTCCAGTTGGTACATATACTCCTGCACCCAGGAGTAGGCGAAGGAAAAGGTCTCGTTCGCCTCGTAGGCGCGGTCAAGATAGACATACATATAGCTGTTGTCGAAGTCCAACCGCTCGATGTTGTCCGTCAGTGCCGCCACGTCCCGGATGGAGCCGTTGGGTACGCCGATCTTCAACTCCTGACCGTAGGGCAGCTCCTCCAGCGGCGTCCACTCCAGCTTCACGGTGATGAGCAAACTCCCGTCCTCCGTGTTGGGCGTCACCATAACGCCGTACTGCTCGATGTAGTCGTAGTCCGCCCATGCGGTGGTGGTAAAGCAAACCGCCGCCAGTATGACAAGCAGCAGAACGTGCAGTTTCTTCAGCATAGGGTGCCCTCCTCCCGGTTGCTTTCACGCAGTTGGCACAGCTGCTCCATTTTGGCGCTCTTGGCCCGGATGGCCGCGCAGCGCTCACTCTGCCAGATCTTGTCCCAGTCGTCGGCGAGGATGTTCCCCAGGGGTTGGCTGCTGAGCCAGCTCTGGCAGGGGATCACGCCGCCGTCCGGGGCGATGGCCATATTGCTGAGGCAGGCGCCGCAGCTGGGCACCAGGGTCAGGCCCAGGGCGCGCAGCGTCTCCTCCTTCAGCCAGCCGGGGCTGGTGAAATCCAGCTCCATTTCCAGCTCCTCCGTCACCGCCACGGCCTTTGTCAGTACGTCGGTGAGCTGCTGCTCGGTCAGCGCCGTGGCCCGGCTCTCGTCGCCCACCGCGCCGCCGGAGGGGATCAGCCCGGAGCAGGTCACATAGCGGACGCCCAGACTGTGGACGAAGCGCAGCGTCTCGTCATAGGCGGTATTCAGGCTGCACAGGGGCGTGTTCACGGACACGGACAGCCCCGCCGCCACAGCGGCACGGATGCCCGCCACGGTGTCGTCAAAGCCGTCGGCACCCACCAGGGCGTTGTGAATGTCCTTATCATGGCTGTAGAGCGTCACCTGCACACTGTCCAGGCTGGCGTCATACAGCTTTTGGCACAGCGCCGGCGTCAGCAGGCGACCGTTGGTGTTCAGCCGGGTGACGAACCACTGGGCGGCATCCACCAGCTCCACCAGATCGGCGCGCAGGGTGGGCTCGCCGCCGGTGAACGTCACCTGGGGGATATTGGCCGCGCGCAGTTTCGTCAAAATCTCTTTCCACTGGGCGGTGGTCAACTCCGGTGTGTCGGACAGGGGCTGCCCCGCCGCATAGCAGTGCAGACATTTCTGGTTGCAGTGCCACGCGCCGTCACGGGTCATGGCGCTGACCATCAGGTCCATACGGTGGGGCGCGGTCATCTCGGGGGCGTATTCCCCCAGCGTCAGCGGTGCGACCTCCGCCTCCGGCGCCTGTCCCCGGGCGATGGCCACCAGGGACTCTATCATGATCTGCAGGTCCTCCGCCAGACGCTCCTTGGGCGTGAAGGGGTAGACCTTATGGGTCCGGGCCACCGCACCGGCGGCCATGGCGTTCCAGTCGCTCTCGGTAATCTCCAGCCCGGCGAAGGGCTCCAGCCGGTCCATGAAGCAAGAGAGCAGGATGGCCCAGCTCAGGTTCAGGGGCACCAGCTTGCTGCCGTTGAGCAGCAGCAGAAAGGGCGCGTTTTCCGCGTCCTCACGGGGTGGGATCATGTGGATACGCACCACGCCCCGGCCCTTGGGGTCCAGGGTGATGTGCCGCACACAGTTCAGGTGCTGCCGCCGGTAGCGGCGCTCCAACATTGTAGACACAGGCAGTCCTCCTTTATGAAGGCGATGTGGGGATAGATATGTGCAGTATACCACAGCGCGGGGCAAAGCGCAACAGGACGCACAGTGAGGCAGCGCGTTGGCAGGGCACAGCAAAAATAAAGCCACCCCTGCGGGTGGCTTTATTTTTGGTGGACCTGAAGGGATTTCCCCCGCAAGGGGGGATAAACTTCGACTCCCGCAGGCCCACGGCAAAATGAAAACCGCCCTTTCGGACGGTTTTCATTTTGGTGGACCTGAAGGGATTCGAACCCTCGACCTCTCGGATGCGAACCGAACGCTCTCCCACATAGCACACTTTTAGCCACCAAAATTATAGCAGAATAAAACCGAAAAAGAAATATAAAAATATGACCGCCGCGAAAAATGGCGTGTATTCTTGGGCTAAGAAAGCACTTCCCTCCTGCAAGCGCAGGCCGGAAGTGCTTTCTTCATGCAACGATACAAAAATCCTGTGGCGTAGCACGGGCGCATACCGCGTGAGATACAGCGGTGAACCTGGATTTTCTTTTACATCTTCTTAGAATCCAAATTTACTCTCCCAACAGGAAATTTGTTCAGCCATCTTTTTGCGAGCTTCCCGTTCTGTATGTCCATAGTGATTACATTCAGAAACTACAGTACCAGCAGCATCAAAAACGTATCCATAAAATTGATAGTTTACTTTGCCAGAATACATCAGATAGGATATTGCACTTGATACAGTAAATTCTCTAAGCCCCAAGTCATTTGCAATTTGTTGATGAATATATGGCGCCCACGGCTGAGGGGGTAATTTGAGATAAACCTTTTCAACAACATCCGGCGATAGACCACCACTTTCGAGGGACTCTACTTCTGGCCAAAGTTTTTTGTTACAGGCGCGTATGGATTTTATATCTTTAAGATTGTATTTTGCTGCGACATGTCTATAGCAAGCATAATATAATTGCGGTTTTAGTTTTTGAGGATTGCCAAAGCAGCCAGGGCACACTTCATCTAAATCCTCCAGAGTTTTACGGATTTCAGCTTCAGTAATAAGCCTACGATCAAATGAGCACAATTTTCTTTCATCAAAAGAGAATCCATCCAGCAGGCGAGATATGGTAATAAACATTACCATTTGGCGATAATTTTTCAGAAATTTAAATGTCTTGGCTTTCCTTTCAATTTGTGCGCGAATATTAACAAGGTGTTCATCGGTCTTGCTAATAATTTCTGCTATTGCAACCCATACATTTATATCAATCTGGGGAGAAAATACTTGCAAATATTTCCTGTCATCTCTCATAAATCTTTGTTTGAGGGAAGTCGCAATGTAGGGGTTTTTATAGATCAAACATATATAGCCAGATGCGAGTGAAAGGGGAGTGACAATTTGGTCTTTAGGTATCCCTTGATTCTGATAATAATTTGTGCGTCTTTCATAATAGATTCCGTGTGCCTTGAGTATGGCTTCAATATCATACTGAACCTTGTCTGTTGCCCGGAGCGCCGTAGTGTTTACGTTGGTTTGGTTGTTTGCCGCATAAATAATAGCATTACAGGTATTGGGATCTTCCGATAGTAATATTTTGATCAAGATATGTCTTGAATCCGATACATCGGGTGACGATGTAAAATAATTATAAATTGACTCGGATGTCTGCAAACCGTTGACAATCTTGGCGTTTTCAATTGTTATTTGCTTCCCTATAATACGAGCGTTGGAACCAATAATAGTAACGCCATTATTTAGCCACCAAAAATCAGGGCCATCCTGACGCTTGAGCGAATTGAAAATATCTGTATTGACCGCGTTTAAACCAAGAAAATCTCGCACATTTGCATCGAAAAGGTGTCGGTTTAAATCTCCTTTTTCGGTGCTAATAAACTTATGATAATTTTTCAAAGACGCTAATACCACGTATTGACCTTGTTGATTTATACATTCTTCATACAGCAAGTCTAAAGAACTTTTTTTGTTTTCTCTATATTTTGTTAGTAGCTTACTGCTTCCCCAAAACGAAAACTCTGCCGAGCAATCGGTAAAGGAACCTCGGCAAATATCTTCTACTTGACGAGCCTTTTCACTTATGTTTGGCTCGTTCGCGGCGGCTTCATCGCCTCGACTCGCATAGATAACATGAATGTCAAATTGCGCCAAAGCAGGAGCAACTCTCCGATATGATTGAGATAACAACTCGCGCTTTCGCAAAACGGCTTCGTTATATGTTTCCACCAATGCGGAACTTGGAATTGAAAAGTCCAATAATTGTATGAGACTTGAGACCAAGGCATTTATTGGCGTTTGCTTAAAAGAATCGTCATGTTTACAAGAGATAATGTACACGTCGAGCGATGCGTGGGATCTGGGCCAATGCCCTTCGAGAATATTCTCAGCCAAATGCCCGTTCACCAAGATAAAAAACTCGTCAATTCCTCCATCGTTGCGCCCATCTACAGAGCCACTTAATAGTTGCTCCTTCGATAAAGCGTAATCTTTCAAAATCTGTTCGGTAGCAAAGTATTCGAATGCTTCTCCGGAATCAGCAGGGGTAATGCCACGAGCAACATAGTCGTCTAATATACCATCAAGAAGAACTAAATCATTTTTTGCCATGATATACCTCCATCGTAATTGCCGCGGTTTTTACAAAGATTATGAGTACAAATCTACAACAATTATACGAAATTCGGCTTTAAAATACAACTGCCTTTTTATTTTTCGATTTTATTACATTTTCTTCTCTAAAGAGGAGGTGATTTTGTGTCCGGCGTGTTTGATTATTACTACGGCGAGGAGAGCGAAAGCTGCTCCTTTTACCGCATCCCGCGGTTGCTCATCGTGGGAGAACGGTTCTCTGGTCTGTCCACAGACGCCAAGCTGCTGTACGGCCTGATGCTGGACAGGATGAACCTGTCGGCGCGGAACGGCTGGTATGACGATGCAGGCCGCGTCTACATCTACTACACGCTGGAGGAAATACAGGAAAGCATGAGCTGCGGTCACGGCAAGGCTGTGCGGCTGCTGGCGGAACTGGATACCGGCAAAGGCATCGGCCTTATCGAGCGAACCAAGCAGGGGCAGGGCAGACCGGCGCGCATCTACGTCAAGCGCTACACCACGCGGGAGATACCCGCGCCGCCCACTGTACCACTTGACTTCCCAAATACGGAAGTCCAGACTTCCGAAAATGGGAAGTCAAGAGTTCCCAAGAACGGAAGTGCAGACTTCCCAAAAGAGGACGGGAATTATAAAGATATAAACCAAACAGATATGAGCCAGCTTTATTCACCTCCCCCTTCACTCACTGGAAGCTGGTGGGAGAGGAAGAAGGCGGCGGAAGAAGTACGCACCCGCATCGAGTATGACCGGCTATGCCGCCGCTATGACCGTGAGAGCGTGGATGAACTGATCGCCGCCATCACCGACGTGCTGTGCAGCACCCGCCCCACGCTCCGCATCAGCGGTGAGCTGCTGCCCACGCAGCAGGTGCAGGAGCGTTTCCGACAGCTGGGGTGCGACCATCTGGAATATGTCATCGAAAGCCTGCGGCGTTCTACGGCGCAGGTTTTCAACGTTCGGGCGTATCTGCTGACCATCCTGTATAACGCACCCGTCACCATCAACCACTTCTATCAAGCCGAAGTCCAGCACGATATGGACACCGGATAGTACCCGCTTCCCGTGGAGGCGGGCTTTATCATATCGCCGATAAAAGGAGGAGCATCCCATGCACACCGAGTATTTCCTGCTGACTGCGGACGTGACCGTGCAGGTGCCGGTCACGCTCATCGTTCCCGCGCAGACTTGCGGCAAGAGCCGCCCTGTCCCTGTGCAAAACCCGTCTCAAGTTGAGACGGGTTTTGACATATTACGACGAATTGGAGGTAAAAGGATATGGCAGAAGAAAAGAAAAATCCGCTGATCGGCGCGTTCCGCAGCCCGCCCCCGAAAGAGGCCGCGAAAGCACCGCCCGATGCAAAGGTAGCAGAATCAGTGAAACCATCCACTGCTGACAAACCCATCCCTGCGGCACAGAAGCCCGCCGAGCCGGTCAAGCCGGTGATCCCGCCTAAAGCAGAGGAAACCAAAGCTGCACCGAAGCCGAACGGCACGGCGACGCCGGTAAAGCCCACAGAGGAAAAGCCTGCGGCGAAGCCGTCCGTACCAGCCAAGGCCGAGGATACCAAGGCTGCGGCAAAGCCGCCTGCACCTGCTAAGCCGGAAGAAGCAAAACCCGCCGCCAAACCGGAGGAGAAAAAGGCAGAGAAGCCTGCCCCTGCCGCGGTGACTGACACAAAACCGACCAAGGCAGAGGAAAAGAAACCGGTGGCCGCACCTGCCGAAAAGAAGTCTGAGGACAAGAAGCCAGAAGAAACGCCGCCTGCAAAGCAGGAAGAAAAGAAAGCGGATGTACCGGCAAAGTCGGAGGATAAGAAACCCGTCGAGGACAAGTCTGTACCCAAGGCAGAGACGGAGAAAAAGGAGCAGCCGCCCGAAAAGGAGACGGACGCAGAGGGCATCCCCAAGGATTTCAAGCTGAACATCGTGGGCGAAGGTGCGCTGGGTTCCGTGGTCATGCTGCCGGTGGACAAGATCGACGACTTTGAGGGGCATCCCTTTCCCGTGCAGGATGACAAGGATATGCTGGACTTGGTGGAGAGCGTCAGGAAGTTCGGTGTGCTGGAGCCTGTCACGGTCATCCGCAGCAGCAAAGACCCCGACCGTTACGAGATGGTGGCAGGCCATCGCCGTAAGCACAGCTGTGTGCTGGCTGGCGTGGCACAGATCCCCGCCATTGTCCGTGACATGGATCGGGACAGCGCCATCATCTACATGGTGGACTCCAACCTCAAGCGCGAGAATATTTCGCCCATGGTCAAGGCGCGTGCCTATTCCATGAAGCTGGAGGCCATGAAACGAAAGGCGGGGCGACCTACCAAAGCGCAGCTGGAGGCGGGGTACAAGCCTATGCGTGCCGACGAGCAGCTGGCACAGCAGACCGGCGAAAGCCGCGCCACCATCCAGCGGTTGACACGCCTGACGAAGCTGGAGCCGGAATTGCAGGACATGGTGGAGGAAAAGAAGCTGCCGGTGAACACCGCCGCGGATATTTCCTATCTGAAGCCGCAGGAGCAGAAAACTCTGGCGGACGCCATCAAACGGGAGGATAAAGTCCCCTCCGGTACGCAGGCCGCCGAGCTGAAAAAGGACAGTCAGGCGGGTAAGCTGACCACGGAGAAGATCGAGCAGACCGTGGCACCCACCAAGCGTGAGATGTCGCCGCCGCTGAAGGTCACGTTCAGCGAGGATGAGCTGCGCGCCTACTTCCCCAAGAAGGATACCACGGTAGGCGATGTGAAGCGTGTGGTGTTCGAGGCGCTGGATCTGCGGCAGAAAGCGTTGGATAGGCAGAAGGCCAAAGCTGAGCAGGAAAAAGCGGCAAAAAAGGCGGCGCAGGGTAAAGCGAGGTGATGGATATGGAACGGCGGGAGGATTCGTTCTACACCGCCTATTCCTACGGCGACAAGCTGGAGGAGGGCCACAAGCTGACGCTGGAGCATCACATCTCTTTTGAACAACGCCATGCCGACCTGTCCGCGCTGACGTGGATGCCCCTTGATCGGCTGCAAGCACTGCGGAACAAGAGTGTGGAGGCGGAAAAGGCCGTGTTCCGCGACTTGCAGGAGGCCACCAAACGCTGGGAGGAGCAGGCGGCGCAGACCATGATACTGGACAGGGCCATCGAGTATGTAAAAACGCCGGAGGTGCAGCACAGCGGCAATCGGTGGGAGGATACCGATTATGGCTGGCGTAAGATCAGCAATATGGTCTATCAGATGTCCTACCGCATCCGCGAGGATACTGCCTATGATCATAAGCAGAAAAAGCAGATGCCGGTGGCGTGGTATGTGTCGTGGAGCGTGAACTACAATGTCCCGCGCAGGAAAGACCCATACAGCAGTACGCCGTCTCCGCTGGCCAGTCAGGACAACAAGCGGTATACGGACAAGGCTGCCGCCGAACGGTATGTGCAGGGGCGTATCGCCGCCTATGCCCATCTGTTTCAAGAGCTGTCACCGCCTCTGCCGGAAAATCACGCGCACCTGTTTTCCGTGAATGGGCAGCTGCTGCCGGGGTATACCGTCCAGCCGCACCAGCCGTCACCGCAGGAACTGCTGGATTTTTTAGAGGACGGCGATGCGCCGTCGAAAAAAGAGCCAAAGCCGAAAAAGCGAAACCATGATATGACACGATAGGAGAGAGTGTATGAAAGTCCTGATGGTAGAGCCGGGGGCGGCACCCTATGAAAAGGAACTCAACGGCCTTCACGAAATGCAGGCGGCGGTGGGTGGTCTGATACAGGCCATCTATCCCTTTGAGGACAAAGTGGCCGTTGTCTGTGACGATGAAGGGATGCTGAAGCCCAACGAGTTCAACCGCAGTATGCCGGGCGGCTACGGCGGTGTGTTCGGCCCGTTCTTTGTCTGCGGTTTGGGTGAGGATGACTTTGTCTCCCTGACCCCGCAGCAGATGGAGGTCTATAAAAAGCAGTTCCACCACGCAGAGATACTGCTGGGAATCAAGGACAACACGCCAGTGACCATACGGGTAGAACCGTTCAAAAAGCGCGATGTACCAAAAAGAGAACACCCCAACACGCCGGAGCATTGAGGTGGATCGACATGATGGCCATGGATATTCACAAGACACGCTTTGAAGCGGTGGAGATATGCGGTGTGCCTGCCCTTTTCACCGTGGAGCGTGTTCGCCGTTCTGAACTGCCAAACGGTATTTTTGCCTACGATATGCAGACCTCCGAGGAGGACTGGTCACAGCCGTGCCTGCTGGCTTGCCATATCACTGTGGAGCATTACGGCACAGTGCTTACCGGCCAGCGCATTGACCTGCCGGAAAATGGATACCGCGATCTGACCGCAGGCGATTTCAGCTGGCCAAGTTCCACCGACAGGCCGACCATCGCGGAGTTCGCCCAGCGGCACGGCCTGTATATCAAGCCCCGCTGCCACGCAAAGACTGTCCCGACCCGATAGAGGGGACAGCACCGTTTCGGTGCTGTCCCCGCAAGCATGGCATTTGGTAGCACAAATGCCGCTTGTTAGGGGCACAGCCCCTAAGACCCCGCGTTTACGCTTCGCGTCTCAATTTGAGACGCATTTTTTATAGGAGGTGATGCCGACGAGAACGCGAAACCGGCACGTCAGCGTGTGGCTGACGGATGCCGAGCTTGCCCACCTGCGGAAACAGGCCGCTGCCGCAGGACTGGGTATCGACCCATTTCTTCGCAGCCTGATACTGGGTGTGCAGCTGCGGCCACGGCCACCCGATACCTACGCCGCGCTGCTGCGGGAGCTGTCCGCCGTCGGCAACAACATCAATCAGATCGCCCACACCGTCAACGGACAGAAATATGCGGCGGACAGTCAGATTGACCAAGCCGTGGTGCTTGTCCGCAGGGCGTGGCGGCTGGTAAAGGACAGCTTTTAATGGCCTATACGAAGATCATCGTCATACGGGGCAGACTGGATAAATGTCTCAGCTATGCCGCCAACGAGGAAAAGACCTATCTGGAAACGGCAGTGGACTACGCGCTGGATCGCGGCAAGACGGAGCGCGTATGCTACGAGACGGCTATCAACTGCGGCAGAGACACCGCCTATCAGGACATGATGCAGACGGCGCGGCGCTGGGGCAAGCAGAACCGTGTCCGCAAAGGCTATCATGTGATCCAGTCCTTCCACCCCGGCGAGGTGACGCCGGAGCAGGCCCATACCATCGGTGTAGAGCTGGCGCAGCGTCTTTTGGGCGGGCGGTATGAGGTGGTGGTAGCCACCCATCTGGACAGGGCGCACCTGCATAATCATGTGGTGTTCAACGCTGTGTCCTTTGTGGACGGGAAGATGTACCGCGATACCTTCCGCGACTACTACAAGGGCATCCGCGGTGTGTCGGACGCCCTGTGCTGTGAGCATGGGTTGTCCATCATCGAACCGTCCGAGGCCGCTGTGCCGCAGGGTCAGTATCAAGCGCAACGCCACGGCAGGACTACCCTGCGGGATGTGGTGCGCCGCGATGTGGACGAGGCCATCCGCAGGTCGTACAGCTATGCAGACTTCCTGCGGGAACTGCGGCGCATGGGGTATCAGGTGAAAAGCGGCGCCAATGTGAAGCACACCGCCGTGCGTCCGACTGACGGTCAAAGGTTTATCCGGTTGGATAGTCTGGGCGATGGGTACGACGAGGCCGCCATACGCGGCAGGATAAAGGCGGCACCGCAGCCGGTACAGCTGCCCCGCAAGATCTATCGTATACGGCAGAGGCCAATGCAGAAAAAGCCGCTGTCTTATTTTCAACGGCTGTATCTGTACTACCTATACCTGCTGTCCTCGCCGCGGCGGAAAGCGTATCGTACCTCGCCCACCCTGCGGCGGGAGGTGCTGAAGCTGGACAGGTATCAGGCGCAGTTCCACTATCTGCGGACAAACCGCATCGAGACGCGGCAGCAGCTCACCATGCAGCGGGACGCACTGCAAGCGGAGATGGACGCACTCACCGAGCAGCGGCGGCAGCTGTATCTGGCGCGGCGCAGAGGTGGGACGGGACTGGATGCGGACATCGCAGCGTATACGGACAGGCTGCGGGTATTACGGAGAGAATGGAGACAGTGCTGCTGCATCGAGACGGACGCACAGCGCATCGAGCAGCAGCTGACCGCACAGCGGGAACAGGAAATTTCGGAAAAAGGAGGTCGGGAACATGGATGCAGGCAGCGAAGCCGCTGACCTGATGGTACGGGAAGGCTTACAGATCACGGAGGCGACCGTTAAGCTGCTGGCCGCCGGCAGCAAAAATCTGGCGGCATTTCTCTACGCACTGACAAAGGACAACAAGCGCGTATCCGGTAAGACCAATATGGGGCGTCTGCTGCGGGAGGGTAAGGAACTGCGGGTGTTCCAGCTGCGGGAGAGCGATATGGCCGCGTTCAACGCCTATGCCAAGAAAGGCATCCTCTACGCGGTGGTCAAGGACAAAAACGCCGGTGATGGGTTAGTAGACCTCATCACCAACGTGGACTTTGCATCGCAGGTCAATTTGTTTCTGGAACGCCACGGCTATGCCGCGCCGAAGCGGGAGGATGATGCGGCAAAAAAAGCAGATGCCCGCGCTCCACAAGGGAACTTCTCACCACAGCGCGGGAATGGCTTGCCGCAAGAGAGGACGACTACTGAGGGCAAGCCCTCGGTAAAAGGGCGGCTGGCGGCGCTGAAGCGTGCCGCACAGGACGTAGAGCCGCAGCTGCCCAACGGACGGACACCGCCCAAAATGCGAGAATAGGAGGATTTCAGTATGGCAAATTTGGAGGCCATCGTATCAAGAAAAACAGAAAATGATACCCAGTGGAAAGCGCGTCAGCAGGCGGACAGGGAGAACCTGATGGCCTTACAGGACGCGGGTGTGCTGGAGATCACCAGCAGCGCCGAGGCGTACACCCGCTATCTGGAACTGCAAGGTGACAATCCGGCATACAGTGCAGGCAATATTGCGCTGGCGATGGTGCAGGACGCGAACGTGACCGTGTTCGGCACAAAGGAGAAATGGAAAATGCTGGGGCGCTCCGTACCGGTCAGTGAGAACGGCAACGGCATCCACATTTTCGCCCGCTCCACCTTTGGCAAGGGCTATACGCTGGCAGACGCCTACGATGTACGGCAGACGCAGGGGCGGCCTTTGAAGGAGGTACATCTGCAAAACGACACGCGGGAGATGGAATCGGCCATGACCACGCTGCTGAACTACGCCGTATGTCAGGTGGTCATCGACAAGGATCTGGACACCCCTGCTGTCTACGACCCGCAGAGGATGGAGCTGGCCATCAATCCCGACTATCCCGACCATGAGATGTTCGCCGCTATCGCCACAGCGGTGGCACATTCGCGGCTGCACGGGAAAGGATACAACGCGCAGTACGATTATGCCGAGTCCGATCTGGACGCGCAGAGCGTATCGTATCTGCTGTGCCGCCGTTTCGGTGTGGAGCGCGACCTGCCGGATACCGCAGATCTGTCCGCCCTGTACGAGGGCTGGGACGCACAGGAACGGCGGCAGGCGCTTGACCAGATACAGAAGATGAGCAAGCAGATCGGTGCATCGGTGGAAAAGAGCATCACGCCACAGAGAAGCCGCGTCCCGATGCAGCACAACGGACGTTAGGGTTTCCCCCTGCTGGGGGAGTGTAAGCCGCCGCACAACACCCGTCAAGGCTGGGCGGCTGCCTTGCGGCAGCCACCCACGAGCCGCCCAACGTGCGCGCTGGGCGGGCCTTGACCGGAGCCGCGCAGCGGCTTATAAGGCATACAAGGGGGAAACCCTTACTATCCGCGCAGAGCGCGGATAGCCGCATCATGGTCAGCGGCGCACCCACGGCAGATGGTACGTTCACGGCGAAAATTGCGTCTCAACTTGAGACGCAATTTTCGGCAAAAGCTGATGCTGTCGATTTTTTGACGGCATACAAATGGTGCGATAAAATAATAGTAACCTAATATTTAAGGAGAGAATTACATGAGAAAAGTACCCGTATTCCTGTTGGCAATCAGCCTTGCCGCGCTGCTTGCGGGCTGTGCCGGACAAACGGCGCCGTTGGGTGGCGCAGCACAGCTCGGCGCTCTGTCAGCCACCGCCGTGACCGGTGAGGCAGTGGCCGATGAAAAGCAGGATGTGCCTGCACCGGCAGATGCCCCCGATGTGGAGAACCCTGCCGACCCCGCGCGGGATGCCAAGCCGCAGGAGAACACCCAGCAGCCCGAAGGCAAGGCGGATGCTCCTGAAAACCCCGCACCCACTGGCGAGGAACAGCTCACCGTGCCGGAGCAGCCGACTACCCCTGAACAGACGGCGACACCCGTGCCTGTGCCGGAGGATAAACCTGCTCCCGCACCCACACCAGTGCCTACCCCAGCAGAGGAGAAACAGGAGGAAGAGCCTGCGCCTGCGCCTACGCCCGAACCTGCCCCTGCGCCTAAGCCTGCCGCCAGCGGGAACATCTACTCCGTGGCGGAGGCGGTGCGAGCGGGAAACGAGTATGCGCAGGCGCAGTACGGCGTGACCATCGACACCACCATGACGGCCGCCGATTCCAGCTACTTCCCCGGCACGGCAGACAGCGTGGCATGGCTGGCAGAGAATGGCGGACAGGCGGCACTGACCACCGCCGTAAAGGGCAACGTGGACGCCACCTTCGCCTGCCTCGCCGCCATGGACGGCGCGGAAACGGTCAGCGTGTATGCGCGGTTCAACTGCACCGTCCGCTACGACGCGGCATCGGACGAGTACATCGTGGTGGTGCTGTACGGATAAACCAACTGAATACCCGACCGAAAGACCGACAGCGTGAGCTGCCGGTCTTTTGCGTTGGGAGAAAGGACGAGCATGAAGAAAACAATTCCTAAGCTGTTGACGCTGGTATGTCTTTTAGTAGCAATCATGGGGCTGTCCGTTATGACCGCCCACGCCGCCACGGTCACGGGTATCGTCAGCAGCGGCAACGAGTACCGCTACCATGAGGACAAATCGCCGGTGTCCCAGTGGGGGCCGTACACCAGCAACAAGCTGAAGTATTTTACCCGGAACGACACCGGGGAGACTGTTCCGGCCTACTGCATGGAGCCGGAGGTGCGCTCCGCCAGCGGCGATTTGCAGTATTCCTCCACATCGTGGAGCGACCTGACGTGGAATCAGCGGTATGCTGTGACGCTGGCTATGGCCTACGGCTATGGCGGCAACTACGGCTTCGATATGCACCCGGACTGCGCGCAGCTTGCGACACAGGCGGTGATTTGGGAGTTCGTGTGCGGCTACCGCGGTACGACCTATCCGTACACCCTGTATGATACCACCTGCGCCAACCTGTTCCACTACGCCGGCGACGGCGTGCAGGAGGCGTATGACATCCTTATTGACCGCATCATGGGGCATGGCGTGATCCCCAGCTTTGCGGTGAAGTACCGCAATCAGCTTTCGGACGCCAATGCCATTACGCTGACATGGGACGGCAGTCAGTATGTGGGTACAGCCACCGATACCAATGGTGTGCTGTCGCAGTACTACTTCCGCGCCAACATCAGCGGCGTAACCGTCAGCCAGCGGCGTAATGTACTGACCGTGACGGCCACAAAGGACGCCGCAGCGCAGCTGAATGGTTATATCAGCAGCGACTACGGCTACGCACTGGATGTGGAGGGCACGGAGTCCGTGCTGCTGGAGCCCAGCAATGGCAGCAATTATCAGGCTTGTGCCGCGCTGACCTCATTGCCCGACCCGGTGTGGGCGTACATTCATTTTAAGGTCAAAATTGTGGAGGAAAAGGGCAGCCTGACCATCAATAAGGTGGACGCGGAAACCGGCAAGGCGCTGGCAGGCGTGACCTATCGGCTATTTGATGGCAATGGTAAAAAGGTGGCTGATGTGACCACCGGCGCAGACGGTAAGGCAGTGTTCAGGGATCTGCCGCAGGGAAAGTACAGCTATCAGGAGATCAGCGCTCCCTCTGGCTATGTGGTGGACAACACCAAGTATCAGATCACCATTACGGCCACGGCACTGCACATTACGCACAAGCGGACAAATGCGTTGGCAAAAGGCAGCATCACCGTCCGTAAGGTAGATGTGACGGGCAGCCCGCTTGCTGGCGCGGAGCTGCGGCTGGAGACTTCCGCAGACGGTAAGACGTGGACGGAGGTGGGCAAAATCACCACCGACAGCACAGGCGTTGCCAAGTGGGAGAATCTTAAAATCGGTGCGCAGTACCGCGTGACGGAGACCAAAGCCCCAGCAGGGTACACGCTGCTGACTGAGCCGCTGTTCGCCGGAGTATTGGATAGCAGCAACCGTGATGTTACCATCACCGCCTGTAACAATGCGGGATTTGCCCTGCCGTTCACGGGCGGTGTGGGATTCACAACCTATTTCCTGTTTGCAGCACTCGCTCTTATGGCGGGTGTTTATTTTTGCAAAAAATCTGATTTTATGGAGGAGACAGTCAAATGAAAAAGATCCATCGCGTGGTGGCACTGATTCTGGCGGCGCTTATGGCCATCAGCCTGATGACGACGGCATTTGCCGCAACAGATTCTGCGCCTATCATCGACCCCGGCAAGAAAGCATCCCTGAACATTTACAAGTACGACATCACCACGGCTGGCAAAGACGGTGCGTGGGACGCTGAGTCCTATGTTTCTACTGGCTTGCATGACGGTGCGGTTACCGACAAGTTGAGCAAGTATGCCATTCAAGGCGTGGAGTTCACCTACCTTCGTGTTGCTGACATTGCCATGAACAATGAACAGGTAGACGGTCAGCGTCAGGTGGGTGTGCTGTATGGCTTCGACAGCTCTGAACGCTCCAATGCCGCGCTGTCTGCCATCGACCTGACTACTGCGGATGCTCACAAGACCGACAACGGCATCAACTACTTCACCAGCGATATGCTCAACAACAAGCTGGCCGCGGCACTGGCTGCCAATGCCACCACCGTGAAGAATGAGATAGAGGCCGCTGTCAAGAACGGCGGCGTGGCTATGCCCGAAACGGACGCCGCTGGCCACACCTCTGCATCTGGCATGGAGCTGGGTCTTTATCTGGTGGTGGAGACCCGCGTCCCTGAAAACGTGACCTCCACCTGCAATCCGTTCTTCGTATCCCTGCCCATGACCACCATTGATGGTGCGGCATGGAACTACGATGTCACCGTCTGCCCCAAGAATCAGACCGGCAATCCTACGTTGGATAAGACCGTCCGTGAGAGTAAAAACTCCACCGGCAAGAACAACGGAAGCCTGACCGACATCACCGATGGGTACGCCCACACCGCCACCGCCTCCGTGGGCGACACCGTGGACTACCAGGTCATCAGCACACTGCCCACCATCACCTCCAAGGCTTCTTCCCTGAGTGAATACACCTATGTGGATACTCTGAGCAAGGGTATCAAGTACAACAAAAACGACGTGGTTATCGAGTTCTTCAAGGACGCTGGCTGCACCGACAAGATCGCCACCTGGGCGGAAAACTCCGGCAAGTTCGCCGTGGCCTATGATGACGCAGCCAACACCATGACCATCCGCATGACCGATACCGGCCTGAGCGAGATCAATGAGGAGACCACCGTGTATACCGACAGCGTAAAGTGCGGTTATTCCGACTGCACCATGCGTATCTCCTACGCTGCCACCCTAACTGCCGACGCCAAGATGGGCGATACCGACAACCCCAACGAGGTCGAGCTGACGTGGCGCAGAACGAATAACACCTACTTTGATACCCTCAAGGACTGCTGCCATGTCTATACCTACGGTGTTGACGTACTCAAGCGGTTTTCTGATAACGGCGGAAATATGAAGAATGTCAAGTTCCGGCTGCATAACGATACAGACGACTGCTATATCATCGCAGACCTGAAGGATGGCATCTACTACGCCAAGGGTATCACCAGCAAAAAGTCTGATGCCACGACCTTTATCCCCAACAGCAGCGGCCACATCGTGGTCAAAGGGTTGGAGGACGATGCTTACAGCCTGACCGAAATTGCTACCGACAAGGGCTATGTGCTGCTGAAGGACGCGGTCAAGATCGTTATCAAGACCGCTGAGAGCGGCCAGTGCGAGAAGTGCGGTGCAGAGCTGCTGACCGCCTCCGCCACCGTCAACGGCAAGGATGTCACCATGACGGATGGCAACGCCATTGTGCCGCTGACTGTGATTAACAACCCCGGCTTCGACCTGCCTAAGACGGGCGGCTACGGCACTTGGATGTTCACTATCGGCGGCGTGGTTCTGCTGGGTGCGGCGGCGTTTATCGTGATCCGCAGCCGTAAGCACAAGAACGAGCAGTGAAACGCTGGATACTGGCGGCGGTTTGCGGTGCTGTGGCGCTGGGGCTGATGCTTTATCCTCTGGCGGGAGAACTTCTGAGCGAAAGGTATCATTCGGACATAGAAACCACCTACACCGCCGCTATTGCGGACACCGATGACATCGAGTTGACCGCCCAACGTGAAGCCGCGCAGCGGTACAACAACATGCTGTCCGGCGCAGCCATTACCGAGGGAGGGGCATCTGCCCCTCCCTTGGCGTATGCCCAGCAGCTCACCGTGGGCGGTGTCATGTGCTATGTGGAAATTCCGAAAATCGGCGTGTACCTGCCGGTGGAACATGGCACGAGCGCCGACACGCTGGAAAAGTCGGTTGGCCATGTGGTAGGTACATCCCTGCCAGTGGGCGGCGCAAGCACCCACGCGGTGCTGTCCGCCCACAGCGGCATGGCAAGTTCCAAGCTGTTTTCGGACATTGACCAGCTTGCAGAGGGCGACACGTTTTACATCCATGTGTTGGGCGAGGTACTGGCCTATGAGGTAGACAGCATCAATACAGTACTGCCCACAGACACGAGCCTGCTGCAAATCGAGGAGGGCGAGGACTTGGTGACGCTGGTGACCTGCACGCCGTTTGGCATCAACACGCACAGGCTGCTGGTACGAGGCCACCGTATTCCGTACACCCCCGAACAGGCAACCACTGCCGCCGCAGAAAAACCAGCCGCATCCTCGTGGACGCGGTACTACCTTACCGGTCTGACCATCGGCCTTGGCGCGATGGTGGTAATCGGCGGCGGTTACTTCCTGATGAGGGGGAAACGCCATGCGTAAGACATCTCTTGTGCTGGTAGCACTGTTGGCCGTGGTGGGCATCTGCGTGATGCTATGGCCGGTGTTCACGGGGAACAGACTCCAAAGCAGAGCCGCAACTGCTGTGCAGGAGTTTTTAGCCGAGCGTAATGAGCCGGAGCAGCAATATCCCGAACTGCTGGCGGCTCTACAGGAGTACAACCGCCAGCTTTACGCAGAAAAGCAGTGCAACCTCACCGACCTTGAAGCCTGCGAGGAGCCTGCCACCGACCTTGTGGCATACGGCATCGAGGACGAGATTATCGGTGTGCTGGAGATACCTGCCATGGAACTGACCATGCCGGTTTATTTGGGCGCGTCCGATGCTCACCTCGCCGCAGGCGCGGCGGTGTTGGGAAACACATCCGCGCCCATCGGTGGCAATAGCACCAACTGCGTCATTGCCGGACACCGAGGTTGGAAAGGCGCGGATTATTTTCGGCACATCGACCGTTTGGCGGTGGGCGATACTGTTACGCTGACGAATCTATGGGAAACGCTGACTTACACAGTGGCCGCCATTCGGATCATCCAGCCGCACGAGGTGGACAAGATCAAAGTCCAGCAAGGACGCGACCTGCTGACGCTGTTGACCTGCCATCCCTACGCTTCGGGTGGGCGGCAAAGGTATGTGGTGTACTGCGAAAGGACAGGATAAAAACGCTGTCGAAATGTGTCTCAACCTGAGACGGATTAGGAGGGAGAACGACCATGCGTAAAAAGCCTGCGCCGCCTGCGCTGTGGATAGCGCTGACAATACCCGTATTGTGGCTGGCGGTCATCGCGGCAAGTGTGTATGAGAACGGCATGAATGTGTTTGAACTGGTGAGCCACCTTACCGCTGCGGCGAACCGTCCGTTTGCCGTCCGCTGGACAGCATATACGCCACGATTTCTGCTGGTGTTTCTGCTGCTCTACGGCGGCGGTGTTCTTCTGTACCATTCCGGCAGGGAGAACCGCAGACCGGGGCAGGAGTACGGCTCTGCCCAGTGGGGCAGCCCGTGGCAGCTCAATAAGAAGTACGCAGACAAAGACCCTGCAAACAATACACTGTTGACACGTCATGTGGCTATGAGCCTGAACGGGCGGCAGCACATGAGAAATCTGCTCCAGATCATCGTGGGCGGCAGCGGCGCAGGTAAGACACGGTTTTTCTGCAAACCCAATATCATGCAGGCTAACGGCAGCTTCCTTGTGACAGACCCCAAGGGCGAAATGCTGCGCGCCCTTGCGCCGCTGCTGTTGGAGGAGGGATATGTGCTGCGGGTATTCGACCTCATCGACCCGCAGCACTCCGATGCGTTCAACCCCTTCTCCTACATACGGGACGCCAAGGACGTGATGAAGCTGGTAAACAACCTGATCCAGAACACCACACCCAAGAACGCCCAGCAGAGCGATCCGTTTTGGGAACGTTCGGAGGTGGCGTTGGACACCGCCCTGATGCTGTACCTGCTCTATGAAGCGCCACCGGAGGAGCAGAATTTTGCAACGGTGCTGTATATGCTGGAGAACGGCGGCGCAAGCGAGGAGGATGAGTCATATCGCTCCCCGCTGGATTTGCTGTTTGAGGCATTGGAGGACGAGGAGCCTGACCATATCGCGGTGCGGGAATACCATATTTTTCAGCAGGCCGCGGGCAAAACGGCGCGTTCCATACTCATTACCGCCGCGGTGCGGCTGTCGGCTTTCATCATCCCGCAGATCAGGGACATCACCTCCCGCGATGAAATGGAACTTTCTATGATGGGAGAGCGCAAGCAGGCCGTCTTTGCCGTTATCCCCGACAGCGACAGCACCTTTAATTATTTGGTGGGGATGCTCTACACCTGTGCGTTTCAGTCGCTGTATTATCAGGCTGACAAGGTGCATCAGGGACCGCTGCCTGTTCCTGTGCGGCTGATGATGGACGAGTTCTGCAACGTGGCGCTGCCCAGCGACTTTGTGAAAATACAAAGCACCATGCGCTCCCGCAACATCATGTCCACCATCGTCCTGCAAAATATATCCGGTCTGAAAGCGCTGTTCAAGGACGACTGGGAGGGACTGCTGGGCAACGCTGACACGCTGCTGTATCTGGGCGGCAACGAGCAGTCTACCCACAAGTATATTTCGGAGATGCTGGGCAAGGAGACGCTGGATGTGCGGCACACCAGTACCACCAAGGGGCGGAACGGCTCCACCTCCGTCAGCCGCCAGCAGTTGGCCCGCGACCTGATGACACCGGACGAGGTGCGGGCCATGGACAACCGCTACGCGCTGCTGTTCATCCGTGGTGAACGGCCTGTGATGGACGAGAAATACGACATCCTGCGGCATCCAAATTTGAGCCGGACGGAGGACGGCGGAGCCGCGCCCTATGTGCATAAGCTGGCGGACTATGCTTGCGCCGACATGAGCGCAGCATTCATCTCGCTGGAGGAATTGATCTTATTGGAGGGATTTACGGAATGAAACGATCTGTGGTGCGGCGTGTAAGCCGCACATTTCTTTTGGGCCTGTGTATCTGTATGCTGACGGCCACCACCGCCTACGCAACCGGCGGTGATCCGCTGACCATCGTTAATAACCTATCCGACTTCATCTTTTCGGTCATCAAGGCCATTGGCATCATCATTCTCGGCTGGGGTATCGTGCAGGTGGGCATGAGCATCCAGAGCCACGACGCCAGCCAGCGGACGCAGGGCCTGCTGTGTCTGTTTGGTGGCTTGCTTATTACCTTCGCCAAGGAGATCTTGACGCTGATCGGCGCGGTGTAAGCTATGGACAACAACTGGATCATTGACAACCTTAACTATGCCTTTGGCGTATGGAACGACAAGTTGACGGAGATGTGGTCGCTGCTGACCCAATCGCCCCAGGCGTTTAAGGGCGGCACTATCTGGCAGACGATCCAGACCGTTAACGGAGCTATGCAGGGCATTGGGTACGGTTTGCTGGTGTTGTTCCTTGCCATCGGCATCTTTCGCAGCAGTGCCAGCTTCCGGGATTTCCAGCGGCCTGAACACGTCCTGCGGCACTTTATCTACTTCGTCATGGCGAAGCTGGCCGTGACCTACGGTATCGACCTGATGGTGGACATTTTCGCGGTCTGCGCCGGTATCATCTCCGCCGCTGCCGGCAGCGTGGGCGGCATCGACGGAGCGGCTGTGTCGCTGCCTGCGGAGATGGCGACTGCTATTGAGGATGTGGGCTTCCTCGCCAGTATTCCCCTGTGGCTGGTAACGCTGCTGGGTTGCCTGCTTATCACGGGACTGGCGTTTCTGATGATCCTCACCGTGTATGGTCGATTCTTTAAGCTGTACCTGTACGCCGCGTTGTCGCCGGTGGCGCTGGCGTCCTTTGCGGGAGAAGGCACGTCCCAGATGGGACGTGCCTTTCTCAAAAGCTATATGGGTGTGTGTCTGGAGGGCGCGGTGATCGTGCTGGTCTGCATCGTGTTCTCGGCCTTCGCCGCCAGCGACACGGTAGTGCTGGGCGGCGGCTCGGTAGTCACGCAGGTGTGGGGCTATCTGGGCGAGGTGATCTTCAATATGCTGGTGCTGGTAGGATTGGTCAAGGGCGCCGACCGTGTGGTGCGGGAGATGTTTGGGATGTGACGGGAGCATTGACACTATGTGGTAGATATGAGAAAATAATCACAATAATATAAAAACTAAGTTGTGGTAAATGATATGAGAGGTTAAAACTATGGATTTGAAGATTCATGTAACCGTCCATGCCTATGCGGAAGAACAACTCCATGATGAAGTGCTTGTGCCGCATAGCGGCAACTACGGAATACTCGGTAAGGAGATTGTTGCACCGCTGAGGAGAATCAATGGGAAGAGTTTTTCTATCAGAAATGTTGAAGCGGACTTTTCAATCATAAATCTGTGGGATTGGGTAGACGAGAGAATATATGAAATCGGCGTCAGATTCAAAACTGACCCAGTATTAACTCTCGCTGAGGAATTTAGCGTTATCCAGAAATATCTTGTGTTTGATGGGTTACGTTATTCGGTAGATTCTACAGAAAAACCGATAACATATTTTCTCCGGCTTATGGGATGCAAAATAGAAGATACTATCGAAATACAGCTGCTGGTATGCATGGACGCAGGAACAGTGTTTGAAGATGATGGTATACGATATTACATGAATTCAAAAGAAGCTGGAAAGCACAATTTACCCCACGTACATGTCGATATACGACATGAAAGATCTGGCTCTTTTTCTATCATCACGGGAGAAAAATTGTCGGGGGATAGGATCAGAAGTTCTGATGAGCACAAGATACGGAAGATGATTGCAAAACGGCGAGCGGAGTTATTTGATTTCTGGAACAAACATACAGATGGATTGACTGTGGATTTGGATCAAGCATTCGGACTTATAGGCTACTAATCGGAAAGATAATTCGGAAAACGAATGGTAAGGGAGGGAGGACAATTATAACAAAGAGGCATATGCATTTGCTGAGGCTGTGATTAGCGAGTACAAAGAATGCTATACACTTAAGTAGCTGAATTTGAAACTGCTATACTATCAATTTCCGAAACCCGTCTCAAATTGAGACGGGTTTCGACATTTATGGAGGCATACATGGAAATCAAAATCAACAAAGAGATACGCAGCTATAAGGAAACCGTCTACTTCGGCCTAACGGCACGGCAACTCGTTTGCTCGCTGCTGGCGGTGGGTACGGCGGTGGGGCTGTACTTCGCCCTGCGGGGCGTATTAGACCGCGAAACGCTGGGCTGGCTGTGCATCGTGGGCGCTGCGCCTATGGCGGCGGCAGGCTTCTTTCACTACAACGGCCTGACGCTGGAGCAATTCCTGTGGGCATGGTGTAAAACCAATTTTCTGCTGGCCGGTCGGCGGCTGTGGCACAGCGAGAATTACCTATATGACCTTTGGGAGAAGGAGGACAAGAAGTGAGAAAACTATTCAAGGGTCGCAGCACGGAACGGGACGCTTTCCGCATTCCCCGCAGCGTGCAGCAGTCCATCCCCATCAAGCGCATCTATAAGGACGGTATCTTTCGTGTAAGCGGCAGGTTTTCCAAGACCTGGCGTTTTTTTGACATCAATTATGCCGTGGCCTCGCCGGAAAAGCAAATGGAGCTGTTTCTGGGCTACTGCGGCGTCCTTAACAGCCTGCCCATCGACGCGGGCATCAAGCTGACGCTGGTGAACCGGCAGCCGAACCGGCAGGAGTTCAGCCGGAACCTGCTGATGGCCTACCGGCAGGACGGCCGGGACTATATGCGCCGCGAGTACAACGACATTCTGCTGGACAAGGCCAGCGGCAGCAACAATCTGGTGCAGGAGAAGTACATCACCGTGTCTGTGGCCAAGCGTAGCATCGAGGAGGCTCGCACCTTCTTCGCCCGCGTGGGAACCGACCTGACCGCTGGCTTGAGCCGCACGGATTCCGGCATACGGGAAATCACCCTCAACGAGCGCCTGCGACTGTTCCACGACTTCTTCCGCGTGGGACAGGAATCGGCCTTCGCCTTCGACCTGCAAACCGCTCAGCGGCGCGGCCACGACTTCCGCGATGCCATCGCGCCGGAGACGCTGCAATTCTTCCACGACCACTACGCCGTGGACGAGCGCGTGGGCCGCACCCTGTTCCTGCGGGAGTACGCCAGCTTCATCAAGGACACCATGATCACCGAGCTGATGGACTATCCCCGGAACATGATGCTGTCCATCGACATTGTGCCGGTGGCCACCGATGAGGCTGTATCGGAGATGCACCGGCGCATCATGGCAGTGGAGAGCGACATCACCCGCTGGCAGCAGCGGCAGAACCACCACAACAATTTCTCTGCCAACATCCCCTACGATCTGGAGCAGATGCGGAAGGAGACACGGGAGTTCTTAGACGATCTCACCGCCCGTGACCAGCGGATGATGTACGCGCTGGTGACGCTGACCCACCTTGCCGACAGCGAGGAGCAGTTGGAGCAGGACACGGAGGCCCTGTCCGCCATTGGCCGTTCCCACGGCTGCCAGTTTGCCACTATGAAGCACCAGCAGGAGGACGCGCTGAACACGGTGCTGCCCTACGGCCTGCGGCGCATCGACGCCATGCGGACACTGACCACGGAAAGCACCGCCGTGCTGCTGCCCTTTAAGACGCAGGAGATCATGGACACCGGCGGCCTGTACTACGGCGTCAACGCCGTGTCTCGCAACCTCATCATCTGTAACCGCGACGCAATGCTCAACGGTCACGGCCTTTATATGGGCGTGTCCGGCAGCGGCAAGTCCATGATGGCCAAGCAGGAGATCGGCTTCGTGGGCCTGAATACCGACCACGATATTATTGTGGTAGACCCCGAGCGGGAGTATGGCCCGCTGATCCGAGCCCTGGGCGGCGAGGTCATTACCATTTCCGCCTCCAACGGCAGCTATGTCAACGCGCTGGACATTTCCAAGGAGTACGGCGACGGGCGCAATCCGCTGGTGCTGAAAAGCGAGTTTATCATGAGCCTGTGCGAACAGCTCATGGGCGCGGGCGAGATCGGCGCAAAGGAGAAGTCCATCATCGACCGCTGCACTGCCAACATCTACCGCAAGTACATCCGCAAATACGAGGGCGATCCGCCCACGCTGAAAGACCTCTATGACGACCTCATGCGGCAGAAGGAGCCTGTCGCCCATGAAATTGCGCTGGCACTGGAGCTGTTCACCACCGGCAGTCTCAACGTGTTCGCCCACCAGACCAATATCGACACTCGCAACCGTATCATCTGCTACGACATTCAGGACTTGGGCGAAAACCTCAAGCCCATCGGTCTGCTGGTGATGCTGGACAGCATCCTCAACCGCGTCATTCGCAACCGGCAGCAGGGGCGGTACACCCACGTCTATATTGATGAGATCTATCTGTTCTTCGCCAGCCCCGGTGTGGGCGGTAAGAGCGCCATCAACAACTATTCCAGTGAATTTCTTTACAAATGCTGGAAGCGGTTCCGCAAATACTACGCCACCCTCACCGGTATTACGCAGAACGTGGAGGAGTGCCTGCTATCCGACACGGCGCGGCTGATGTTCGCCAACAGCGAATTTTTGGTGCTGCTGAATCAGGCACCTACCGACCGTGCGGAGCTGGCCAAGCTGCTGGATGCCAGCGACGCGCAGATGGATTACGTCAGTGACGCCCCGGCAGGCCACGGGCTGATCAAGGTGGGCTCCTGCCTCGTGCCGTTCATCAATGAGCTGCCCCGCGATACGGAGCTGTACCGTCTGATGACCACCAAGCCGGGAGAGCAAAATGCGTGACGTCAAGACCCGCGCTGCCATGGAGCAGCCGAAAATGCGGCAGAAAGATGCCATACCCCGCACGGCGGTGCGTATCTTGCAGCGGCACTACGCCCAGCAGAAGCAGGAACGGCAGACCTCACTCCAGCGTCAGCCGGTGGAATACGCCACGGAGCAGGCACAGCAAAGTGCAGCAGACGCCGCCCGTCTGACTTTCCGCGCCACGCAGCAGCTCCGGCGGAAGTACGTCCTGCACAAATACCGTACCCAAAAGGTACGGCAGCGGCAGGAGACAACGGCGGCACAGGTGCGCCAGCGGGATATGTGGCGGTCAACGGAGCAGACCGCCGCGGCGCAGCACACTGCCACAGTGCCGTGCCAACCGGCACAAAAACCGCCTACGGCTGCTATGACCGCCGCCCAGCAGCGGGCAAAGCAGCAAACCCAACGCGCCGCCCAGCGGCAGATGCTCCAGCAGACGAAAGCCGCCGCCCGCAAAGCGGGACAGCGGCTGGAGCAGATGGCACGGGCGGCAGGCAAGGTCGTCCGCGCCGGTATCAAGGCGATAGCCGCAGCGGGCGGCGGTGTGGTGCTGTTCCTGCTGCTGGCGTTGCCGGTAATCGCGGTTGCGGCGGCGCTGTCACCGGCTGGTGTTCTCGCGGACAGTCACACCATGGAGCCCACCGGCGAGGCCATGGAGGTGTGGGAGCGCCTGCCGGACGATCTCTCCATGGAACGGCGCATGGTGGTGACTTATGCACTGGCGCTGGTGGACAAGGTGGACTACTTTTGGGGCGGTAAATCGCTGGTGCTGGGCTGGGATGACCGCTGGGGAGAGCTGATGGAGGTCACAGCCGGGGGCAGCGACACTACCGGCACGGAGCAGCCCTACGGCCTTGACTGTTCCGGCTTCGTGGACTGGGCGTTCTACAACGCCAGCGGCGGCACGTATGTGATTGGGCAGGGCGGCGGGGCTATGGAGCAACACGCCAACTGCGTGGACATAGAGTGGGACGAAGTACAGCCGGGGGACTTGCTGTTCTACCCGGGGGATGAGCACGTCGGCATCGCCGCAGGCCACGACTGGCTGGGACGCCTGCTGGTGGTGCATTGCGCCTCCGGCACAGACGGCGTGGCGATCTCCCACCGAACCGGATTTGAGACAGCCGCGAGGCCGGTGTGGTATGAAAAAGAAAGCTGAAAGATGGACGTTCAATTGAATATAGGCCATAAATATGCTATAATTCCCAATATATAAGTGGACTCTATTACCAAATAAGCATAACAATGAATAAGCTGGAGGAAATGCTACGATGATATGGGACGTTTTAAATAAAATTGCAATTATTGGGACAATTTTGGGAATACCTGCGACACTATATGGTATTTATTCGCTTCCGTATAGAACGATTGTGTTGTATGATAGGTATCGAGAGCCAAACGAGGCTGGTGGTGATACGTTGGTGATTGGAGAATTTACACGGAACGATGCTCGCAGAGGGAAAAAGAAGAATAGCGAACGTAGGTATCATCTCAAAGGGAGAAATGATGATGCCATAAATTGGATTTGAAAAATGAAATAGATTTTCAGATTTTAGTGGTGATCGATGAGTGGAAAGCAGAATACGAAGCGCAGCAATAGTAGCGGGCAGGGGGAAACTCCCCTGCCCTGCTTTTTTCATGCCCTCAAACGATACTTGCATCGTTTGCCGCCGCGCTGTTGGCTCCAGCGCCTGCAAAAGCCGTCGAAACCCGTCTCAACTTGAGACGGGTTTCTGCTATTCCTTCGATGCTTCCAATGCGCTGCGAATCATGGAGGCCATCATGTTCAACTGCTTCGGCGTGGCGGTTTGCAGAAGTTCCAGCAGCGCATCCATGTCCTGATTGCCCTGTTGCGGCAATACCTCCACCAACAGATACGTTGGAGAGACGTTCAGCGCCTGACAGAGCGAGACGAACACCGGCAGGCTGGGAACTTTTGAGCCTGCCTCGATCTGTCGCAGGTAGGTGGCGTTGATGCTGCACGCTTCCGCCAGCCGTTCCCCTGTCCAGCCCCGCTCCTTACGCGCCATATTGATCCTCTTGCCAAGCAGCTTCTTATCCATGTGTCGCCTCCGTCTGTATGCCTAAAGCGTTTTATTTATGCGCTTATAGCTTACATTTTCCTTGACGCGAAAAATAGCGACTGATAGAATATCGAATATAAGCTGATAGACTACAAAGCGGGTGAGACGATGGACAAACCGATACGCTGCGCGGTCATGGGGCAGCATCCCCTACGATTCCCGTGGGGCTTCGATGAAGAAGACGCGTCCTGCGCCAAAATGAAAATGGAATTGGCGCAGCAGATCATGGCGCTGCGCCAGAGTGGCGTGTCGCAATTTCTTGTCGCCTGCGACTGCGGCGTGGGATTGTACGCCGCTGAGATCATCAACGGTCTGCGGACGACTGACCGCGATCTGATGCTGCTGTGCTATACACCCCATGAGGAGCAGGCTACCAAGTGGGCTCCTTACTTGCGGGAGCGTTACTTTGATGTGTTGGAGAAATGCACCTGCATTTCCGCCGTGTGCGAGGTCGGCGCACCGGACGCGCAGCTCCACGCCTACAAGAAGATCATCGACCTTGCGGACGTGGTGCTGGCGGTCTATGACAGGGACACGCCGCCCGCTGGCAGCGCGGAGGACAGAGCCTTGGCCTACGCCGAGGGGCAGCGCAAATCCCTGCTTTTGCTTCATCCCACAGAACTGACCACGAAACAGATCTCCGCTGCCCATGACGCGAGATGATAGCCTCCGATAAACGCTGCACGGGTAAGGCAGGCTGAATACGACCCTTGTAGATGTAGAGTAAATGTGCTATACTCTGGCCTGTGTGTTTGTCTACAGGGAGGATAGTCATGTTCTATACCGACGAAGAAGTATCTGTAATTACTGGTCTGCTCAACGCCTACCTGGTGCGGGAACACGCCAGTGAAAAGGTTAGAGAATCATATACCAGGATCAGCGAGGGACTCCAAAGCCATGCACTGACGAGGGACGATTATGTTTGGCTGGAGAATGCGCTGTTGTTCCTCCGTCCATATTGGTGGAGCGACCGCGAGGATGGACGGATGCTGATGGATGCCCTCCTGCATACGCAGACACTGGCGCGGAGAGCGCAATGAAATAGACCCTTGACGCGACAAAGCACTGCCGTATGCTGCGGCATCGAGCCAAGGAGGTGTCTGAGATGCCGTTCCAATACCATATCCGTGAAATGACGGTGGAAACAAGTGCAGAGGATTTCGTGACGCACTTTGTCCATGTGGAGAAGTTCCTGCCGTTCTGCCAGCAGTGCGGCAGCTACAATACCCGCTGGACGTGTCCGCCCTTTGATTTTGATCCCATGACCGTTTGGCGGAGCTACACGGGACTGCGGCTGTATGCCCGCATTTTGCAGGCAGATACGCCGGAGCAACCTCTGGACGAGGCAGTGGCGGCGCTGAAGCAGGAAAAACGGCTGTATCGTGAATTGCTCCAGCAGTGGGAGCGGGAAATACCGGGGAGTCAGATGCTGCTGGCGGGCACGTGCGACCAGTGCGAGGTATGCGAAAAGGCACAGGGACATCCCTGCGGCAGACCGAAGCTGCTGCGCTACTCCATCGAGGCGCTGGGCGGCGATGTGGAGGGCTGTTTGCAGCACTACTTCCACCTGCCCATGCTGTGGGGCAGGGATGGCAAAGCGCCGGACTACTTTGTGTTGGTGGGCGGTCTGCTCACTAAGTGACAACGAAAAATGACGGGTGTATCAGTCGATACACCCGTCATTTTTCATTGTTCTTTTTCTCGGCGTTGGCGGCGGCGCGGGCCTTGTCGCGGTTCTTGCGTTGAGCGACGAGATCGGCCTTGGCCTGCCGTTTCGCTTTTCGTTCCTGCAAGAGCTGCACCTCCTGCCGCTGGTACTCCTGCTCGTAGCGGGGATAGTGATGCTCCCGCGGCGGCTTGTACTGTGAAGGCAGCTCTGCGGCCTTCAGCGCAGCGGACCAGTTACCGAAGCGCTGGGCGATGTATGCACCACCCACGACCTCGCAGGGTGCGGGCGTATAGGACACATCGACGCACTGACGTACATAGGCGATGAGGTCGGCGTCGCTGGCGGTTTCATATTCTATCGCAAAAGCCTCGTCCTGCGCTTGCAGGGCTTCAATGGTGCGTTTGACGATCTGCTGGTGCAGCAGGTTATCTCCGTTGACCTGTGGCATTTTTGTGTCCCTCCTGGGCATAATAAACTCAGCCAGATGGAGCGACATCCTTCGTAAATCAGCATCATTCAGGAAAGCATTTTTCGCCACCGGCTATGGTAAAACCATAGCATTTGCGGCACGGGAAGTCAAGTATGGCATCGGTGTCGGGGCGAAAACAGTCGCTGGAGACCGAAACGGGAGGTATATCCGCCGAGCCTTTCCGCGATGATGGATGATAAAAAGGGTGTTCGCCGTCAAAAATCGCGTCAGGAGGAGTACGAAATGGCACGCAGAGGGGAGAACATCTATAAGCGCGGAGATGGCCGCTGGGAGGGCCGCTATATCCGAGGTCGGACGCCGGAGGGACGGGCGCAGTACGGCTACGTCTACGCCGCCACCTACAGCGCCTGTCGGGAAAAACGGCGGCAGCGTCTGCGGGAGCTGCCCCGTGAGATCACGCCAAGCAATAACATGACATTGCCGGAGGCTGTGGAGCTATTTTTCGTGGAACGGGAACAGAAACGGAAGCTGAAGGAGTCCACTGTCAGCCGGTATCGATATGTGGTACGGCAGTATATCCAGCCGCAGCTGGGCGCTGCGCCGCTGTATGCGCTGACGGAGCAGCGGGTAGCGGATTTTTACCGGAAGCTCCAGGAGCAGGGCCTGTCGGCCAAAAGTACACGGGATGTTGGCGTACTGCTGCGAGCCATTCTGCGGATGGCGGCCAAGCGGGGGTGCTTCTGCACGGGCCTGAACGCCGAACTGCCGGCGTACAGGAAGCGGCAGGTGGAGATATTCACCGAGCCGGAGATCCTGCGGCTGGCGCATCATATCGTAAACGAGCCTGACTTGACCGGTCTTGGCGTTCTACTGACGCTGAACAGCGGCCTGCGGCTGGGAGAGCTGTGTGCGCTGCGTTGGTCGGACATCGACCTCCATGCAGGCTTTCTACGTGTAGAACGCGAGGTACAGCGGATCTATGAGAAAGGCTGCACAAGACTCATTGTGCAGCCGCCCAAGAGCGAATCGTCGCTGCGGAGAATACCGCTGCCAACTGATATCCTGTCCCTGCTGGCAGCGCACAGACCCGAGAACGCGGGCAGTTTCTGCCTGCTGACAAGCTCCGGCGATCCGCTGGAACCGCGTACTATGCAGAACCGATATAGGTCGCTGTTGAAACGAGCGGGCGTCCCGTATCGAAATTTCCATGCCCTGCGGCACACCTACGCCACACGCTGCATCGAGCAGAATGTGGATGTCAAAAGCGTCAGCGAGATGCTGGGCCACAGCGACGTGCGGATCACGCTGCAAACCTATGTCCATGTCTCCCTGCGGCATAAGCAGCAGGCGGTGCAGAGCATCTGCTTCCTGCCGATTTGCAGTGGGGACTTTGCGCCGTCAGAAATTCCGTCAGGCAAAGAAAAAGCCGCCGTGCGGCAAGGCGCAGCGGCGCAGGTTTCCTAAATGATGCTGATTTACGAAAAAAGCTGTGCCGTCCGCGCAACAGAATACCCAAAAAACGGCAGGTGTGCAATCCGCACACCTGCCGCTTTTCGATCGCGTGACAAATTTCATACGATATGCTATACTACCTCCATCACCACCAAGGAGGACGTATCATGCGTATCAACTGGTTCAAGGACGAAAATCACCTGGTCTATATCAACGGCGCGACACAGCTGGCAGAGCTGGAACGGACGCTGCACTTCCCCGGACTGGAGGAAGCGGCCAACGAGCTGCGGCAGCACCCCACAGCGGAGGGCTTTACCATCAAGGGGCCCAAGCGCACCAGCGGACGGCTGTTCGTGCCTGATCTGACCTTCGGCGAGCACATCGAGATGGGCGAAAACATCTTCTTCTATATGGGTGAGATGCAGGAGTGCTACGTCATCTACTGGCCGGACGCACCGGTGGCAAAGTGAGGCGGCATCGCACATGACTTTCCTGCAAAAGCATCACGGGCAGATGTCCGATTCCATGCTGACAGCCTTTTTCATCATCCTATCCGGAGGATTGCAGGACGCCTATACCTACTGCTGCCGGGGCAAGGTGTTTGCCAACGCCCAGACTGGCAATATCGTGCTGCTGAGTACGCATCTATTCGAGGGAGACTGGGGACAGGCGCTGCGCTACTTAGTCCCCGTGCTGGCGTTCCTGCTGGGTATCTACATCGCGGAGTGCGTCCACCGGCACTTCAAGCGGATGGAGAAGGTACACTGGCGGCAGCTTATCATTCTGGCGGAGATCGTACTGCTGGCGGCAGTGGGTTTCCTGCCGGAAACGCTGAACACCACCGCCAACGCCGTGGTGTCCTTCGTGTGCGCCATGCAGGTGCAGACCTTCCGCAAGGTGCGGGGCCACGCCTACGCCAGCACCATGTGCATTGGCAATATGCGCAGCGGAACGGAGGCGCTGTGCGCCTACTTCCATACGAGGGATAAGGAAATACTCCACAAGGCGCTGACGTATTTCGGCGTGGTGCTGCTGTTCGCGCTGGGCGCGGGTATCGGCAGCATAGCCACCCTCCACTGGGGCGCGGGGACGATCTGGCTGTCCTGCGGCCTGTTGACCGTCAGCTTCCTTGTCATGTTCATCCACGACGAGGAACAGAAGCTCAACGAATAAAAACAACACCGGCGGCGTTACCCACACGCTGCCGGTGCTATTTTGAGGTAAATCCTCATGGAAAAGAAAAAGTATGGTTGGCTGAACCATGGCCTTATCATAGCAGGTCGAATAGTGTTTGTGAAGCGCATCTTTGTTCTTGAAAACATGAGGACTTGTATAGTATAATGCTCCTCGAAACGAGGTGCGTCATGAGTATTTCCAAATATCAGGTCTTTCTGAAAACGGTCTCCTGCGGCAGCTTTTCCAAGGCGGCGGAGGCTATGAACTTCACCCAGTCCGGCATCAGCCACGCCATCAACTCGCTGGAAAACGAGCTGGGCGTGAAGCTGTTGAGCCGCAACCGCGGCGGCGTGGTGCTGACGGCGGACGGACGGGCAGTGCTGCCCAAGATCGAAAAGCTGTGCGCCGCCCACCACTCTCTGATGCAGACGGTGGAGGGGCTGAAGGACATGGACAGCGGCTTGGTGAAGATCGCCACGTTCTCCAGCGTGTCCGCCCAGTGGCTGCCCCGCATCCTCAAGAGCTTCGGGAAGGTATATCCCAACATCGAGTTTGAAGTAGTTACCGGCGATTTCTATGACCAGATCGAGGGCTGGATCGTCAACGGCACGGTGGACTGCGGTTTCCTGCGGCTGCCGTCGGTGAAGCGCTTGCAGACCTACGCTCTGCACCGTGATGAATTGCAGGTCATCGTCCCCTGCGACCACCCCTACGCCGACCGTGACCCGTTCCCCGTGTCCGCGCTGGCGGAGGAGCCGTTCATCCAGCTGGAGGAGGGCGACGACTACGAGATCATGGCGGCGTTTGACGAGATGGGCATCCGCCCCAACGTGAAGTACATCGCACGGGAGGACAGGACTATCTTGGCTATGGTGTCGGAGGGGTTGGGCATCAGCCTGCTGCCGGAACTGATGGTGCGCCACAGCCCCACGCCCATCAAGGTCTGCCATGCGCCCCTGCATTTCTACCGTACCATCGGCATCGGCGTCAAGGACAAGAAGGCACTTTCCAACTCCACCCGTCTGTTCGTGGACTATGTGCGGACGTGGGTAGCGGAGAACGGGAATACATAAACGTTCAACTTTCGCTAAAAAAGCATGAGAACACGTCATGTAATACAGACAAGAACGCAGTTCCCATACGGCTTTGCGGGAACGAACGAACGACGCCGCAAAAATGTATCCTTCCGCGAAACAAATACCCTCTTGAAAAACGGCGTGGTGTTCATCATAATAGCAACCGTAGTCCCCGAAAAGTGAATAGGCTTACCGGTCTGAAACGCTGCGGCGTTTCGGTGAAAGTTGGAATGTGGGTCAAAGTCCCCGCGAACAGGTCACTGTGAGGCTCCTCTGAGGCAGGAGATAAGTCAGGTCGCGCCGGTAAGCGTCACAATGCACACGCCTGAAACCGAGCTGCATGAACGGGGGCTTCGCGCCCGTTTACACGAGAGAAGCGTCGGCATTTGCCGGCGCTTTTTGCATGAAGTCAGGGCACCTATGGGGGACGGAAAGGTGCTTGAAAAAATGGGAGAACGCAGGAAATACGTCCGCAGGGACGCCACGGTGGAACGGCTATCCGCTATCTTTTTAGAGGATATGGTTGGGAGCGTAAAGCCATCCACGCTGGCGTGCTACCGCCGCAACATCCAATGCCACATCCTGCCGGCGCTGGGAGAGCGCGTGGCAGCGGAGGTGACGGCGGCGGAGATCAACGACTACATCCAGCAGTTGCAGGAGGACTATTCGCCCAAGCTGGTGCGAGAAATCGGTGGCCTTCTGCTGCGGATCGTGGGCATGGCCGGTGTGGGCTACGGCGAGGATGTGACGCTGCCGAAGGTACGGCAGAAGGCCGTGGAGGTGTTCACCGAGCCGGAGCTGAAGCAGATGGGACAGGTCATCCTGCGCCGCCCGGACAGGACGGGACTGGGGGTGCTGCTGACAGCCTACACCGGATTGCGGCTGGGAGAGCTGTGCGGCCTGCAATGGCAGGACGTGGACGTCGGCGCGGGATTACTGCACATCCAGCGGACGGTGGAGCGTATCGCGCAGATAGGCGGCGGGACGTGCCTGACGGTGCAGCCACCGAAAACGGAGAACTCCGAACGCTGGATACCCATTCCGAAAGAGATGCTGCGGATGCTGAAGCCAGAGACAAAGCAGCCGGACAGCTACCTGCTGACCGGCGGGGAGATCGTCCCTGACCCGCGGGCGATGCAATACCGCTATAAGGTGTTGTTGGAGCGCTGCGGCGTGCGGTATCGGAATTTTCATTGTCTGCGGCATAGCTACGCCACGCGGTGTGTGGAGCGGGGGGTGGACGTGAAAAGCGTCAGCGAGCTTCTGGGCCACGCCGATGTCCGCACCACGCTTCGGCTATACGTCCACTCGTCTATGGACTACAAGCGCAAGGCCGTGGAGGGGATAGGCTTTCTCAAGGGAATAACGTAAAAAAGGACGCCGTTCGGCGTCCTTTTTCCAAAAAATAGCACAAAAGTTTTCGCAAAGTAACATACTTTGCGAAAAAGCGCGGAACGCCTTGCGCTGCAAGGCATTCCAGATTTACGCCAGAAAAAGTCGAAAATTTGAACTCGTTGTTGACACGGAAAAACGGCTGGTATATACTGTTATTTGGTTGAAATTGGAAAGTTTTCGCAAAGTATGTTACTTTGCGAAAAACAGTTCAAAAGAACCGAGAATTTCATACAGCTGAGTTCTGTGACGTCGTGTGGCTGTGCGTTGTAAAGACGATTTTTCGTCAGGGTACAGCCTTAAAGGAACATGGGTAACCAAACCCACCGCGGACGGCACTGTGAGCGCAAGGAAACGACCAAAACGGCTTTGAGCCGCTGGGCAATACCCGCCATTGGGACGCGAGTCCTGAGAAGGTAGGTCGTGTACGGGGAAACCACTGGAACACAACGGTTTTGTGGCGCGAGGGCAGTAGAATTGCACGATCGAGGACTCTGTTTGCAGCGGCGCTTCTTCGTTGTGACGAGGGTAGGAGTGTACGCTGACGAGATTCGTCAGCGTTTTTTCTTACCGCCACATCACCATAGGGAGGAGTATGTCCATGAGCCATTTCAACCCCAACCAGCATTTTGATGTTGAGAACTGGCGCGAACAGAAGATCGCCCAGCGCACCAAGGACGCGCTGGCGGCGCGGGACGCGGCCTTTGCCGAAAAGCACGCAGGCACGCCCCTGCGAGAGCTGGCGCTGTATCTGGCCCGGTGTGCCCGCACCCTGCGCCACAGCCCAGCACCCTGTGAGGTGGACGGCGGCGCGTTCATCGAACAACGCTTCGGCAGCTGGGACGCAGCCCTGCGGGCAGCGTGTCTGCCGCCCGCTCGGATGATGAAGCTGAACAGCACGGCTCGCTACCGCAGGGAACGAGCCATACAGGAGCCGCTGTTTTTGGCGGAGCGTAAGGAGAAGAAGCGCCAGAAGCAGATCGAGAAGAACCTGCGGCAGGGCCAACTGGCCCACGAAAAGGCCGTGAAGCGCCGCGCCCAGCGGGAAGCCGCCGAAGCAAAGAAAGCGGCTGCCGAAAAAGACATCAACCCTTGTCAAGCCATGACGGTCTGAACGGAGACTGTCAGCTTTCCATAAGGCAGGAGGGGTTCGCCGACCCCTCCTGCCGTCCTCAAACTGTTACCCGGTAAGCACGTCATGATGGCACATGACGAGTTTATAAAATTTTTAAGGAGGAAAATGACATGAAGAAGAGAGTACTGTCTCTGCTGATGGCAGTCATGATGCTCGTAGCCCTTGTGGTTCCGGCATCTGCCACAACAGACACAAGCGGCACTGTGACGGTGTACGTCACCTACGGAATGTTCACCGAGGGTGGCTACAACACGGCAGAAAAAGCACCTGCAAAGCAAGCATACAATAGCACCGGCGTACCCACCGGCACGCAAATCAATGCAAATTTCGGGTTGATCAACGGTGTTTCCTTTGCCATTGATGACATTGCGGCATATTCGGAAGCATTCAGATATGCATATAACGCGCCGGATAGTTTCAACAACTACCCCAATATTGTGGATGCAGTTCTGACCGCTTTTGCCGAGAAATATCCTCTGATCTCCGACAATATCGTTTGTGGCTGGGATAGTGTCACCACCCCCAACGGTGGATATATCAACAGCATTCCCGGCGGCGAGCCTGTTTATTATCCCGCCACCACTGAAACCCTGGATGGCGTGACCTACACGGTCTATTCCGGCTATGGCTGGAACATTGCCTATGGCACAAACGCCACCAACATTGCGGCATTAGACCATTATGGGACGAACTATGCTTTGAGTGACGGCATGATCATCGTGTTTGATTACAGCGCATACAGGCTGTATGATGTCGCATAAGAAGCAGACGTTAAAGTAAAAATTGACGGGAGGCCGGGTTCGGGTTTGCGCCCGGATTCGGCCTCCCCTTCCGAAAAAATTATGAACATGAACAGAACTATTATGAAAAGAAACAAGCATTCAAGATTGGCAGCTGCTCTTCTGTCTTTTCTACTACTACTTAGCTTAATACCGGCGTCTGTATTTGCCGCTGATGAGGAAGATGATAATACAAATCCTCCGGAGGTGAAGGTTGGTTGGCAAGTCTCCCAAAATGGGACTACAATCAAGGAGAGCACAGATGATACTCAGGTAGTTTTGAAGAATCAGGTCAACATTGGAGCGGATACTGTCGCTACGAAAATTCCATTCAAGCAAAATGACAAAGTCGTATTTTCTGTTAATGTAGACCCTCAGTATGCGGAATATACGACCTATGAATGGCGACACTATTTGATGCAATGGAATGGAACTACAAACAAAAATGTTCAGGTTGTATATAAAGAAACTGGTGATACTCTGTCGCTGGACGGAATTTACGCAGGCTCTAATGCCATGTTTAACAAGTATTTATGTACTGTCCGCTGCACCATTGATGGGGTAACATATTCCAGTACCATTACATTTACATGTAGTGTTATTGGAGAGAATCCGCTGCTGGCTCCGGCTTTTTGCACTCAGCCTGAGTCGGCCACATATAAGCAGGATGAATCAGCTGTGCCATTGACTGTTGCAGTCGATAGCACCAGTAATACAGATAGAAAAGTTCATCTTGTCTATCAGTGGTACAAAGCCGATAATGAAAGCGATGCAGGCACCGCCATTGAAGGCGCAACGACGAATACATACACACCTGCGACAAGTGAAACGGGTACTGTTTACTACTATTGCAAGGTTCAGGACCGTTATAAGCAAAGTGGGAAGACTTATGAATCGGATAAGGTCTGCAGTGAGCGTGCCAAAATTCAAGTTACCACGGGTGGATTTTCGCTGCCGGGTGCTGGAACGGCAGATGATCCAAAGTTAATTTATACGGCGAGCGACTTGGAACAGATTCGTGAAATGGTTGCCGCAGGTAATAGATTTGAAGGGTATTATTTCCGTTTTGAGGACGATATCACCCTACCGGATGGCTGGACACCTATTGGGTGTACGGTAGATGGGACAAACAAATTTGATCCGAGAAAACCGGAGGAAAAAGACAATCTTCGTGCTTTTTCTGGAACGATCCTCGGTAACGGCAAACTTCTGACTATTCCCAAAGGTGGAAAGCCGTTGCTGGCCTATGTTAAGAACGCCACGGTCAAGGACCTGAACATCTACGGTGAAGAGATCAACGGCTACGGTTTGGTAGATGGTCTTCATGGTGTCGGCTTCACAAGTGAAGACACTTTTGCAATCATCATTGAAAATGTGACGCTGAAATCTGGCACCAAGACTCTGAAATCCGGCTTAATCGGTGCAGAGATAGATATGGATGTTAATGGCTTCGCCGGAGCCAGTGCCGCCTTTATCACGACCATTCGCAACTGCACCATTGAAGAGGGTGTTGTCATCGGTTATGACGGCAGCCAAAGTGAGATCGGTGCATTTGCCGGTCGTTTCCAAGGCGTCATTGAAAATTGCGTCAGCCATGCCACCGTCAAGGGCGTGAATTATGTGGGCGGCATCATTGGCTCTCGTGACAATGCTATGGGGCAGTGTACGGTCAGCAAGTGCAGCTTTGACGGCGCGGTAATCGCCAGCGGTAAATTTGCCGGAGGCATTACGGGTGCTATGTATATTGGTGGCGGTGCGCCAAACGGAGTTAAAACCACCATTCAAGGCTGTACTGCAAGCGGAACTGTCACTGGCACAGAGAATGTCGGTGGTATCACTGGCGGAGACAGATCCATAAATCAGGCGTGGAACGACTACTCCGTTACAGGTAATACTTTTTCCGGCAAAGTCAGCGGCACAAAGAATGTAGGTAGCATCATCGGATACTATCGCAGCCTGAATAAGTTTGACAACATTGCTGGAAACGCTTACCTGAAGGGCTGCGGGGCCGAACAAGGCATCGGGGCTGTAGATTATGTGGATACCAGTTGTGAAACGCATGAAACAGCGAGCGGCGCGACATACTTCGATACATCGAAGTCACTCCCTGATATTTATGGCGTAACAAAAACAAATCACAATCGTGTGGATGATCCTTTAGGCAAGGATGTTGAGAAACTGGCCAAAGCGGTGGACGATGTTAGCACGCCGGTGTGCTACAAGCTGGAAATCAGTGGAGCTAAGACTGAGTATTATGTTGGTGATGAATTTGACCTGACTGGCGCGACCATTACGGCCTACTGGACAATGGGCAAGGCCAATACCCATCCCACACAAGTTGACCTCAAGATCACCGGCTACGACAGCAGCAAGCACGGTCAGCAGACGGTGACGCTCCAGTACGGCGCTGCTAAGGTAGAGATCGTCGTCACCGTGCTGTATAAAGAACCGGAGGACATTACCGTGACCATCACCCTGCTGGGCGACAAGGCCCACGGCGACAACGGCCAGGTACACGGACTGTCCAAGGGCGGCCTGACCGCGTGGGTCAGCGGCCACAAGGTGGGAGTGACCACCAACATGACTGTGTGGGACGCGCTGCAGCAGCTGCCCGGCGTAACATGGGATAACCCCACCGGCAACTACATCAAGAGCGTGACCTACGGCGGTGTGACCATTGGCGAGTTCACCAACGGCAAGAACTCCGGCTGGATGTATACGCTGAACGGCAAGTACCCCATGCTGGGCGTCAGTGAGCAGTATCTGAAGAAGGGCGACGTCATCGTGTTCCACTACACGGATGACTACACGCTGGAGGCGGCGGACATGGGCCCCGCGCCGGAGGAGAAAAAGACCGCTGATGAGGTCATCGCCCTTATCAACGCCATCGGTGTGGTGGATCTGACCAAGGGCGATGTCATCGCCAAGGCACGCGCCGCGTATGACGCGCTTTCCGCGGCGGACAAGAAGCTGGTGACCAACTATCAGACGCTCCTGGATGCTGAGGCGGCCTACGCCAAGCTGGTGGCCGAGCTGGGCAAGAAGGCGGACAGCATCTACAAGACCACCGGCGACTATCTGGCAAAGCTGGGCACACCCGGCGTGGGCAGCATCGGCGGCGAGTGGATGGCGCTAGGGTTGGCCCGCAGTGGTCGCACTGTCCCAGAGGGCTACTATGACGCTGTGGTCAAGTATGTCAAGGACAACATCGACAGCAACGGACGGCTGGACAAGAACAAGGCCACCGAAAACGCCCGCATTATCCTGGCGCTGACGGCCATCGGCAAGGATGTGACGAATGTGGACGGCCATGACCTGCTGGCCGGGCTGAATGAGATGTCCTACCTCTCCAAGCAGGGCATCAACGGTGCGATATTCACGCTGATCGCGCTGGACAGCCACAGCTACACGCCTGCCGGCGATGTGACCCGCGACAAGCTGGTACAGGCTATTTTGGACGCGCAGATCAGCAGTGACGGCGGCTGGAGCCTGGACGGTAAGAACGCCGATGTGGACATGACCGCCATGGCTATCCAGGCGCTGGCAGCCTACTACAAAAGCAACAGCAGCGCGAAGAAGGCTGTGGACAAGGGACTGAGCTGGCTCAGCTCCGTGCAGCAGAATGACGGCGGATTCACCAGCTGGGGCGCAGCCAACAGCGAATCCTGCGCGCAGGTCATCGTTGCGCTGACTGCACTGGGCATTGACCCGACCAAGGACAGTCGGTTCATCAAGAATGGTGTCAGCGTGCTGGACGCGCTGTGCAGCTTCGCGGTGAATGGCGGAGGATTCAAGCACCTCGCCACCGAGACAAGTGCCAACGGCATGGCGACGGAGCAGGGGTTTTATGCACTGGTGGCATATTACCGGCTACTGAACGGCCAGACCAGCCTGTATGACATGACGGATGTGAAACTGGAGGGCGTCAAGGCCGAAGAGCCGGTCGATGATACCGACAAGTCGGATGATACTGCCGACACGGAGGTCGAAGATACTTCAAGTGGCGGACAGGTGGTGCTGTGGGTAGTCATCGGCGTGGTGGCTGTCGGTGGTATTGCCGCACTGGCGGTGACCAGCAAAAAACGGCATGGCAGAGATGCGGAGTAATACTTGAATACACCAACGCAGGGGCGCGGAAGCGTCCCTGCGTAAGGTGCTTTTGTGAGGGTTTCAACATGAAAAAGAAGTCATTCTGCTTGCTGCTCTTAACGGCAGTGCTGCTATTTTGTGCTGCCTGTGGCCAGACGCAGACAGAACAGCCGGAGGATACAGAAAACAAGGATCAGTACATGACTGAGCCTGTCCCGGATGGCAAGCCCGATCCGGTAGAGCCGCAGGATACGACGGTGGATACCACTACGACCCACACCTGTACTTTCTCCATCTCTTGCGAGACCATTCTGGATAATATGGACAAATGTGTGGAGAACAAGAAGTTTCTCGTACCGGCGGACGGCGTTATCTTTCCTGCCACGGAGGTAGAGTTCAGCGAGGGCGAGAGCGTATTCGATGTTCTCCAGCGGGTATGTCGGGACAACGCCATCCACATGGAATCCAACTGGACTCCGGTATATAACAGCGCCTATGTAGAGGGGATCAATAACCTCTATGAGTTCGACGTGGGCAGTTTGTCCGGCTGGATGTACAACGTCAACGGCTGGTATCCCAACTACGGTTGCTCCCGCTACCAGGTGAAGGACGGCGACGTCGTGGAGTGGCGCTACACCTGTGACCTGGGTCATGACCTTGGCAGTGGTATGGGCGAATAAATAGAGGGGAGAGGCGGCGGTATGCCGCCTCTCCCCTTTTTGCAACTTGGTGTGTCGAAAAGCGTCTCAACTTGAGACGCTTTTTTTCACCCCGTTTTTGCGAAAAAAGCCGAACACAAAGGTCTTTTGTAACTTTACTGCTACTTTTCGGGAAAATTTCGGGTTTTGCCGTTCCTGTCCGTGATAGCTACATCAGAACGAAAGACAGCAGGAGAACGACTATGAAACTCACAGATTTTTACGCCTATACAGAGCAGACCTTTGACTCCTTCTGCAAGCAGGTCATCCGCAACGAGCGTACCGATGCCCTACGGGAGCTGGCGTACCACGCAAAGAACGAGACAGTGTTTTCGGCACTTACACCTGTGGAGATGGCGCGGCTGTCCATGGTTGATCGTATCCCCGAAGATACGGTAGAGTTCCACATCCGAGGCTACACCGTGACGGTAGAGAACGCCGCACTGGGACAGGCTATCGCCGTCCTACCGGTACGTCTGCGGGATGTAGCGCTGCTGTACTACTTTGCGGGCATGAGCGACCCGCAGATCGGTCAGCTGCTTCGCCTCAAGCCGGACACAGTGCAGCACCGCAGAACAGCGTCGTTGGCCAAACTGCGGAAGCTGCTGGGAGGTTCGTATGGACAATAAGATTTCCTACCAAACCATTCTTGCAGCCAAGGCCGGTGATCCTATTGCCATGGAGCAGGTGCTGCGCCACTACGACAGCTACATAACCATGTGCGCTCAGCGTACCATGACCGATGAGTACGGCAACCGCCGTGTGGCCGTGGATATGGAGCTGAAAGGCCGTCTGCAAAGCAAGCTGATGTTGCAGATCATCTACAAGTTTGACCCGACCCGCCTACCCGAAGGTGAGATAATTGAAACGGATTAGTGTTACTGATCCGTGAGAGGGCACAGTGTGCTGCGCCTTCTCACGGGCTGGCAACAGTCCGGCTATATGCCATTTTAAAACTGAATAGGGCTGTTTGGGTACATTCCCGAAGCAACGAGCCGGTGAGAGGCGCGCCAAGATCGTCCACAGGGACGGGAGCGAGAGACGCCATCGTCACGTGGCGGCACTGTGGCAGTGCCACCGCCATGACTTGCGGAGGGGTAAGATACTTGCGTTGGCTATGCTTCACCGCGTAGAACGCCCCGCCATCAGAATGGAGGGAGGCCATGACCTATGAGACAGCTGCCGCTGTCGCCCATTCCGCCGCTGAAGAATATCAAGGAAATACAAGGGGGGAATTTCAATGAATGACAAGGGCAATTCTGTGTCCCCTGTCTCCCAGCGAATTGTTATTGACGGGTGTACCGTTATCCTCCGCTATGCTGCAAGCGGTGACCCTGCGGCAGCACGCGCTGTGCAAAACAGCCTGTTTAACTTTCAAAGTTCGCCGCAGCCGATTTTTTGCAATAACGGCGAAAGTATGAGATAATAATGGTGTAAGGTGTACCTTGAAAAATAAATAGAGAACAAAAAGTTCAAGACTACACACCATTTTCCGGTGGGGAAATGAGGTGTATGTAACATGGAAAACGTAAAGCGAGTATATTGCCTGTACCGCGTTTCGACCGTGGGACAGGTGGAAAAAGATGACATTCCCATGCAAAAGCAGTTTTGCAGAGAATTTGTAAACTGCCATTCTGGATGGCATATTGAAAATGAGTTCTACGAAAAGGGCATTTCTGGCTACAAGGTATCTGCCAAAGACCGCGATGCCGTGCAGGAGATCCAGCGGGACGCCGTACAGGGCAAATTTGATGTCCTGCTGGTCTATATGTTTGACCGCCTTGGCCGCCGTGACGACGAAACGCCCTTTGTTGTGGAATGGTTTGTCCGCAACGGTATTGAAGTCTGGAGTGCCGTGGAGGGGCAACAACGGTTTGACAACCACGTTGACAAGCTGCTGAACTACATACGTTATTGGCAGGCATCGGGTGAGAGCATAAAAACCTCCGTCCGCGTCAAGACCCGCATGGAGCAGCTGACACAGGACGGACTGTTTACCGGCGGCTCTATCCCATACGGCTACCGATTGGAAAAGCGTGGTCGTATCAACAAGCGCAACAGAGAGGTCTGTGACCTCACTGTTGACGATGATGCCGCAAAGATCGTTCAGCTGATTTTCTATAAATACGTTCACGAAGGCTACGGTGCACAACGTCTGTGCCGCTATCTGACCGAGCTGGGTATCCGCAAGGCCGATGGAAGGAATTTTCCCAACACCACCATCAATCGTATCATCAAAAATCCCATCTATGTCGGCCAACTCCACAATGGCGATGCTATATCGGAGCGTATACCCGAACTGCAAATCATCGACCAGGATACGTTTGATGCCGCCCAACAGTTGATGGCGGCGCGGGCTACCCATCACGCAGACACGCCGTTGAACATGAAAGGGCAGTCCCTATTGGTGGGCAACATCTTCTGCGGACACTGCGGAAACCGCTTGACGCTGACCACCAGCGGGCGCAAGGCCATTCAAAAGGATGGTACAGTTCGGCGCGAGATACGCTGCCGCTATCAGTGCCACTACAACCTGCGACACCCCGGCGAGTGTGACGGACAATCCGGCTATGGTGTTACAAAGCTGGACGGTATCGTGGAGAAAATCATCCGCCATCAGTTCGCGCAGATCAAGATGGCCTCACAGGATGATGTGATTGCCCAGCAGCACGAAAAGGCCGTGGAACTGGCGCGGGCAAGGTGCAATATGGCTGAAATGCAGTTGAGCGAGAAACGCCGCGAGTTAGAGGATTACCAAAAAGAAATCATCAAGGTTATTCGCGGGGAGAGCCGATTGAATGTTGACCTGCTGAACGAGTTGATCGACAAAGCGCAGACCGACGTAGAAGCTCTGTCACAGACAGCGGAAGCGGCACGGCAGGAACTTGAGAGCCGTACCGCAGACATGGAGACAGAACAGCAGGAATATGACAAGCTGAAAACATGGGCAGACCTCTATGACAACTGCAGCTTCGCGGCTAAGAAAATGATCGTATCGCAGTTCATCAAATCCGTCCATGTCTATCGTGACTATACGCTGGAGGTTGAGTTCAATGTTTCCTTTGAGCAATTCCAACAGTTGCAGGCCGCGTGTAGCGGCGGCGCAAATGAGAGAACGAACGTCTGCATCGAGGCATAAGAAAAGCAGACCTGCCTAAACAAGTCTGCTTTCATGGTGGACCTGAAGGGATTCGAACCCTCGACCTCTCGGATGCGAACCGAACGCTCTCCCAGCTGAGCTACAAGCCCGAATATGAAATTGTATGGTTGCGGTATGTCAGGCTTGCTCTCCCAGCTGAGCTACAAGCCCGTATTCACTTGCGTACCCTGTTATTATACACATTTCCCGCAAAAAAGCAAGAGGAATTTCTGCGCCAGCCACATCATTAGCTAATCAAAATGCAGATATCAGTTTTATGTATTTTACTTATGTTTATTTTGTGATATACTATCTCCTGCTGCGCGTTTGCGCCGCCTTTGACGATTTCAACACAACACCTTAATTATATCAGGAGGGCTTCCGCTATGAGCAGAACTTTGGGTACCGTGGTCCGGGGCGTGCGCGCCCCCATCTTCCGCGAGGGCGACAGCGTGGTGGACATCACCGTCAGCACCGTGCTGAATGCGCTGGCTGAAAACAACATCACTGCCCGCGACGGCGACGTGGTGGCCGTGACCGAGTCCGTGGTGGCCCGCTGCCAGGGCAACTACGCCACCTGCGAGCAGATCGCCGAGGACGTCCGCGCCAGGACCGGCGGCAAGACCGTGGGCGTGGCATTCCCCATCCTCAGCCGCAACCGCTTCTCCCTGCTGCTGCGTGGCATCGCCATGGGCGCGGAGAAGGTCGTGCTGCTGCTGAGCTATCCCTCCGACGAGGTGGGCAACCATCTGGTGAGCCTGGACCAGCTGGACGAGGCCGGCATCGACCCGTGGCACGATGTGCTGTCGCTGGAGCAGTTCCGTGCGGCGTTCGGTGAGGTGGTGCATCCCTTCACCGGCGTGGACTATGTGGCCTATTACAAGTCCATCATCGAAGAGGCCGGTGCCCAGGCGGAGATCGTGTTCGCCAACCGCGTCACCGCTATCCTGCCCTACACCGACACGGTGATCACCTGCGACATCCACAGCCGCCAGCGCAGCAAGCGTCTGCTGACCGCCGCCGGTGCCAAGGTGGTGCTGGGTCTGGACGACCTGCTGACCGCGCCCGTGGACGGCAGCGGCTACAACGCCCAGTACGGCCTGCTGGGCAGCAACAAGGCGGACGACGACCGCGTGAAGCTGTTTCCCCGCGACGCCAAGGCGGTGGCGGAGGCCATCGGCAAGGCGATGAGCGACGCCACCGGCAAGCGGGTGGAGGCCATGGTCTACGGCGACGGCGCGTTTAAGGATCCCGCCGGGAAGATCTGGGAGCTGGCTGACCCCGTGGTGGCTCCCGGCTATACCAGCGGTCTGGTTGGTACGCCCAACGAGCTGAAGCTGAAGTATCTGGCGGACAAGGAGTTCGCCGACCTCAGCGGCGAGGAGCTGAAGAACGCCATCTCCGAGAAGATCAAGGCCAAGGACGCCAAGAAGTCTCTGGTGGGCAACATGGTGTCCGAGGGCACCACGCCCCGGAACCTCACCGACCTGATCGGCTCTCTGTGCGACCTGACCAGCGGCTCCGGTGACAAGGGCACGCCCATCGTCTACATTCAGGGCTATTTCGACAACTACACCAACGAGTAAAACGCAGCAGCCCCCGGCTTCACCGGGGGCTGCTTTCATGTATAGCGTCAGGCCCCCGGCGGAGCCGGGGGCTGGCGTATCAGCTCAGTTGTACAATATCTCGTCCACGGCCACGGTGGAGCTATCATAGGTACCGTCCACCGGCTCCTCGAATTCCAGTGCATCGAGGAAAGCCTTTGTCTCCACGGCGAAGTCGGGGACACTGAGGGAAAGGGAGACGGTTTTTCCGTTGGTGTTCATGCGTATCTCAATGTCAAGGTTGGTGCTGCTGTACATATCGTCGCGCAGGGGGTCGATGGGTGCGCGGCTGTTGGCGGCGTCCGCCAGCGCATGGGACACCAGATCCTGCGCCTGCTGGCGGGTCAGATCCGCAAACGCGCCGGTCTCGTACTGGCTGACGTAGCCGCCCACCACGTTGCTCACGCCGCCATATTTCCGCAGGGCATCCAGGCCCATAAGGGACTCCCGGCAGTCGGTGCGGCTCACCAGCTGGGTCAGCAGCCGGTGGATATCGGAGCCGTTGACGATCGATACCCTCCACTCACGACACAGACTCGTGCCGTTCCGCAGCTGGTAGTCCACACGCACATAGCGGGTGATCGGGCCGCCCTCCGTATACAGGTAGGTTTGGTCCTCCAGTCTTTCGCCTGTCTCATCGTACTGCTCCAGAATGGCGCGGTGGAGGGAGATCACGCTCTCCACCGCTGCGGGATCGTCGGTGGTGAAATCCGCATAGCTGGCGTTGAAGCGGACGGAGGTAACGTCCTCCGCGTCCGGGATGCGGTGCTGATAGCCGGTGATGTCCAGCCTGATGCACAGCGTCACCGCCAGCAGGGTCAGCACCAGCGCCAGCGTTTCCACCCACCAGCGTCTGGTGAAAATGTGGAATTTCTTTTTCAGCAGCATCTGGGCGGCGAAGAAGCAGATCACGCCCATGACCAGCTGGCAGATCAGCAGGCAGGCGAAGCCGCTGCCGATAAAGGCGGTATAGCGCAGGAACAGACCCAATCCCAGACCGCCGCACAGACCGATGACCCAGCGCGCCACGGGCTGCAGCCACCGGAAGGACATAGCGTCGCCGGCCGTCTCGCTGGGGCGCTTTTTATACAGCCACCACACCAGCGCCAGCAGTGCGACACCCACCGCGGCGTAGATGATGCAGGTGGAGAAGGCGGCGGCTGGCAGCTGGACGCGTTGATAGCTTTGGGTGCCGATGGGCTCGCGGAACTGCACGTCGATGGGCTGGGCGCCGCCGTTGGCCACAGCATCCCAGATCCGATCCACCGGCGTCAGCCAGGTGATGAACTCCGGAATGTCGCTGTTGCTGTAGCCGAAGTAAAACATCTGCGTCATCGTGCTTATCACCGCGTACAGAAGGAGGGCGATGACGTTCATCGCGCCGTAGAGCACCGGCACCGCCAGCAGCCATCCCGTGACCATGGCGCACAGGGAGCCGAGCGCGAAGAAGAACAGCGCCATCAGCTCCGTCAGCAGCAGCCACGTGCCCAGCGCCGCCCAGTCCACGTAGGAGAAGCCGGCGCTGCACAGAGCGGTCAGCAGGAAGATCAGCACGTTCCCCGCCGTCAGCGCTCCCAGCGCAGAGAGGACGTGGGAGAAAAATGCCTGTGTCCGTGTCACCGGCAGGGCGTGCATCAGTCCCACGGTGCGGCCGGACATCAGGTACGACCACACCGCCATGGCTGCAAAGCAGCCGAACAGCAGGGACATGACCACGGAGGCGGGTATGGACTGGATGATGACGTTGTGCTGCCGCAGCTGCAGCACGGTCATGATGCCCTCCGCCACGCCGTCGCACTCCCGGCTCGCCGACAGTATCTGCATGGGAAGGATCACCACCCACACGGCCACATACAAAAACAGCAGCGGCCAGTAGCGCTTTATATCGCTGCGCAGCAGCGCGGCGTTACAGAAGGATGTCTTTCGCGGCATAGTCCACACCTCCCAGTTCGTAGATGAATATCTCCTCCAGCGTCAGCGGGATGGATTCCAGCAGCACCGGCTCGGTGATCTGCATCCGGCGCAGGATCTCCTGACTGCTGCCCCGGACGATATAGGTGTACACCCGTCCCACGTGGCTGCGGTGCAGGATGTTCAGCTCCGCCGGCAGCGGCGGCTCGGTAACGCCCTGATAGGCCACCTGCACCTTTACCGTGTTGTCCTGCAGATCGGAGAGACTGCGCTCCAGCAGCACCCGGCCCTTGTTCAGGATGCCCACGTGGTCGCACACGTCCTCCAGCTCCCGCAGGTTGTGGCTGGAGACCAGCACCGTCGTGCCCCGCTCCGCCACGTCGCCCAAAAGCAGCGACCATACCTGCCGCCGCATCACCGGGTCAAGGCCATCCACCGGCTCGTCCAGAATGAGGTACTCCGGCATACAGCACACCATCAGCCAAAAGGCCGCCTGCTTCTGCATACCCTTGGACATGCGGCGCAGCATCAGCTTTTCGTCCAGCGGGAACACCTCCTTCAGCTTGTGGTAGCGCTCCCAGCTGAAATCGGGGTAGATACCGGCGAGGAATTTCGCCATCTCCCGGATGCCCGACTGCGGAAAGTAGTACCAGTCGTCGCCGATAACGGCCATACGACTCTTCACGGCGGTGTTCTCATATACCGGCTGACCGTCCACCAGCACGTCGCCGCTGTCCTGCCGGTAGATGCCCGCCAGATGGCGGATGATGGTGGATTTCCCCGCGCCGTTGGGCCCTACCAGACCGTACACCGCGCCGTGGGGCACCGTCATGGTCAGGTCGTCCAGCGCCCGGAAGCCGTCAAAGGTCTTGACGACGTTTTTTACCTCGATCATTTGCCCTCTCCTCCTTCCCAAAGTGCCAGCAGCTGCTCCCGGGTATAGCCCAGGCTCTTCAGCTCCTCCAGTACCGGGGCCAGCCGCCCCGTCAGCTCAGCGATGCGCCGCAGATGCTCGCCGTCCCCGGCGGAGACAAAGCTCCCTCTGCCCGCCACGGAGTAGATGTATCCCTCCGCCTCCAGCTCCGCATACGCCCGCTGGATGGTGTTGGGGTTGATGGCAAGCTGCGTAGCCAGAGAGCGCACGGAGGGCAGCTTTTCGTCCGGCTCCAGCAGCCCTGTCAGCATCATGCGCCGCAGGCTGTCCTTCACCTGCTGGTACAGGGGACGGCTGTCCCGGTAATCCAGCACGATCATATCGCACACGCTCCTTTCCGTATCAAGTGTACTATGTGTGTTAGTACAGTTAGCATATCACGATGTTCTCCCTCCTGTCAAGGGAAAATTTTTCTTTTCATCCCCGGGGTTTCGTAGTATAATGGCTCCAAATTCCTTTCCCGAAGGGGGCATTTCTATGCGTATCACGGTAAAAGTCGGCACCTCCACCCTGGCCCACGCCACCGGACGGCTGAACATCCAGCGGATGGAGGGCCTGTGCAAGGTCCTGAGCGACCTGAAAAACGCCGGGCACGAGATCATTCTCGTCTCCTCCGGCGCCATCGGCATGGGCGTGGGCAAGCTGAACCTGCCGGGACGACCTAAGGATATGCCCACGAAGCAGGCGGCCGCCGCCGTGGGTCAGTGCGAGCTGATGTACACCTACGACAAGCTGTTCAACGAGTACAACCACACAGTGGCACAGGTGCTGCTCACCGGCGAGGATGTAAAGAACGAGCAGCGCAGCCGCAATATGCGGAACACCATTTTTCGCCTGTTGGAGCTGGGGGCGCTGCCTGTCATCAACGAAAACGACACCGTGGCCACCGACGAGGTGGGCGTGGAGAACACCATCGGCGAGAACGACACGCTGTCCGCCATCGTGGCGGCGGCGGTACACGCCGACCTGCTGATATTGCTCAGTGATATCGACGGCCTGTATGACGGCGATCCCCACAGGGATCCCGCCGCGAAGCTTATCCCCGTGGTGCCGTCCATCGACGCGCACATTCTCGCTCTGGGCGGCGGCAGCGGCAGCGGCCTGGGCACAGGCGGCATGGCCACCAAGCTGAAGGCTGCGCAGATCGTCACCGAGGTCGGCTGCCAGATGGTCATCGCCAATGGCAGCAAGCCTGCCCTGCTGTACGACATCGTGGGCGGAAAGCCTGTGGGCACCAGATTTCTGGCAAAGGAGAAGTGAACCATGACCACTATCGATATTCTGAAAAAGACCCGCGCCGCCCGGGGCGGACTGGCCGTCCTGGACGAGGCAGGCAAAAACGCCCTGCTGCTGTCCATGGCCGACAGTCTTCTGTCCCATGAGGGCGCTATTCTGGCGGAAAATGAAGCCGACATGAGCGATGCCCGGGGACATATCTCCGATGTGATGCTGGACCGGCTGCGGCTGAACCATGACCGACTGGCGGGCATGGCCGACGGCGTGCGGGCCATTGCCGCCCTGCCGGACCACACCGGCCGTGTGCTGTCCGAGGTACGCCGCCCCAACGGTCTGGTCATCCAGAAGGTACAGGTCCCTCTGGGGCTGGTGTCCATTATCTATGAGAGCCGCCCCAACGTTACCTCAGATGCGGCGGCCCTGGCGCTGAAATCCGGCAACGTCTGCGTGCTCCGCAGCGGCAAGGAGGCCTACCGCACCGCCCGCGCCATCGTGCAGGCACTGAAGGCCGGCATCGCCGCCGAGGGCGGCGACCCGGACATTCTGAACATCGTGGACGACACCACCCACCAGTCTGCCGCGGACATCATGACCGCCAAGGGTCTGGTGGACCTGCTGATCCCCCGGGGCGGCGCGGGACTGATCCGGGCCTGCGTGGCCGGCGCCACCGTGCCCTGCATTGAGACGGGTACCGGTATCTGCCATGTGTATGTAGACGACGGCGCCGACCCGGATATGGCGCTGAACATTGTGGAAAACGCCAAGGCCAGCCGTCCCTCCGTGTGCAACGCCGAAGAGGTGCTGCTGGTACACAGCGCGGTGGCGGCGGAATTCCTGCCCCGGCTGAAAAAGCGCTTGGTGGATGACCGAGCCGCCGCAGGCAAGGTCCCCGTGGAGCTGCGGCTGGACGAGCGCGCCGCGGCGATCATCCCCGGAACGCCCGCCGGCGAACGGGACTTCGACACCGAGTTTTTGAACTATATCCTGGCCGTAAAGCTCGTGGACAGCGTGGACGAGGCCATCGCTCACATTGCCGCCCACTCCACCGGCCACAGCGAGGCCATCGTCACCGAAGACCCCGCCCACGCCGAGGCCTTTGTCAACGGGGTGGACAGCGCCGCCGTGTATGTCAATGCCTCCACCCGCTTTACCGACGGCGGCGAGTTCGGGCTGGGCTGCGAGATGGGCATCTCCACCCAAAAGCTCCACGCCCGGGGACCCATGGGGCTGGACGAGCTGACCACGTATAAATACGTCATCCGCGGCGACGGACAGATCAGATAAAGCAAAAAGAGACGGCATCCGCCGTCTCTTTTCATATTTCCGCGATCTCTGCGCCCAACGCCGCGGCGTCCGCCCGGTCGTGGGTGACGCACAGCACCGCCGCGCCGTTCCGGTGCCGCAGAAGATACTGCGCCGTCCGGTCCCGGGCCGCGCCGTCCAAACCCTTGAAGGGCTCATCCAGCAGCAGCAGCTTCGGCACATAACACACCGCACGGGAAACAGACACCCGCCGCCGCTGTCCGCCGGACAGTTCCGCCGCCCGCTGGTCCAGGCAGTCCGCCAGTTCCAGCTCCCGCAGGTGTTCCTCGATATCCGGCCGGGACATGGCCCGGCCCGTGACCAGACGCACGTTCTCCACGGCGTCCAGCTGCGGACACAGACGGTCCTCCTGAAACACGAAGCCCAATCGCTCCGGCACGCCGGTGACGGTGCCGCTGTCCGGCATCTCCAGCCCGGCGATACAGCGCAGGAGTGTGGTCTTGCCGCGGCCGGAGGGGGCCATCAGACACACCACCGCCCCGTCCGGGACGGTCAGGCTCACGTCCTCCAGCACGACCTTGTCGCCGAAGCGCTTGTACAGATGTGCCGCGTTCATGCGCCGCACCCCCTTTCCAGCCGACGGAAGCCCCGCCGCAGCAGGGCCAGCACCAGTCTCTCAAACAGGGCGCTCAGCGCCACGATCACCACGGTCCAGGCCAGCAGATCGGCGGTCTGGAGGTAGATCTTCGCGTCGTACAGTCTCTCGCCCAGGGAGCCGGCCACCACACCGATGACCTCGGCCGCTACACCGGCCTTCCAGCTCATGCCCAGGGCCGCGGCGCAGCCCGCCAGCAGGAACGGCTCCACCGCCGGCAGCAGGATGCTGTGCAGCTGCCGCCGCCAGGGCACCCGGAAGGCCCGGGCCATTTCCAGAAGCTGGCCATCCGCACTGCGGAGGCCCGCCAGCACGTTGGTGTACAGAATGGGAAAGACCATCAGGAATGAGATGAACAGCGGCAGCGCCGATGTACGCATCCAGATCAGTGCCAGGATGATGAACGACGCCACCGGCACCGCCTTGATGGCCAGCACATAGGGCCGCAGCAGCACCTCCACCACCGGCCAGCGTCCCGCCGCCAGCGCCAGCACAAAGGCCAGCACCAGCGCCAAGGCAAAGCCGCCGGCGATACGGCAAAAGCTGAACACCACCGCCCGCCGGAAGGCCGCTGTCACCGCCAGGGCGCAAAGCCGTCCTAGCACTGTTACCGGTCCCGGCAGCAGCAGTGCTGAGCCCACGGCCCAGGAGATCGCCTGCCAGGCCGACAGGGCCAGCACCACCGCGCCGGCACGCTGCCAGGTCTTTATTTTTTTGTCCGCAGGTGTGCTCATGCGCCCATCCAGTAGAAACCGTCGCCGGGCATGGCGCCGCCCACGGCCTCCGTCTTCAGGTCATACAGTGTTTGCAGATAGCCGCTCACGGCGACCTTCATATCCACGCCGGTGATGCATACCAGGTTGCACTGGGGCAGCGCCTTCTCCGCCACGGCGGCCTTGACGATGCCATATTTCTCCACCAGCACAGCGGCCTCGGCCGGGTGCTCATTGGCGTAGTCCGTGCTGGCGGCGTAGTCCTCCAAAAAGGCCGCCAGTGCCGCCGGGTGTTCATCGGCAAACGCCTTACGGGCCACCAGCACCGAGGTAACGAGGCGGCTGCCGTTGTCCAGCGCATCCCATTCGGCGCTCATATCCAGCGCCACACGCAGGCCCTCCACCTGACTCTGTGCCACAGTGACGAAGGGCTGGGGCAGCATGGCCACGGCGTTGTCCTGTTCCGCCATCAGGGCCACGATCTCCGTGGGCTCGCTCTTCCACTCCACCTGTACGTCCTCACCCAGAGTCAGCCCGTGCTGCGAGAGCAGATAGGTCAACGCGTACTCCGGGGTAGCGCCCTTGCCGGTGGCGTAGATGGTCTTGCCGTTCAGCGAGGCAATGTCCGTCACCGTCTCGCCGCCCTTTTCCACGATATACAGCACGCCCAGGGTCCCGGCGGCCAGCAGCACCACGCCGCCCTCCGTCTGGTTGTACAGGATGGCCGCCACGTTGGCCGGCACCGCCAGCACATCCAGCTCGCCCTGCACCAGCTGGGGCGTCAGCTCATTGGCGCTGGCCGCGATGGTGTACGTATACGCGTTCTGGCCCAGGCCGTTGTCCGCATCGTCAAACAGCTTTACCATGCCCATGGAGGTAGGGCCCTTCAGCCCGCCCAACCGCACAGTGACCGGCTGGGCGGCGGATTTGTCGCCATCCTCAATGGGCATAGGCGTTTTCGGCGTTACGCAGGCGCACAGCGTCAATGCCAGCGCCAGCGCCAGCAGCAGGGATATCATTTTTTTCATGTTGTTTTCTCCTTTCCGTGATACGGTCTCTTATACAAAGCTGTCGTGCAGCATGCCTATCTGTCTTCTATCGGTGTGATCACGTTGGAGTACAGTGTCTTGGCACTGACACCCTCCAGCCTCCCGATCTTCCCGCTGAGGGCGGAGATCGCGTCCTGCGGCGCGTCCAGCACCACGGAGATGATGTTCACGCCCCGGGCGCGGTAGGGCACGCCCATCCGCCCGATGATATATGCGCCGTACTGATGCAGCAGCGCGTTCAGCTCCGTCACCGCGTCCTCATTTTCCACAATGACCGCAATGACCGCCACCCGTGTTTCCATAGCAAAACCTCCCGTCGTAAGATTCGCGGCCAAATAAAAAAGCCGCGCCGCCACCGCGACACGACCACAGCGCCCGCTTCGCGGGCGCAGAACCTATGGCGCATCTTCCGTCTCAAGCGTACTTTCGACGTCAGCAGCGTGTTTATTGTACGGCAAACGCCTGCTCTTGTCAAGGCGTTCCCGCCGGCGGACTGTTTCAGACAGCCGCCGGTATATAATAAATATAGGAGAGAAGGGCGGGACCGTGGGGTAAGAACGGCCCCGCCCGGGGGAAGCGGTTTAATGCTTTTCGCTGGCGCGGCGGGCGGGCTTCTCCGCACAGCGGACGCCGGGCAGCAGCGTCAGCAGCTGGGCGGCAAGGCCAAATACGGCGGCGGGCAGCAGCCAGCTCAGGCCCAGATCATACAGCGGCAGGGCCTCCACCAGCGGCAGCTTCACACCGTAGGTGTGCAGGGTGCACAGCACGCTGGTCAGCAGTGCGCCCAGCGCGGCGCCCCGGCTGACAAAGTCGTGGACCTTGGGTATGATGAGGGAGACGCAAATAAGCACCAGCGTGGGGGGATATACTATATCCAGCACCGGCGCGGCCACGGCCACGATACGGTCCAGACCCAGGTTGGACACCACGGCGCTGAACACGCAGATGACCGTCACGAACACCTTGTAGCTGATCTTCCCGCGACACAGCTCCGTGAAATACGCCGCGGCGGAGCTGGTCAGGGCGATGGCCGTGGTGACGCAGGCCAGGCCCACCACCACGCCGAAGATCACCATGCCGGTCTTGCCCATCAACGCCTCTACGATGGCCATGATGAGGGCCGCGCGGCCGATGGAGGACGTGTACTGCGCGGACACGGTGGCGCCCAGATAGGCCAGACCCATATACACCGCCAGCAGCAGCACGCCCGCCAGCAGCGCGGCGCCGCCCACCACGCGAAGCTGGCTCTGGCCCCGCTGATAGCCCTTGGCGGTGACGCTTTGCAGCACGATGATGCCGAAGGGCAGGGCCGCCAGCGCGTCCATGGTCTGGTAGCCGGCCTTGATACCGGTGACGGCCACGTTATCGATCTGCGCCAGGAGCGCGATGTCTCCCAGCGGCGTGATCACACCCTTGATAATAATGGCGAACAGGCCCACCAGCAGCAGCGGCGTGAGCACCTTGCCTACAATGTCCACCACGGCGGACTCCCTGATGCACAGGGCCAGGATCACCGCGAAGAACACCACGGAGAACGCCACCGGCGATACGCCGGACAGGTTGGGCGCGATGGCCATCTCATAGGTGCTGGCGCTGGTGCGGGGGATGGCCACCATGGGGCCGATACACAGAATGATGGCGCACATGAGGATCTCGGCGGGGACTTTGCCCGCCCGTTCCAGTACCTTCTCGCTGCTGCCCACGCGGAGCAGGGCGAACATACCCATCATCGCCAGACCGATATCCGCAATAAAATAGGCGGAAAAGCCCGCCAGCCACTGGCTGCCGGCCTCCATGCCCAAAAAGGGCGGGAAGATCACGTTGCCCGCGCCGAAAAACATGGAAAACAGCGCAAAGCCCACGACAACGATATCTGCCGCGGTGTTTTTCCTCTGTCCGATCATTCTGATTTCTCCATTTCTCTTCTCTTGTTCCCACGCCGCCGACTGCGGCGCGCCGGTGCGGTTTCGCGCTTTAAAGCGCGTTGCATCCTGTGCATATAGCGTATCATGCTTTTCATCATTACGGAAATGACGCTTATCGAACGGCGCATGAAAAATTTTGATGGCGTATAAAAACGTTTACCGCATTTTCCAAATCGTTGGTGGAAAGTTTACGTTTGTGGCATTGAACGGCGACAGCTCTTGTGATATAGTTAAAAATAATCGTTGCAATTTTGTCCAATTTGTACAGAAAGCGAGGCCCCTATGGATGACAAACGGCTGCGGGCGCTGCTGACGGCAGTGCAGTGCGGCAGCTTTGGAAAGGCGACGGCGCAGCTGGGCTACACCCAGTCCGCCATGACGCACATGGTGAACAAGCTGGAGGCCGAGCTGGGCTGCACCCTGCTCGCCCGCAGCAGCCACGGTGTCCGGCTCTCGGAGGAGGGCGAGCACCTGCTGCCCTATATACAGGACTATCTGCGCGCCAGTGAGACCCTGCGGCGGGAGGCGGCGGCCCAGGGCAAGGCCCACAACTGCGTGCTGCGGATCGGCTGCTTTGCCAGTATTGCCCGGGCACGGCTGCCGGCGCTGCTGCAGAAGTTCCGCAAACTGCACCCGGAGATCAAGATCGACGTGCTGGTGGGTGGCTATGAGCTGGCCGCGGCGCTGGAGGAGGAACGGGTGCAGCTGGCCCTGGTGGAGGAGACCTGCGGCAAGGGCTTCTACTGGACGCCGCTGACGGACGCGCCGCTGGTGGCGGTGGTGCCGCCGGACTTCCCCTGGACGGAGGACGTCATCCCCCTGGAGCGCCTGCTGCAGGAGACATTTCTCTCCTGCCCGGAGCAGTATGTGGCGCGCCTGCTGCCTCCGGAGGCACCACGGCTGGAGGTCACGGCGTCGGACGACGCGGCCATACTGTCCATGGTGGCGGCGGGGCTGGGCGTGTCGGTGCTGTCCGCCTTCTCTCTGGCGGGCTATGAGGGCCAGGTGCGGGTGCTCCCGCTGGCGGAGCCGCTGTCACGCCGGCTGGGCGCGGCGGTGAAGACACCGCCGCCGGCCAACAGCGCCGCCCGGTATTTTCTCTCCTTCCTGAAGCGGCAGTACCCCGCCGAGCCGGCGGATAACGAATAAAAGGAGGTCCCGGCCCATGTGCACTGCGGCCACATACAAGACAAAATGCTTCTATTTCGGGCGCAATCTGGACTATGAGCGCGGCTTCGGCGAGCAGGTGGTCATCACACCCCGGCACTTTCCCCTGCCCATGCGGCACCTGCCGGACCTGACGCGGCACTACGCCATGATCGGCATGGCCTCCGTACAGGACGGCTACCCCCTGTACTATGACGCGGTGAACGAGAAGGGCCTGTGCATGGCGGGGCTGAACTTCGTCCGCAGCGCCGTATACGGCCCCTGCGCGCCGGGAAAGGCCAACGTGGCACAGTTCGAGCTGATCCCCTGGCTGCTGGGCCGCTGCGCCACGGCGGCGGAGGCCCGAGACCTGCTGGCGGAGAGCCGAATCACCGACGACGCCTTTCTGCCGGGGCTGCCCCCGGCCCGGCTGCACTGGCTGCTGGCGGACCGGGAGCAGTGCTTCGCGGTAGAGCAGACGGCGGAGGGCCTGCGGGTCTATGAGGACCCGGCGGGCGTGCTGACCAACGAGCCGCCCTTCCCCATGCAGCTGTTCCGGCTGAACGACTACGCCCAGCTGTCCCCGCAGCCGCCGGAAAACCGCTTCTCCCCCGCCCTGCCGCTGGAGACATACAGTCGGGGCATGGGCGCCATGGGTCTGCCCGGCGACCTGTCCTCCCCCTCCCGGTTCGTGCGGACGGCCTTTACCCGGCTGAACAGCCGTTCCGGCGACGACGAGGCCGAGAGCGTCAGCCAGCTCCTGCACATTCTGGGCGCGGCGGCACAGCAGCGGGGCTGCTGCGTGCTGGAGGACGGCGCGTGCGAGCTGACGCTGTATACCAGCTGCTGCAATGCCGACACCGGGGTGTATTACTACACCACCTACGACGCCGCCCAGCTGTGCGCCGTGGATATGCACCGCGCCGACCTGGACGGCACGGCGCTCTCCTGCCGGCCGCTGGACACGGCGTGGCGGGTACACTATCAGAATTAACGCAGAAAAGTACGGGACGGGGCCTGACGGCCCCGTCCCGTTTATTTCAGCAGGGCGGTAAAGGTGATGGTGTCGCCCTCCGTGCGGGCGGAGATGGCACCGCGATGGCCCTCCGCAATGCTCCGGGCGATGGAGAGCCCGATGCCGAAGCCGCCGGCGGTGCGGGCCGGATCCGCCCGGTAAAACCGGTCAAAGAGCTTGCCGGTATCGATGCTTCCGGCGTTCTCGCAGCGGTTGGACACCCGCAGCGCCACACCCCGGCGGGCCTTTTCCAACGTCAGCGCGATGGGTGCGGACGGTGCGGCGTACTTGACGGCGTTGTCCAACAGGATGGACACCAGCTGCCGCACGGCGTACTCGTCGCCGGTGTACGTCAGGCCCGGCGTCACGGACAGTGCCAGCGCATGGCCGCCGCCCTCCGCCACCTCCCGGAAGGACTCCGCTGTCTCGGTGACGGCGTCGCTGACAGGAAACGGCTCCATGTGCAGGGGCGACTGCTCCTCGTCCATGCGGCTGAGGGTCACCAGCGAATTGACCAGCGCCTTCAGCTTCTCCGTCTGGGCCCGTGCCTTATCGATCCATTTCTGGGGCCCCACATCCATCTCCAGCACCTTCAGGCTGGTGGCGATGACGGTGATGGGGGTTTTCAGCTCATGGCTGGCGTCGGTGATAAACTGCTTCTGCTGCTCCGCGCTGCGGACCACCGGGTCGATGGCGCGGCGGCTCAGCAGCACCACCAACCCCAGCACCAGCAGTGTGCAGATCGCGTCCGCCGCCAGGGACCACACCAGCACCGTCCGCACGGCGCGGCGGGACTGGCTGCACTCCAGGAAGATGGCCATGCTGCGCCCGTCCTCCGTACGGGTCACCAGAAAGCGGTAGCCGCCGCAGCTGCCGTAGCCCGCGCCGTGGTCGACGGCGGCTGCCAGATATTCCGCCGTATCCTCCTCGGTGACGGAGGCGATGTTTTGCAGGTCGGCGCGCACCAGCGTGCCGTCCTCCTGATAGAAGAGGACGAAATAACGGGTGGCGTAGGGCGTCTCCGCCGTGAAGGGACCGTTCCGGCCGGGACGGGAGTCGTCTGCCGGGGCTGTATCGCCGTCCGCACGGGGCTGCTCCGGCGGCTGCCGGTCCAGCCGGGGGACGTCTCCCGGCTTCTCCGGGAGGGGGATGGTGCCGCGGTTATCGCTGATGAGCTGCAGGGTGCTTCGCAGGTCGGCATCGGTGGCGGCATAGTTGGCCACGTTGAGGATCGCTGTCAGCAGCAGCATTACCGCCGCCACCGACAGCGTGGCAATACGAATGAAACGGTTGCGGAGCTTGTTGATCATGTCTCCTCCTCCAATACATAGCCCAGCCCTCGGTTGGCCCGCAGGGTCATGCGGGAGCCGATGGACTTGAGCTTCTTCCGCAGGTTAGAGATATTGACCCACACCACGTTGATCTCCGCCTCGTTGTCCCAGCCCCAGATGCGCTCCATGATGCGCTCGGCGGAGAACACCTGGCGGGGCGAGCGCATGAACAGCTCCATGATCTGAAACTCCCGGCCGCCCAGCCGCAGGGACGTATCGCCGCATTGCAGCAGCCCGCTGGCCGGGTCCAGCGTCAGATCGCCGCAGGCCAGCAGGGACGGCTGGTAGCTCTGGCTGCGGCGGAGCATGGCCCGCACCCGGGTGATAAGCTCGTCCGGGTCGAAGGGCTTGGGCAGATAGTCGTCCGCACCGGCATCGAAGCCGGTAATGCGGTTCTCCTTCTGCCCCTTGGCCGTCAGCATCATAATGGGGGTCTTGACCCCCTCGGCACGCAGGCGCTCCAGCACCTGTATGCCGTTCATTTTGGGCATCATCACGTCCAGGATGATGGCGTCATATTCGCCGGAGACACCGTAGTCATAGGCGTCCGCGCCGTTGTGGACCGCGTCCACGGTGAAATGATTTCGTTCAAAAAAGACCGTCAGCGCCTCTGCCAGGTCCAGCTCGTCCTCCGCGATCAGCAAGCGCATAGCCGTCACCTCGTTTCCGTCGTGTACCCCGCCCCCGCAGGGCGGGGCACATCGTCTCCGTCACAGTATAAATAAAAACCGCGGGAAATGCAAGTTACAGCGTCTCCTTGGCCGCTTCGCGGCCGCAGACGATATTCAGGTTGCCGTTGCGGCAGCGCAAGGTGTCCAGAAACGCTTTGGGTACGGTGTCTCCCGGCAGGATAACGCGGTACTCCAGCTCGTACAGGGTGCCCATGTTGGTGGTCTTGACCTTCACCAGCTCGTGGGCGGCGGTATATTGGTCCAACAGGTCGTCGAACCGGCCCTCGTAGTCCAGATCCTCGGGGATGGTGATCTTCAGCACGCGCTCCCGGGCATCGGGTCGGCCGAAGCCGCCGGCCGTCAGGCCCAGCAGCACGGCGGAGACGATGACAAACGTCAGCGCCGCCAGCACCACATAGCCCATACCGGCGGCCAGGCCGATGGCCATGGCCAGGAACAGCACGCCGATCTCACGGGCAGTGCCGGGGGCGGAACGGAAGCGCACCAGGCTGAAGGCCCCGGCCACCGCCACGCCCGCGCCGATGTTGCCGTTGACCAGCATGATGACCACCTGCACCACCGCGGGCAGGATCGCCAGCGTCACAGCGAAGCTCTGGGTGGAACGGGCCTGAAAGCGGGCCACCAGCGCCAGAGCGACGCCCAGCACCAGCGACACCGCTGTACAGATAAAAAACGAGGTGAACGTCAGCTCTGTTCCCAAAATCGAGTTAAGCACAGCAAAATTCCTCCTTTATGCGCTCCTGCCTGCCGGGCAGGAGATGGTTTTTATAGCAGGCACCGTATTTGGAAAATGAGGTGGGATAGGCCTGCGCCTCCGAGAGCAGCTGGCTGAGCCACAGGGGGCACACACTGGGGATCTTGATCTCCATCAGCACCATGTGCGAGTCGTCGATGGGCGCACCGTGGTCGCCGCAGCGCAGGTCCAGATCGGTATCACGCCAGCGCAGGTTCGTGTCGAAGGTGATCCGCAGCGCCGGGTCCTCCTTCCCCACAAAGGCCAAACGGTCATAGGCGATAAATACCTTCGGCACCGTGCGGTAGAAGGACTGGAACCACTGTATCTCATGGCCGATCTGGCCGTAACGGTCCGCGTCCGCGCCGGCAAGAAACGCCGCCGCGCTGTCCGCCCGGGTGGTGATGCGGCGCTTGTAGACCACGCCGTCGTATTTTTTCTTGACCTCCACGAACACCTTGCCGCCGTCGGCGGGCACGCCGTAGCTGCGGACACGGAGCTTCTCCTTATACACCGGCTTTTCCAGCGAGGCGCGGATGAGCCGCCAGTCCGGCGTATCGTAGTAGATGCTGCAGATGGTATACGCGCCGTACTCATCTGCCGTCATATGTTCGCGCATACCATTCAACAGAAATTGCTGCTGCGCCGGCGTCAAGCGGTATTTTTTCTCGTAGCGCTTGAAGCAGCTCTGCACGTTTGCCATGGTGGTCGCCTCCTTGCGTGATTTGCTTTGATGGGTACAGCATACAGGGACAGCCTAAAGAAAACCTAAAGGAAAAGAGTTATTTCGCTTTAGGTTGCTTTTAGGCGGAACGGATATGATACCATCGATCAACAGGAAATACCCATGACAAAGGAGGTCATTTCGCATGAAAAAGAAACATATCGCACTGGTGTGCGCCGCCGCGCTAGCCCTGAGCCTGACCGCCTGCGGCACCGTGGGACAGACCGGTGCCGCCGATACCGATACAAATACGAACGCGGTACAGGCGGTCGGCGCGGAGGTGTCGCTGGAGGGCGCCACCACCCTGACGTTCACCGGCAGCGGCGTGGCCGCGTCCGACGGCGACTACACCGGCTATGCGATCGACGGCACGGCGCTGACGATCGACGGCGCGGGCACGTACATACTCACCGGCACGTGCGGCAACGGCTCCGTTACCGTGAAAAAAGGCACCACCGGCGTAACGCTGGTGCTGAACGGGCTGGACCTGACCAGCACCGACACCGCGCCCGTCTCCTGCAGCAAGTCCACAGAGGTGACCATCTACGCCGCACCCGGCAGCGTCAATGTGCTCACCGACAGCGCGGAGAACAACGATGAGAGCTATCCCGACAACGAGAACGCGGAAAACGCGGTCATCAAGTGCAAGGACGGCTCCCGGGTAACGCTGTGCGGCAGCGGCAGCTTGACCATCAACGCCAACGGCAAAAACGGCATCAAATCCGGAGCCTCCACCGCCGAGGAGGGCGAGGCGTCCCTGACCATCCGGGAGCTGGCGCTGACCATCGACGCGCCGGTCAACGACGCGGTGAACGCCGAGCAGCTGCTGACCATTGAAAGCGGCACGCTGACCATCTCCGCCGGGGACGACGCTCTGCACTGCGACCTGGCGCTGAGCATCGGCGCGGATAGCACCGCCGGCCCCACCATCACCATGACCGACTGCTGTGAGGGCATCGAGGGCGCCACACTGAATATCTATTCCGGAGACATTACCATCAACGCCGCGGACGACTGCCTGAACGCCGCCAACAGCGATCTAAGCGGCTACGACTTCTCCATAAACATCAGCGGCGGCACCATCACGGCCTATACCTCCGGCGGCGACGGCTTCGACTCCAACGGCGATCTGAACATCAGCGGCGGCACTGTGGCCGTGTGGTCCGCCAGCAGCGCCGACAACCAGCCCCTGGATGCCGACGGGACCATCCGCATCACCGGCGGCACGGTGCTGGCGGCGGGCGGCAGCGGCGGCATGGGCATGAGCTTGACCGCGGAGCAGCCCTGCGTGGTCTTCAGCTTCGGCGGCTCGGGCGGCTTCGGCGGGAACAGCGGCGGCAGCGCTCTCACCCAGGGCAGCGCGTTCACCATCGGCAGCGGCAGCACCGCCGTGTACAGCGGTGAGGCACTGTGCAATGCCGGGTTCGTGTTCTTCTCCTCCTCCGACCTGACGGCGGACAGCAGCTATGATCTGGCCGCCGGGGGCAGCACCATCGCCACCGCCGCAGCCCAGACCGGCAGCGTACAGACCGGCATGGGCGGCATGGGCAGCATGGGCGGTCAGCCCGGTCAGATGCCCGGCGGCAGCTTTGACCCCGGCAGCGCACCCACCCCGCCCAGCGGCGACTTCCGGCCGGGAAACAGGCAGTAAAGACCGGCGCTGGACACAAAACACCACACCCCACGGCGCAAGCGCCGCGGGGTGTGGTGTTTTGTGGGGAGAGGAAGACAGGAAGAAAGCTCCGTCGGTTATCGTTGTTGATACGCCCGCATGGCCGCCTCGATCCGGTCGGCCGCGGCTGACAGCGCCGCGTCGTCACTGGCAAAGGAGAAGCGCAGGAAGCAGCCCTGGGTCATGCCGTAGGCCGCGCCGGAGACGCCCACCACCTTGGCATGGTCCAGAATGTAGTCGCACATCTCGTCGGAGGTCATGTCCACATCGAAGGACACCCAGGCGTAGAAGGCACCCTCGGGCATCTGGCAGTGCACGCCCGGGATGGCGTTGAGCCGGCCCACAAAGGCATCGCGCCGACGCTGGTAGCTCTGACGCATGGCCTCTACTTCATCAGGGATGCGGAAGGCCTGCACCGCGCCCTCCTGCAGAAAGCCGCTCATGCAGGAGACGCTCTGCTGGTACAGCTTGTAGATCGCGGCGTAAATGTCCCTGCGGGCGGTGAGATAGCCCATGCGCCAGCCGGTCATGGCCGCGAACTTGGAAAAGCCGTTGATGGTAATGACCCGGTCCGCCACCTCGGGACAGGAGGCCATGCTGATGGACCGCACGCCGTCATAGACAATGGCGTCGTACACCTCATCGGACAGCAGCAGCACATCCGGGTGGCGCTGCATAAACGCGGACAGCGCCTCCGCCTCGTCCTGATGCAGGATGCGGCCGGTGGGGTTATTGGGGTAGTTGATGATGATGAGCCGCACCTCCGGCGTGTAGTGCTGCTCCAGCAGCGCCTCTGTCAGCCGGTAGTGGTCCGCCGGGGACAGCGGGACCTTTACGGCTTCGGCGCCGGCGGAGATGACGATGGACTCATAGGATACCCATGCCGGCTCCGGCAGCAGGACCTTGTCGCCATGGTTCAGCACCGCCTGGACCGCCAGATAAATGGCCATCTTGCCGCCCGACGTTACCAGAATACGGTCAGCCTCTGTCTGGATGCCGTTCTCCCGCAGCAGCTTCTGCTGTATCTCCTGCCGCAGCTCCGGGATGCCCGGGCCCACCACGTAATGGGTGTTGCCCCGGCGCAGGCCGGCGATGGCCGCCTCGGTCACCGCCGCAGGCGTATCAAAGTCCGGCTCGCCGCCGGCCAGGGAGATATAGGAGCTGTCGTTCTTCTGCAGCTCCTTCGCCCGCTGGATCATCAGCAGGGAACGGGGCGACGTCATTTTGTCGATCACGCAATTCATATATGCTCACCTCAGAGGTACCGGGCCTCTCCCTCGGGCAAAGGCCCGGTACCTCGTTATTCATTCCGCCGTATACTGCTTGAAGGCGACGCTGGCCACATACCGGGCCTTGACCTTCTGCAGCTCGGCGCACTGGGCCGTGCCCTTGTGGGCCTGCTGCGCGATCTCATCCGCCCAGGCCTCCAGCAGCAGGACCTCGTTCGGCGACGACGCGGAATAGAAGAACTCATACTGGCAGCAGCCAGTCTCGGCGCGGGTACGGGCCGGGATATCCGCCTGCTCCAATGCGTGGACGAAGGCGGCGGGGTCCTTGCCCTCCTGGAGGGTATAGCGTACTTGCAGCATCAGCATCGTCGGTTCCTCCGCTTATTTCTTCAGAATGTCAAAGGGAATATGCAGCTTCTCGCACAGGCCCTCCAGCTCGCGGTACACCGCCAGGGACAGCTGAGGACCGGTCTCCAGGTTCTTGCGGTAGTTGTTGCACTCGATCTCACCGGGCATGAAGATCTCCTCCACGCCGGCCGCCGGCTTCAGGCCCTTCACCTCGCTGCGGTAGGTGTCCATGGTGGTCTTGAATTCCTCGGGGTCCTGGAAGCGGGAGATGTCGATGGCGATCATGCAGTGGCCCGTATCCATGGGCACCTCGGGGTGGGCAAAGGGGTTGTGGATGTGGCTGCCATAGGCCGCGCCGGACAGCACGCCGGAGAATACATCGATCATCATAGCGATGCCGGAACCCTTTGCGCCGCCGAAGGGCAGCACACAGCCCTCCAGGGCCTTGGCCGCATCCGTGGTGGGATGGCCGTCCACGTCGATGGCCCAGCCCTCCGGGATGGAGTCGCCCTTCTTGTCCGCCAGAATGATCTTGCCGCGGGCCACCACGCTGGTGGCCATGTCGATCATCACCGGGTCGCCGTGGGTGGGCGCGCCCACCGCCAGGGGGTTCGTGCCCAGGTACTTCTCGCGGCTGCCCCAGGGCGCCATAGACTTGGGCGCGTTGGAACTGACGATGGCCAGCATATTCTCTTTAGCCGCCATGCGGATATAGTAGGCCGTGCAGCTGCAGTGGTTGGAATTGCGGACGTTCACGATGCCGATGCCCACGTCCTTCGCCTTCTGGATCGCCAGCTCCATAGCGCGGTAGGCCGCCACGATGCCGAGGGCGCCCTGGGCGTCCAGCAATGCGCCGCCGGGGAAATCCCGGATCGTCTTTATCCGGCACCTGGGATCCGTACCGCCGGCCTCCATGCTGTCGGTATAGAATTTCACGCGCTGCACACCGTGGGACTGCAGGCCGGTCAGCTCGGCCGACACCAGGCTGTCCGCCACGATGGCGGCATCCTGCGGCGCAACGCCCTCCTTCTCCATGATCGCCGCTACGGCGGCCTGGAGCTTTTCCGCATCTACGCGGAGCACTTCACTCATGGCCGGCACCTCACTTCCACTGGCCTTCGATGACCTGGCAGCCCAGGGCCGCCAGAGTGGCCTCGCGGGTCTCCTCATTGTAGGAGGCCACGGTGGCGCCCTCGTCGTACTTGGCGTGGAGCATATCCTCCTTGGCGTGCTGCTTCCAGCTCTTCTCCAGGATCTCCTCCGCTTCGCTGGGGCGCACGAAGATCATGCCGTCGGTGTCGCCGATAACGATATCGCCGGGGAAAACCACCTGACCGCCGAAGGCGATGGGCACGTTGATCTCGCCGGGGCCGAACTTGTAGGGGCCCTGGGGTGTGATGCCGCGGGCGAACACGGGGAAGTCCATGTGGGAGATCTCATCGATATCCCGCAGGTAGCCGTCAATGGCGCAGCCGGCAAAGCCGTGGTTGCGGCAGTCCATCATCATCAGCTCGCCGCAGTAGGCGCGCTCAGGACCGCCGGCGGAGATCAGCAGTACATCGCCGGGCTGGGCCATCTCGATGGCCTTGTGCAGCAGCAGGTTGTCACCGGAGGGCAGGTGCAGCGTGTACGCCACGCCCAGCATGGGCTTGCCGTTCATGGAACGGATGGCGGAGTCCACGCAGTAAATACGGTTCATATTGTCGCCGATGTTGGCCACCGGCAGGCCGCGGAAGCGCTCCACCAGTTCCTTGGGCGGCCGGGGCACCTCCGTAAAAATTCTGCATCCAACATTAGACATTTGCTTTTTCTCCTTTTTTCTCATCCAGCATTTTCTTCACCGCCAGCACCTCATCGTAGGTCTTGGCGCGCTCCGGGAAGTAGGCGGCATAGCCCTCCTGCTGGAGCCACTCAAACTTTTTCAGCGTAGCCTGGGTCATGATGCTGTTCTCGCCCAGGTCGTCCAGAGTCTTGAGGACCTCCTCCATCTCATGGCAGAAGCGCCCATTGTGGATGGCGGCGGAGGCCACGCAGTAGTGGCAGAATCCCATGAAGCCACGCTCGTCGAACATGGTGACCTTCATCTTGTCCAGCACTTCCTCGGTGATATGGTAGTGGTCTGTGGCGAACACCGTCTCCGTGACCAGGGCGATAATGCCCTTGGCCAGCACGCTGCGAAGCGCCTTTGTGGCGGAGGCCAGACCGATATCGTCGCTGAGGTATGTAAATTTCATGCCGTGACTGTTCAGCAGCTCCGCCGCCTCTTTGGCCTTTGCGCCGCAGACGCTGACCGGCACACGGCTCCCGTTCACCGGGACGGAGGCCATGACCGCACCCTCCACGAAGTCGCCCTGGCTGTCCGCGAACACCGCGGCGATCTCCCGCTTCGTCTGGGGAGAGGTGGTGTTCATGTCCAGATAGAACTGGCCCGGACGCAGCAGCGGCGCGGCCTGACGGGCGATGGGCAGCGCCACGTCCGCACTGGTGAAGCAGAAGAACACGTCGCCCCAGGCGATCAGCTCCGCCATGTCGGTCACCAGCGTCACCTGGTCCATGGCCGCGTGCTCGCGCATTTTCTGCGCGCGGGGCGAGTCGTCCTTTGCCGAGACGTCGAAGGCGCGGACCTCCACATCGCTGTTCACAAAGTCACGCGAGATGTGGTGCGGCGCTTCGCCGAACCCGATAAATCCCAATTTCATTTGTATACATCTCCTTTGGATCGCGGATATGGGCGTTTACGTGCCCATCATAAAGCCGGGCAGGAAGGTGATGATCGGCGCGACGAAAGCGCAGATCAGCACGCAGATGATCATCACGATCATGAACGGGATAACTCCCTTGACCACCGACGTGTAGGATTCGCCCGTGGTGGACACCGCAGTAAACAGGTTGATGCCGAAGGGCGGAGTGATGAAGCCCACCGTCAGGGTGATGCAAAACAGCACGCCCAGGTGCAGCTCGTCCAGGCCGAACTGTACGCCCACAGGCACCAGGATGGGGGCCAGGATCAGGATGCTGGGGATCGTATCCATCAGGCAGCCCACCAGGAACAGCAGCGCCATCAGGACCGCCAGATACACCCACTTGTTGGGGATGACCTCCATGATGGCCTCGCCGATGATGGCGGGCAGGCGGGTCTTGGAGAGGATCCAGCCGAAGGTCTTGGCCACGGAGATGATGAACGTCACCACCGCAGAGGTCAGCACCGTCTTGCTCAGCACCGTCCACAGGACCTTGACCTTGATCTCCTTGGTCGCAAAGCCGTAAATCAGGGCGTACAGTACGCTGAGGACCGCCGCCTCGGTGGGCGTGACGTAACCGCCGTAGATACCGCCCAGAATGATGACCGGCAGGACCAGCGTGGGAATGGCGCGGGCCGTGCGGCGCAGCACCTCTTTCTTGGGATAGCGCACATCGCTCTTGGCAAACTTATACTTGGCCGCCAGATAGACGTTCACCAGGCACAGGGCGATCGCCATCATAATGCCGGGCAGCACGCCGCCGATGAACATCTTGGACACGGACAGGCCCATGGCCGCGCCATAGACCACCATGTTGGCGCTGGGCGGGATGATGGGACCCAGGGCGCCGCCCGCGGCGATCATGCCGGCGGAGGTGGATTTGGGATAGTTGGCACGGGTCAGCGCCGGCATCATAATGGCGCCGATGGCCGCCACGGTGGCGGGGCCGGAACCGGTCAGGGCGGCGAAGATGGCGCAGGTGACGATGGTCACAACGCCCATGGAGCCGCGGGACCGGCAGAACAGCGCCTCCACAAAGTCCACCAGACGGCGGGACAGACTGGTCTGCTCCATCAGATAGCCGGTCATGGTGAACAGGGGGATCGCCAGCAGCACGAAGGAGTTCATGCCGGCGATCATGGTCTGGGGCACGATGGTCAGGGGGATACCGGAGGGGATCAGGTAGATAAGGCACGCGGCCAGCAGGGCAAAGCACACGGGCAGGCCCATGAACATACCGATCAGCAGACTTCCGAAAATAATAAGACCTGTCATTCCGCGGTACCTCCTTCCTCGATGATCTCTTCCATGGTTTCTACCTTGGCGGCGTCCTTACCGCCGGTCAGCAGCTCCAGCAGCTGCACCAGGCCCACCAGCGCCATACCGAAGCCGCACAGGCAGATGGACACGTTGATGACGGCCATGGACAGGTGCAGGGACGGGCTGAGCACCGTAACGGTGACGCTCACCAGGGACACGCCCTTGACGCCCACCAGCGCCGCCATCGCGATCACCAGAATGGTGCAGATGATCTTCAGCACACGGCGGCCGGCTTCCGGCAGCTTTTCTTCCAGCAGTGTGATGCCGGCGTGCATACCCTTATCCAGGGCAACCACGGCGCCCAGGGCGCTGCACCACACGAAGGCAAAACGGGCCAATTCGTCCGTCCATCCGGGCGGCTGTGCTATAACATAGCGCGTGACCACCTGGATCGCGGCGGCCGCGATAAGGACCACGAGCGTGATCGCCGCTACCAGTTGGTAGGCGAACAGGATCTTGTCCTTGATGGTTTTGATGACTTTCATAGCTTTCTCCTGTTATATGCGTCAGGGGGCGGGCAGTGAGCTGTCTGCTCTCTGCATCGCCCCCTGCGTCAGTTGATACGATTCAGATATGCGCCGCAGCTTTACTGCACAGCGGCAACCGCGCGATCCAGCAGATCGCTGCCGATCTTGTCACGATAGGCCTCGTACACGGGCGCGCAGGCCTCCTGGAATGCAGCCACGTCCACATCGTCGATGATGGTGCAGCCGCCATCTTCCATCTTGGAGAGCATATCGGCCGCGGCCGTCTGCAGCCAGGTGCGCTGCTCAGCGCCGGCCTCCTTGGCAGCCGTCAGGAAGATCTCCTGCAGCTCGGGGGACAGGCTCTCCCAGAAGGACTTGGAGCAGGACAGGGAGATGGCGTTATAGAAGTGGCCGGTCATGTCGTAGTAGTCGCAGATCTCATAGTAGGAGCCGGTATAGGCGCTGGCGATGGGCAGCTCCAGGCCGTCCATCAGGTGCTGCTGCACGGCGGTGAAGGTCTCATTGAAGTCCAGAGCGGAGGGGGCAGCACCGATGGTCTGGAAGGTGGCCATGAACATCTCCATGCCGGGAACGCGGATCTTCATACCCTTCAGGTCTGCGGGGGTGCGGATGGGCTTCTGGGACAGGATGTTGCGGAAGCCACCCTCGCCCCAGGCCAGGACCTTGTAGCCCAGCGTGTCATACAGGCCGTCGGTGACTTCCTTCATGATGTCGCCATCCAGGAAGTTCCAGGCAGTCTCGTTGTCTTTGAAGATGAAGGGCAGCTCCACCACCAGAGAGGGCCCGTACAGGTTGCCGTAGGAGCCGTTGGTGATGATGCCCATCTGATGGGTGCCCAGGTCGAAGCCAGTCAGCACGTCGGCCTCGCCGCCCAGCTCGGAGTTGCCGCAGATCTCAAAGGTCACGGCACCGTCGGTGGCCGCGGTCACCTTCTCGGCGAACAGGGTGGCCAGCTTGTTGTACTGGTCGTCATCGGTGGTGGGGTTCACGTGGGCGATCTGGATCGTCATGGTGGGGAAGCCCTCGCCGTCGCCGCTGCCATTGTTGGTGTCGGCCTTGTCGCCGCAGGCGGTCAGCACGCCCAGCAGCATGACCAACGTCATCGCCAGGGCCGCCAGACGCTTCGCGTTCAGTTTTTTCATGGTTTTTTCCTCCTGATCTTATGTTTTGTTATTCTCTCCCGCTTTACTTGCAGGGATACGCCATCCACGCGATGGAGAAGCACATATGGTCCAGCTTCTTCATCATCATCAATTCAGGGTAGTCATAGGTGTTTGCCGGCGACTGCATATCGCTGTGCTCCAGGATCATGTGCACGATCTTGTCGGGCAGGCCGTTGCTTTTGGCGATGTACGCGCCGCTGACTACGTGGTTGTAATACTTGCCCATCTCGCTGTGGCAGGCCTTGCCGTCCTTGATGTCATACTCCAGGAACTTGCCGATGTCGTGCAGCACCGCGCCGCAGATCAGCGTGTCATGGTCCAGCTTGCTGATCTCGTTGGCCCAGCCGCCCAGCTCGTCATAGGCCAGCTGGCACATCCGCACCACCCGGCGGCAGTGATCGATACCCGTCTCGGGACAGTTGTCGGCCACAATGCCCGCTGCCAGGGGCGCCCTGTCCACGCCTTTCTTGTCCCAGCCGCCCAGCTCCAGCACCTGCTGCCAGCAGGTAATGCTCTTTTCCTGCAGATCGGTGCTGTGTATCAGCTTGATCTCCGGAAGCAGCGTCAGGACCTCTTCTCTGGTCATGTGTCTTTCCCTCGCTTTCTTCATGTTGTTATTAGGAAATGGAATACTACTTTACAGACGTCCGTCAATGATCGCCCAACTTTTGTCAATCAAATTTCTTTACAATGTGAAAATTTTGTCACGCAAGTACTTTTGTTTTGCTGATTTCGTTTACCTTTCCTTTATTTGCCTTACATTATAGTTTGCCTATTGCTTTTTGTCCAATATCGGTATAATATAACTAATATTCCAAAACAGGAATACTAACGGAGGTTTTTGTGTATGTTGTCCAAAAACGACGAGCTGTTTTTGACCGTGGCGAAATCCGAGAGCATCAGTAAGGCCGCCGAGCAGCTATATATCTCACAGCCCAGCCTAACAAAACGAATGCAGCAGCTGGAGGCACAGCTGGGCGTGGCCCTCTTCGACCACAAGAGCCGTCCGCTGAAGCTCAGCCCCGCCGGTGAGCTGTACTACGAGTACCTGACCCGTTCCGCGGTGCAGGAGCATGCGCTGCTGCTGGACCTGCGGGAGGCGGCGGAGGGCCGCCGGGGCAAGCTGTCCGTGGGCGCGCCGGCCAATCTGGCCCAGAGCCTGTTCCCCGCGATACTGCCCTCCTTCTGCCGCACATTTCCCAATGTGTCCCTGAGCGTCGTCGAGGCCACGGGCGCGGAGATACAGACCCTGATCGCCGGCCGCCAGCTGGACATGGCCTTTGCCCATATCCACATCGCCGACACCAACGTCAGCTATATCCCCCTGTCCACGGAAAAGATCTATCTGGCCGCCCGGCGTCCCGCCAATCTTATGGATACGGACCCGCCCCTGCTGGTACAGCCGCTGGCGGTGGAGGACCTGCCGCCGTTTCAGTACTGTATGTACAACAAAAACCAGATGATCTACGCCTCCTCCCACCGGTTTTTCCAGCATTACAGCATTATTCCCGACACGCTGATCCACTGCGGCGATCCGGTCATCAACCACACGCTGGTGGCCTCTCTGGAAAACTGCGCCTCTTTCGTCCCCAGCTACTTCATTGGCCGGATACCGTCGGATACTCTGCGAAAGCTTATTTTCTACGCCATAGACGTCCCCGAGCTCAGCTGGGAGCTGCGGGTGCTGTACCGTCGGGACAGCGCTCTGGGCATCTTCGCCCGGGAGATGATACGACTGGTCAGAGAGACGCCCTGGCGTCCCTTGCTGTAAACCGACCACGTCAACAAAAAATACCCGGCGCGCCGAAGGCGTGCCGGGTATCTGCGTCTCATTGCATTTGCAGCCAGCCGATCAAGGCCAGGTGCGCCGGGTAGTACAGGTAAAACAGCCACTTCATCACCGTGTTCACCCGCGGCGACGGCCCACGCTGCCCGTTATACAGCGCCAGCACGGGAACGGCCAGCACCACCGCCAGCTGCACCAGGCCGTAGACCCAGTCCAGCGCCAGGGCGTACACCACCGCGTAAAGCGCCACATAGAACATCATCCACAGCGCCTGCGTCTTCAGCTTTCCCCGATTGGTACCGAAGGCCATGATGCACAGGGCGGCGATACAGCTCCAGTCCGCCGGGAAGCTGACCAGGCAGATCAGCAGGATCAGCGCCACCTGCACCGCCGGGCGGAGCCGCCGGTCATGGACCACCCGCAGCATCACCAGCCCCCATGCCAGCGACCACATGACGCTGGTCTGGTTCAGCACACTACCGGAGGAAAACGGGATAAACGACCGCCAGCCGGCAAAATCCGCCGACGCGAACACATAGGCGAAGTGGGATATGACCGCGAACAGGAACATCCGCGCCGTGTATTTCCGGATATCCCGGGTGTGGTGATAGCCCTCCGCCACAAAGTAGCACATGATGGGACAGGTCAGCCGACCGATGATATGCATCGCCAGCGGCAGCACCGCCCGGGGATAGCCGGGAAACAGCCACCAGGCCACATGGTCGACGGTCATGGCCGCGATGGCGACGAGCTTGATCGCGTTGGAATCCAGCGTTTTTTTCATAGGCGTTTTCCCTCCCGCACAGCACACTGCCGCCATTGTAGCAGATAGGCAGGAGATGTGCAACGCCTATTCGTGCGGCCGCGGCGTTATGCGCCGGCCTTCTCCTTGCGGATGGCCTCGGCGATACGCTCCAGACCGATCTGCACTGTGGCACGGGGCATGGCCAAATTCAGGCGGATATGCCCCCTGGCGTTGCCCACGAACAGGCCGTCGCCGCCCTCCAGCAGCACACCGGCCTTGTTGGCAAAGAAGTCCGGCAGGTCCTCTACCTCCGGCAGCACCTCCCGCAGGTCCACCCAGGCGAAGTAGGTAGACTCAGGAATGGTGAACTTCGCGCCGGGAATGTTCTCCTTCAGGAAACGGTCCACCAGCGCCAGGTTGCCGTCCACATAGGCCTTCAGCTGCTCCAGCCAGGGGCCGCCGTGCTCATAGGCCGCCTTGTGGGCCGCGATGGACAGCGGGTTCACCGCGCCGATGTTCTTGTCCCGATCCTGGAAGCGGGCACGCTCCTCCGCGTCGCGGATGATGATATTGGAGTGCATCAGGCCCGCCAGGTTGAAGGTCTTGCTGGCAGACATACAGGTGATGAGCCGGTCATAGTCCGGCATGATCTTTCCCAAGGGCGTATGGCGCAGGCCGGTGCGGATCAGGTCGCAGTGGATCTCGTCGGACACTACCCAGAGCCGGTGCTTTTCGATGATGGCCGCCATGCGGCGCAGCTCATCCTCGGTCCAGATGCGGCCGGTGGGGTTGTGGGGATTGCAGAGCATCAGCAGCTTCACGTCCGGATCGGCGGCCTTCGCCTCAAGGTCCTCCCAGTCCACGGAGAAGCGGCCGTTTTCCTCCCGCAGGGGCGAGGTCACCAGCTCAACGCCGTTGTATTCACAGGCGTGGAGGAAGAATCCGTAGGCAGGCGTCATGGTCAGGACCTTGCCGTTCAGCGGCTTGACCAGGTCCTCCGTCAGCTGGTACAGCGCCGGGATGACGCCGGGAGAGAACGTCAGCTGCTCCTTGGGGAAGGACCAGCCGTAACGGCTCTCGCACCAGGCGCGCAGCGCCTCATAATAACCCTTATCGTACACCAGGGTATAGCCCAAAATGCGCCGATCTACCCGGTCGGTGATGGCCTGCAGGATCTCCGGCGCCACAGCGAACTCCATGTCCGCCACCCACATCCGGATGAATTCCTCGTCCTTGTAGGGGAACACCCTCTCCGGCCCGCAGTGGAAAATGTAGGGCCGCCAGCCCTCTACATTCTCGGAATTGGTGTTGCGCCGATCAATGATCTCGTCGAAGTTGTAGGTCATGGTGTATCGCTCCTTTCCTGTTATATTTTTATGATACCAGCTGCCGCGTGCCCCGTCAAAGCCCGCCGCTTACTTTTCAGGAACGAATTTTTTGAAAAACTTTCCTCACAATTATATTTTCCCTTGCGCGGACCGGAAAAAGCGTCTATACTGAAAAGCAGAGGGTCAAATCACTAAAACTTGATTTTGAGGAAAGTGCCATGACATTGACAGAAGAGATCGGCGCGAAGATCAAATACTACCGCAAAAAGCGCGGAATGAAGATCGTGGAGCTGGCGGCGCTGCTCCACAAAACCGGGGCCACCGTATCCAAGTACGAAAGCGGGCAGATCGCCATGGACGTGGTGACGCTGTATGAGGTGGCGGCCGCCCTGGGTGTGCCGCCGGAAAAGCTGCTGTACTGTGCCCCGCTGCCCGTGGAAGATCTGATGGCCGACAGCGTGCCCGCCTTCTTCCGCGGCGTTGACCGGCTGTATATGTACTATTTCGACGGCCGGAACAACAGTCTGGTCCGCAGCGTCATCGATATCCGGGCCAAGACCGGCGCCAACGCCTATGACATAGCGCTGTACATGAACTTTCAGGACTATCAACAGTACCGGAACTGCGAGAACACCTATCTGGGTACGCTGAGCCACTACGATGCCCTCAGCAACATCGTTACCCACAATCAGGACACGGAGATGGACGTCTATCTCCTCTGCCTGCCCGCCTCCTATCTGAACGCCGGAACAAAGTGGGGGCTGGGCTTCGGCATCTCCTGCCGGCCCATTATGCCTACCTCCGCCAAGGTGTTTTTGTCCAAAACCATCCAACCGGAGACACCGGAGTTTCTGCAGGACCTGCGCATCTCCCGGGAGGACGTTCAGCTGCTGAAGCGCTACAATATGCTGTCCGTGATGTAATCGGCCCCAAACGGATATCCTGAAAGTAGACTTGCTGGCTTATGCGGTGTTCCGCCTTAACTGCCCATATTCTCCGCCACACTTACATCACCCGTCTTTTTGAAGCTGGATTGGACGTAAAGGAGATCCAGTATTTGGCTGGACACAGCACGATGGACATGACGCTGAATGTTTATACCCACTATGATCGTAAAAATTGGGAGCAGCAAACTGCCGAGAAAGTTCGTCGGGCATTCTGCAAGGAAGCCGTCTAAAAAAAATTGCAACAAACGGCTCTGCCTAAAAAGCCGCAAACCCTTGTGGCACAACGGATAGAGGGTCAAAAAATTTGCAACACTTTTGCAACACGAAGCCCCGAAATTATCCGAAAATACCCCCAAATACCGCAAGCAAAGAGGCTCTTTTCTTCCAGAAAAAGGCAAAGAAAAAACCTCGGAACCATTGTGATTCCAAGGTTTTTTCTTGGTGGAGACTGCTGGACTCGAACCAGTGACCTCCTGCGTGTGAAGCAGGCGCTCTAACCAGCTGAGCTAAGCCTCCGAATTGTCGGCGACCCTCGGGGTGCCGACATGGTGACCCGTACGGGAATCGAACCCATGTTACAGCCGTGAAAGGGCCGTGTCTTAACCTCTTGACCAACGGGCCGTCTTTCGAGGGGTATACCGGAGAGATGCTGACGCATCTCTCCGGTGTGGTAGCGGCGACTGGATTTGAACCGGTGACACTGCGGGTATGAACCGCATGCTCTAGCCAACTGAGCTACGCCGCCATGTCATCCTCGACAGGCACGAGTTACTATACCATATTTCAACTCCCTTTGTCAACAGCTTTTTTGCAAAACCGGGAGAAAATACGGGGGACGCGGCTGGCGCCGTGTCCCCCGTGCGTCAATTTATTAATACATCCCCATGCCGCCCATGTCGGGTGCGGGGGCTGCCGGTGCGGGGGGCTGGGGCTTGTCGGCCACCAGGGATTCGGTGGTCAGCACCATGCCGGACACACTGGCGGCATTCTCCAGGGCGCTGCGGGTGACCTTGGCGGGATCCACGATGCCGCTGGCGATCATATCGCAGTACTCCTCCTTATAGGCGTCGAAGCCGTAGCCGTTCTTGCCGGCGGAGCGCACCTTCTCCAGCACCACGGAGCCGTCGATGCCGGCATTGGCCGCGATCTGGCGGATGGGGGCCTCCAGGGCCTTGGCTACCAGGGACACGCCCACACGCTCGTCGCCCTCGGTGCTGTTCAGCAGCGCGGTGACAGCGGGGATCACGTTCACATAGATGGTGCCGCCGCCGGCCACGATACCCTCCTCCACAGCGGCCTTGGTGGCGTTCAGGGCGTCCTCGATACGCAGCTTCTTCTCCTTCATCTCGGTCTCGGTGGCCGCGCCGACCTTGATGACCGCCACGCCGCCGGCCAGCTTGGCCAGACGCTCCTGCAGCTTCTCCTTGTCGTACTCGCTGGTGGTCACACCGATCTGCGCGCGAATCTGGGCCACGCGGTCCTTGATGGCCTGCTGGTCGCCCATACCGTCCACGATGATGGTGTTCTCCTTGGTCACCTTGATCTGGCGGGCACGGCCCAGCATATCAATGGTAGCATCCTTCAGCGTCAGGCCCAGCTCCTCGCTGATGACCTGGCCGCCGGTCAGGATGGCGATATCCTGCAGCATCTCCTTGCGGCGGTCACCGAAGCCGGGGGCCTTGACGCACACCACGTTCAGCACGCCCTTCAGCCGGTTCACCAGCAGGGTGGACAGGGCCTCACCCTCCACGTCCTCGGCGATGATAAACAGCTTCTTGCCGCTCTGCAGCATCTGCTCCAGCAGGGGCAGGATGTCGGAGATCACGGAGATCTTCTTATCGGTGATGAGGATGTAGGGATCGTCCACGACGGCCTCCATCTTCTCCATATCGGTGGCCATATAGGGGGTGATGTAGCCGCGGTCGAACATCATGCCCTCCACGACCTCGCTGTACGTCTCGGCGGTCTTGGACTCCTCGATGGTGATCACGCCGTCGGCGCTGACCTTCTCCATGGCCTCGGCGATCAGCTTGCCGATGGTCTCGTCGCCGGAGGACACGGTGCCCACGCGGGCGATATCGGCGGTGCCGTTGACCTTCTGGCTCTGCTCCTTGATGGCGCCCACAGCGGCCTCCACGGCCTTGGCCATGCCCTTCTTCATCACGATGGGGTTGGCGCCGGCGGCCAGGTTACGCAGGCCCTCGCGGATCATGGCCTGTGCCAGCAATGTAGCGGTCGTCGTGCCGTCGCCGGCCACGTCATTGGTCTTGGTGGACACCTCGCGCACCAGCTGCGCGCCCATGTTCTCGAACGGATCGTCCAGTTCGATCTCCTTGGCGATGGAAACACCGTCGTTGGTGATGAGAGGTGTGCCGAACTTCTTATCCAACACCACGTTGCGGCCCTTGGGGCCCAAGGTGACCTTTACGGTATCTGCCAGCTGGTTGACGCCGGCTTCCAGCGCCTTGCGGGCTTCGTCGCCGCGCTTGATGATCTTTGCCATATCTAATGCCTCCAAAATTGAGAATGATTTACAAGAGAACACGCAAACTTAAAGCATTTGCCGCGGCGTGTACGCGGCAAAGCACATCACTCCACGATAGCCAGGATGTCGCTCTGCTTGACGATGATATACTCCACGTCCTCCAGCGTCACCTTGGTGCCGGCATACTTGTCGGTGATGACCTTGTCGCCGGCCTTCACGGACATGACCACGGTCTTCCCGTCCACGGTGCCGCCGGGGCCCACGGAAATGACCTCAGCCACAGAGGGCTTCTCCTTGGCGGAGCCGGTCAGGATAATGCCGCCCTTGGTGGTCTCCTCCGGCTCGGTCATCTTCAGCACCACGCGGTCAGCAAGCGGTGTCAGCTTCATAGTTGGTTCCTCCTTGTATTTCCATTTTTGATAAAACAGTTTCAGCGTTAGCACTCAAAACTCCTGAGTGCTAACGCTGATTATCATACCACACTATACGGGATTTGCAAGGGGGAAACGGAGAAATTTTGAAAAATTCACAAAATGTTCAAGCGCTGTTCTCAGCCGCGGGCCGTCCGGTTGCAAGAGCAGCCCTCCGGGCCGAAGAAGTTCAGCTTTTTGTCGTGCAGCTTAATGGTCACATCGCTGTTGACCACGCTCTCGCCGTCCAGGCAGGTGACGATGTCCGGCTTCTCCGAGTGGATATGTACCACCTTGGGACAGGAGCAGTGCGCGTATTCCGGAAACTTGGCGTACTCGCCCCTGGAGTACGGCCCCACAAATTTCAGGAACGTGCGGCGGTTGACCTCTCTGACCACCAGAGTGTTCAGCACGCCGTCATCCATCCGGGCCTCGGCCACAGGCATAAAGCCGCCGCCGTAGTACCGGCCGTTGCAAACAGATACCAGCGACCAGTCGCCCTCCGTGGTCACATCGTCCAGGGTGATGGTCCAGTGGGTGCCGATGCCCTTGAACAGGAAATTCACCGCCAGAGAGTAGATATAGCTGCCCTTGCCGTCCAGCAGCGGGCTCTCGCTGTATTTATGTACGTCCCGGGCCACCCGCGCGTCGATGCCGGAGCAGGCGATGGTCAGCGCCACGCGGCCGTTGACGTCGATGGCATCCATGGGAAACTGCGGGCCGTCCCACAGGTTTTCAGCGTCCCGGAACTTCTCCATATCATCGCCGAAGTTCTTGAGGAAATCGTTGCCGGTGCCCACGGGGATCACAGTCATGGCAGCGTTGTCATAGCCGATGATACCGTTGGCCACTTCGTTGACGGTCCCGTCGCCGCCGCAGGCGTAAAACCGCAGCGCCTCGCCCGTCTCGCAGAGCTTCTTCGCCAGCTCCGTGGCGTGGCCCTGCTTTTTCGTCAGGATGCACTGCACGTCCAGCCCGTGCTTCTGTCGCAGCGACTCCGCCATGTCGTAGATCTTCTGCCGGCTGTCGGTCTTGCCCGCCGTGGGATTGATGATAAAAATATGCTTCATCGAGGCTCTCCTCCTCATCAACATATTAGAATTTCGTTGAATTTATTGCGAAAGCATACGGGTAATTGTATCATGTTTCTGCAAAAGAAAGTGAACAAATTGAAAATAAAGTCATATGCCGGGGATTTATTAAGGCAGGGCGGAAAAGATGTCCCCCCTAACGGCTCAGATTTTTCGCTGAGGCGCGGCGCGGCAGCGTAGGCGTACTTTGTGTACGGCAAGCCGCCGCAACAAAGCATCAGCGGAAAAGATGGCCGTCAGACATTGCCGTACATAAACACATCACACTTGATCATGCCGTTGTACAGCTTGCGCTTTTTGTCCGCCGGCTTGCTGAAGCAGCGCTCGAACTCCGTGTGGCTCGAAAGCACCAGTGTGCGCCAGCCTGCGGGCAGCGTGCGCCACGCCTTGCCGAAGGCGCGGTACAGCGCCTCGGCCTCCTGTCTCTCCAGCAGGCGCTCGCCGTAGGGCGGGTTGGTCACCAGCTGGCCATAGGGGCTGTCCCGGTGGAATTGGGCCGCGTCGGCCACCTCAAAGCGGACGCAGTCGTCCACGCCGGCCTTGCGGGCGTTGTCCCGGGCGATGTCCACGGCGCGGGGGTCAATGTCGCCGCCCCAGATATCGTACTGCCCGTGGAACTCCCTGTCCTGGACCTCGTCCGCCGCGTCCATCCACGCCTCGGCGGGCAGGAACGCCCACTTCTGGGCGTCAAAGCGCCGGTCAAGACCGGGGGCGCGGTTTTTGGCGATGAGCGCCGCCTCGATGGGGATGGTACCGCTGCCGCAGAAGGGGTCGCAGAAGGGGTCGCGGCCCCGGTAGCGGCTGAGGGTCACCAGTGCCGCCGCCAGCGTCTCCCGCAGGGGCGCCTCCACGCCTACGGCGCGGTAGCCCCGCTTGTACAGCCCCTCGCCGCTGGCATCCAGGCCGATGGACACCTGATCCTTGAACACAGAAAAGCGTATCTGGTATTTTGTCCCTGTCTCCGGGAACTGCTCCATGCCGTAGTGGGCCTTCAGACGCTCCACCACGGCCTTTTTGATGATGCTCTGACAGGCGGGCACGGAGTGCAGCTGGGAGGAGATGGAGTAGCCCTTTACCGGGAAGGCCGCCTCCCGGGGCAGAAACTCCTCCCAGGGGATGGCGCGCACGCCCTGGAACAGCTCCTCGAAGCTCCGCGCCGGGAACTGCCCCAGCAGGGCGATGACCCGGGCGCCGCAGCGCAGATTGATATTCAGCCGGGCGCAGTCCGCCCAGCTGCCCTGACAGAGCACACGGCCGTTTTCCGCATGCACGTCGGCCAGGCCAAGGCGCTTGATCTCGTCGGCCACCAGCTTTTCCAGCCCCAGCAGGCAGGGGATCTCGTAAGTTATCATGGGATACACCTCGGTTTCTTGACTACCAAAGAGTATACCGAAAAATACCATAGCGCGCAACCTAAATTTCCGGTGGCTTTTCGGGGCCGCTTACGCTATAATGGGGAATGTAAACCTGAGGTTGCACCATGCGCGGTACATTGGCAGACAATTTTACGGAAATGCAACCTGAACGTGATAGACTTTTCCGTCGGTGTCCCGTATACTGACGGCACTGAAAGCAAAGGAGGGCACATATGGCATTTGGTGATCGGCTGGCAGCGGTACGGCGCGGCAATGGACTGACACAGGAGCAATTCGCCGAGCAGTTGCAGGTCTCCCGCCAGGCGGTGAGCAAATGGGAAAGCGGACGGGGCTACCCGGAGATGGAGAAGATCCTTTATATCTGCAACCGCTATCAGGTATCCATCGCCGACCTGTTCGCCGAGGAGGCCCCGGTACCCGCCGCGGCGGCGGAGGCACGCCCCGCGCCGGAGCAGGAGGCCGCCCCCCTGCCCCGCGCCACGCTGGGCAGCGCCGTGGGCGCCTTCCTGACCAACCTGTCCCCCAAAAACAAATGGCTGGCTGGAGCTGTGCTGGTAGGCATCGGCGCGCTGGCCGGCATCATCGGACTCATTTTGAGAGGAGGCGACGCAGACATGGCGACAACGATATGGATCGCTGCTATCATCATTTTCGGCGTGGCGGAGGCCGCCACCGCCGGCCTGACCTCCATCTGGTTCGTGCTTGGCGGCGTGGCCGGATTGATCGCCGCGGTATGCGGCGGGCCTGTGTGGCTGCAGGTGGGGCTGTTCTTCGCGGTGTCCATCGCGGCGCTGGCCTTCACCCGGCCGCTGGTGGCCAAGCTGATGAAAAAGGATATCAAGCCCACCAACGCCGACCGGGTACTGAACAATGTGGGCCGCGTGACAGAGCGCATCGACAACGCGCTGCCCTCCGGCGCCGTCTATATAGACGGTAAGACCTGGACGGCGCGCAGCGCCGACGGGGAGGTCATAGAGCCGGACGCCGCCGTGCGTATCCTGCGGATGGAGGGCGTGAAGCTCATCGTACAGAAGGAGCCTTGATATGCCGTATGTTCTGGGCGGATTGGCCGCCATACTGCTGGGCGTAGTCGCCCGCATCATCCACCTCATCCATAAGCATACTACGACTATGAAACACACAGGAGAATAAGGAGGAACTATTATGCCGACACCGGGAACCATCGCCATCATCATTCTGGTCATTCTCATTCTGGCCGTCATCGTCAGCTGCATCCAGATCGTCCAGCAGTCCAAGGCCTACGTCATCGAGCGCCTGGGCGCGTTCCACAGCGTGTGGGGCGTTGGTCTGCACTTCAAGCTGCCCTTCATCGAGCGGGTGGTGAAGAAGGTCAGCCTGAAGGAGCAGGTGGCGGACTTCGACCCCCAGCCGGTCATCACCAAGGACAACGTGACCATGCAGATCGACACCGTCATCTATTTCCAGATCACGGACCCCAAGCTGTACACCTACGGCGTGGAATACCCCATGAGTGCCATCGAGAACCTGACGGCCACCACGCTGCGCAACATCATCGGCGAGCTGGAGCTGGACCAGTCCCTGACCAGCCGCGACACCATCAACGCCAAGATGCGCTCCATTCTGGACGAGGCCACCGACCCCTGGGGCATCAAGGTCAACCGCGTGGAGCTGAAGAACATTCTGCCGCCCCGGGAGATCCAGAACGCCATGGAGAAGCAGATGAAGGCCGAGCGCGAGCGCCGGGAGTCCATCCTGCAGGCCGAGGGTGAAAAGGCCAGCAAGGTGCTGATCGCCGAGGGCGAGAAGCAGTCCACCCTGCTGCGGGCCGACGCCGCCAAACAGGCCAAGATCATGGCCGCCGAGGCCGAGGCGGAGTCCATCCTGAAGGTGCAGCAGGCCATGGCCGACTCCATGCGTATGCTGAATGAGAACGCCCCCAACGATCAGGTCATCAAGCTCAAGGCGCTGGAGGCGCTGCAGAAGGTGGCGGACGGCAAGGCGACAAAGCTCATCATCCCCAGCGAGATACAGGGTCTGGCGGGTCTGGCCACCAGCGCAAAAATGCTGGTGGAGAACGACGCGCCCGCCGCGGAGTAAGCCTATGGCAAAGAAGGCGCAGCGCTTTATCAAGGTCATGGAGGACAGCGGCTTCATCAGCAGCAGCGAAGTACTGGTGGATACCCAAACCGGTGTGCAGTATCTCTACCACGCCGTGGGCAATTCCGGCGGGCTGACGCTGCTGGTGGACGCCGAGGGCAAGCCCCTGCTGTACCGCAAGACGCCGGACGCACCGGAGTTCTGAGAGGAGGGATCGCTATGATCATTACCACCACCCCCACCGTAGAGGGTCGCCGCATCACGGAGTATAAGGGGATCGTATTTGGCGAGGTCATTGCCGGCGTTAACGTGGTCAAGGACATCGCCGCCAGCTTCAGCAACTTTTTCGGCGGCCGCTCCGGCACCTACGAAAGCGAGCTGATCAACGCACGGGAGCAGGCGCTTTATGAACTGGAGCAGCGCGCCCTCCAACTGAACGCGGACGCTGTGGTGGCCGTGGATGTGGACTATGAGGTGCTTGGCTCTGACAACGGCATGCTGATGGTCACCGCCAGCGGCACCGCCGTCAGACTGGATCGATGAGTTCTGACAGAACCGCCATGGAAGAACGCAGACATTCCTGCCCCTGTGCGGGGCGAAAATGACGCCGCCCCGCAACCTGCTGTACTGTCGGAAATACGACGAATGACGCAAAAAGCACCCCGAAAGGGGTGCTTTTTGCGTCTTATTCAGGACTCCTCCTGGGCAGGCTTGAACACCAGGGCGGCCATATCCGCCAGCGTCTTCTCCGACGCACCGGTGTCCGCGGTCAGGCTGTACGCCAGACCGGGAGCGAGGTCACGCCAGATGATGCAGCCAGCGCCACCCGCGTCCCAGCGAAGGACGGTGGGACACCAGCGGAGCTTGCCCTCCGCCGTCAGGCTGCCGCCGGTGAAGTCGGAGATGTCCGGTATTGTTTCTGAAACGTCCAAAGTGGGGGCCATGCGGTAGTGCCAGGTAACGCTGTTCAGGGTAAAGGAGACTTCGGTGACGGTCTCACCGTTCAGGTCAAAGAGGTCATAGCCCAGCACGTCCGCGCCTTCCGGGGCGGTGGGAACGGTGTAATACTGTGCGTCCATCAGGGTAAAGGCGGTGACCAGCGGCTCTCCGCCGTCCCAGGCCGCGCAGTACCACTGGATACCGGCGGACGTGTCGTACCAGCCCACGGCACCGTCGTCATAGACCAGCAGCGTCAGGCCGTTCACCTGCCAGGTGTCCGCCGGGAGGGTACCGTCCGGGGCGGGCAGGGGCTGGCTGGCATAGGCCGCGCCGTAGTCATAGTCATACCCGTCCAGCAGGACGGTACAGGACACGCCGGTGACGGCGCCCTCGCCGTCCTGACGCCACTGGTAGTCAGAGGTCAGGGACGCGCCCTCCGGCAGGGCCAGAGAGGCGGAGAGAGGCTCGGCGTCCAATACAGGCGGCATGGCGACGGAAAAGCTCTTGTCCATGGCGCCGAAGTCGGCGTCCGCGCCGGCGGTATTGTCACCGATACCGGCGGACCAGGGCTGCCACAGAGCCAGGGCCAAGGCTGCGGCGCAGAAGCACGCGGCCAGAGCACCCCAGCGGCGCGCCGCACCGCTGCGGGGCAGGGGACGCTGGGCCTCCTCCAGCAGGTCGTCATCGATGGCGTCCATCCAGCGCTTCATTCTGTTGTCGTTCACAGCATCCCCTCCTTTTCCAGCACGGTACGCAGACGCTGACGGGTACGGAAGAGGGAGGATTTGACCTTCTCCTCGCCCGCGCCGCAGCTGTCGGCGATCTCGCGGATGCTCTCGCCATACCAGTAACGGCGGACGAAATACGTCCGGCTCTGCCGGGTCAGCTTACGCAGGAAGTCGTTGAGCACACGGCGGAACTCCTGCTGCTCCAGGGCGCGGACTGCGCCGTCCTCGGCGGGCAGGCAGCCCTCCAGCTCCTCGAAGGCCACCGTCAGGTCGCTGCGGCGCTGGGCGGCGCGGTTATAGTCGCACTTGTCCAGGGCCAGGCGGCGGGTGACGGTGGTAATGTACGCCGCCAGCGAACGGGGACGCTCCGGTGGGATAGCGTTCCACAAACGGAGCCACACGTCGCTGACGCACTCCTCCGCGTCCCGGGCGTCCGGCAGGATGTGCCGGGCGGCGGCAAGGCAGCGCTTTTCGTATTTCTCCTGCGCGGCGCGGATGGCCTCCGGGTCGCGGCGGAAAAAATGATCTATGATCTGAGCGTCCTCCATCGGGCACTCCCCTTTCTGTGTGTATCGGTCAGACCATCATAGCACACAGAAAGGGGAAACGCCATAGGAAATCAGAATTTTGCCAGGAATGCGTCGGGTACGGTACAGCCGTCGGGCAGCACCTCCAGCACCACATAGTTGCCGTTGACGGTAACGGTGGCGTTGTTCTTCCACATACCGGCCTCCTCGGGGTAGTTGGTCTCGTCGGCCATGGCGTCCACACGGGCTTGGAAGCTCTGGCGGACGATCTCAGCGTCGGCGGCGCTTTCCGCCTCCACCATGGACACCTCACAGGAGGTGGCGGTGGGTGAGATGAAGAATACAGACTGCTTCAGCTTGGCGTTCTCCAGGCCGGGGTAGTAGCTGTTCAGGATCTCCACAGCCGTCTCCTCCAGCAGCACGGGCGCGTTGTCGCCCAGCTCCTCCTGCACCTGCTTGATACCGGCCTCGTACGCCGCCCGCAGGTCAACGGACTGACCGTCGGTCTGCGTCTGGTCGTCCTTTTTCTCGCCGCCGATGTTATCCTCCTTCTGGCCGCAGGCCATCAGAGACAGCGCCATGACCAGCGCCAGCAGCAATGCAAATATCTTTTTCATCATGTAAGCACTCCTCTCGGGCGCGGGGCAGGTCCCCGCATACTTTACGCCTTCCGGAAGGACGGGATCGTCCTCCGGCGGACAGCGAAACGCCGTCCTCTGCCAATACTGACGGCGGAGGACGGCGTTTGGTTTTGCTTTTTCGTTTATCGCTCGTGGGGCTTGGGGGCGTTCCAGCCCTCGGGGAAGTTTTGCAGCACCCAATGGCGGGTGTGGTCGATGAACGCCTGCGTGGAGTGGGAGAGGGCGTTCTTGTCCTTGACACAGATGCCGATATCCCGGTGGAACACCTTGGGCAGGGTGCTGGCAGCCAGCGGATAGGCGCACTTGTAGAGCATCAGCTCCTCCATGACGCTGATGCCCAGGCCGCCGGAGACCATGGCCAGAATGGTCTGGTCCTGCTGGACGGTGTATTGGATCCGGGGCCGGACCTTGTAGTGATCGAAAATGGCCTGGATCTCATAATCGTCGCCCTCATCCAGCAGGATAAGGGGGTACTGCTCCAGGGCCTCCGGCGGGAAAGGCTGGCGGCCCGCCAGCGGGTGGTCGCAGGGCAGGATGACCTTCCACTGGTCCCGCTGGAGCAGCCAGTAATCCAGATACTTCTCCGCCGGGGTGGGCAGGGAGATAAAGCCGCAGTCCGCCTGACCGTGGAGGACCCAGTCGGAGATCTCGTTGTTGAAGTTGGAGGGCAGAAGCTCGAACTCAATGCGGGGGTACTTTTCCTGAAAGGTCTTGAGCATACCGGGCAGCCACTTTTCCGATACACTGGTGAAGGTTGCCACGCGGATAAGACCGGTATCCAGCCCCCGCAGGTCCTCGGCGTGCTGCTCCAGACGGTGGGACAGGGCGCACATCTCCTGAAAATACGGTGCCAGGGCGCGGCCATCCGCCGTGGGGGTGACACCGCCGTGGCTGCGGACCAGCAGCGTGACGCCCAGCTCCTCCTCCAGCGAGCCGATGGCGTGGCTGACGCCGGACTGGGTGAAATTCAGGGCGCGGGCGGCGGCGGTAAAGCTGCCCAGCTCCACGGTCTTGAGGTATATCTGGTATTTAGTGACGGACATGGGGACACCTCCTTCAGGGCCAGTATAGCATATCTCGCCATGTGCTGCAAAGTATTTTTCATGGTTTTGATGATAATCATGCGTTTTACAAATTGCTTGTCCCGTGCTATGCTAAAGATACGTTAAGAAGCCCAAACGAAAGGAGGCGCTGAGCATGGTGCTGAACCTCATTCTGGCCAGCCTGGTGGCGGTCCTGGTGGTTACGGGTATCGTGTCCAAGGCAACGGACAAGTAACCCAACACCCCTTGTTTTCTATCCTTAATTTTTCTCCCTATTCCCCTTCAAATTGGTGAATGCCGGCGCGCCCTCCCAACGTGCCGGTGAAAGGACGCAGCCCCCTCGGGCGGCGTCCTTTTTGCTCCGGACGCAGCGCGGGAGGTAATCGCTTTTCCTTGCTATTTCATGCGGCGTATGGTATGATACCGGCGTTAAAGAGAAAGAGGTATTGCCTATGGACCAGAAAAAACTGCATATTCTGTCGCTGCTGGCGGCGCTGACCGCGGCCACCATCTTCGGCATGAGCTTTATGTTTTCAAAAATGGCGCTGGCCACAGCGGCGCCCACAGTGCTGCTGGCTTTCCGGTTCACGGTGGCGGTGGCGGCCATGTCGCTGGTCATCGCGCTGAACGCTCTGGTGGGCAAGGTACGCGGAAAGCCGCTGTTCGCCTTCTCTCTGAAGGGAAAGCCGGTGGGAAAGCTGCTGCTGCTGGGTATCGTGCAGCCGGTGGCGTACTTTATCTTCGAAAACTACGGCATTCTGTACACCTCCGCCGCTGTGGCGGGGACTATCATCGCGGCGGTGCCGGTGTGCTGCATCCTGATGGACGTGCTGGTGCTTCACGAACGCGTCACCCGGCGGCAGGTGCTGTGCGCCCTGGGCGCGATCGGCGGCGTGGCGCTGATCTCCGTGGGCGGGGCGGTGATGATCTCGGCGCTGGGCCTGCTGTTCCTGCTGCTGACCATGCTCAGCGACACGGTGTACTATGGGCTGAGCCACGATGCCGCCAAGCGCTTCACCCCCTTTGAGATGACCTATGTGATGTTTGTGGTGGGCATGGCGGTGTTTATTCCGGTGGCGCTGATACAGGCCGGTGGGATAAGCAGCGAGCTGATCACCGCACCGGCGCAAAGCGGCAGCTTCTGGCTGGCGGTGCTGTATCTGGGCATACTGTCCTCCGGTGTGGCCTACGGACTGCTGAACTTCGCCAACAGCCACCTGACAGTGTCGGAGAGCTCCCTGTTCTCCAACGTGACCACGGTGGTATCGGTGCTGGCGGGCGTGCTCTTCCTGAAGGAGGACTTCAGCCTGTGGCAGGCGGCAGGCGTGATCATCATTCTGGTGTGCGTGTTCGTGGCCAACGTGTCCGGCGGCGAAAAGAAATAAAAAGATCTCCCCCGACCGGGGGAGATCTTTTTATTTGCGGATGAGGGTCCCAGCCCTCACGCCGGTCATTTCTCCGTTCTTCACGGCCAGCCGGCCGGCCACCAGCACGGCGTCCATACCCAGAGCCGTTTGGCAGGGGTCCTGATAGGTACCGCGTTCGGTGAGGGCAGCGGGGTCGAACACACACAAGTCCGCGTCCGCACCCACGGCGATAACGCCCTTACCCGCAAGGCGCAGGGCCTGTGCCGGGGCCTGGGTCAGCTTGTGAACGCCCTGCTCCAGCGTCAGCACGCCCTGTTCCCGGACGAAGTGCTGCAGCAAGCGGGTACAGCTGCCGTAGACCCGTGGATGGGGCATCCCCTCGGTGGGGTAGGTGGCATCGGAGATCAGGCAGCTGAGGGGACTGCGGAGGATGGCGGCGATGTCGTCCTCCGCGGCCATGAAGTCGATCATAGTCACCTGGCAGTGCTCGCGGATCAGCAGGTCGCAGCAGGCGTCCAGCGGGGATTTGTGCTCCATGGCGGCCTCCTGGGCAATGCTCTTGCCCAGCAGCGGCGCATCCTCCGGGCAGTGAAGACTGCTGAGGAAGATTCCATCCCAGCCGGCCAGCTTGGCGATGTCGTCAAACCCTCCGCCGTCTTCAATACGGTGAGCCAGCGTCTCGCGTTCGTGAGGGTCGGCCAGGCGGCGGACAACGGCGTCCATGCCGCCCTCCAGAAACTCCGGCGGCAGGATATGCAGCAGCTGGGTGGAGCCGGCGGTGTAGGGGTACACGTCGCAGCCCACGTCCAGCCCCTCTTCCTTCGCCCGGTGCAGCAGCTCCAGGGCCCGGGGTATTTTTTTGCCCCAGTTGTCCCGGCCCATGGCTTTCAGGTGGCTGATATGCAGAGGGACCCGCAGTTCCCGGGCCACCAGCAGCATCTCCTCGATGGAATCGCAGACGCCCGCACCCTCCTGCCGCATATGAACGGTGAGAGGAATGTCCTGCCCCGCGATGGGTGAGAGCGCGCGGATCAGCTCCGCCGTGGTATAGAAGCACTCCGGGGCGTAACCCAGGCCCAGAGAAACGCCCAGCGCGCCGTCGGCCAGAGCCTGCTCCAGGGCGCGGTGCAGGGCGCGGTAGTGACGGTCCTCCAGGTGCTCCAGCTCGTAGCCGGCCGCGTCCGCCCGAAGGATGCCGGCGCCGGCCAGCATACCCACATGGACGGGGATATTCGGCACAGAGGCGAAATAGCCGGCGAGGGTTTCCGTCACCAGCTCCGGCGGGAGAGCGCCGGTGATGGGGCGCAGGTAGTCCCGGATGGCATCGCCATGGGCGGGGCCGAAGGGGGCGGCGCTGAGGCCGCAGTTGCCGTTGATGATGGTGGTAAGGCCCTGACACAACTCCGCCGCGCCGAAGCCCGGGCGGAACAGCGCCGCGTCGGCGTGGCGGTGGATGTCAATAAAGCCGGGGGTAACGGTCCTGCCGGCGGCGTCGATAACGTGAGCGGCGGACGCTGCGGACAGATCGCCGATGGCGGCGATCCTGCCGCCGGAAACGGCCACATCGGCCGCAAATGCGGGGCGGCCCGTGCCGTCAACAACGGCGCCGCCCCGGATAAGGGTATCAAACATGGTCTGTGCCTCTCTCCTGCTTCCCTGCCGTCAGGGGCAGGGAGATACTGAAGGTGGTCACGCCGCCGCTGCTGTCACAGCGAAGGACGCCCCGGTGGGCGTCCACGATGGCTTTGGCAATGGGCAGGCCCAGGCCGAAGCTGTCGCCGTCGGTGCGGGCGTCGTCGGCGCGGTAAAAGCGGTCAAAAATGCGGGGGAGCTTGTCCGAAGGGATATCCGGCCCCTGATCGGTCACGGACACCACAGCGCGGCTGCCCTGCCGGACGGCGGTCAGGCGGATGGGCGTACCGGGGGCGGCGTATTTGACGGCGTTATCCAGCAGCACCGCCAGGGCCTGGCCCAGCTTGGTGCCGTCGCCCCGGACAGGAAGAGACGGCGCAATATCGTAATCCAGCACATGGCCGGCCTCAAAAGCCACCGGCTCAAACCGCAGGGCGGCGGTCACCGCCGCCTCCGACAGGTCGGTGAGGGTGTCCGGCAGGCTGCCGGCGTTCTTCTGGGCGCGGAAGAGGGTGAGCATATCCTCCACCAGGGCCTTCATGCGGCGGCCCTCCGCCCGAATATTGTCCACATAGACCGCCTGCTCCGGCGAAGCGCTCTGCTCCAGCAGCTCGGCAGAGGAGAGGATGACCGTCAGGGGGGTCTTCAGCTCATGGCTGGCGTCGGAGAGGAACTGCTCCTGCTGGGCCCAGGCGGCACCTACAGGCTTGGTAACCACACCGGAGAGCAGATAGCTGCACAGAAACAGCACAACCAGCGCGCCGCAGCCCGCCAGAGAACAGGCCTTCAGCAACGTGTGCAGGGAGGTGTATTCCAGGTAGGTGTCGGTGAAGGCGATAGCGGTAGTGGTGTAACCCCGCTGGCGCAGATAGCGCAGATGAAATTCGTCCAACGTGCCGGCGTCCTCGTCCGCCGCCAGGGCGGCAGTGACGATCTCCGCCATGCGGGTCTCGTCGCTGAGGTCGTAGTAGCTGTTGCCGGCCACGCGGACGGTGCCGCTGCCATAGACCTCGGCCACGAAGCAGGGGATGCTGTCCATGCCGGGCTGGCTGCGGCCATAGTCGCCCTGCTCCAGCGCCTGGTACAGCTGCTGCTGCACATTCTTGTGATAGTTGCCCCGGGAGATGAAGTACACCGCCGCGAACACCGCCAGCAGCACCAGCGAGATCAGCAGCATATTGGTGGCCACCACCTTCCAGCGAAGGTGCCGGATCATGCCTCCACCTCCAGACAATAGCCCACCATACGGAGGGTCTTGATCTTCACAGTGGATTGCAGATGGGTGAGCTTGCGGCGAAGGAAGGAGATATAGACCTCCACGTTGTTGTCCTCGGCGGCGGAGTCGTAGCCCCAGACCTTCAGGATCAGCTGTTCCTTGGAGACGATCTGACTGCCGTTCCGCATCAGCAGCTCCATCAGGTCGTACTCCCGGCGGCTGAGGCGGACGCTCCGTGGACCGCATTCCAGCAGGAATGTGCCCATATGCAGCGTCAGGTCGCCGAAAGCCGTCACCTCCGGGTCGGCAGCGGCGTCCTCGCCGCCCCGGCGCAGCAGAGAACGGATGCAGGCCAGCAGTTCCTCCGGCTCGAAGGGCTTAGTCAGATAGTAGTCCGCACCGGCGTCCAGGCCACGGACGCGGTCATTCAGCTCACTGCGGGCGGTGAGCATCAGCACCGGCAGGCGGCTGCCGCCGCCGCGCAGCTGGCGCAGCAGGGCGAAGCCATCCATGCCGGGAAGCATGGCGTCCAGCACCAGCAGGTCGTAGATATCGCTGCGGGCGTTGTCCAGGCCGGAGATGCCGTCATAACACACGTCGGCGGTATAGCCCTGGCGGCGCAGCAGGTCCTGCAGGGTACCCGCCAGGCGCTTTTCATCCTCCACGATCAGTATACGCATAGCCGCGCCTCCCTTTTCATGGCTTACAGCCCCGTTTCGGACAGGGTCAGGATCTGGGTCAGGGACGACTCCTCCATCCGATAGATGGTGGTGTCGCCGTCCAGGGCCACATAGCGGCCGCCGTCGCCGGTGGACAGGCCGACGGCAAGGATCAGCGTCCGCTCGGCGCTGTTGTCAGCCAGGTAGTTCACCGTCAGCGTGACCTCCGGCGTGTCCAGGCCGCAGACGGCGGCCGCACCCTCCGCCGGGTCGTAGTCCACGCAGGCGGTGAGCGTCAGGGCAGCGATCTCATCAGCCAGGGCGGCGGTCTTTTCCGTGACGTCCCGGTTGGCGCTGCGGCGGGTACCGTCCTCGGCGGTGTAGAAGGAGACAGCGGCGGTGCCGTCGGCGCGCAGCAGGCTCACGCTGACCAGCCTGTCCGACTCGATGACCGGCAGAACGGGCAGGACCGCCATGGCGTAGATGCTGCGGCTGAGCAGCATCTTATTTTCGTCAGAGGTATAGCGCACCGTGCCGGCAGGGGTGAGCACGTACCAACGGCCATCCGCGGCCTGGTCGCCGAGATAATAGACGACGTCCACGCCGTCGGAGGTGACGGTGATGTACTTCTTGGGAGCCTCCAGGCCATAGACGGCCAGGTCCTGCACATCGCCCACCGTTTCGCCGCTGTCCAGGGCGGCGGGCAGGGCCAGCAGGTCCTCCAGCGCCGTCTGGTCCAGGGGGAAGGCGGGGTCGTCAAACCAGGTCCAGGCGCCGGTTTCGTCCTTTTCAAAACGGAGGGTCACATCGCCGTCGCACAGGGCCAGGGCGGTGACGCCTTCTACGGGCGGGGCGGTCTGGGTGGAGGCGTCCACCATCTCTTTACCTTTTGTATTGCCGCAGGCGGACAGCAGCAGCGTCGACCCCAGCAAAAACGCCGTCAGGCGCAGAATTCGCTTCATCATGGCTTCGGTCTTCTCCTTTACTTTCGTTTACTTTCCGTTGCTTTTGCTGTATACATTCGCGTTCGCTATATGTTACGTTCGCTTTCAGTATAGCAACTTTTCAGGAAAAAGAAAAGTACATTCCGTGAATTCTCCCGTTCCCGGCGGCGCGGACGGACGAAGCACAAAAAAAGACCGGCCCGCGCCGGTCTTTTTTTGTCGTTACCCACAGAGATGCGGCAGGTGTGCTGTAATGGCCGGGACGGCAGCTCCGCGCCGGTCTTTTTCTTTGCGTTACTTGCAGAGATAGCTGAACCAGCCCTCACTGCTGCGCTGCTCGAACACATCCCAGCCGTCGGCCTTCAGCTTTTCCAGCACCTCCGCCGCCCGGTCGTCGATGATACCGGAGCAGAGGAAGAGGCCGCCGGGCTTCAGGAAGGGACGGACGTGGGGGCTGAGGCCCATAATGACATCCGCCACGATGTTGGCCACCACGATATCGTAGCCGGCGCCCATCTCCTGCCGCAGGGCGGCGTCGGTGAGCACATCGCCCCAGCGGACGGTGTAGCGGTCCTTTCCGATACCGTTCAGGGCGGCGTTCTCATAGGCCACGTCCACGCACTTCTCATCGATGTCGCAGGCGAAGGCGCTCTCCGCGCCCAGGCGCAGCGCCGCGATGGACAGGATGCCGCTGCCGCAGCCCAGGTCCAGGACACTCTCGCCGCCGTGAATGTGGGTGTCCAGCGCCTGCAGGCACAGGCGGGTGGTGGCGTGGCTGCCGGTGCCGAAGGTCAGGCCGGGGTTCAGCACCAGCTTCACCCGCGTGGGGTCGGCGGCCTCCTCCCACTCCGGCACCACCAGCAGGCGGCTGCCGATCTCCATGGGCTTGTAAAACTGCTTCCAGTTGTTCTCCCAGTCCTCGTCGGCCACGTCGGCCATGGTCAGCAGCAGGGGCGCGTACTCCGGGTGCTCCTTTTTCAGTGCCGACATGGCCATACGCACGGCGGCCACGGTGCCGTAGGCGTCCTCGTTCCGTTCCAGATAGAACGTCACGCGGCTGACGCCCTTCTTCTGCGCCAGCAGGTCGTCATCCACATAATCCCAGTATTGGCGGTTGTTCTCCAGAAAGCTCTGAAAGTCCGCCTCGTCGTCGATCATCACGCCGGTAACGCCCTGCTGCTCCAGCATGTCCGTCACCGCGTCCAAGCCCGCGTGGCTCGTGTCGATCTTGAGTTCCAGCCAGTCCATAGGATGACCTCCCGCAAAGTTGAAATGCACCGTACACCGCCAGCGGCGATGGGGCTTGTGTCCCGCCGATGACAAACCTCTAACGGCAATGGATCTTGCGTCAAGACGAGGCGCTCCATCGATGTCGGATCTTGCGTCCTGCCGATGGCAAACCGACGACGGCGTACTTTGTGTACGTCGAGGAGGTTTGACGATGGCAGGGCGCAAAAGACGCGCCGTTATCTCTTGGTGCCTACGAAGAATATGCCCATCGTGTTCGGCCCCGTGTGGCTGCCGATCACAGGCCCGATGTAGTTGATATAGACCTCCTTGACGCCGTAGCGGGCCTTCATCTCCTCGGCCACGGCGCGGGCCTCCACCTCGCAGTCGGCATGGCAGATGAACATGACCTGCTCACTGGGCTCGATGCCCAGCTCGGCGATCTTGTCGATGAGGGCCTTCAGGCTGGCCTTACGGCCGCGGACCTTGCTGACGGGGACCAGCTTGCCCTCGTCGGAGGTGTGCATGACGGGCTTGATGGAGAGCATGGAGCCGAAGAACGCGGCGCCGGCGCTGAGACGGCCGCCCATCTTCAGGTAGTTCAGGTCGTCCACGGTGAACCAGTGGTCGATGTGGAGCTTGTTGTCCTCCACCCACTGCACCAGCTCCTGAGCGGAGAGGCCCTCGCGCTTCTTCTGGACGGTCAGATAGAGCAGCAGGCCCTGGCCCAGAGAGGCGGAGAGGGAGTCCACCACATAGATGTTGGCATCGGGGAACTCCTCCTTCATGTCCTGGGCGGCGATGCACGCACTTTGGTAGGTGGTGGAGAGGGCGCTGGAGAAGTTGATGCTGACGATGTCCTTGCCGGCGGCCAGAATGGGGCGCATGGCCTCCTGAAACTGACCTACGTTGGCGGCGGCGGTGGTGGCCAGCACGCCGCCGCGGATCTTTCCGTAGAAATCCTCGAAGCTGATGGCGCTGCCGTCCAGCAGGTTGGGGTAATCGTGCCCATCGATGTGGACGGTCAGGGGCACCACGGCCAGCTCCAGCTCCTTGGCCATGTGGTCGGTCAGGTCGCAGCAGCTGTCGGTCATAATAACATATTCACGCATGGGATAAACCTCCTTGGGAGTGATATTCCCCGCTATCATAGCATGAAAACCGCCGCAGGAAAAGAGCCAAATTGTAAATAATACGGAATATTACCATCGATTGACAAGAGCAAACACGCCTGACAGCGTGTCTTTCCGGCGCTTTTTGTCCTTTTCGTCTTGGCGGGCGTCAGCCTCGCTCCAAAGGAACGTCGCTCGGCAGCATCGGCGAGAATATGCCGACTCAGCCCGCCTGCATCTCAAAAGCCAAAAATCACTCGAAAATACATCGCTGGCAGGTGCATAGCAGTTTTGTCGGAGCAGAAATGTGTCCAGACAAGAAAAGGCCCGCAGGTAATACTTGCCGTATTGCCAAGGGGTTTGACGCAGTATGGGCGCATTTCTGCCCGTCAAAACCGTGTCTGCCCCTGTCAATCGATGGTAGCAGAAATGCAGGCGTCTATCGCCTATTTCCCCACGCAGAAGCGGGAGAAGATGGTGTCCACCAGATCGTCGCGGACCTGTTTGCCGTTCAGCTCACCCAGCGCGGCCAGTGCCGCCTCGCAGTCGGTGAGCACCACGTCGGGGGTCATGCCGATACGGAGGGCGCCGCGGGCCTCGGCCACGGCGGAGAGGGCGCGGTTGGCGGCGTCGGCCTGACGGGCGTTGGTCAGCAGCGCGCCGCCGGTGCTCTCGCCTGCCGGGAACTGCGCCGCGATGGCGTCGGTCAGCGTGTCCAGTCCCGCGCCGGTGGCGGCGGAGACGGACAGCACGTTGTCGAAGCGGTCCGCCAGGGCGCCGACGTCCAGCGCCCTGGGCAGGTCGGATTTATTGACGGCCACGATCAGGTGGGGGACGGTGTTGGCCAGGGCGATGGCGGCCTCGTCCTCCGCCGTCAGCTCCCGGGAGCCGTCCAGCACCAGCAGGGCCAGAGATGCCTGCTTCGCGGCGGCGCGGCTGCGCTCCACACCCATGGTCTCCACGGCGTCGCCGCCGTCGCGGATGCCCGCCGTGTCGATGAGCCGCAGGAGCACGCCGCCCACGGTGACCTTTTCCTCCACCGTGTCGCGGGTGGTGCCGGCGATGTCGGTGACGATAGCCCGGTCATAGCCCAGGAGGGCGTTCAGCAGAGAGGATTTGCCGGCGTTAGGTTTGCCCAGCAGCACCGTGGGCACGCCCAGCTTCAGCAAACGGCCGCGGGAAAACCCGGCCACCAGCGCTTCCAGATCGTTCTGGGCCCGGCGCAGGGTGTCCAGCATCTGCTCGCGTTGGAGATCCTCGATGTCCTCGTCCGGATAGTCTACCACGGCGTAGAACCGGGCGGCCATGTCCATGAGGCCGTCGTAGATACGCGCCACGGTGCGGCTCAGCGCGCCGTCCAGCTGGCAGACGGCGTTGTGGGCCTGCTGGGCCGTCTCGGCGTCGATCAGGTCCGCCACGGACTCCGCCTGGAGCAGGTCCAGCTGCCCGTTGAGAAAGGCCCGCTTGGTAAACTCGCCGGGACCGGCCTGGCGGCAGCCGGCGGCAAACAGGGCGCGGAGGCCCGTGTCCAGCACGATGGGGCTGCCGTGGCAGTGGAGCTCGGCGCAGTCCTCTCCGGTATAGCTGTGGGGCGCGGGGAAACGGACGCACAGCACACTGTCGATGACCTGCCCCGTCTCGTCCAGCAGCTCACCCAGCACCATGGCGCGGGGGCGCTGCTGCGCGGCGGGCCTGCCGTTTTTGGCGCGGAACACCGCGTCCAGCGCGGCACAGGTATCCGGGCCGGACAGGCGCAGGATACCGATGGCGCTGGGCTGTCCGGGCGTGGCGATGGCGGCGATGGTGTCGGACATAGGCGAGACCTCCTTGCAGGGTGTTTTTCTCAGTATACCACAGGCGGCGGGAAAAAGAAATATCCCCCGGCGGACCGGGGGATATAAAAAACGATGCTTTACTTGATGGGCTCGCCGGCGGCTTCCTTGGCGGCGATCTCCTTCATGGCATCCTTGTGGCTCAGGTTCACGCGGCCCTTCTCGTCGATCTCGGTGACCTTGACCCACATCATGTCACCGATCTTGCAGGCGTCCTCCACCTTCTCGATGCGCTTGTCGGCCAGCTTGGAGATGTGGACCAGACCGTCCTTGCCGGGGGCCAGCTCCACGAAGGCGCCGAAGGTCATCAGGCGCACGACGCGGCCGTAGTACAGCTGGCCCACCTCGGGCACGAAGACGATGTCGTCGATGCACTTCTTGGCCTTTTCGCAGCTCTCTGCGTCGGGGGAGGCGATGTGGATGGTGCCGTCGTCGTCGATGTCGATCTTGGCGCCGGACTCGGCCACGATCTTCTGGATGACGGAGCCGCCCTTGCCGATGACGTCGCGGATCTTATCCGGGTCGATGTGCATGGTGACCATCTTGGGGGCGTACTTGCTGACCTCGGGCCGGGGCTGGGCGATGCAGGGCAGCATGACCTGGTCCAGGATCTGGCAGCGGGCGTCATAGGTGATGTCCAGCGCGTTCTTGATGATCTCCATGGTCAGACCGTCGTTCTTCAGGTCCATCTGGATGGCGGTGATGCCCTTCTTGGTGCCGGCCACCTTGAAGTCCATCTCGCCGTGGAAATCCTCCACGCCCTGGATGTCGATGAAGGTGGTGAAGGAGCCGTCGTCATCCTGGATCAGGCCGCAGGAGATGCCGGCCACAGGGGCCTTGATGGGCACGCCGGCGTCCATGAGGGCCAGAGTGCTGCCGCAGATGGAGCCCTGGGACGTGGAGCCGTTGGAGGACACGACCTCGCTGACCACGCGGATGGCGTAGGGGAACTCCTCCACGGGAGGAATGACGGGCAGCAGGGCGCGCTCGGCCAGCGCACCGTGGCCGATCTCGCGGCGGCCGGGGCTGCGGGCAGGCTTGGCCTCACCGACGGAGTAGCCGGGGAAGTTGTAGTGGTGCATGTAGCGCTTCTCGGTCTCCTCCCAGATGGTGTCCAGCTTCTGGTTGGCGGAGAGGGTATCCAGCGTGCAGACGGACAGCACCTGCGTCTGGCCGCGGGTGAACAGGCCGGAGCCGTGGACACGGGGCAGCACGCCCACCTCGGCGTCCAGGGGGCGGATCTCGTTCTTCTGGCGGCCATCCACGCGGTGACCCTCCAGCAGCCACTTCTTGACGATCATCTTCTGGAACTTGTAGGTGATCTCCTCCAGGTACTGGTCCATGTTGGGGTACTCTTCCAGGTACTTCTCGTGCCACTTCTCGATCATGGCGTTCCAGCGCTGCTCTCGGACGTTCTTGTCGTCGGTGTCCATGGCGGCCTTGGCCTCGTCCATGAAGTCGGCGGTGATCTTGTTGAACAGCTCGTAGTTGAAGTCGGCGTGGGGGTACTCGAACTTGGGCTTGCCGATCTCGGCCACCATCTGATCGATGAGGGCGATCTGCTTCTGGTTCTCCTCGTGGGCCTGCTTGATGGCCTCGAACATGACATCGTTGGGGACCTCGTTGGCGCCGGCCTCGATCATGACGACCTTCTTGCCGGTGGAGACCACGGTCACGTCCAGGTCGCTGACCTTGCGCTGCTCGGCGTCGGGGTTGAAGACCAGCTTGCCGTCCACCAGGCCCACCTTCAGGGCGGCCACGGGGCCGTTCCAGGGAATGTCGGAGATGGCCAGGGCGGCGGAGGTGCCGATCAGCGCGGCGATCTCGGGGGAGCAGTCGTGGTCCACGGCCATGACGGTGCACATGACGGACACATCGTTGCGGAAGTCATAGGGGAACAGGGGGCGGATGGGGCGGTCGATGACGCGGGAGGTCAGGATGCCCTTCTCACCGGGACGGCCCTCGCGGCGGTTGAAGCTGCCGGGGATGCGGCCCACGGCGTACATCTTCTCCTCAAAGTCCACGGACAGGGGGAAGAAGTCGATGCCGTCGCGGGGACGGGGGGCGGCGGTGACGCAGCAGAGGACGCGGGTGTCGCCATAGCCCACCATGACGGCGGCGTTGGCAAGCTCGGCCAGCTTGCCCACCTCCAGCGTCAGGGGACGGCCGGCCAGGTCCATGGTGTATTTGTGATAGTGGGGGAACTGGCGCTTGGTGATGATCGTTGACATATCGTTTCTCCTTTTTTGTGAAATGGCATTCTGCCCGCGACCTATCGCCGTTAGCACTTGAAAACGCTCCGAAACCCTGAATTTCGGCGCATTTTCAACTGCTAATGGTCAATTTGTACACGGCGCAGAATGTGAAAGAAGGGTGATGCGCAAGCGCACATCACCCTGTTTCAACTTACTTACGCAGACCCAGCTTGGCGATCAGGGCACGATAACGCTCGATGTCCTTCTTGGCCAGGTAGTCCAGCAGACGACGGCGCTTACCGATCATCATCTGCATACCGCGGCGGCTGTGGAAGTCATGGGGATGGACCTTCAGGTGCGCGGTCAGCTGGTTGATACGCTCGGTGAGGATGGCCACCTGGACCTCGGGGGAGCCGGTGTCGGTCTCGTGGGTGCGATTGGCCTCGATGATAGAGGTCTTCTGGTCTTTCAGCATCATGGTTGTGTTTCCACCTTTCTTGAAATACGCCCGCAGCCTGGGCCGTGGGAGAGATGGAACGCTCCGCAGGGCTAAGGCAGGGGTCGGACGCGCTTAGCGCGTACCTTGAGATGATACCACAGAAAATCACCGTTGTAAAGTGGTTTTTGCGGCATTTCCGGGGATTTTTACGCCGTTACCTGAATGGCGGCCACGGGACAGCTGTCCGCCGCCTCCTGCACGCCGATCTTCTGCGCGTCCGGGATAGGGTCCACCGTCACCCGGGCGGGCTCGCCGCTGTTCAGCTCGAACACCTCCGGGCACAGCCCCGCGCACAGTCCGCACTGGATGCACGCCTTCTCCAACACCATTGCCTGCATGGAACACACCTCCTTTTGATTGATGGAAGTATTTTCCCCGGTTTGCGGCGGGGTTATTCAGCTCTCCGCGATGTGCCGGGCGAAGGCCGCCGCCTGCGCCTCGATGCCCGGCAGCTTCACCAGGCTGCCGCGCTCATTGGCCGTTTCCAGCAGGGAGAAGCGGGGCGGAAGGTAGAAGGACTTGTTCATATTCAGGGCGGAGATCAGCTGGCGGGCCAGCAGGTCGCCGCCGGAGTAGCCGGAGACGATCAGGCCGAAGAGCCGCTTGTCGTACATACGGGTCTGGCGGAACAGGGCCGTGAGCCGGTTGACACAGGCGGTCAGATTGGCAGCCAGGGCGTCGTTGTAGTTGGCGCAGAGCATGACCAGGGCGTCGCATTTCCGCACGGCGGGATAGACCTCGTCCACCATGGGGCCGCCGTAGAAGCAGCCGCCCTGCTCGCCGAAGTGGAGACAGGCGGTATAGCTGCACCCGTTGCAGTCGGCCATGGTGCCGTTGCGGAGGCAGATCTCCTGCACGCCGAGGTCCGACGGAAGACCGGCCTTCACCAGCTCCCACAGGGCCAGGGTGTTGGACGTGGTGCGCTGGGAGGCGTGGAGAGCCAGCACATGGCGGATGGGGGCGGGCTTTTCCCAGCCGTTCAGGCGGGAGAGCAGCTCCGCCACGGCGGCATGGAAGGCCGTGACCTCATCGGTACCGCCGATCTGGGCCTGGGTGCGGAAATTCCGCAGGGAGCCGGTGGCCTCCACCAGCGGGCGGCCGATGAAGCCGCAGCCCGCCTGGTTGGCGGCGAAGACCATGTCCCGGGCCACGTCCTTGGTGTAGAACTCGCCCACGCCGGTGACGATGCACGCGCCGATACTGTCGGAGAGCAGGTCTGTGCTGCGGCGCAGGCGGGAGAGCATACGGTAATAGGCCATATTGCAGCCGCCCTCGTCCAGCGCCACAGCGAACAGCAGACGGCGGCCGGCCAGGTCCTCCAGCCCGTCATTGGGGTCGCGGAGCTCGCTGCCCGGGGGCAGCAGGGGCACCAGCAGGTCCCGCAGGGCGGGGCTGCGGTCGTTTTCGGGGAGCAGAACGGTGAGCATGGCGGATACCTCCGTTATTCTATGGCGTTCAGCTTGGCGCGGGTGTCGTCGATACGCTTTTGCAGGGCGGGCGGCAGGGTCAGCGGCTCCGTCTCGATGCCGGCGGGGGTCAGACGATTGCGGCATCCCATGAACACCTGGCCGTCGTAGACGGAGGAATAATGCCACTGCCCCCGCAGCAGGGCCAGCAGGCTCAGCGCGCCGGAGGACAGGGCCGGGGCCACATAGGGCTTGTAGCCCAGCTTACGCATCTCCAGATTGGCGTGGGCCACCTTCTCCGTCAACTCACGGGAGAGGGCGTCGTCGTAGTGCGCAATGGAGTTGGCCAGCACCAGGTCCTCGCCGTGGGGGCCGAAGGCGCGGCCCTCGGTGAGGTAGGACGCGAAGCGAGGTTCCCTCCGGGCGTAGTACAGGGCGCGGGCGTGCATGACGCCCAGGCCGAAACCCCGGACCTGGGCCGGGGACAGGCCGCTTTCACGCAGGACGGCGCGGCAGAGGGGGTCCACCGGGTCGCTGACCACGCAGAACAGGCCCCTGTACCGCCTGTCCCGGGCCATACGGGCGTAGACGGACACCAGCTCCCGGTTCAGGCCGTACTGGGCCATGCGGACATCCCCCGCCGTGACGGAGGTATCCGGGATCATGCGGGAGGCGCAGAACAGGAACACGTCGCCGTCGAACAGCTGCTCCGGCGCGATGATGTCCACCGGGGGCAGCGCCGCACCGTCCGGGGACTGTATCTGGTTCAGCTCGAATTCCCAGCGCTCGGAGACGCCGGGGCGCACGTCGCAGATGCCGATGGAGCCTATCACGTCGCCGCCCATGAGCCGCAGGCCCGTCAGCAGCGTGCTGCCCACATCGCCCAGAGCCAGCAGGGTGACGCGGCACTTAGACGGGATGCGCGGCAGGTTGGTATCGTTGAGATCGATCATAGTAGCTTCTCCTGTTTCTATCTTTTTGCCTCCGGCGGGGTGCTGACGCGCAAATTTCACGCCAAGGCAGGCCCCCTGAGGAGCAGAGAATTTGCCGGATCTTGCGTCCTGCGATAGCGGGACGGCACACGTCATGCCCGTAAAAGCGATGGATTTTGCGTCCTGCCGATGACGAGGCGACGCTGCTGTACTTTGTGTACAGCAAGCCGACTCGGCGATGGCAGGGCGCAAAAGGCGCGCTTTTACCTGGGGCGCATGCGTTTGAGGAGCTCTATATCTCCCTCCAAATACGTGCTGGCGGCGCGGGAGAGATCGTAGGTCATGCAGCCGCCCTTGTCGGGGCAGAGGGGCAGGATGACCGCTTCGCCGAGACGGCTGAGGGTGAGGTTGCGGGCGTAGAGGGAACGGAATTCCGTTTCAAGGGCCAGGAGGATATCGCGGGCATTCTCAAGGCAGCAGAGGGAGAGCTCCCAGGCGGTCTCGTCGTCCATGCCGGTGTATTCGGGGGCGGCGTAGGGCAGGATGCGGTTGACGGCGGGCTGAAGGCCGCCGGGCAGGGCCTCGCTGCGGCGGACGGTGTCGCCGCCGATGAAGGGATAGAGCGTGGACTCGACGAAGCGCAGGCGCAGGTTGGGCAGGTAGTAGATGGCGTCCACGTCGTAGCCCAGCTGCTCCATGAGGTCGCGGCCCATGCCGGTGAGGTAGCCCACCAGCACCTGATCCACGGGGGTGTTCGTCTCGGCGAGCAGCGGGGCCAGGCGGCGGATGCGCTTTCCGTCGTGGAGCATATCGTCCACGAGAATGACGGGGCGGGCAAAGGCGTGGATGGTGCGGACCTGGTCGGGCAGGGGCGAGTAGTCCGGGTAGGCTTCGATGGAATAGGTGCTGAGGTCCGGCTCGTAGACCTTGTCGGTACGCAGGGTCTTGGTGACGGTGTTGGGCACGGCCACGCCGCGGAGGATCTTGCCGTAGGGGACGCAGATATCCGGGCCGAGGACGCGGGGCGTGGTGGGCTCCGCGGGGACGCCGTTGCGGCCGGTGATACGCTGGAGCAGCCGGTGGTAGATGACGCCGGCGGACAGGCTGAGCACCAGAGATCCGGGCTGCAGCTTTGTCAGCGCCGCCTGCAGGCGGCGGTGGGCGGCGGCGATGGCGGCAAGCACCCGGGGCGAGGAGCTGAAGGGCGCCTTCACCGCGGTGTCCACGTTGCGGCTGAGGACGATGGGGCAGCGCATATCCACGGCCAGGGCGTCCGTACTTTCACCAGCCGGAACGAAGCCCTGGAGCGTCAGCAGCTGGCGGCCGTAGCCGGAGACGGCGCCCTCCAGGGGAAGGTAGAGGGCATAGGTGAACTCACGGCTGAGGGCCAGGGTCAGCACCTCGGTGATGAGCAGCTGGCAGAGGTCGCTCTGGCGCTCGCCCCGGGGCACGAACAGCCCGCTGATGAGCAGGGTGCGGCCGCCGGCGTTCTGGCGGACCAGGCCGGAGAGGGCCGGGTCGCCCAGGCGGGCGAAGAGACGGGCGGAGTCCAGGCAGGCGTAGCTGGCCGCGCCCAGAATGGTGCCGTCGGTGTCCCGGCAGACCATCACGTCGTCGCCGCGGCTCTCGATCTGCGTCCGCAGCGCCGCGGCGGTGGGCACGGAGAGCATGGTGCGGAGGAATTTCTCCGCTGTCTCCGGCGAGGCGGGCAGGAAGCTCAGGTCCTCGGTGCGGAGAACGGGCTTGTCCTGGGGCTCGCGGAGGTACAGGCCGCGGCGATAGATGAACTCCTGCACCGTGGGATCGATGAGGTTGGAGATGTCGCGGTTGGCATCCACCGCCTCGCGGATGCGGGTGGAGCTGATCTCCTCCAGCTGGGGCGGGAGCGTCAGCTCCAGCACCTTGCCGGTGATGCAGCTGTAATCCGCCGGCTCGGCGTCCGGCTCGGTGCGGCGGAAGACCACGTGGTCGAAGGTGTGGATGGAGTCCGGCGTGACGGGCTTTTTGTAGGACGAGGCGTGGAGCACCACGTCGCTGCCCACCACGATGGACACGCTGCGGCCAGGGAAGGCGGCGCGCAGCTCGTGGAGGTTCTCCGGGTTGGCGATGTTCACCGGGAAGTCCTCCGGGAAAATGCTGACGTGGAACACGTCGGCCACGGCCATGGCGGCGATGCGCCGGCGCAGGCGGTAGGGCTGGGTCTTTTTGGACCAGGAGAACTCGTCAATGGCCAGCAGGACCTCGAAGCCCTGGTCGCGGATGGCCCGGACGATGCCCTTGTGGGACAGGGTGAAGGGGTCGAAGGTACCGGGGAAGAAGGCCACGGGGCGGGGCGCGCCGAAATCAAAGCCCTTGTGGAACAGGCGCTCCTCGGTGATGAAGCGGTAGAGCTTGCCCAGCATGGCGGCCCGGTAGTAGAACGTCAGGCCCTCGCCGGGGAATTCGTCCTGGGCGGAGAGCAGCTTGCGCTGGGTGAGCATAAAGGCGCGGCGCTTTTCGTGGCGGCCCAGCTCTCCGGAGCCGAAGACCCGGCGACCCAACACGAACAGGGCCTCCTGCCGGGTGGCGCCGTCAATGCCGCTGAGGCCCCGCATCAGCAGGCCCAGCAGCCGTTCACGGCGGCGGCGGTAGGCGTCGTCCGTCTCCGGGAAGCGGGAGCGATAGGCATCGTACGCCTCATAGATGACGCCCACGGTATCCAGCACGGAGGCGGTAACGCGGCTGTCGGAGGAGCTGAGGTTCACGCGAAGGTCGTCCAGCACCTCATCCAGCTCCGCCGGGGGCAGCCACAGGGCAAAACGGCCCAGGTAGTCGGGGATATACTTGGTGAACTCCTGCTGGCCCAGCTCCAGGCCGCGGCACAGCTCCACCGCCACCTCGTTGCGCTGGTCGGCCGTCAGGCGGGGCGCCAGGGCCAGCAGGGCGTTGCCGGCGCTGTGGCGGACGGTGACGCGGTCGCTGACCTTGATGAGATTGGACAGGTGGGTGGCGATATGGAGGGCGGGGCTTTTGCCGCTGCGGGCAAAGTCCGTCAGCAGGCGCAGGTTGCCCTGCTTGGTGATCCACGGCGTGGCAGTCTTCAGGTTGTCCAGGAAGATCTCGGAGACCACGTCCTCCGGCAGAAGAAGGGGCGCGCCCTGAGAGAGCACATCCTGCTTGAGATAGCGCAGGGTGCCGCTGTCGCCGTCGGGGACGGCGGTCACGGCCTCCAGCGCGCGGCCGTCCTCCGGGTACAGGCGGGCGAGACGGTCCAGCAGCAGCACGGCGGCCATGCGGATGGTCAGGTCCTTACGCAGGGACAGGGCGGCGGCAAAGTCCGTCATCTGCCGGGCGCGGCTGGCCGTATAGGCCGTATCCGGCAGAGCGGCGGCGGTATCCAGCAGCTGGAAGGCGGTGTAGTCGTCCAGATCCTCCGGCCTGCGGTAGTAGGCGAACACCGGGGCCAGGAAGCGCTCCTCCCGGCCGGGGCAGTGGCTCAGCAGGGAGCCGACGGCGAATTTCAGGGTATAGCCGATCCAGCGGCGGTGCTGGGGCATGAGCTTATGGTCGGGATACAGTATCTTGTCCAGATAGAGCCTCCACTGGTCCACGTCGGTGATGGCCCGGGGGTCCGGGCGGATGTCAGCGGGGCGCTCCTTGGCGTAGCCGGCGTGGAAGCCGGCGATGATCTCGCCCAGCAATGCCGCCGCCTGACGGCGGATATCGCCCTCGCGGTGCATCAGCAGCTCGTAGAGGAACGTCAGGGTCTGGACCTTCTGTGGGATATGCAGATAGAGGGAGTAGGACTCCATCACCGCCAGATAGGCGCGGAGACGGCGCCAATCCGTCTCGCCGCGGGCCTCCTCCAGCAGACGGGCAAAGCTGCGCTGGTCGGTGAGGCGGTGCATCAGCTCCATATTGTGGCCCACGCAGCGGAGCGTCAGGGCGCGGAGGGCCTCGTCGTCGGTCATAAGGGCGGTGTGCTTCTCCGGCAGCGGGGGCGTATCGCCGCCGGACATGGTAACATCCACGCCGCGGCTGACCATATACTGCTCGAAGTCCTCCAGCCGGGCGTAGACCCGGGTATAGCGCTTCTGCTTCTCGCCGTCCACGTCATCCAGCTTATCCAGGATCACCTGAAAGGCCTGAGCCAGGGTGGAGATACGTGTGATCTCCCGTCCCTGCGCATCGTGGAGCTGCTTGACGCGGAAGTCGGCGTAGATCAGCAGCAGCGCCTCCACGGAGAGGTAGTCGGGCTCCAGGTCCCAGACGGAGTGGTTGGCGGCCACGTGGCCGATATCGGTCATCCGGCGGCGGCGGAACCACTGGTCGGTGTAGAAATAGTGCAGGTAGGGCACGCGCTCGCCGGGGCGGCAGCCGAACTTGCCCAGGTCATGGCCGGCGGCGGCGCCGGAGACCAGGGCCACGTCCACGGCCACGCCGCTTTTCCGCAGGGCGCGGGCGGCGGTGACGGCGATGTGGTGGACACCGGCGATATGCTCCAGGGTGCGGTAGGGCGTGGTCTCCAGACCCAGACGCATCAGCTCATAGACGAACTCCCGCTTCCACAGGCGCAGGAAGCGCTGATAGGACGGGGCACAGGGACTGCCGGCCAGCTCATCATCGGTCAGGAAATCGAAGGTCCAGGCCGGGTCGTGGGGCAGCAGCTCCGCCTCGGCGGCAAACAGCACCTGCAGCACCGACAGCAGGAACACCGCACCGGGGGCGAAGGGCTCCGCACCGGTCTTTTCCGGGTAGAGCAGGCGGCGGGCATAGTCATAGGCATAGGCCAACCAGCCCTCGGACGGTTCGCCGGGGCACAGCACCTCCAGCTCCGGGCGGCAGAGGGCCAGCACATCGGCGCAGCGGAGGCGCGCGCCGTTGAACAGCCCGGCGAAGCGCTGCATATAGCCCTCGGTCTCGAGGGTGCGGAGCAGGGCGCCCCCGGGGGCAAAATAGTCCGCGGCGGGACGGTCGGAAAGGCGGCGGCGCAGGGCCAGGTCCATCTGGCGGATACGTTTTTTGTTCATGGCAAAACCTCCTGCCGGTGGTATCGTACACGGGCCGTGTCCGCCGAAAGGCGCCCGTACACCGGTAAGATGTCCGGGGTGGACACGGAACACCATAATAATAGGACACTCCCCCGCACGCTGTCAATATTCCGCGGGGCGTTTTGCCACCGTTTTGATACGGAACCTTAGTAAGGTCTTAAGCGTGTGTTCACGATTTGTTCACATTTTGAGGGCCAGGCGCATGATATGATATTGTCGGGGGCAGCGGCGGAACGGAATGACAATTTCTGCCGTCTAAGTAAATAGGCAAATCATCCCGCGGGCGCGCGGGAAGGAAAAAGGAGAACACAACATGAAAAAAGCGGCTTTTGTACTGGCGCTGGTGATGCTGCTGGGCTGTGTGTCCGGCTGCGGCGCAGCGGAGGGCGAGGCCTCCGTGCAGTCGGTGTCTATGATCTGCGGGCTGGGGTCCGTGGGTCTGGCGGACCGGTTCGCAGGCATCGTCAGTCCCCTGGGCGAGACGACCATCAAGAAAAACGACGCCATGACCATCGACACCATCAAGGTGAAGGTGGGCGACAGCGTAAAAAAGGGCGACGTGCTGCTGACCTATGACCTCAGCCAGATCCGCACCGACCTGGAGATGGCCCAGCTGGAGCTGGAGCAGCTGAACGCCACGCTGGAGGACCAGCAGGCGGAGCTGGAGCGTATACAGAAGCTGATGGACAGCACCTATGACGACGCCACCAAGCGGCAGTACGCCCTGGATCTGCGGGAGCAGAACGTAAAGGTGCTGGAGACGAAGGCCAACATCGCCACCAAGAAAAAGGACATTGAGAAGCTGAAGGCCAACACCGCCGACAGCACCGTCAAGTCCCCGGTGGACGGCGAGGTGCAGTCCCTGAACCCGGACGGCGGCACGGACAACTCCGGCAACGCCCTGCCGTTCATGACCATCGTGGAGACGGGCGGCTTCCGCATCAAGGGCTATGTCAACGAGAACAACGCCTCCGTTCTCACCCAGGGCACCCAGGTGGTGATCCGTTCCCGGGTCAGCGACCAGACGTGGAAGGGCAGCATCAGCTCCATCGACTGGAACAACGCCCAGCAGAGCCGCAGCGACTACGGCGACAGCGACACGGCCATGTCCAGCAAGTATCCCTTCTATGTGACGCTGGAGGGCGACGGCGAGGGCCTGCTGATGGGCCAGCACGTGTACATAGAGCCGGACTACGGTCAGGAGGACACCCAGGACGAGAGCCTGATCAACCTGCCCAGCTACTTCATCAACGACGCCGAGGGCAAGCCCTGGGTGTGGGCTCAGAACAGCAAGGGCAAGCTGGAGAAGCGGAGCATCACCCTGGGCGAGTACAACACGGAGACGGACACCTATCCCGTGACGGACGGCCTGACGGCGGAGGACTATATCGCCTATCCCGACGACAGCCTGAAGGCGGGCATGACGTGCATCACCTATGACGACGCCACCTTTGACCCCAGCGCCAGCGGCGGCGAGGTATACCCCGAGGGCGGCGGTGAAAAAATCGACGAAAACGTGCCCATGGACGGCATGGACGGCGGCGATATGCCCGCTGAGAACGACACCGTCACGGACGACGGCAGCACCGCAGCCGTGATTCCCGGCGGCGAGGCCGCCTCCGCGTCAGCGGTCATTCCGCCGATGGAGGGCTGAGCATGATTTTGGAAATGCGCGATATATGCAAGGACTATCCCATGGGGAAGTCCGTGGCACATATCCTGAAAAACGTGAACCTTGACGTGGAGGAGGGGGAATACCTGGCTATCATGGGTCCCTCCGGCAGCGGCAAGACCACGCTGATGAACCTGATCGGGTGTCTGGACGTGCCCACCAGCGGCAGCTATCTGCTGGGTGGGCGGGACGTGACCACCTGCAACAACAAGCAGCTGGCGGAGGTGCGGAACAAGGAGCTGGGCTTCGTGTTCCAGAGCTTTAATCTGCTGCCGAAGCTGACGGCGCTGGAAAACGTGGCGCTGCCCCTGCTGTACGGCGGGGTGAAGAAGGCGGAACGGCTGGAACGGGCCCGGGCCGCGCTGGAGACGGTGGGGCTTTCCGACCGGGTGGATCACCGGCCGGACCAGCTGTCCGGCGGACAGTGCCAGCGGGTGGCCATCGCACGGGCCATCGTGGGCAAGCCGAAGCTGCTGCTGGCCGACGAGCCCACCGGCGCGCTGGACAGCGCCAGCGGCGCGGCGGTGATGGAGCTGTTTCAGCAGCTGCATGACAGCGGCTCCACCATCATCATGATCACCCACGACCATTCCATCGCCAACCACGCCGCCAAGGTCATGACCATACGGGACGGCGTACTGTCGGGAGGTGACGACTATGAGTGAGAAGCTGACGCTGCGGGAAAAGCTGCATATCGGCGAAAAGAACCCCGACGGTGAGAAGCCGCGCATGAGCAAAAAGCTGAAAAGGGCCATTATCGCCGCCGCCTGCGTGGTGGGCGTGTGCGGCGCGGTGTGGGGCGGACTGACCATCGCCCGGAACGCCCAGCGGGGCGACGTGAACGTATACGCCGTCAACGAGTGCGCCATGACCGACTACTGGGGGGACACCTCCAACACCAGCGGCATGGTGACCACGGACAAATTGCAGAAGATCTACATCTCCCAGAGCCAGACGGTGAAGAAGGTGTGGGTCAAGGAGGGCGACACCGTAAAGAAGGGCACGGTGCTGGTGAGCTATGACTCCACCCTGACACAGGCCACCGTGGAGCGCGCCAAGATCGACTATGACCGGCAGGTGGAGAACCTGGAGGTCATGAAAAACGAGCTGGAGCTGCTGAAGAAGGCAAAAAATAAGGAAACGCTGGAGGCGGAGCTGAAGAAGGCGCAGGACGAGCTGGAAAAGGCCATTGAGCAGGACCCCGCCTCCGCGAACGATAAGACAAAAATTGAGCAGCCGGCAAAGATCACGCCAGCGGACGCGAAGAACCCCGACGGCACAGCTAAGAACCCGTTTTTCATCCTGTGGCCGCTGGAAAAGCCTTTGAATGACGAAGCCGTCAAGGATATCCTCACGCTGGTGAACAAGCCTGTCGGCGCAGAGAACTCGAACGTAAGTGTATACGTTGTACTGGTGACGCGTACCGGCGATATCATGGGCGGTCCCGTGAAGAACCAGTGGGGCATACATATCACCGCCACATACACCGCCGGAACAGAAGCCACAGAGGGCAAACCTGCTACAGAGCCTAAGACAGAGATCAGCACCGTACTTATGGACCCGGAGGCCTATTTTGCCGACCCGGAAAAAACATACGGCGAGACGGTGACTAAGCTGCAGCGGAAGATCGCCCAAATTCAGGAGCTGCTGGATGCCTCCATGACCCAGTTGGAGATCAACAAGGCCATTCTGGAAAAGAGTCAGAGCGTCAAGGAGCAGGAGGTCAACCTGAAGGTGGCGAAGCTGAAGCTGGACAAGAAGCTGGCGGAGCTGGGCGACGGCAACGTGTACGCGGAGTTCGACGGCACGGTGAAGGCCGTGCGGAACCCGGACGAGGCCTATAACAACAGCGAGGCCGTGGTGGAGCTGTCCGGCGGCGGCGGATATTACGTCACCGGCACCCTCAGCGAGATGGATCTGGGCAGCGTGCAGGTGGGCGACAGCGTATCCATCAGCAGCTGGATGACCGGAGCGGCCTGCGAGGGCACCATCGTGTCCATCGACGACTATCCCACCAGCAACGGCAACAACTGGGGCGACGGCAACAGCAACGTGTCCTACTACCCCTTCAAGGTGTTTGTCACCGAGGACGCGAATTTGCAGCCCAATGACTATGTGGATATACAGTACCAGAAGGACACCAGCGCGGAAGAAAGCGGCAGCTCACTGTATCTGCAGAGTATGTTCATCCGGACCGACAACGGCAAGAGCTATGTGATGGCCCGGGGCGAGGACGGCAGACTGGAGCAGCGGTGGGTACAGACCGGCCGGGATCTGTGGGGCAGCTACACCCAGATACGGGGCGGGCTGACCATCGACGACTATGTGGCGTTCCCCTATGGGCGCGACGTGGTGGAGGGTGCCCACACCCAGGAGGCCACGACCGACCAGCTGTACAACTACGGCATATAAAGGAGGCGGGATAACCATATGTTGGAAAATATAAATCTCGCCTTTCAGGGCGTGTGGAGCCACAAGCTGCGGTCGTTTCTGACCATGCTGGGCATTATTATCGGTATCGCCGCGATCATCACCATCGTGTCCACCATTCAGGGCACCAACGAGCAGATCAAGCAGAACCTGATCGGCGCGGGCAACAACGTGGTGCGGGTGACCATCAAGGCGGCGGACAGCCAAAACTATTTCGACCTGAACTACTCGGCGCTGCCGGAGGGTATCGACCCAGTGACCCGGGAGATGCGGGATGAGATGGAGAAGCTGGGCAGCGTGTCGCTGGTGAGTATGTACTACTCCCGGGATTGGTGCGACAACGTATACGTGGGCAATACGGCGTTCAGCGGTTCGCTGTACGGCGTGGACGACCACTATCTGACGGCCGTGGACTACGCGGTGAACTACGGACGCTCCTTCACGGCGGCGGACTATGAGAACCGGCGGAATGTGGCGCTGATCGACGCGAAGTCGGCAAAGTCGCTGTTCCAGGGCGAGAACCCAATCGGCGGCACCATCGAGATCAACGGGATGCCGTTCACCGTGGTGGGTGTGGTCTCCTCCCGGTCCAGCAGTGGACCGGTGATCAACAGCTTCCAGGACTACCAGATGTACGCGGGCAGCACGGCGGGGACCATCTTCATCCCGGACGTGTGCTGGTCGGTGCCGTACCGGTATGATGAGCCCCAGTACGCGGCGGTGCGGGCCACCAGCACCAACGACATGACCGCCGCCGGTGACAATGTGGCCAAGTACCTGAACGAGAACGCCATCCGGACCACGAAGTACAAGTACGAGTCCAAGGACCTTCTGCAGCAGGCCAGCGATCTGCAGAGCCTGTCGGAGAGCACCAACAAGCAGTTGATCTGGATCGCGGCTATCTCGCTGGTAGTGGGCGGCATCGGCGTGATGAACATCATGCTGGTGTCCGTCACCGAGCGCACCCGCGAGATCGGATTGAAGATCGCCATCGGCGCGCAGCAGAGCCGCATCCTCTGGCAGTTCCTGACGGAGGCGGCGGTGCTGACCAGCATGGGCGGCATACTGGGCGTGGCTACGGGCATCGGCCTGGCGGAGATGATGTCCCACATCATGGGGACACCGGTGGCCATCAGCGTACCGGCGTGCATCATCGCGGTGGCCTTCTCCATGGTCATCGGCGTGGTATTCGGCCTGGTGCCGGCCATGAAGGCATCGAAGCTGAACCCCATCGAAGCCCTGCGGAGAGAATGATACGCAGAAAGAAAAGACCGGCTTTCGCCGGTCTTTTTCTCTGTCTGCTCCCGGCGAAGACACAGCGAAAGCAGAAAACAGCCCCCGGCAGGGGGCTGTTTCTTTATTTACTGCGGCAGCTCGCCGGGGGCGACCAGGATGATCTTGTCGGCCCGGTCATAGTCGCTGTACGCCTCCTTGGTGCTGCGGAGGAGCGTACCGTCGCCGGCGTAGACGTTGCGGTAGGTCTGGACGGCGTAGCCGTTGTGGCCGTACTGCTCCACCTCGGTGGTGCCGGGGGCCACGGACTCGGACTCCTGATAGACCGTCTTGCGCTCGGAGTAGGAGAGGAACTGGTTGGTCATCTCCACATAGTGGTCGTCGGTCTTGGTACCCAGCAGGGTGATGGTCAGCTGGTTGGTCTCGTCGTTGTAGCTGGTGGTGATCTTGATGGGGTAGTTGGTGCTGTTGCGGAAGGCAAAGTCCGGGCCGCCCCAGCTGACCGTGGCGTCACAGCCCGTGACGGGCATATAGCCGGGGTCGAACATATGGGCGTAGCGCAGGACGATCTGCAGGTCCGCCATGAGGGCGGAATAGTACAGCGTGGAGGATACCTGGCAGATACCACCGCCGATGGAGGTAACGGTCTTGCCGCCGGAGTAGGCGGCGGCGGGCTGGAAGCCCCGGGCCTCGGTGCGCTGGCCCACAGTGGCGTTGTACCAGAACTCCTCGCCGGGGTTATAGATACGGCCGTTGATGGCGGCGGAGGCCAGCTTGATGTTCTGGCGGCGGCCCCAGGGGCCGGCGCAGGTGGTCGTGCAGGTGCCGATCACATCCCGGAACATGGCCTGCTCCAGCTCCTCGGTGGCGGCGGGCGGGAACTGCACCTGGGCGTCAGCCAGGAATTCCTCGCCCGGCTGGGCGGCGTCCAGTTGCTTTTGCACCGTCTCTACGTCGAACTGGACACCCACGCGGGACTGGGTGGGCTTGCCGGTGGATTTGTCGCAGATGGCGGCGGCCATGGTGCCGGCGATCTCGTCGTGGAGCGCCTGCACGTCCATGGGCGCGGCGGTGTGGGCCGCGAACACACATTCCACGGACCGGGCCGCAGCGGACAGATCGCGGCTCTCGAAGCGCTGCGCCAACCCGGCGCGCAGCGCCGCCGCGTCCAGCTTCTCGCCGTCCTGCGGCTTGGTGATGTACAGGCCCTCACCCTCCGCCAGCCGGTAGCCGCCGTCCGTTACGGTGCAGCCCACGGTGTCGGACAGCTGTTCACAGGCGGCGGTAAGCTTCGCCTCGTCCACGTCCAGCTGGGGCGTGACATCCACGGCCCTGAACCAGCTCTCGATAAAGCGCCAGCCGCCGCGGAGGAATGCGGTCACATCGCTGCCCCAGCCCCGGTCCTGCACGTCGCAGCCGGCAGCCTTGGAGACATAGACGGGCAGAACGGTGACGCCCAGGTCGGAAAGGGTGGTGCTGCCGATCTCCTGCCCGTCACGGGTCAGGCGGATGGTCATGCCGTCCAGCAGGGCACTCCCCTGCTCCGTCCAGCGCTGCTCGGCCTCCTGCGCCGACAGGCCGGACACATCCATGCCCAGCACGGAGGTGTTGGGAAACGCCGTGTGGGAATACAGCGCGTTGGCGGCCACACAGCAGCCCGCGTAGGCCAGCACCAGCACCGCCGCGGCGATGCCGATGATCAGTCCGGCTCTTTTGCCGGGGGTCTTGGGAGGCTTTTCTTCCGGGGCCGCGCGCTTGCCGGCCGTCTCCGGCGCGGGATCGGCGGTAACAGAGGACATATTCAACTCGTCGCTCATGGTGTCCCCTCCTTTGTATCATCAGGTTTGGGCAATACCGGCAAAATGCCGTGCCGTTACTGCATTGTATCACGGTTTGTCAAGGAATGGGTTACAAAAGCGTTACGACACCTCTTTCTGCGGCTTTGCGCGGGGGATGGTGACGGTGATGCAGATGGTGTCCTCCGTATCCCGGCGGGAGACTTTGGCGCCGACGCCGGCGGTCTGCATGAGCCGGACGCCCCGGTCCACGCTGTTGAGGAACAGCCGGACGTCTTTTAGGATATAGGTGCTGCGGCGGCGGATCGGCGTGGTCTGGTTCTGTGTGACCAGACGGTCTATGTAGGCCTCGGCATCGGCGACGTTCAGCTGGTTTTTGCCGATGTGTTCGACGGCGGCAAGGCGCTGCTCCGGGTCCTCCAGACGCAGGAGGGCACGGGCGTGGCGCTCGGTCAAGCCGTAGCGGTGCAGAGCCTCCGCCACCGGCTCCTCCAGCCGCAGCAGGCGCAGCTTGTTGGCCACGGCGGACTGGCTGCGGCCCAGCTTTTCCGCCGCCTGCTGCTGACTGAGCCCGTAGCGGCGGAGCAGGCGGGCGATGGCGGCCGCCTCCTCCATGTAGTCCAGGTCGCGGCGCTGGAGGTTCTCGATCAGGGCCAGCAGGGCGGCGTCCTCCTCATCCACCCGGGCCAGCAGACAGGGCACCTGCCGCAGCCCGGCGATCCGCGCCGCCCGCCAGCGGCGCTCGCCGGCCACCAGCTCGTAGACAGCGCCCTGCTGCCGGACGGTGAGCGGCTGCAGAATGCCGTAGGCGGCGATGCTGGCCGCCAGCTCCTGCAAACTCTCCGAGTCGAACCGGCGGCGGGGCTGCTGGGGATTGGGACGGATATCGTTGATGGGTATGTATCGCACACGGGTAGAGAGGAAATCGGTCTTCTGGTCTTTTTTCATGGCGGTCGCCTCCTTTTTTCGCCTATTGTACGGCGGGAGGCCTGTCGAAAGCGGGCGAAGACCGTCGGGAAATAAAAAAATGCCCCCGCCCCTGTCGGGACGGGTGCGGCGGTCACTGCTTTGTGCGGATATCCTCGCCGAAGAAGGGCAGGATCTGGTAGGCACCCTCGATGCGGGAGAGGATGGGCGCGCCATAGCGGCGGCCCAGCTCGTCCGGGGCCAGGTTGGTGCTGATGATGGTGGACCTGCCGGAGAGCATACGGCCATTGACGATCTGATAGAGGGCGCTCTGGACAAAGGCGGTGGTCATCTCGGTGCCCAGGTCGTCCAGGATCAGCAGGTCGCAGCTCTCGCAGCGGCGGACGTCGGCATCGCTGACCTCGTCGGGGCGGAATTTGGCGTCCTCATAGCGGGAGAAAACGCTGATCGCGGTATCGTAGACCACGGAGAAGCCGGCGTCGCTGACCTCCCGGGCGATGCAGGCGGAGAGGAACGTCTTGCCCAGGCCGGTGCCGCCGGAGAGCAGCAGGCTGCCGCTGCCCCGGGAGAACTGGCGGGCAAAGTCCCGGCAGACGTCGAAGTTGCGCTCCATGTTGGCCCGGGGCGAAACGCCGTAGCTGTCCCACACGGCGCTGTCGTACAGGTCGAAGCGGAAGGTGTCGAACCGGGCCTCGCCCAGCGGCAGGAGCCGGGAGAGCTCCGCCAGCTGCTCGCGGGCATAGTACTGCTTCAGGCAGGCGCAGACGCCAGACCGGGTGTAGCCGGTGTCGCCGCAGAGGGAGCAGGCGGGCTTGTCCTCCAGATAGTCGGCGGGATAGCCCATGTCCTCCAACAGGGCGGCGCGCTCGCGCTGCAGGGAGAGATTTTCGTCCCGCAGGACCCGCAGGGCGGGCAGCGGGTCCTCGCCCTTTTTGGCGGCGGCGGCCACGATGCGGCTCATGGTGGTGCGGAGGGTTCGGTCAATGTCCCGCAGGCGGGGCTGGCGGGCAAAGACCTCCCGGCGGCGCTGGTCCAGCTCGGCCTCCCGGCGCTGGCGGGCCTGGTCGAAGCGGGCAATGGCCCGCTGCATGATGATACCGTCGTATGACATATTCTCACCTCTTGATATAGCGGCGCATCCAGGCGTCCTTGTCCCCGGCGGGGGCAGCGGGCTTACTGGCAGCGGGCCGCTGGGCGGCGGCCTCGCCCTGCTCCACCTGGCGGGGCGTGTGCCAGCCGGCGTCGTGCCAGCGGCGCAGGATACCGTTAAGATAGCGCCAGTTCAGGTCCTTCTTGTAGAACACCGTGCGCTCATAGGCCAGAGCCACCGTCTCCGGCGGGAAGCCCATGTCCATCCACTGGTCGATGTAGCGGCGTTCGGCCTCCACCGGCGGCCTGTTAAGAATTCGTAAATTCGACAAATAGGAAGTATACTTCCTGTTGCGCTCTGCCCATTTTTTCAGGTATACCGCAGCAGAATTCTGGTCAAATATACCAAGTTGTGCCCAGCGATAGCCCTCTTTTTCCACCTGGCGCATGGTTGGGCGTCTGCCCTCGCCCCACTGGCTGCGGGCCCGTTCGACACAGTGGCACACCAGCAGATAGATCACGTCGGCGGGCATACCCAAATCATCGTAAAGACCGGCCAATATCTGCAAGTCGGCGGTGCGGAGCTTTTTGCCCAGCTGCTGCTCCGTCTGGGGCACCAGCAGGCGGAAGCCCTCGTTGTCCGTCAGCAGTCCGGCGATGTCCTGGGCGGTGTAGACCGGGCGTTCGTCCGCCGGATCGGGCGGCGTCTGACGGACCGGGCGGGGCAGCAGGTCCAGGTCCTGAAGGACCTTCTCCGCCGCGTCGATCCGCAGGCGGCTGATAGGCAGGACCTTTTCCAGCTCCTCCGGCGTGACGCCCCGGCCGAAGCGGCGCAGGGCCAGATACAGCAGGGCGGCGTCGCCCTGACCGCTTTGCAGCAGCTTGTCGGCCGCATCGGCGGGCAGCGTCAGCTGCTCCTGCCTGTTCCGAAGTATATAGCCGTCCATGGCGATGACCTCCCCTCTCATTCGTGCTCTCCATTCTACACGAAAAAGGAGTCGGCGTAAAGCGGGGCGGGACAACTTTTTACAAATTTCCGCTTTTCGCCAAAATAGACTTTTCTCCGGCGGGTTTTGTGGTATAATGCTATTTGTATAAGTATATATACCCAACGAAATGAATTAAGGAGGGTTTTGGCATGGCGAACCGGGTAACGATGTCTATCTGCGGCACGGAGTATATCCTCGTAGCGGAGGAGGACGCCGCCTACATGGAGAAGATCGGCAACATGGTGGATGCGGAGATGCAGAAGCTGATGGACAGCGCCCACATGAGCCGTGACGCGGCGGCGGTGCTGGCGGCGGTCAATCTGGCGGACCAGCTCACCAAGGCGCAGGAGGGCGCGGAAAATCTGCGCCGGCAGTTGAAGACCTATCTGGACGAGGCCAGCCGCGCTAAGAACGAGGCCGCTGAGCTGCGCCGGAAGCTACAGAACGCCCAGAACCAGAACAACCGCCGGTGATGATGGAGCTTTTGGCCCCCGCGGGGGGATATGAGGCGCTGACCGCCGCGGTGCAGAACGGCGCGGACGCGGTGTATATGGGCTTTGGCGCGTTCAACGCGCGGCGGAGCGCGAAAAACTTTACCGATGAGGAATTCGCGTCGGCGGTGCGGTATTGCCATCTGCGGGGCGTGCGGGTCTTTTTGACCCTGAACACCCTGCTGACCGACCGGGAGCTGCCCGGGGCGGCCGCGGCGCTGCGGAAGGCCAGCGCCATGGGCGTGGACGCGGTGCTGGTGCAGGACTGGGGCCTGCTGACCTTGGCAAAGGAGATCGTGCCGGACCTGCCTCTTCACGCCAGCACGCAGATGAGCCTGTTCACGCTGGGCGGCGCCAATGCGGCCGCGGCGTTGGGCATGGAGCGCGTGGTGCTGGCCCGGGAGCTGGACCGGGACGAGGTACGGGAGATCTGCGCCGGCTGCGGCGCGGAGATCGAGGTGTTCGGCCACGGGGCGCTGTGTATGTGCTACTCCGGCCAGTGCGAGATGAGCGCCGTGCTGGGACAGCGCAGCGGCAACCGGGGCGCCTGCGCCCAGCCCTGCCGTCTGCCCTACGGCGTGAACGGCCCCTGCCGGGACGCGCATCCCCTGAGCCTGAAGGACGCCAACCTATCGGCCTATTTGCAGGACATGGAGGACATGGGCGTGGCCTGCCTGAAGCTGGAGGGACGGCTGAAGCGGCCGGAATACGTGGCCGTGGTAACGGGCATCTACCGCCGCCTGCTGGACGAAGGGCGGCTGCCCACGGCGGAGGAGTCCCGGGCGCTGGAGCAAGCCTTCTCCCGCAGCGGCTTCACCGACGGCTACTGGCTTGGTAAAAAGGGCAAGGCCATGTTCGGCACCCGGCCGGAGAACGTGCCGGAGCCAAAGGAGCTGTTCGCCCGCGCCCGCGAGACATACGAAAACGGAAAAGAGAACCGGAAAATACCGGTGAACCTGCGGCTGACGGTGCGCCGGGGCGAACCGGTGCGGCTGGGCGGCGCGTGCGCCGTCCGGAACGGCGTGACCATAGCCTTAGCCACGGGCGATATGCCGGAGGAGGCGCGAAACCGCGCCGTGACGGCGGAGGAACTGCGGCAGCGGCTGACCAAGACCGGCGGCACGGTGTTCGCGGCGGATCAGATCGAAACAGAGCTGGACGAGGGGCTGATGGTGTCCGCCAGCGCGGTGAACGCGCTGCGGCGGGAGCTGCTGGACGAGCTGGCGGATCGGCGGATGGACACTCCGAAGCGCCGTGAGTTGCCCGCCTCTCCCCTGCCGGAGGCCCCGGCGGGCGCGGCGGAGCTGGACTTTACCGTGTCCATCAGCAGGCCCGATCAGCTGACGGCCGAGCTGCTGGCGGAACGCCCCGCCATCGTGTATATCCCGGCGGAGCTGCTGGATAAGATGGACCTGATGCCCTATATCGGGCAGGCGGAGTTCTGCGCGGTGCTGCCCCGGATATTCCGCACGGCGGACGAGCCTGTGTTCCGGGATATTCTGCAGCGGCACCCGGAGGTCGCCTCCGCGGCCATCGGCAACCTGGGCCATCTGGCCATCGTGAAGGGACTGGGCAAAACGCTCCGCGGCGACTTCGGCCTGAACGTGTACAACAGCCGGGCGGTGCGCTTCTGGCAGGAGCAGGGGCTGTCGTCCGTGACGGCCAGCTTCGAGCTGCGGTGGCAGCAGGTGCGGGATCTCGGCAAATATATCGACTGCGAGGCCCTTGTCTATGGCCGCCTGCCGCTGATGATCACCGAAAACTGCGTGACGAAGAACAGCGCGGGCTGCGCCCATGGGGCGGGCAGCGTGCTGACCGACCGGCGGGGCGAGCAATTCCCGGTGCTGTGCGCCTACGGGTGCCGGTGCGAGATCGAGAACGGAAAGACACTGGTGCTGGCGGACAAGCCGGAGGTGTTCCGGTGCGGCCTGCGGTACGGACGCCTGCGCTTCACCACGGAGACAGCGGCGGAGTGCGCGGCGCTTCTCCGCGCCCACAGGGCCGGGACCGTCACCGCCGACGACAACAGCACACGCGGGCTGTTCTACCGGGGCGTAGAGTAAAACAAATAGTATAACGCTCGTTATAATTTACAAACCGTATTCAATTTCAGGAGAAAAAGGTGTTACTATGGAGCTGAAGATCAAGGCTCTGTCCCCCAAGATCGGGACGGAGATACCCCTTCCCCGCTTTGCCACCGCCGGCGCGGCCTGCATGGACCTGTGCGCCTGCATCGACGAGGCGGTGACGCTGGCAGCCGGTGAACGGCGGCTGGTGCCCACGGGCATCGCCATCGCCCTGCCATCGGCGGACTACGCGGCGCTGGTGTTCGCCCGCAGCGGGCTGGGCATCAAGAAGGGCGTGTGCCTTTCCAACGGCGTGGGCGTCATCGACAGCGACTACCGGGGCGAGATCGGCGTGGGGCTGGTAAACCTGGGAAGCGAACCGTACACGGTGCAGCCCGGGGACCGGATCGCCCAGCTGATGGTGGTGCCGGTGGTGCAGCCGTCCCTTGCCGTGGTGAACGATCTGGACGAGACGGACCGGGGCGCCGGCGGCTTCGGCTCCACAGGCAGGTGACGTATATGGCAAAGATCGTACTGGCCTCCGGGTCCCCCCGGCGGCAGGAGCTTTTGCGTCGGATGGGCATCACCGACTTTACCGTCCGGGTGCCGGAGGTGGAGGAGTACTTTCCCGCCGGGCTGACGCCGGAGGAGACGGTGTGCTACATCTCCCGGGAGAAATCCCAGGCGGTGGCGTCCGACGCGGACGAGATCGTCATCACGGCGGATACGATGGTGTTTCTGGACGACAAAAAGCTGGGCAAGCCCGCCGACCAGGCGGAGGCCCTGCAAATGCTGACGGCCCTGCAGGGCCGGCGCCACACCGTGTGTACCGGCGTGACGGTACGGCAGGGAGCGAAGGCCCTGACCCGCGCCCAGCACACGGACGTGTATTTCCGTCCGGCCACACAGCGGGAGCTGAAGGCCTATATCGCCGGGGGTGAGCCCATGGACAAGGCCGGGGCCTACGGCGTACAGGGACAGGGCGCGCTGCTGGTGGAGCGCATCGACGGCGACTTTTTCAACGTGATGGGGCTGCCGGTGGTGCTGTTGGCGGAGATGCTGGGCACCTTCGGGATACAGCTGCTGGGATAAAGTCCCCTTTCACCCCTTTGAGAGGGTGTGCTGCCGCCTCCCCTGCCGGGGGAGACTTCAGAGAGGAACAAACGACACATGAAGCGATTTTTTACGAAAACGGGAATATGGCTGCTGGCCGCGGCGGCCACCATCGCGGTGGTGCTGTGCGTGGTGTCGGCCCTGAGCTCCGGAACGGGGCTGCTGCACAACGCCCTGGGCGTGATCGCCTCGCCCTTCCGGGCGGCGGGTTCCGCCGTGGCGGGCTGGGTCGGCGGCATTAGCCAGCGGTTTGAGGACGTGGAGACCCTGCAGCAGGAGAACGACGAGCTGCGGCAGCAGATCGCGGAGTTGGAGGAACAGCTGCGGCAGATGGAGCCGGCGGCGACCGAGAATAAAGAGCTGCGCCAGCTGCTGGGCCTGCGGCAGCAGCGCAGCGACCTGGTGTTCGAGGCGGCCCGCGTCACCCAGCGCGACGTGTCCAACTGGGCCAGCACGCTGGTGCTGGACCGGGGCAGTCAGCACGGTGTGGCCATAGGCGACTGCGCGGTGGACAGCGCCGGGAACCTGGTGGGTGTGGTCACAGACGTGGGCCTGAACTGGTGCCGGCTGTCCACAGTGCTGGACACGGACTCCCAGTTCGGTGCGCGGGTATTCCGCACCGGCGAGACGGCGGTGGCCGGCGGTGACCTGGCGCTGATGTCCGAGGGCCGGCTGCGGCTGCAATACCTCAGCGACAGCGCGAACCTGATCAAGGGCGATGTGATCGTCACGTCCGGACTGGGTGGCTACTATCCCGCCGGTCTGGTGATCGGTACGGTGGAGTCCGTGCAGACGGATGACGGCGGGCTGGCGCGGTACGCGGTGCTCTCGCCCAAGTGCGATGTGGCGGCGATACAGGAGATGTTTATTATCACGGATTTTGACGTGATCCAATGACGGAGGACGGCTATGACACGGCGGGCGATACTGCTGAAGTGGATATTGTACTGTCTGTGCGCGCTGGCGCTGGCACTGCTGCAGGGGCTGGTGCTGGTATACGTGCGGGTATGGGGCGTGCACCCGTTCCTGCTGCCGGCCATCGCGGTGATACCGGCCACGCTGGAGCGCAACGAGCAGGCGCTGCTGTACGCGGTATTTTTCGGGCTGGTGTGCGACCTTCTCTCGCCGGTGGCGGGCCTGCCGTGCTTTTATGCGCTGGCGTTCCTCATCGGCGCAGCCATTGCCTGGCTGCTGAGCGGGCAGGTCATCATGGCGGGCGTGGTGTGCTCGCTGGTGGTGACAGGCGTATGTATGCTGCTCTGCGGGCTGCTGCACATGGCGGTGCTGGCGGGACACAGCGGCGCGGGGCTGACCGCGGCGGGCCTGCTGCTGGGCAGGGAGCTTTTGGTATCGCTGCCCTTCGCGGCGGCAGCGCACCCGCTGTTCCGGTGGGCACGGCGGCGGACACTGAGCGAATGACCATAGGAGAACCGAGCTATGATGAAAAATCCTCACCCCTCCCGGCGGCGGGTATATGTGCTGCTGGGGTTTTTCTGTGCGTTTCTGGTGCTGTTTTTTGCGGTGCTGTATGACGCACAGGTGGTGCACGGCAGCGAAAATCGGGCCAGATCCATCACCAGCAACACCGCCAGCGAAACGGTGACCGCCTCCCGGGGCATCATCACCGACCGGAACGGCAAGGTGCTGGTGAGCAACCGGCTGGCCTATACGCTGGTGGTAGATAAGAGCAGCTTCGGCAAGGACGAGGCCGCGCTGAACGACGCCATCTGGCAGCTGATACAGCTGTGTCAGGAGCAGGGCGTCACATGGAACGACACCCTGCCCATGACCACAGGGTCCTCTCCCCAGCTGACCAGCAAAAGCCTGACCAAGAGCTTCCGGGAGTATCTGGACGGCAACAAGCTGCCCACGGACGGCGGCAGCGCGGAAGTGCTGGCCGCCATGCGGAAGCTCTACAAGGTCGATGACAGCTATACCGACGCGCAGGCGCGTCTGATCGTGGGCGTGCGGTATGAACTGGACGGGCGCAGCAGCTACACCTTTGCCGAGGATGTATCCACGGAGCTGCTGGGCCGCATCACCGACGGAAAGTACCGGGGCGTGACCATCAAGACAGCGGCGGCGCGGGTGTACAACACCAAGCTGGCGGCGCACATTCTGGGCACCGTGGGCGCCATATGGCAGGAGGAGTGGCGCAGCGACGAGAGCACCGGCTATGTGGGCTACGCCGACAAGGGCTACAATATGAATGACCTGGTGGGCAAGGACGGCGTGGAGAAGGCCTTTGAGGAATATCTCCACGGCAAGGACGGCAAGCGGCTCATCACCACCGACGAGAACGGCAAGATCACCGGCGAGCTGTACACCCGGGAGCCCCAGCCCGGCGGCACCGTGGCGCTGACCATCGACATCGACCTGCAGCAGGTGGTGGAGGACACGCTGGCCAGTACCATTCAGGGCATGATTGACAAGGACAGCAACGAGCGCGGCGGCGCGGCGGCGGTCATTCAGGTCGGCACCGGCGAGGTACTGGCCATGGCCAGCTACCCCACCTACGATCTGGAGACGTTCAACCAGGACTATGATGAGCTGGTGAAGGACGAACGCCTGCCCATGTTTAACCGGGCCACCCAGGGCGTGTACGCCCCCGGCTCCACCTTCAAGCTGTGCACGTCCGTGGCGGCGCTGGAGGAGGGCATCATCACCCCCAGTACGATCATCGAGGACAAGGGTATCTACACCTACTATGTGGACCCGCAGCCCATGTGCTGGATCTGGCGGCAGGCCCACACCACCCACGGGCGCATCAACGTCAGTCAGGCCATCGTGGACTCCTGCAACTACTTCTACTACGAGGTGGGCCGGCTGACAGGCATCAAGAAGCTGGACGAGTACGCCACAGCCTTCGGCCTGGGGCAGTCCACGGGCATTGAGATCGGCGACGTCAGCGGCGTGCTGGCCTCCCCGGAGTGGGCAGAGGCCCACGACCGGGAGTGGACCGACGGCCAGACCATCACAGCGGCCATCGGCCAGTCCTACAACCTGTTCACCCCCCTGCAGCTGGCCAACTATGTGGCTACGCTGGTGTCCGGCGGTGAGCACTATGAGGCACATCTCCTGAAAAACGTAAAATCTTATGATAATTCACGAGTTATCGACGTATATGGCAAGGGGCCGCTGAACGACCTGAACATCTCGGACAGCACCATGGCGGCGGTGACCAAGGGTATGCACGATCTGACCTATGACTCCCTGCGGAGCGCCTTTTCCCGCTGTGTGGTGGAGGCCGGCGCCAAGACCGGCTCGGCCCAGGTGGGTACGGATATCGCCAACGGCACCTTTGTGGCCTACGCCCCCTATGACGATCCGGAGATCGCCATCGCCATCGTGGTGGAGAAGGGCGGCAGCGGCAGTCTGCTGGCCAATGCGGCCGTGGACATCATCAACGCCTGGTTCACCCGGGACGGCACCGGCGCCACCGCCGCCGGCGAGGACACGCTGATGCGGTAAATCTGTTATAGAGACAAGAGGCACACATGGGACCCTATTTCAATTCGAGAGACAAACATTATAAAGACCCCTTCGGCGCCGTCCCCTGCGGCGCCGAAGTGCGCTTTGCGCTGGCGGACGACACCTACTACGGCTGCGAGCTGCTGGTGCTCCGGGAGTTCGCAGGCACGGAGGACACGTGCGCCCTGCCGCCGGCGGAGGGCGGCTTCGCCGGCACATACACCGCGCCGGCTGGCGGTGAGCTGTGCTGGTACTGCTTCCGGCTGACGGACGTGGACGGGCGCTGCGTGTGGTACGGCAAAAATGGCGTGCAGGACGCGCCGGAGAAGGCGGCACGCTGGCAGCTGACGGTATACGAGCCCTCCCCCGCCCCGGACTGGTTCGGGCGCGGCGTGACGTACCAGATCTTCCCGGATCGGTTCCGCCGTGTATCCATGCCGGACGTGAGCCATATGCCCGGGCACCGGTGGCTGCACCGCGGCTGGAACGAGCAGCCGGTGTCCCTTCCGGACGAGCACGGGCAGATCACCAACCGCGACTTCTTTGGCGGCTCGCTGCAGGGCATCACGGAGAAGCTGGACTATCTGGCGGGCCTGGGCGTGACGACACTGTATCTGAACCCCATTTTTGAGGCCGCCAGCAACCACCGCTACGACACCGGCGACTATCGGGCCATCGACCCGCTGCTGGGCACAGAGGCTGACTTCCGCGCCCTGTGCACCGCCGCCCATCAGCGTGGGATGCGTGTGATACTGGACGGCGTGTTCAACCATACCGGCAGCAACAGCCGGTACTTCAACGCCGAGGGCTACTATCCGGAGCCGGGGGCGGCCCAGAGCCAGAATTCAGAGTATTACAACTGGTACAGCTTCCACCCGTGGCCGTCGGACTACGACGCCTGGTGGGGCGTGAAGACCCTGCCCGCCGTCAATGAGGCGCAGCCGGCTTACCGTGACTTTATCTTCGGCGATCAGGACAGTGTGGTCCGGCATTGGCTGCGCTGCGGCGCGGACGGCTGGCGGCTGGATGTGGCCGACGAGCTGCCCGGCGACTTTATCGAGGGCATCCGCTCGGCCATCGACGCGGAAAAGCCCGGGGCTTACCTGCTGGGTGAGGTCTGGGAGGACGGCAGCAACAAGATCGCCTACTCCCAACGGCGCAGATACCTGCTGGGCCGCCAGGTCCACGGCCTGATGAACTACCCCTTCCGCACGGCCCTGCTGAACTGGCTGGCCGGCGGCGACGCCGCGGTCTTCCGCGACAGCATGGAGACAATTCGTGAGAACTACCCGCCCTTCGCCTTCTATGGCGCCATGAACTTCCTGGGCACCCACGACACAGCGCGCATTCTGACGCTGCTGGGCGCGGAGGGCACACCGAAAACCAAGGCGGAGCGTGCGGCGTACCGCCTCTCCCCCACTGAGCTGGCCCGGGGCCTGGCAAAGCTCCGTCTGGCGGGAATGCTGCTCTACAGCTTCCCCGGCTCTCCCACCCTCTTCTACGGCGATGAGGCCGGGATGCAGGGTTTCGAGGATCCGCTGAACCGGGGCGCCTTCCCCTGGGGCAGCGAGGACGCGGCGCTGACGGACTTCTTCCGCACTCTGGGACAGCTGCGGCGAACGCGGGAGAGCCTGCGCTCGGGCGCCCTGCGCTATCTGCTGGCTCGAGGCGGCGCTCTGGCCATCGAGCGTGAGCACGGAGGCGCGCGCACGGTAACGGCGCTGAACGCCGGGGACGCGCCGGCAGACCTGACGCTGGCCTGGGACGCGCCCACTGCGCAGGACGCGATGACCGGACAGCGATTTCTGGTCATCGACGGGAAAGCACATCTGACATTGCCGCCGCTGAACGGCGTGATACTGGTATAAGGAACGGGGCGGTTGTTTCACGTGAAACAGCCGCCCTGCTTTTGTCCCTTTATGTTTCACGTGAAACAAAAAGGCGAAAATTTGCATTTTCCCTCTTGAAACCCTCCATGCAGGTGGTATATACTATCATAATGAACTCAGACAGAAAGAGGAATTTGCTGTGGCGAAAATCATTGCGATCGTAAATCAGAAGGGCGGCGTGGGCAAGACCACCACCTGCGTAAACCTGGCCGCTGCCGTAAAAGCCGCTGGCAAGCGGGTGCTGCTGTGCGATTTTGACCCCCAGGCCAACGCTACCAGCGGCATGGGCGTGGACAAGACCACCAGCAACGGCGTCTACGATGCGCTCATCAACGGCGCAGAGACAGCCCAGTTGATCGTGATCACGCCCTATGGCGACGTGCTGCCAAGCAGCAAGGCGCTGGCCGGCGCCGGCGTGGAGATGATCAACATGGACGACCGGCAGTTCCTGCTGAAGGCTGCGCTGCGGCAGGTAGCGGACAGCTATGATTTCATTTTTATCGACTGTCCGCCCTCGCTGGAACTGCTGACGCTGAACGCACTGTGCGCCGCCAACAGTCTGCTGGTCCCGGTGCAGGGCGAGTACTACGCGCTGGAGGGACTCAGCGACCTGATGAACACCGTGCGTATCGTGCGGCGCAGCATGAACCCGGGGCTGGACATCGAGGGCGTGCTGCTGACCATGTTCGATGGCCGCACCAACCTGTCCATTCAGGTGGCCCAGGAGCTGAAGCGGTTTTTTGCCGGGAAGGTGTACAGCACCGTGATCCCGCGGAACGTGCGGCTCAGCGAAGCGCCCAGCCACGGCAAGCCCATCACCGCCTATGACAAGACCTGCCGGGGCGCGGACGCATACACGGCGCTGGCAGCGGAATTTTTGCGGAAGAACAACTGCTGAAAGGAGACGCGGTATGGCGAACACAAAAGGTCTGGGCAAGGGACTGAGCGCACTGCTGGGCGATGACGTCATCGCCGCCAAGGACGAGCGCGCCTCCTCCCTGCTGCTGCCCATCAGCCAGGTGGAGAGCTGCTCCACCCAGCCCAGAAAGAGCTTTGAGCCGGAGGCCCTCAGTGACCTGGCGGACTCCATCCGGATACACGGCATCATCCAGCCGCTGACCGTGCGGAAGCTGCAATCCGGCTACTATCAGATCATCGCCGGTGAACGGCGGTGGCGGGCGGCGCGGATGGCCGGGCTGACACAGGTGCCCGTGGTGGTCATCGAGGCCGACGACCGCAAGGCCATGGAGCTGGCCATGATCGAAAACCTCCAGCGAGAGGATCTGAACCCCATTGAGGAGGCCGAGGGCTACCGGGTGCTGACGGAGCAGTACGGCATGACCCAGGACGAGTGCGCGCAGCGGGTGGGAAAGTCCCGCCCCACGGTGGCCAACGCCCTGCGCCTGCTGGGGCTGACCGAGCCGGTGCGGGCCATGGTAGAGGACGGACGGCTGTCCGCCGGACACGCCCGCGCCCTGTTGACGCTGGGCAGCAAACAGCAGCAGGCCGCGGCAGAGACCGTGGTCAAGGACGCCCTCTCTGTCCGGCAGACGGAGCTGCTGGTGAAAAAACTCACCGCCGGGAAAAAAGAAAAGCCCCAGAAGGACGCGCTTTCCGTCAATTATGTTGAGGAGGCCGCCCGTGAGCTGGGCGAGAAGCTGGGCCGCCCCTGCCGCATCGTCAACGGTAAGAAAAAGGGCCGCATCGAGCTGGAATACTACGGCACCGAGGACCTGAACGCCCTGCTGGAGGCTCTGGAGAAGCTGGGAAAGCGATAAGCGTTTCACGTGAAACATCATCGAATAGAGGTATAGAATATGCTTGACATCAAGTTTATCCGGGAGAACCCGGACCTGGTAAAGGAGAATATCCGCAAGAAGTTCCAGAACGCCAAGCTGCCCCTGGTGGACGAGGTCATCGCCCTGGACAGCGAGCGCCGCGAGGCCATCAACGAGGGCGAGGCCCTGAAGGCCGAGCGCAACAAGATCTCCAAGGCCAACGGTCCCCTGTTCGGCAGGCTGAAAAAGTGCGCCGACGAGGCGGAGAAGGCCGCCCTTCAGGCGGAGATCGATGCCAACAACGCCGCCGTAAAGGCCAACGCCGAGCGCATGACCCGTCTGGAGGAGAAGAAGGCCAACGCCGAGGCGGCCATGAACAAGCTGCTGCTGGTCATCCCCCAGATGATCGACGAGTCCGTGCCCATCGGCCCGGACGACAGCTGCAACGTAGAGGTGGAGCGCTTCGGCGAGCCCAAGACCCCGGACTTCCCCATCCCCTACCACACGGAGATCATGGAGCGCTTCGACGGCGTGGATATGGACGCTGCCGCCCGTGTATCCGGCAACGGCTTCTATTACCTGATGGGCGACATCGCGCGGCTGCACTCCGCCGTCACCGCCTATGGCCGTGACTTTATGATCGACAAGGGCTTCACCTACTGCATCCCGCCGTTTATGATCCACGGCAACGTGGTGGAGGGCGTGATGAGCCAGACGGACATGGACGCCATGATGTACAAGATCGAGGGTGAGGACCTGTACCTGATCGGCACCAGCGAGCACTCCATGATCGGCAAGTTCATCGACCAGATCCTGCCGGAGGACAAGCTGCCCCAGACGCTGACCTCCTACTCTCCCTGCTTCCGCAAAGAGAAGGGCGCCCACGGCATCGAGGAGCGCGGCGTGTACCGCATCCACCAGTTTGAAAAGCAGGAGATGATCGTGGTCTGCAAGCCCGAGGACTCCAAGGCCTGGTACGAGAAGATGTGGCGCTACTCCGTGGAGCTGTTCCGCAGCCTGGACATCCCGGTACGCCAGCTGGAGTGCTGCTCCGGCGACCTGGCGGACCTGAAGTGCAAGTCCTGCGACATCGAGGCCTGGTCCCCCCGGCAGCAAAAGTACTTCGAGGTGTGCTCCTGCTCCAACCTGGGCGACGCCCAGGCCCGCCGCCTGAAGATCCGCGTCCGCGGCGAGGACGGCAAGCTGTACCTGCCCCACACCCTGAACAACACCGTGGTGGCCCCGCCCCGTATGCTCATCGCCCTGCTGGAGAACAACCTGCAGGCGGACGGCTCCGTGCTGGTGCCCAAGGCGCTGCAGCCCTACATGGGCGGCAAGGAGCGCCTGGTACCGCTGCACTGATAGCGTATCGTAATAGTTATCCGTAATTATACTTTTAGTATAGGAGCTTTTACACATGAAGAAGTTTTTTGCGGAATTCAAGACCTTCGCCATGCGCGGCAACGTCATGGATATGGCCATCGGCGTGATCATCGGTACCGCGTTCGGTAAGATCACCACCTCTCTGGTGAACGATGTGTTCATGCCCCTGATCGGCCTGCTCATCGGCGGCGTGGATCTGGGACAGCTGAATATCGTTCTGAAGCCGGAGGTGCTGGACGAGGCAGGCCAGGTGGTCACCGAGGCCGTTACCCTGGGCATCGGCACGTTTCTGAGCACGGTCATTGACTTTGTTCTGGTGGCCTTCGTCATCTTCCTGATGGTCAAGACCATCAACCAGCTGCACAAGCTGGGCAAAAAGGACGAGGAGCCGCAGGAGGAGGAAGAACCGGCTCCCACCAGCGAGGAGCTGCTGACCGAGATCCGCGACCTGCTGAAGGCACAGCAGAAATGAGGGACCTCCTGACCGCCGGCCTGACGGCCCTGGACCTGGACCCCGCCGCCGCGGACAAGCTGGCGCGCTACGCCGAACTGCTGCTGGAAAAAAACAAGGTGATGAACCTCACGGCCATCACCGTTCCCCATGACGTTGCCACCCTGCACCTGCTGGACTGCGCGGCGCTGGCGGCGCAGCTGGACCTGTCCGGCAAGCGCGTCATCGACGTAGGCACCGGCGCAGGCTTTCCCGGCATGGTGCTGGCGATCTTGACGCCGGACGCCCGCTTCACGCTGCTGGACAGTCTGGGCAAGCGGGTGGACTTCCTGAAGGAGGTCCAGACGGACCTGGCGCTGAAAAATGTGACCTGCGTTCACGCCCGGGCGGAGGAATTCGCCGCGCAGCACCGGGAGCAGTTCGATCTGGCGGCCTCCCGTGCCGTGGCTCAGCTGAACGTACTGTGCGAGCTGACGCTGCCGCTGGTAAAGGTAGGCGGACAGTTCGCCGCCATGAAATCCGTCTCCACCGACGAGGAGATACGTCAGGCCCACAGCGCCATCGCCCAGCTGGGCGGACAGCTCTCCGGCGTCACGGACTACACCGTGCCGGAGACGGACGTGGTGCACCGCATCGTATCCATCGAAAAAACACAGCACACACCGAAGCAATTTCCCCGGGCCTTTGCCCGGATCAAAAAAGCGCCGCTGGTATAGGCGGCCCACGAAAGGAGGAAGTCCATGGGCAAGATCATCGCCGTGGCGTCCGGCAAGGGCGGCACCGGCAAGACCACCTTCACCGCCAACGTGGCGCTGTCACTGGCCCACATGGGGCAGCGGGTGCTGTGCCTGGACTGTGACATCACCCTGCGGAACCTGGATCTGGCGCTGGGGCTCAGCGACCGGGCGCTGATGGACTTCTCCGATGTGCTGGAGGGCCGCTGCACCCTGCATGAGGCGGCGGTGCCCCATGAGCGATACCCCTCCCTCTCCCTGCTGACCGCGCCCATGGCCGACCGCCCGCTGTCCCTGTCGGTGCCGAAGCTGCAGGCGCTGGCGCGTGAGATACGGGAAAGCTACGACTGGTGCCTGATCGACGCGCCCGCCGGACTGGGCCAGGGCTTCCAGATGGCGGCGTGCATGGCCGACCAGGTGATCGTCATCACCACCACGGACGTGTCCGCCATGCGGGACGCCCAGCGCACCGCCGCGGAGCTGTCCGCCTTTCCCAGCGGGACGGTGCACCTGGTGGTGGGGCGCGTGTCCAAAAAAGTGCTGCGTCAGCTGCACACCACCATCGACGACGCCATCGACGCGGCGGGCCTGCCGCTGCTGGGCGTGATACCGGAGGACCCGGACGTCCCCTACTGCCTGAACCGCGGACTGGTGCTGCGGGAGCAGAACTACTACGCCGCCCGGGCCTATGAAAACATTGCGAAACGCATCATGGGGCAGAAAACCCCGCTGATGAAGATATAAGGAAAGGAGCCCTCCATGAATATTGCATTGATGGCACACGACAACCGGAAAGAGCTGATGGTCCAGTTCTGCACCGCCTACTGCGGCATCCTGGCCAAGCACACCCTCTGCGCCACCGCCCGCACCGGCCAGCAGATCGCCGACGCTACCGGGCTGACCATACACCGCTTCCTGTCCTTCGCCCACGGCGGCGGACAGCAGATCGCCGCCCGCATCGCCTATAATGAGATCGATATGGTGCTGTGCTTCGGTGACCCCAACCAGAAAACGCCGGACGCAGACATCACGTATATTTCCCGCCTGTGCGACCAGAACAACGTGCCCTTTGCCAGCAACCTGGCCACCGCCGAGATGCTGGTGCTGGGTCTGGACCGGGGCGACCTGGACTGGCGTGACATCGTCAACCCCAAGAACAAGCCCTTTACGGCTTGACAACCATCGGCAAATCGCATACAATAAGGGATAACCGTGCAGACCTCGCAGGAGTAGCCTGTACACCGCCGCTGCAAGAGAGGTGCGCCATCGGCTGAAAGCGCACCGCGGCAAGGCACAGGTGAAGACAGCGAGTTAGCGGGGATGGAAACATCCACGGCGCGCTCCCCGTAACAGGAGCAAAAAGGGCCGCAAGGCCGAATTTGGGTGGCACCACGAAGTGTTTTACGCTCTCGTCCCAATGCAGGGACGGGAGCGTTTTTTCGTCCGCGCCGCCGACACAAACACAAAGGAGAACGCTATGCAGGCTGTTTTGGACTTCATCAACAACCACGTGCGGGACATCTTCATCCCGCTGACGGCGCTGGCGCTGCTGCGGGTCGGTATGTGCCTGGCGCAGCTGAAGCGAATGGCGCACCTCCGGGAGAAAAAAGGTGCCTACCACGCCGTCCGGGGCCACTGCGAGGAGCTGGGCGTCTGGTTCGGTGCGCTGGCGGGCCTTCTGCTGCCCGTCATTGTACCGGGTCTGTGGTATGCGGGCCTGGCGCTGGCCATAGTCGGCGGTGTCATCGGCCAGCGCATCGGCGTGAAGAAGGGCCGGGCCCTGGATGATATCTACCGCGAGGTCGCCTGGGAGCTGAAGCACGAGGCGGAGGCCGAGGCCGCCCGCGAGGCCGCCGCCCACACGCTAACGCCCGGTTCGGAGGAGCTGCCGGAGACAGGCGAACAAAACGAAACCACCGAAGATAAAGGAGAGACGGAAAATGGCTGAGATGACCCCCCGGACCCTGTCCGGCTTTATGGAGCTGCTGCCCAAGCCGCAGCAGCAGATGGAGCGCATGATGGACATCCTGCGCCGCACCTATTCCCTGTACGGCTTCACCCCGCTGGACACCCCGGTGATCGAGGCGGCGGAGGTGCTGCTGGCCAAGGGCGGCGGCGAAACAGAGAAGCAGATCTACCGCTTCAACAAGGGCGACGCCGACCTGGCCCTGCGGTTTGACCTGACGGTGCCGCTGGCCAAGTATGTGGCCCTGCACTACAACGACCTGTCCTTCCCCTTCCGCCGCTACCAGATCGGCAAGGTCTACCGGGGCGAGCGCGCCCAGCGCGGCCGCTTCCGCGAGTTCTATCAGGCGGATATCGACGTGATCGGCGACGGCAAGCTGGACATCACCAACGAGGCCGAGATGCCCGCCATCATCTACCGTGCGTTCAGTGAGCTGGGGCTCAGGCGCTTCTGCATCCGGGTGAACAACCGCAAGATCCTCAACGGCTTCTATGCCATGCTGGGCCTGACCGACAAGGCCGGCGACATCATGCGTACCGTGGACAAGCTGGACAAGATCGGCGCGGAGAAGGTCCGTACCCTGCTGACCGACGAGGTGGGCGTGTCCGCCGAAAGCGCCGATGAGATCCTGAAATTCATCGCCATCACCGGCAGCAACGATCAGGTACTCTCCGCCCTGGAGGGCTACGCCGGCCGGAACGAGACGTTTGACGAGGGCCTGGACCAGCTGAAAACCGTGGTGAAATACCTGTCCGCCTTCGGCGTGCCGGAGGAGAACTTCGCCGTGGACCTGACCATTGCCCGGGGCTTGGATTACTACACCGGCACCGTGTACGAGACGGCGCTGCTGGACCACCCGGAGATCGGCTCCGTCTGCTCCGGCGGCCGGTATGACAACCTGGCGGAATACTACACCGACAAGCAGCTGCCCGGCGTGGGCATCTCCATCGGCCTGACCCGGCTGTTCTACGTGCTGGGCGAGCAGGGAATGCTCAACGGCGATCTGCCCACCGCTCCGGCGGATGTGCTGATCCTGCCCATGACCGAGGACCTGTCCGCCGCCGTCACACTGGCCACAAAGCTGCGGGATGCCGGCGTGCGGACCCAGCTGTACACCGAGCAAAAAAAGTTCAAGGCCAAGATGAACTACGCCGACAAGACCGGCGTGCCCTATGTGGTGTTCCTGGGCGAGGACGAGGTGAAAAACAACGTCATCGCCTGCAAGGATATGACCAGCGGCGAGCAAACCACCCTGGACTTTGCCGCCACCCTGGCGCGGGTGCGCGACGGTCTGGCCGAGAGGAACAAGGGCAAGGTCATCGTGGAGAAGTAAGCGCCTTACCCTACGGCGCAAAGCATTTCCGGCAGACGGGTGTAGGGAGCGGCGTTTTTGATAAACAATCCGTAATAATTCAATAAGGTTATACAAAACACAATCATAAATGGGAGGAAAACAACAATGATGCAGATGCGTACACATACCTGCAATGCGCTGCGGCTGGCCGATGTGGGCAAGTCCGTGAAGATCGTGGGCTGGATGGAGAATGTCCGCGAGGTGGGCGGCAATCTGGCCTTCGTGGTGCTGCGTGACTTCTACGGCACCACCCAGGTGGTGGTGGAGGACGAGGCCGACCTGAAGGTCATCAAGGGCCTGAACAAGGAGTCCACCATCAGCGTGGAGGGCACCGTCCGCGAGCGCGCCAGCAAGAACCCCAAGCTGCCCACCGGCGAGATCGAGGTGGTCCCCACCAAGATCGAGGTGCTGGGCCGCTGCCGCTATAACGCCCTGCCCTTCGAGATCAACCGCAGCCGCGAGGCCGACGAGACCCAGCGGCTGAAGTACCGCTATCTGGACCTGCGTAACCCGGCGGTCAAGCAGAACATCATCCTGCGCTGCCAGGTGGTGGCCGCCCTGCGCGCCGCCATGATGGAGCACGGCTTCCTGGAGATCACCACCCCCATCCTGACCGCCAGCTCTCCCGAGGGCGCCCGCGACTATCTGGTGCCCGCCCGCAAGCACCCCGGCAAGTTCTACGCCCTGCCTCAGGCGCCCCAGCAGTTCAAGCAGCTGCTGATGACCTCCGGCTTCGACCGCTATTTCCAGATCGCCCCCTGCTTCCGCGACGAGGACGCCCGCGGCGACCGCAGCCCCGGCGAGTTCTATCAGCTGGATATGGAGATGGCCTTCGCCACCCAGGACGACATCTTCGCCGTGCTGGAGGACGTGCTGCCCCCCATCTTCGCCAAGTTCGGCACCTACAACGTGGCCTCCTCCGCCCCCTTCCGCCGCATCCCCTACAACACCGCCATGGAGACCTACGGCTCCGATAAGCCCGATCTGCGTATCGACCTGACTTGCAAAAACGTCAGCGAGTTGTTCGTCGCCAGCGAGTTCGAGGCCTTCAAGGGCCAGACCGTGAAGATGGTGCCCATCAGCGACTGCGCCCTGACCCGCAAGCAGGTGGAGAAGCTGCTCACCGACTGCGAGGTCCAGTCCGGCAGCAAGGCCTACTGGTTCAAGGTGGACGAAAACGGCCAGCTGGCCGGCGGCATCGCCAAGTTCGTCGCCCCGGTGGAGGCCGAGCTGGGCAAGATCATCGACCTGAAGCCGGGCACCCTGGTGCTGGCAGCCGCAGGCCAATACGCCACCAAGTCCGTGGGCGTGCTTATCAAGACCTTCGGCGCCGCCTGCGAAAACCACTTCGACAAGGAGCGCTATGAGTTCTGCTGGATCGTGGACTTCCCCATGTACGAGATCGGCGACGAGTCCGGCGAGCTGGAGTTCTGCCACAACCCCTTCTCCATGCCCAACGGCGGCATGGATATCCTGCTGAAAGCCGAGCGCGGCGAGATCGACCCCCTGGACATCTACGCCAACCAGTACGACCTGGTGTGCAACGGCGTGGAGCTGTCCTCCGGCGCTGTCCGTAACCACGACCCGGAGATCATGATCAAGGCCTTTGAGCTGGTGCGCCTGGGCGAGGAGGACGTGAAAAAGAAGTTCCCCGCCATGTACAACGCCTTCTGCTACGGTGCGCCTCCCCACGCGGGCATCGCCCCGGGCGTGGACCGCATGGTCATGCTGCTGGCCGGCGAAAGCTCCATCCGCGAGATCATCCCCTTCCCCATGAACAAGAACGCCCAGGACATCATGATGGGCGCGCCGTCCACCGTGGAACAGAAGCAGCTGGATGAGCTGCACATCGCCATCGTGGGCGAGGTGGAGAAGGACGACTGATGGAGACCGTCAAGCTCTACTACGAAAACGCCTTTCTGCAGGACTTCACCGCCGTGGTGGAGTCCTGCGGGGCTGTGAAGGGCGGCTTTGCGGTGGTGCTGGACCGCACCGCCTTCTATCCCGAGGGCGGCGGACAGCCCGCCGACCACGGCACGCTGGGGGATGCCCGCGTGCTGGACGTCCACGAGAAGGACGGCGTCGTCACCCACCTGTGCGACCATGAGCTGCCTGTGGGCGCGGAGGTCAGCGGCCATATCGACTGGGCGCGGCGCTTCGACCATATGCAGCAGCACTCCGGCGAGCACATCGTCTCCGGTATGCTGTGCAGCACCTTCCAGTGCGACAACGTGGGCTTCCACCTGGGCGCGGACACCGTGACCATCGACTACAACGCCGACATCAGCTGGGAGCAGGTGCAGGACATCGAACGCCGCGCCAACCGGTACATCTGGGAAAACCACCCCATCCACATCTGGTACCCCTCCCCGGAGGAGCTGGCCGCCCTGCCCTACCGCAGCAAAAAAGCCCTGGAGGGGCCTGTGCGCCTTACGGAGTTTCCCGGCGCGGACCTGTGCGCCTGCTGCGGCACCCATGTGGCCGCCAGCGGCCAGGTGGGCCTGGTGAAGTTCATAGGCTGGCAGAAATTCCGGGACGGCGTGCGGCTGGAGCTGCTGTGCGGCCAGCGAGCGCTGGACCATCTCTCCGCCTGCTGGGAACAATCCCGCCAGATCGGGCAATCGCTGTCGGTAAAGCCGGAGGCGTCCTTTTCCGCCGTGGAGCGGATGCAGTCCGAGCTGCTGGCCGCGAAGGAGCGCGCCGCCCGGCTGGAGGCGCAGGTCTTTGCCCACATGGCCGCGGAATACGCCGGCGCGGGTGACACCGTGCTCATCACTGCGCCGCTGGAGGGCGACGGTGTCCGCCGTCTGTGCGACGCCGTGGCCCAGACGTGCGGCGGCCGCTGCGCCGTGTTCTCCGGAACAGACGGCACGTACCGGTACGCGCTCATCCATGCCGGACAGGATATCCGGCCGCTGGTGAAGGACATGAACGACGCGCTCCATGGCCGCGGCGGCGGCCGGGATGGCTTCGCCCAGGGCAGCGCCGCCTGCACGGCGGAGGAGATCCGGGCCTTTTTCTCCCGCCGGTAAACTGCTTCGCTGCGCGAAATAGTTTTGCGTCATTTCAACAAAAAGCACCCCCGAAATGTGCAGAAAAAGCGCATTTCGGGGATTTCCTTTTATGGATATACATGATACAATAAGAGACACTGAATATTTCGCACAGAAAAGAGTGATACCTTGCCCGAAGAAAACAAGCTGGGCGTCATGCCCATTTCCAAGCTGATCTGGAATATGTCCCTGCCCATCATCGCGTCCATGCTGGTGCAGGCGCTGTACAACATCGTGGACAGCGTGTTCGTCAGCCGCGTCAGCGAGCAGGCGCTCACCGCCGTTTCGCTGGCCTTTCCCGCCCAGAACCTGATGATCGGTCTGGCCACCGGCACCGCCGTTGGCGTCAACGCACTGATGGGCCGGGCGCTGGGCGCCGGACAGCGTGAACGCGCCGACAAGGTCGCCAACCACGGTATTCTGCTGGCGCTGGTGGGCTTTGCCATCTCCGCCGCTCTGGGCGCCACCTGCTCCGACCTGTTCTTCCGTTCCCAGACCCAGATAGAGAACATCATCCGCATGGGCAACGACTACCTGCGGGTGGTGACCATCGGCTCGCTGGGTATGTTCTGCCAGATCATGTACGAACGGCTGCTCCAGGGCACCGGGCGGTCTATCCTCAGTATGTACACCCAGGGTCTGGGCGCCATCATCAACATCATTCTGGACCCCATCTTCATCTTTACCCTGAACATGGGCGTTACCGGCGCTGCCGTGGCCACCATCATCGGCCAGTTCTGCGGCTGCGCCCTGGCCATATACTTCAACCACAAGAAGAATACCGACATCACCCTGTCCATCAAGGGCTTCCGCCCGGACTTCCGGCTCATCGGCGAGATCTACGCCATCGGCCTGCCCAGCGTCATTATGATCGCCATCGGTTCGGTGATGACATTCCTGATGAACAAGATACTCATCACCTACCATGCCGCCCACGAGACGGCGGCCACCGCCTTCGGCGCGTACTTCAAGCTGAATTCCTTTATCTTCATGCCCGTCTTCGGCATGAACAACGGCGTGGTGCCCATCGTGGCCTATAACTACGGCGCCCGGAACCGCAAGCGCATGGTGGAGACCATCAAGCGCGGCGCGCTGTACGCCTCCATCATCATGGTCTTCGGCACCGTCCTCTTCTGGGTCATCCCCGGCCCTCTGCTGAAGATATTTGACGCCACCGACACCATGCTCTCCGTGGGCATACCCGCCCTGCGGATCATCTCCATCAGCTTCTGCATGGCCGGCGCGTGCATCGCCCTGGGCGCCTCCTTCCAGGCGCTGGGCAGATCCCTGTACTCCATGATCACCTCCATTGTCCGCCAGCTGGTGTTCCTGATCCCCATCGCCTACGTGCTGGCCCGGTACGGCGCCTCCGTGGGCAACAGCGACCTGGTGTGGTGGAGCTACCCCATCGCGGAGGTATTCTCCCTGACGCTGACGCTGTTCTTCTTCCGCCATCTGTACAAGACCGTCATCGCCCAGCTGCCCGAGGGCCGCGAATAAGAAAAGCGGAACTAAACCCCGCCGCGCTCCGTCTTAGTGGATAGAGGGCGGGCCCATCGCCCTCCCCGCCCCCCCGGCGGTGTATATACACACACAAACAGATAGAGACAGAAAAGGAGGCACGACCCCCATGAAGAAGTTTTTGGCATGTATCCTGGCCCTGGCCTGCGCCCTGTCGCTGATGGCCTGCGGCAAAAAGAACAACGACGACAAGCCCGACCCCGATCCCGCGCCGGATCCCCAGCCCACCGTCATCACCGCCGAATTTACCCACGGCTATGTAGACATGAAGCTGGAGCTGCCGGAGGGCTGGAGCTGGGAGCAGGTGTCTGATAACGGCACCGACAAGACCGAGGGCATCCGCTTCTACAAGACCGATGACCCCACCGTCAGCTACACGCTGCTGTGCTGGACGGGAGGCTACGGCATCTGCGGCACCGGCGTCACCAGCGAGGAGCTGACCCTTGCCAACGGCATGAAGGTCTGGCAGCACACGGAGGAGAACACGGAAAAGGGCACCATGGTCATGGCGGACATCTTTTTTGAGGACGTACCGGGCAGCTATGTGGCTTCCCCCTCCGAGACCATGACCACCGAGGTGTGGAACGCCAACCGCGATGCGCTGCTGTCCATTCTGGGCACCGCCCAGATCGGCCGCAAGAGCGTCAGCCAGCAGGCCGCCATCGACGCGGCCAAGGCCCAGTACACCGGCGAGTACGACGAAGTGTACGCCACCTATGACGTGACCGCCGGCGCGTGGACAGTGAGCTTCAGCAAGAGCGCCGCCGGCGCAAAGACCGACCGTCTGGTGGTGGATGCCGCCGGAAAGGTCATGGCCGCCGGGAAGTAACCGAAAACAGCCGAAAACCGCCGCAGCTGCGGCGGTTTTTGCTTTGCGTGCTTGACAACCACCCCGAAACGTGCTATTCTTTTCCTGATACAGGCGATGACGGGCGTGGCGGCCCTGAGCCGCGGGAGGAAATGCCCGCCGGAAGCCCCGTTACCGGCAGAAGAGTGTGGAAGTATCCAAATTCAGGTGGAACCACGGACTATGTTTAGTTCGCCCTGAGCCTTATCGGCTCAGGGCGTTTTTTTGTTGCCAAAACACTTCATATAGGAGGAACCTCACCATGAAAAACACCGAAAAAACGATGGACAAGATCGTCGCCCTCTGCAAAAACCGCGGCATCATCTTTGCCGGCAGCGAGATCTACGGCGGCCTGGCCAACACCTGGGACTACGGCCCCCTGGGCGTGGAGCTGAAGAACAACATCAAGAAGGCCTGGTGGAAGAAATTTGTCCAGGAGAACCCCTACAACGTGGGGCAGGACGCCGCCATCCTCATGAACCCCCAGACCTGGGTGGCCAGCGGCCATCTGGCCGGCTTCTCCGATCCCCTGATGGACTGCAAGGAGTGCAAGGAGCGCTTCCGCGCCGATAAGCTCATCGAGGACTGGTGCCACGAGAACGGCTTTGAGCTCAGCAAGCCCATCGACGCCTTCTCCCAGCAGGAGATGAAGGACTTTGTGGAGGAGCACAACCTCCCCTGCCCCAGCTGCGGCAAGCACAACTTCACCGATATCCGCCAGTTCAACCTGATGTTCAAGACGTTCCAGGGCGTCACCGAGGATGCCAAGAACACCGTCTATCTCCGTCCCGAGACGGCCCAGGGCATCTTCACCAACTTTGTGAACACCCAGCGCACCACCCGCCGCAAGCTGCCCTTCGGCGTCTGCCAGATCGGCAAGTCCTTCCGCAACGAGATCACCCCGGGCAACTTCATCTTCCGCGTCCGCGAGTTTGAGCAGATGGAGCTGGAGTTCTTCTGCAAGCCCGGCACCGACCTGGAGTGGTTCAACTACTGGCGTACCTTCTGCCACAACTGGCTGCTGGGCATCGGATTGAAGGACGAGAACCTCCGCCTGCGTGACCACGACCCCGAGGAGCTGTGCTTCTACTCCAAGGCCACCACGGACTTCGAGTTCCTGTTCCCCTTCGGCTGGGGCGAGCTGTGGGGCGTGGCGGACCGCACCGACTACGACCTGACCCAGCACCAGACCGTGTCCGGCCGTGACCTGACCTACTTCGACCCCGAGACCAACGAGCGCTACATCCCCTATGTGGTCGAGCCCTCTCTGGGCGTGGAGCGCAGCGTCCTGGCCGTGCTGGTGGATGCCTACGACGAGGAGGTCGTGGACGCGGAGAAGAACGACGTCCGCGTGGTGCTGCACCTGCACCCGGCCCTGGCCCCCTACAAGGCCGCCATCCTGCCCCTGAGCAAGAAGCTCTCCGAGCCCGCCCGCAAGATCTACGAGGACCTGTCCAAGGAGTGGATGCTGGACTTCGACGAGACCGGCTCCATCGGCAAGCGCTACCGCCGCGAGGACGAGGTGGGCACTCCCTTCTGCATCACCGTGGACTTCGACACCGTGGGCGATGCCGAGCACGCCGGCGACAACTGCGTCACCGTCCGCGAGCGCGACACCATGGAGCAGGTGCGTATCCCCATCAGTGAGCTGAAGGCCTATCTGGCCGAGAAGCTGGCCTATTAAGCGTAAAAAAAGAAAGCCCCGCGGGGCTTTCTTTTTTTGCTCACATATCCACGATCTGCAATTCGCTCTCGTCCACCTTCTGCATGTCCTTCTTGTTCATCATGTCGTACATACAGGGCACCACGAACAGCGTCATCAGCGTGGCGTACAGCAGTCCGCCGATACAGACCACGGCGATGGGCTGCATCAGCGCCGTGCCGGCGTTTTTCGCCGTGGCGGTGACGATCAGGCCCAAAATCGTGGTCAGACTGGTCATCAGGATCGGCCGCAGGCGGGTCACGCCCGCGTCGATGATCGCCTCCCGGCGCTCCATGCCGGACAGCCGCTGCTGGTTGATGTAATCCACCAGCACGATACCGTTGTTGACGATGATGCCCACCAGCATCACAAAGCCGATCAGGCTGATGACAGATACCTCGATCCCCGCGATCAGCAGGGCCAGGAAGCCGCCGGTAAAGGCCAGCGGGATGGTAAACATGACGATGAACGGGGATTTCAGCGACTGGAACTGTGCCACCATGATGAAGTACACCAGCACCACGCCCAGCAGCAGCATCAGCATCAGCTGGCTCATGGCCTCCATGATCTGCTCGTTCTCTCCGTTGAATTCCGCGGTGACGCCCTCCGGCAGCGTCAGACCGCTGACGGCCTGCTGCGCCGCGGAGGTCACGTGAGTGACGTTGTAGCCATCGGCGATGGCGGCGGTCACGGTAACGCACCGGCGCTGCTGGTCACGGGAGATGGTGTTCATGGACACCGTCTCCGTCACGGTGGCCACATCGCCCAGCTTGAAGGTCTTGTCCTCCTCGCTGCCGCCGGTCAGCTGCCCCGCGGCGCTGCTGCCGGTCATGCCTGAGGCACCGCCGGTCATGCCTGAGGCGCCGCCGGTCATGGCGGAGGACGCGCTGCTCTCCGCCGACAACTCCAGCTCCAGCAGGTTCTCCCGCTTAAGGACGCTGCCCTCCGCCGCGTCCACGGTCAGGTCCATGTCCTCGCTGTCCAGCGTCACATCAGAGACGCTGGCGCTGCTCTGCAGCGCCGCGGCGATCTGCATATACACCTGGGCCACGGTCAGGCCCTTCTCCGCCGCCGCCTTCCGGTCGATGGTCACCTGCAGCGCCGGGGCCGAGGCGTCCAGCCCGTCGCTGACCTCACCGACGCCCTCCACCTGCTCCAGCCGCCGGGCGATGGTCCGGGCGCTGCTCTGCAGGTCCGCCATATCGCTGCCGAACACCTGCAGCGACACGCCGCTGCCGGTCATATAGCTCATCATACCGCTCATCACGCCGCTGGCCGTCACCTCACAGGGCAGGTCGGCACACAGCGTCTCGATCTCCTTCCCCGCCACAGAGCCGAAGGTCCCCTCCGGCATGGTGATGTAGCCCTCCACGTTATAGCTGCCGCCGGAGGCGCCGCCCATGGCGGCGCCCATGTTCAGGCCGCCCATGGTGCCGCCGCCCATCATAAAGCCGGCGTCCTGCACATCGTCCACAGTCATCACCCGCTCCAGCACCTCGTCGGCCAGCCGTACCGCCTCCTCGCGGGAGGTGTCCTCCGGCATGGTGATGGTCAGGGACAGGTTGTTCATATCCATCTCCGGCATAAAGGTAAAGCCGCGGCGCAGGCACGCGCCGGCACTGGTCACCAGCAGCACCAGCGACAGCAGCAGCACGCCGGCCTTGTGGTCCAGCGAAAAAGCGATGGCCTTCCGATAGGCGGGATAGACCTTGTCCAGCAGGCCCGGCTTCTGCACCATGGGCCGGCGCAGCATACCGCTGGCCATCGCCGGCACCAGTGTCAGCGCCACCAGCAGGCTGGCCAGCAGCGAGTAGGTGATGGTCAGCGCCAAATCGGTGAACAGCTGGCGGGTCAGGCCCTCTACGAACACGATGGGCGCGAACACGCACACGGTGGTCAGGGTAGAGGCCGTCACCGCGCCCAGCACCTGGCCCGCGCCGGACACCGCCGCCTGAATGATGGTGGCGCCCTTGGCCCGCAGGCGGTAGATATTCTCAATGACCACCACGGAGTTATCCACCAGCATACCCACCGCCACGGCCAGACCGCTCAGGGAGATCATGTTGATGGTCACGCCGGTGAAGTACATAAGTACGATGGCAAAGATCACGCTGACGGGGATAGATACCAGCGTGATGACCGTTGGCCGCCAATCCCGCAGGAACAGGTACAGGATGACCACGGAGAACAGCGCGCCCCACAGCAGCGACGAGGTGATGGTCTCCACGATCAGGTAGATATAGTCGCCCTGGTCCATCAGCGGCGCGAAGGACAATCCCTCGTACTGGCCCTCCAGCTCCTCGAACCGTGCGCTGATGTTATTGGACACTTCCGCCGTGGCGTAGTTGGACTGCTTGGTAAAGGTGATGAGAATACCGTTGTCGCCGTTGACCTTGGTGTACAGCTCCCCGGCGTTGTCCGTGACCACCACGGTGGCGATGTCGCCCAGTGTCACCGGCTCGATGCCGTCCATGCCCAGGTCCAGCAGCACCATATCCTCCAGCTCCTGGCGGGAGGACACGTTCTCGCCCACGGATACCATGTATTTCACGCCGCTGTCGTCCTCAATGTACCCGGCAGGCATGGCGAAATTCTGTGCCGTCAGCAGCTGGCTGACGGCGGAGATGGACAGCATACCGCCCACGTCCGTCTGGTCGGCAATGGACTTGTACGCCTCGTTGATCTGGTCCATGCCGGCCTCGATCTGGGTCATGGCCTCATCCAGCTGTATCTGCGCCTCCGTCAGCTGGGTAATGCCGTCGATCAGGGAGAGCGTCATGTTATAGACCTCACTGGTGACCTCCCGCTTCAGCTCGCCGCTTTCCAGATCCTTCATCAGCTTATCCAGCGTCGCGTTCAGCCGTTCCAGCGTCTTTTGCAGCTGTTCCAGCTCCTCCTGCCCGGGCACGGTGATGGGCGGCTCACCGGGATCCGGATCCGGGTCTGGCTCCGGGATCTGGCCCCGGGCCTCCTTCAGATATTCGTACAGCTTATCCACCGCCGCGCCCGCCTTGGCCGCCGCGCCGGCGGCAATGGCCTCCTTGGCCTCATCCAGCTGTGCCTGCCCCTTTTCCACCTGGTCCTTGGCCTTCTGCAGATCCAGCTTCCTCTTGTTCAGTTCGGTACGCACCGCATCCGCCAGCTTCTCCGACAGGGCGTCCAGCTTTGCCTCGTCCAGGATCACATGGGCCTCCCGGGTCACGGCGCCGCTGACCGAAATGCTGGCCACGCCGGACACGCCCTCCAGCTTGGGGGACAGCTCTCCGGTGACGAAATCGCTGAGCGCGTACACGTCCATGTCCTCCCGGGTCACGGCGGCCACCATCACCGGCAGCATGGAGGGATTGATCTTCAGCACATAGGGGGCGGAGACGGTGTCGTCCCAACTGCCCTGCAATACGGAGATCTTCTGCTGGATGTCCACACTGATGGTGTCCATATTGGCGCCGTCCTCAAACTCCAGCGTGACCATGGATACGCTGTCCTGGCTGGTGGAGGTGACGGTCTTGATCTTATCCAGCGTAGCCATGGACTGCTCCACCGGCCTGGTGATGGACTGCTCAATGGACTCCGGGCTGGCGCCGGGATCAGAAGTGACGATGATGACATAGGGAAAGTCCATGTTGGGCAGCAGATCCGGTGTCATTTTCAGATACGCCACCACGCCCAGCACGATAATGCCCAGCACCGTCACAAAGATCGTCAGCGGTTTTTTCACGCTGAAGCCGGCCATATCCGTCCCTCCTTCTTCCGCCTGCAGCGCCCACGCACCCAGGGTAAAACTGTAATAATGTGTAAGTGTACCATCCCCGCCGCCGACTTGCAAGCGGGACGGCGCAGAATTCACGAAAGCGTTACAAATACAGGGTTTTTTCGGGAAAATAGTTCGGAGTTCGTAGTATTCTTTGCGCCGTCTTTACGCGTCCGGACGATGAAAAACGCGGACGCACCTGCGTCCGCGTTTTTCGCAAATAAGAAAGAGAAAAGGAAAGAAAACAGCAAAATCAGCCGGTGCCCCGTTACAGCAGCGTGCACAGCAGGTGCAGCTCGGCGGCCATCCACACCGGCATCAGCATGGCGGTGACACGGCACACGGGGTTGATGTTCCCCGTCAGCAGGCACACCAGCGTGAACGCCAGAATGACCGCGATCACAACAGCGGCGATCGCCTTTGCCGGGGAAGTCTTGGTTTTCGTGTTTGTCATAGGGAACAACTTCTTTCTGTATTGTGGCCAAATCATACCACAAAGGTTGGTGCTTGTAAAATTGATTATTCTACGGTATAATATAGACATAAACTATAATTTGGAGAGCCGCCTATGACCAACCAGGATATCGAGACCTTTTTCGCCGTGCTGGACCACGGCACCATGACCGCCGCTGCCGAGGCGCTGTACATCACCCAGCCGTCCCTGTCCGCCCGGCTGAAGGCACTGGAGGACCAGGTGGGCGCGCCCCTGTTCCACCGCGGCAAGGGCCAGCGCCGCATCACCCTGACGGATGCGGGCCAGCACTTCCTGCCTCTGGCCCGCCGGTGGCAGAACCTGCTCTCGGAGACGCAGACCTTCGCCGCCGCGGAAAAACGTGAGTTTCTCCACGTCATCGCCGCCTACACCGCCAACCAGTACATTCTGCCGCCGGTGTACCAGCGCTTTCTGGAGCGTGAGCTGCCGGTGAACCTGTGGGTGGAGTCCATGCGGACGGACCAGGCGGTGTCCGCCGTGGCCCGGGGCGACGCGGACATGGCCATCGTGGACGGCGCATTGCACTATGATCTGCAGATCGAAGCCAAACCCCTGTTCCGCGAGGGCTTCTTCCTTGTGGTGCCCAAAACGGTGGCACTGACGGAACCGGTAGAGGCCACCACCCTGCACGTGCAGGACGAGATACTCATCTACGGCCAGCCGGAGATACAGCAGTGGCACGACTACTGGTTCGGCGTGGACGCCCGCCCCCTGCTGTACGCCGACACGCCCCAGCTGGCCGAGACCCTGCCCGCCTGCGGCAAGCGCTGGAGCATCATCCCCGCCGGCGCCACCGAGCCCTATCTGCGGATGTTCAGCAACGTGCAGGTGCTGCGCCTGGCCCACCCGCCGGCGGAGCGCACCTTCTACCTGGTCACGCCCAAGGGCCGTGTCCTGTCCGCCGCCGCGGAGACACTGCTGGAGGACCTGCGGGTGCAGATACAGGATCTGGAGGGCATCACCTGGTATTGAGCAGCGAAAGAGACACACCCTTCGGTGTGTCTCTTTCTGTCGTTTTGTGTCGCATTCTGTCCTTGCACGTCGTATGGCGGCCATTCACGTCGATTTTCGTCTTTTAACGTCGCACGATGACCTTTTGCGTCGTTTCCCGTCGTTCCCCGTCGCACACAGACGTATCCCGTCGTTTCCCGTCGCAATGTGTCGAATACCGTCCTATCCCCGCCGCAGCTGGCCCCGGATCAGCCGCGTCACCGCGTCTGCCAGCCACCCGATGGCCGGCAGGCGCTCCATGGCCTGTCCGTAGATACGCCGGGCGTCCGGCACCTCCCGGTCGCTTCCGGTGAACAGACACACCGGCAGCACGCCCCGCAGCCGCAGGGCCGCGGCCTCCGCCGCCGTGTCGTCCACACCGCGCTTCCCGGTGTAGGCCCATCCGCCCAGGCCGTTGGGTATCCGCTGGTCGTCGTTGGGGCTGGCGTCCGAGAGCACCAGCAGCAGCGACTGCTCGCTGCGCCGCTGCCGCAGCAGCCAGCCCATGGCCCGCAGGGCCAGCCCGTCCCGGTTCCACCCCGCGGCCACATAGTCGAATACCCCCTCGTTCTGCTCCGGATGGTCATAGTCCCGCAGCACCCGCAGCACCGTGCAGCCGCTGACGGAGCAAAACGCCGTCACCCGCACGGGGATGCGGCACCGGCTCAGGCTCTCCGCGATGAGATACGCCTGTGTGGCCAGCTTCTCCTGCTGCCGGTTCTGCGAGGCCGAGCCGTCCAGCAGCAGGTCCACGGACAGCTCTCCCGGCTCCTGCGGCGACCGGCGGGAGAACACCCGCTCGTCCCCCAGCGCCCCGGCGCGCCAGGCCAGCTCCGGCCGCAGCCTCCCGGCGCGGCCCGTACCGCCCTCGTCCTCCGCCCGCAGCAGCAGCGTGTTCTGCAGCTTCTGCGTCAGCTGTGCGATGGCCAGCTTGTTTTCCACCAGATGCTCCCGGTAATACGCCCGGTTCTTCTCCCGCTGCTGCCGGAAGTGGGCCGCGTCCCAGGCCGCCTCCGGCGCGGGTGCGCGGCCCACCGGTTCGCCGCGGGTAAAGTGCAGCCGGCAGTTCTTGTGCACACCGGTGCACAGGGTGCGCTCCGCCTCGCTGAGCTGCCCCGGCGTCAGCATGGACGCGCCGAAGCAGTCCTCCACATACCGCCGCAGGATCGGCTCCGGCGTCCGGCCCTGCAAAAAGCTGAACAGCGTCTGCTTCTGCAGACCGCCGCTGCCGCCGGGCGCGTCATGTGACAGCGCCCGCAGGGCGTTGGGCCGCACAAAGTGCACGCCGCCGCTTTTGTCCCGCTTTCGGCCTACCCACGCCGCCCACTGGCGGTCGTCGGCGGCCCGGCGGGCGCGGCGGAACCAGGTGTACAGCACGCGCTCCGTCCGCTGGATCAGCTGCGCCTCCGTGCTGTCCCCCGGCGCGGCCAGCTCGTCCAGCAGCGGCGACAGGGCCGGGTCCTCCGGCTGTTCCAGCACGCGGCAGGCCCAGGCCCGGCGCACGGCGTCCCCGTTCATGCCCTCGGCCACCGGCGTCTGCGCCAGCAGCCGGCGGGCATAGTCCCGCCGCAGCGCCGGCAGCAGCGGCCGTTCCGCCGCGCCGCGGGCGAACACCGCCCCCTCCAGCACCAGGAAGAATATGTCCGTGTACAGCGCCTCCTGCGCCGACCGGTGAAACTCGTTCAGCAGCGGCCGGAACCGGTCAAAGTCGTAATACCGGCAGGCCAGGCCCAGCACCGTATTGCCGTACAGCTCGGCATCCCCCGCCCGGTCGAAGGTCAGCAGCTCCGGCTTGCGGGCATAGTCCCCCCAGCCGTTCCACACCTGATTTTCCGCCCGGCGCGTCTCTCTGTCCTGTCTGTCCATATCAGTCGAACAGCTTGTCCCGGGTGGCGTCCCTGGGCAGGCGCGCCCACACCGCGTCCGCCACCAGCTGGCGCTCAAAGGGCTCAAAGGCCTTGTTGATGATGCCCAGGGCCAGCGCCTGTCCGGAGGGTATCCCCTTCTCGATCAGGTGCAGTGCCGCCAGCAGTCCCCGCAGGTCCAGCGCCTTGGTGGATATCTCTCCGCTGTCGCACTTGGTCCGCAGGTCCCGGAACAGCGCCGTCAGCTGCTCGGCCCACTCCCGCTTCAGGGTGGGGAAGCTGCGGTGCAGCAGCTTCTGCAAATTCTCGTCGGAGATCACCGGCATATCCACCACCACGAACCGGCTCACCAGCGCCTCGTTCAGCTCACGGGTGCCGGCGTAGCCGTAGTTCATGGTGCCGATGAACCGCGCCGCGTCGTCCAGCTGTATGCGCTCATACCCCGGCACGTCGATGACGCGCCGGTGGTCCAGCGTGGCGTGCAGCACGGCCAGCGCCTCGTTCTTGGCCATGTTCACCTCGTCCAGCACGCCGAAGCCGCCCAGCCGCGCACAGGCGCACACCGGTCCCTCCCGGAACACCACCTGCCCGTCCTTCAGCGTGTCCGCGCCGATCAGGGCCGCCGCGTCCACGTTCACATACATGGACACGTCCCACACCGGCCGTCCGAACAACGCCGCCAGATTTTCCGCCAGCACGTTCTTTCCGGTGGCCTTCGGCCCCGCCAGCAGCAGGTGCTCGCCGCACAGCAGCGCCGCCGCCGCGCTCTCCCATACCTCCCTGCCGTAGTAGAGATACTTCGGCACGGGCACGCGCTCCTGCGCCTCCGGCGTCAGGGGGTGGGCCTCACGGAAGCGCTGTACCTCGTCCAGCAGGCCGCTGTCCACGCCCTCATCCCGCAATTCCTTCCAAATATCCATAGACTCGCCTCATTTCATCTCCGGATGATGCCAAATTATACTCCCGCCGCCCGCTAAGTGTCCGTTAAGGATGTGCGGTCCGTCCCCTTTGTCATATCCGCCCGCGTTCCGCCATATAGATAGAGCACAACGGCATGGGAGTGTTGCGTTATGCGAGACGATCTGGAGCAGCGGGCCAAAGAGCTGGCCCTGTACATGATAGAGAACCGGACCACCGTCCGCGCCGCCGCCAAGAAGTTCGGCGTCAGCAAATCCACCGTACACAAGGACCTGTCCGAGCGTCTGGCCCTGTGCGACCGGGCGCTGTACACGCAGGTAAAGGCCATACTGGACGAAAACCGTTCCCAGCGGCACATTCGCGGCGGAATGGCCACGCGCCGCAAGTATAAGGGGATATGAAAAAAGGGACGGCGCCGCCGTCCCTTTTCCCGTATAAACCAAAACGGACACCCTTGCGGATGTCCGTTGCGTTTGGTCATTAGCCAATGTTGTTCAGCTTCAGCGTCAGCGCGCTCTTCTTGTGGGCCGCGTTGTTCTTGTGCAGCAGACCCTTTGCAGCAGCCTTGTCGATCGCCTTGACCGCCACCTTGTAAGTGCCCTCGGCCTCGGTGCGATTGCCTTCAACGGCAGCAGCCTCGAACTTCTTGATAGCAGTCTTCAGTGCGGACTTATTGGCTTTGTTGCGAGCATTTCTCGTCTCTGCCACCAGAACACGCTTCTTAGCAGACTTGATATTCGGCAAACCAAACACCTCCCCGACTTGAATTTTTTGTGCAGCGAAAATATACACTTCCACGCAGGATGATATTTTAGCATCTTTGCCTGAAAAATGCAAGACTTTTTTGCAATTTCCGCGGCAGTTTTTGTATAAAAGCGATTTCACCGGCCATGCTACCCAAAAGCCACAATATTTTGTGTTCAGAAGGGAGCGTTGACCACTACTATGAACCTCTCGCGTACCGATCTGGCCGTGGAAACAGCGGAGGCGCTGCCCACCGGCCGGGATATGTTTGCCCCCGGCACCGGCGTCACCAAGTCCGAATGCCTGCTGTGCGGCTGTCCCGTCACCCGCATCCACGTCTGTACCCCGGCGGGCGCCCGGGCCATCGGCAAGCCCGAGGGCCGCTATATCACCATCGACCTGCGCCCCGCCCTGTCCCGTCAGGAGGCGCTGACCGGCCGGGCCGCCCTCTGTCTGTGCCGCGAGCTCCGCGCCCTGCTGCCGCCGCCATCGGACGGCCCCGCCCTGGTGGTGGGCCTGGGCAACGACGCCATGACCCCCGACGCCGTGGGGGCGGCGGCGCTGGAGCACCTGCTGGTCACGCGGCACATGGTCCGTTCCATGCCCCGGCAGTTCGGCGCGCTGACGCCGGTGGCGGCCCTGGCCACCGGCGTGCTGGCCCGCACGGGGGTGGAGACGCTGGAGCTGATCCGCGGCGCGGCGGACCGCCTGCACCCCTCGGTGGTCATCGCCATCGACGCGCTGGCCGCCCGCAGCCGTCACCGGCTGTGTGCCACCGTGCAGCTGGGGGACACGGGCCTGATCCCCGGCAGCGGCGTAGGCAATCACCGCAAGGCAGTCAACGCCCGGACGCTTGGCGTGCCGGTCATCGCCCTGGGCGTCCCCACGGTCATCGACGGCGCGGCCCTCTGCGGCGACGAGGACGCCCCGCCCACCGGACTGTTCGTCACGCCCCAGGACATCGACCGCCGCGTCCGTGAGCTGGGCCGGCTCATCGGCTATGGCGTCACCCTGGCGCTCCAGCCCGGCCTGACGCCGGAGGATGCAGCGGCCCTGCTGGGATAGCCCTTGCAAAATCCTCCCCGACGCGGTACAATAGGACATCAAAACTTCGGAACGGGAGGTATCGCACATGGAATTCAACCCCCAGATACAGCTGGCCGGCCTGCTGGAGTGGATGGCCGAGCAGATGAATGCCTGCCACGGCAAGACCGCCGTCATCGGCATCTCCGGCGGCAAGGACAGCTCCACCGTGGCCGCCCTGGCCGTGGCCGCCTATGGCCGCGAAAACGTCCTCGGCGTCCTCATGCCCGACGGCGTCCAGCCGGACATCGACTACTCCCAGGCACTGGTGGAGCACCTGGACCTGCCCCACACCACCATCAACATCCACGACGCCGTTCAGGGCGTGCTGAACGAGATGGAGAAGGCGGGCCTGACCCCCAGCCGCCAGACGAAGGTCAATCTGCCCAGCCGCGTCCGCATGGCCACCTTGTATGCCGTGGCCCAGTCCGTAGAGGGCGGTATCGTCATCAACACCAGCAACCTCAGCGAGGACTGGGTGGGCTACTGTACCATCTACGGCGACAGCGCCGGCGCCTTCTCCCCCCTGGGGATGTACACCACCGAGGAGGTCGTCGCCCTGGGCCGTCAGCTTGGCCTGCCGGAGAAGTTTCTCATCAAGCCGCCGTCCGACGGCCTCACCGGCCTGACCGACGAGGACAATCTGGGCTTCCCCTATCACGCGGTGAACGAGTACGTCCGCCGTGGCGTGGTGGACCCGGCCATCAAGGAGCGCATCGACGCCCTGCACCGGGCCAGCCGCTTCAAATTCCAGACCCTGCCGGTCTACCACAACGGCCTGCCCATGGCGCTGACCGACGAGACCGATTATTATAACTGAGCCTTGTTTCCTTTTGTGCGTCTTTTTTCTCTCCGCCTTTTGAGAACACAAGGCTCCGGAGCCTTCCGGAACACAAAGGCAAACCATGACTGCCTCAAAAGTATAAAAAAGAGCACATAAGCAGCACACGCAAGGGACGATCAGGTAAACGCTGCGTAAACCAAAAAGCAAGCAAACATACGTTGCCGAAAGCAAAAAAAAGCAGAAACACCCCGGCCGAATGGCCGGGGTGTTTCCGTGTGTTTGTGTTAGGAGAGAGAGAAAATCACATCAGGAAGTGTTGTTCCTTTGGATGATGCTATAATACCCTCTAATTTTGGCCGAATCTTGAAGCGGCCATGAACAATTTGTGAATTTTGCCTTTTACGCCGCGTTTTTTCCACAGCAGACAGCGCATTTCACTGAAACTTTCTGCTCTCGGCCACAGCCATCTGGTCGCAGCGGTTGTTTTTTTCGTTCTCCGCGTGGCCCTTCACCCAGTGGCAGCGCACCTCGTGGATATCGGTCAGCGCCAGCAGCTGCTCCCACAGGTCCGGGTTCAGCGCCGGCTTTTTGTCGCTCTTCACCCAGCCCCGCTGCTGCCAGCTTCTGGCCCAGCCCTTTTCCAGCGCGTCGATAACGTACTTGCTGTCGCTGTACAGCTCCACCACGCACGGCTCCTTCAAAAGCCGCAGCGCCTCGATGACGGCGGTCAGCTCCATGCGGTTGTTTGTGGTCCGTGCCGCGCCGCCGGAGAGTTCCTTCTCCGTTCCCTTGTAGCTGAGGATGGCCCCCCAGCCGCCCGGACCCGGGTTGCCGCTGCAGGCCCCGTCGGTGTAGATCGTAACGGTTCTCATATATCCTTCCTTCACTCCACCCCAACGACCCGCACCGTTCCGTCCTGCACGGTAAAACGCACGTTCTTTCCTGCGTAAGCCATGCCGTACACGCGGTCGGGGTCGTCCTGATACCGGGGCCGCGGGTCGGCGGCCAGGGCGCTCAGCAGCCCGTGGCGCTGTCCGCTGTCAAACTGCGCCAGCAGCTCCGGGGGAAAGTCCACCGTCAGCACCGCGCCGGCATCGCCGCCGGTAAAGCCGCCGGCGGCGTCGGGATAGCTGTCCGCGTAGGCCAGATAGGGTTTGATGTCTACGATGGGCGTTCCGCTGACCATATCCGCGCCGCGGACATACAGCACCGGACCCTCCGGCTCGTCCAAGGCCACACGCTCCAGCTCCACGGCGGAGAGCCCCAGGCTGTTAGGCCGGAAGGGCGAACGTGTGGCGAACACGCCCACGCGCTCGTTGCCGCCCAGCCGGGGCGGACGCACCGTAGGCGACCAGCCCTGCCGCTGCGCCCGGTCAAACTGCCAGATGAGCCAGATATGTGAAAAGCCCTCCAGGCCCCGCACCGCATCCACGTCCCGGAAGGGCTTTTCGAACACGATGCGTCCGGGGCTGTCGGCAATGCCGCTCTGCCGCGGCACGCCGAACTTCTCCGCAAAGGGCGTCTCTATCCGCGCGATGATGTCCAGCCCGGAGCCGTTCACAGCGGGGCCTCCTCCGACGCGGGCTGCTCCTTCTCCTCGGGATCGGCCAGAGCCAGCGAGATGACCCGGTCGCCCTCCTCCTTGAAGCGCATGACGATGACGCCCTGCGTGGCGCGGCCCGCTACGCGGATATTTTCCACAGGTGTGCGGATCAGGATGCCCGCCGCCGTTACCAGCAGCAGGTCCTCCGTGCCATCCACCACCTTCATGCCCACCACCGGGCCGGTCTTGTCCGTGACCATATAGTTGCGGATACCCATGCCGCCGCGGTTGGTAATGCGGTACTCCTCAATAGGCGTCCGCTTGCCGTAGCCGTTCTCGGTGATGGACAGCACGGTCTTGTCCGCGTCGGCGCGGGCGGCGCCAATGACATAGTCGCCCTCCCGCAGGCGGATGCCCCGGACGCCCACGGCGGTACGTCCCATGGCGCGCACATCCGTCTCGTCGAAGCACACCGCCTGTCCGTCGTGGGTGGCGATAAGCATACGGTCATGCCCCCGCGTCTCCGTCACGGAGATCAGCTCATCGCCCTCGTCCAACGTCAGGGCGCGGATGCCGTTGTTCCGCAGGTTCTTCAGGGCGCTGACCTCCAGCCGCTTCACCGTGCCGTTCCGGGTGGTCATGAACAGGTACAGCTCCTCGTCTCCCGTCTCGCGGAAGTGGAGCATGGCCTGTACGCGCTCGCCCGTCTCCACCTGAATAATGTTGACGATGTTCACGCCCTTGGCGGCCTTGCCGCTCTCGGCGATCTGATAGCCCTTCTTGCGGTAGACCTTGCCGGTGTCGGTAAAGAACAGGATATAGTCGTGGGTAGACGCGGTGAACACGTCCACCACCGTATCCTCCTCACGGGTGGTGATGCCCTTCTTGCCCATGCCGCCCTTGCTCTGGGCGGCGTATTCGCTGACCGGCGTGCGCTTGATGTAGCCGTTCTCCGTCAGGGTGAAGACGCACTGCTCCTCCTCAATCAGGTCCTCGATGTCCAGCTCGTCCTCCACGTCCTGTATCTCCGTCTTGCGGTCGTCGCCGAACTTGTCGGCAATGGCGGTCAGCTCCTCCTTGAGGATGGACTTCACCAGTCCCTCGTCGCTGAGGATACGCAGGAAGTAGGCGATCTTCTCCTCCAGCTCCTTGTACTCGGTCTGGAGCTTCTCCCGGTCAAGACCCTGCAGCGCCTTCAGGCGCATATCCAGAATGGCCTGGGCCTGCACGTCGTCCAGCCCGAAGCGCTGCATCAGGTTCTCCTTGGCGTTGTCGTAGCTGCTGCGGATGATCTTGATGACCTCGTCGATGTTGTCCTGGGCGATCAGCAGGCCCTCCAGCAGGTGGGCGCGCTCCTGGGCCTTTTTCAGGTCGAAGCGGGTCCGGCGGACGATGATCTCCTCCTGGAATTTCAGGTACTCGTCGATGATGTGCCGCAGGGACAGTATTTTCGGCTGCCGCTGGTTCTCCACCAGCGCCAGCATATTGATGGCAAAGGTGGTCTGCAGCTGGGTCTGGGCAAACAGGCGGTTCAGCACCACTTGGGGATTGGCATCGCGCTTGAGCTCGATGACCATTCGCATACCGTTGCGGTCGGACTCGTCCCGGATGTCGGAGATGCCCTCCAGGCGCTTGTCCTCCACCTGATCGGCGATGGCCTTGATGAGCATCCGCTTGTTCACCTGATAGGGCAACTCCGTGATGATGATACGGGTGCGGCCGCTGCCGAACTCCTCGAACTCGTGGCGGGCACGGACCATGAGCCTGCCCCGGCCGGTGGCGTAGGCGGCGCGGATTCCGCTGCGTCCCATGATGATTCCCTTTGTGGGGAAGTCGGGGCCCTTGACGTGCTCCATCAGGTCGCTGAGGGTGGCGTCCGGGTCGTCCAGCACGTAGATGCAGGCGCCGATGACCTCCCGCAGGTTGTGGGGCGGGATGTTGGTGGCCATGCCCACGGCGATACCGCTGGAGCCATTCACCAGCAGATTGGGGAACCGGCAGGGCAGCACACGGGGCTCCTTGCGGCTCTCATCGAAGTTGGGGTCCCAGTCCACCGTGTCCTTTTCGATGTCGCGGAGCATCTCGTTGGAGATCTTGCTGAGACGGGCTTCGGTGTATCGGTAGGCCGCGGGGGGGTCGCCATCCACGGAGCCGAAGTTGCCGTGGCCGTCCACCAGCATATAGCGCATGGAGAAATCCTGCGCCAGGCGCACCAGCGCGTCGTACACGGAGGCGTCGCCGTGGGGGTGATACCGGCCCAGCACATCGCCCACGCAGGTGGCCGACTTCTTAAAGGGCTTGTCAGAGGTCAAATTGTCCTCGTACATGGCGTACAGGATACGCCGGTGCACGGGCTTCAGGCCGTCCCGCACGTCGGGCAGGGCACGACCCACGATGACGGACATGGCATACTCGATATAGGAATTCTCCATCTCCGGCACCAGCGGGGACTCTACGATATGCTGGTTGGGAAAACGTATTTCTTCCGGGTCGTATTGGGGCTTTTTGCTCATACTGACACGACCTCCTTAATAATCCAAATTCACGGCGTACTTAGCGCGCTGCTCGATGAACTCCTTGCGCGGCTCCACCTTCTCGCCCATGAGGACGGTGAACGTGGCGTCGGCCTTCACCGCGTCGTCCAGCGTGATGCGCCGCAGCGTCCGGGTGTTGGGATCCATAGTCGTCTCCCACAGCTCATGGGCGTCCATCTCGCCCAGACCCTTAAACCGGCTGATACCGATTTTCACGTTGGGGTCGCCGTTCCGCATCTCGTTGGACACCCGGTCACGCTCCTCGTCGGAGTAGGCCACCCGGGAGGTCTTGCCACGGGTCAGCTTGTAAAGCGGCGGCACGGCGGAATAGACGTAGCCCTCCTCGATGAGGGGCCGCATATACCGGAAGAAGAAGGTCAGCAGCAGGGTGCGGATATGGGCGCCGTCCACATCGGCATCGGCCATGATGATGATTTTGTGATAGCGCAGCTTGTTCTCGTCGAACTCCTCGCCGATACCTGCGCCCAGCGCGATGATGACGGGCTGGAGCTTGTCGTTGCCGTAGACCTTGTCCACCCGGGCCTTCTCCACGTTGAGCATCTTGCCCCACAGGGGCAGGATGGCCTGGAACCGGCTGTCCCGTCCCGCCGTGGCGGAGCCGCCTGCGGAGTCGCCCTCCACGATGTACAGCTCTGTCAGCTCGGGATTATTTTCGTTGCAGTCCCGGAGCTTATCCGGCATAGCCGCGCCGCCCAGCACCGTCTTGCGGCGGATGGACTCCCGCGCCTTGCGCGCCGCCTCCCGGGCGCGGTTGGCGGTCATGGCCTTATCCAGAATGGTGCGGGCCACCACGGGGTGTTCCTCCAGATACACCGCCAGCTGGTCGTTGACGATACTGTCCACCAGCGTGCGGATATGGGCGTTGCCCAGCTTGGCCTTGGTCTGTCCCTCGAACTGTGCCTCGGTCAGCTTCACGGAGATGACGGCGGTGATGCCCTCCCGGACGTCCTCGCCGGAGACCTTGTCGCCCTCCTTGATCATGCCGTACTTCAGGCCGTAGGCATTCAGTACGCGGGTCAGGGCCGCCTTGAAGCCCGTCTCGTGCATGCCGCCTTCCGGCGTATGGATATCGTTGGCGAAGGACACCAGCGTCTCGTTGTAGCCGTCGTTATACTGGATGGCGATCTCCGCCGTGCTGTCGCCTTTGGCGCCGGAGAGATAGATGACCTCCTCGTGCAGGGGCGTCTTGTTCCGGTTGATGAAGGTGACGAACTCCCGGATGCCGCCCTCATAGCACATGGCCTCGGACTTCTCTCTGCCCGGCCGGGCGTCGCTGATAGTGATCCGCAGACCGGCGTTCAGGAACGCCTGCTCCCGCATACGGGTGTGCAGCGTCTCATAGTCGTACTCCAGCGTGTCGAACATCTCCGGGTCCGGCTTAAAGGTCACGGTGGTGCCGGTATGGTCCGTCTCGCCGATGATCTTCATCTCCTGGGTGATATTGCCCCGGGAGAATTTCATCTCATAGATTTTGCCGTCCTTGTGTACCTGCACCGTCAGCCACTCGCTCAGAGCGTTCACCACGGACGCGCCCACGCCGTGCAGGCCGCCGGAGACCTTATAGCCACCGCCGCCGAACTTGCCGCCGGCGTGCAGCACGGTGAACACCACCTCCAGGGCGGGCCGGCCCGTCTGGGCCTGGATATCCACGGGGATACCACGGCCGTTATCGGTGACGGTGATGGTGTCACCCTCGTTGATGGTCACGGTAATGTCCGTGCAGTAGCCGGCCAGCGCCTCGTCGATGGCGTTGTCCACGATCTCATATACCAGGTGGTGCAGACCGCTGGCACTGGTGGAGCCGATATACATACCCGGCCGCTTCCGCACGGCCTCCAGCCCCTCCAGCACCTGTATTTCTGATGCGTTGTATTCCGTATCCACCACGGTCTTTTCCAGTTCTGCCATGTACTACTCTCCTTTTCCTTGGACTCGCTTGCCCAGCGTCCGGGAATTGATCTGCGACAGATACACGATCTGCCGGTGATAGGGATGGTCACACACCACGAAGGACCGCGGTATGTCCTCGCAGGCGCTCTGTACCACGCCCTCCTGCTCAGCTCCCTGTAAAAACTCTCTCGTTTTTTTTGAGGTAGAGGTGTTATCCAGGTCAAAGATACCGATGACCCGCCGGTCCTCTACCATCACGTTCATACCGATGTGCAGATACGCCATCACAGTACCTCCCCGCCCCGCACATGGAACACCCTGCCGCTGAGCAGCGTGTCCAGCCGGTCGTTTTCGCAGCAGGTGATAAACACCTGTCCGCCGCTGATGCGATTCAGTACGTATTCCTGCCGCCGGGGGTCCAACTCGCTGAGCACATCGTCCAACAGCATTACCGGATACTCCCCCATGGCGTTTTTGTGTATCTCGCGCTCCGCCAGCTTCAGGCTCAGTGCCGCCGTGCGTACCTGCCCCTGCGAGCAGAACTGCCGCGCGCTGCGCCCGTTGACCAGCACCTCGATATCGTCCTTGTGGGCGCCGGAGAGACACAGCTTCGACGCACGCTCCGCCGCCTGATGGCTCTCCATATGCGCCGTCAGCGCCGCGTAGATATCTGCCTGGCTTCCCAGCGGGTCGGCGACGGTCCTGACGGTCTGGTACGTCAGGGTCAGCTCCTCCCTCTCGCCGCTGCACTCATAGTGTGCCTGTCGGGCATATTCCGCCAGCGCCGCACAGAACCGCGCCCGATAGCCCACCAGCACTGCGCCGCTGCGGCACAGGCCCTCGTTGAATTCCGGCAGCAGGTCCAAAAGCTCTGGCTTGTCCTCGCTGTCCCGCAGGATGCGGGTCTTGTGCTCATACAGCCGGCTGTACTGGCTCAGCGCCTCGGCGTACCGCGGCCGCAGCTGGCACAGCGACAGGTCCATGAACCGCCGCCGTTCCGCCGCACCGGCCCGGATCAAAAACAGATCCTCCGGCGCAAAAAACACCGTATGCAGCACGTCGGACAAGGCGGCGCTGTTTTTGGCCGGCACACCGTTAACGGTCATTTTCCGCCGCTTTCCGCGGAAGAGGCGTATGTCCGTCACAAACTCCCGCTGCCGGGAAAAGATATTTCCCAACAGCGCGGCCTCCTGCATATCGAAGCCGATCAGCTCCTTGTCTCCGTGGGCGCGGGGACTTTTTCCACAGCTAAGATATACGATGGCCTCCAGCAGATTTGTTTTTCCTTGGGCGTTCTCTCCGTAAATAACGTTGCAGCTGGGGTCGAACGTCAGCGCCTGCGTGCCGTAGTTCCGCCAGCCCTGCAGGTGCAGGGCGTCAACTCTCATACGTCACCGTCAGCGTCTGTCCGTTGAAGGCCACCACGTCGCCGGGCCGGATCTTCTTGCCACGCATGGTGCACACCTCGCCATTGACCGTCACGTCACCCTCCTGGATGACGAGTTTGGCCTCGCCGCCGGTCTCTACCGCCGCGGCAAACTTCAGCAGATCCTGCAATTTGATATATTCCGTTGTGATGGTGATAGTCTCCATAATAATGAACCTCGTTCATAGATATAATATGCCGTTTTTTTTCTTCAATAAAAAGCGCGCACACAGTTCGATAAAGGTGCAGCTCCTGCGTTCTGCCGATGGCAAACCAACGACGGCATACCGGGTGTATGTCGAGGAGGTGTAACGATGGCAGGGCACAAGAGATGTGCCTTTATTGCGCCTTCAGGCGCACCGGCAGCACCATATAAAGAAAGTTGTCACTGTCATCTACAGGCGTGATAATACAGGGCGAAATACCGGTGTTCAGCTGCATTTTCACCGTGTCCGCCGGGGCATAGCGCAGGGCGTCCATGAGATAGCGGTTGTTAAAGCCGATCTCCAGCTCCTGTCCGTCGCCGCGGACGGGGCAGATATCCCGGGCTTCGCCGTTTCCGGTCCGGGCGGACATATACACCCGGTCCTGGCTGAACAGGCAGCGTACCGGACTTTTCAGCTTCTCGCTGATGACCACGCTGACGCGGTCCAGGCTTTCGATCATCGTCTTGTTGTCCACCTCGATGCAGATGGGGTTGGTGGTAGGTATGGCATTCTTGTAGTCCAGGAATTCACCCTCCAACCGGCGGCATATCAGCTGGGTAGCCCCGGCCTCAAACATCAGATGGCGCTTGCCCTGGGTCACCGTCACCATGTCGTCGGTGTCGGCGCATATTTTCTCCACTTCGTTCAGGGCGGCGCCGGGGGCCACGAACTTGAAGGCCCCGCCGTCGATGTGCTCCAGCGGCTCGCGGCGCAGCGCCAGACGGAAGCCGTCCACCGCCACCATGGTCAGTCCCTTGTCGCTGATCTCAAACAGGGCGCCGGTGTGGATGGGACGGGCCTCATTGACGGAAACAGCAAAGCTGGTCTGGTTGATCATGGCCTTCAACGTCCGCTGCTCCAGTGTGACGGAGAACTGGTCGTCCACCTCCGGCAGCTCCGGATAGTCGTCGGCGCTGAGGCCGGGAAGCTCGAAGCTGGCATCGCCGCAGTTCAGCTTCACGTTGAACTTGTCGTCTGCCTCAAAGGTCACCATATCATCCGGCAGGCGGCGGATCATCTCGCCGAACAGTCTGGCGTTCAGCACGATGTGCCCTGCCTCGGACACTGCGGCCTCTACCGTGGTGCGTATGCCGGTCTGCATATTATAGCCGGACAGCCGCAGTCCCTCGCCGCACTCCAGCAGGATACCCTCCAGCGCCGGGATGGAGCTTTTAGCCGCCACCGCCCGGGACACCGCGGCCACCGCCTGTTGTACCAGTGCCTTTTCACAGGAAAATTTCACCATATCCGTCGTTCCTCGCTTTCCGAAAGTCATTGCCGCCTGCGCTGTCTGAAAGATCAGCCCTATGCAAAAAAGCGGTTCTATTTTTCTAAATCAAATCATAAACTAATCTTTTATTTCAGTAGTCTTATTAGTAGGGAAATTTTATGTGGACATCCATGTTTATCCCGCGCTGTTATCGGCTTTTTTATAGACATACCGTTATGGAAAATACGTCGGGTTTCCCACAGCTTCATGTGTGCTTCGGATAATGCACAGACTTTCCACGTGGATTACACAGAAAATGGGGAAAACCCTCCCCTTTCGCTCTGTCTCGCCAGCACCTGCGATTTCTCACTTTTTGCTGTTGATGTTGGTGGTGATCTCCTTCACCTTTTCGGCAAAGGCGGGGTCGGAGCGCATCGTGCTCTCCACCTTGTCCAAAGAGTGAAGAATAGTGGAGTGGTCCCTGTCGCCGAACTCCTTGCCGATGTCGTTCAGGCTCATGGAGGTCATACGGCGGATGAGATACATGGCGATCTGCCGCGCGGCCACCACATCTCGGCTGCGGCTTTGTCCCCGCAGCGTCTCCTCGTCCACGTGGAAGTAGCTGCATATGTATCCCACGATAATGGCAGGGGTGGGGGCAAAGTCGTTGCTCTTCTTCAGCATATCACGGATGGCCCGGCTGACGGTCTCTTCGTTGACCTGGTCGTCCAGCAGGTCCCGGTAGGCCAGTATCTTATTCAGTGTGCCCTCGATCTGCCGCACGTTGGAGGTGATGTTCTCCGCGATGTAGTCCGTCACCTCGTTGGGCAGCTTCACGCCCAGCATGGCTGCCTTATTCTGCACGATGGCGAACCGTGTTTCAAAGTCCGGCGGCGCCACATCCACCATCAGGCCCCACTCGAACCGGGTCCGCAGCCGGTCCTCCAGCTGAGTGATCTCCTTGGGAGGCCGGTCTGACGTCAGCACGATCTGCCGGCCGGACTCATACAGGGTGTTGAAGGTGTGAAAGAACTCCTCCTGGGTCTGTATCTTGCCGGCGATGAATTGGATATCGTCCATCAGCAGGATATCCGTCTGCCGGTACTTTTCCCGGAATTCCGCGTTGCGGTTTTCCCGGATGGAGGCGATCAGCTCATTGGTGAAGTCGTCGCCCTTCACATAGACGATCCGTGCCTCCGGCCGCTTTTTACGCAGGGCGTTGGCGATAGCGTACAGCAGGTGCGTCTTGCCCAGACCGGAGTCACCGTAGATAAACAACGGGTTATAGTTCTCGCCGGGCTTCTCGGTCACCGCCTTGGCGGCGGCAAAGGCCAGCTTGTTCTGGGGTCCCACCACATACGTCTCAAAGGTGAAGGCCTCCGACTCTGACAGATCTCCCGGCCTGTCCGGCGCCACGCCGTGATAAGCCGCCAGCTGCTGATCGTCCAGAATTTTTACCTCCAGGTCCGTGGAGAACAGGTCCCGCAGCGCCGCCTTGATATGGGGCAGGAACCGGGCCTCGATGGTGCTTTTTTTAAAGGTATTGCTGCAATGGAGCACGAAGGCCGAGTCCTCCATCGTTACCACCGTTACCTCGTCGAACCAGGTGTTGATGGTGGTTTCGGACAGCTCATGGCTCAGTCGTTTGAGAACGCTGTCCCACAGGTCTTTCATGGAATTCAAGCAAAAGCTCCCCTTTCGGCGGAGGCTGTCTGTTTTCCTCCGCAGTAAAATGGCGGGGGGTGTACCGCCGCAAAATATCCCACTACATTATAGCAGAAAACACGCCGGAAGTCTACACCTATTCTAAATATAAACTGCCGGCTTTTTTCCTGTTTTTCCCGCAAAAACGGGCGCTTGTGGGTAAATTTTTGTTGACAGTGCCCCCCTGTATCTGTATAATATACTCCGCGTGGTTGCACGCAGATGTGCAACAGGCGTGGAAATGTTTACTGCGGCGGTGAATATCTCACCGCTGTCGAGTAAGCGCGGGGCCTTGTTGTCCCGCCGGATAATCTTAAAAATGGAGGTGTCATGCAATGTTCCGTACCTATCAGCCCAAGAAGCGTCAGCGCTCCAAGGAGCACGGTTTCCGCAAGAGAATGGCCACCCGCAACGGCCGCAAGGTTCTGGCCCGTCGTCGTGCCAAGGGTCGTGCCCGTCTGACCCATTGAGGTCACGGAAGGTGCATCGCACATACAGATAAGCCCTGAGGGACGGAGGATCGAGATCCCCGTCCCTATCGGTGTATCTGGCGAGGCAAAACCAGTATAGCGAGGGAACTATGGATGCAAGAGTAACGGTGAAGCAAAACAGCGACTTCCGCCGCATTTACCGCAGGGGCCGGTCTGCCGTCTCCGGCGGCGTGGTGGTCTACTGCCTGAAGAACAGACAGGGAATGAGCCGCCTGGGCGTCACCGTCTCCACCAAGCTGGGTCACGCCGTGGTCCGCAACCGTGTCCGCCGCCGGTTTCGTGAGCTCTATCGCCTGCACAGGGCCGATATGCTCCCCGGCTGGGATATTATCATGGTGGGCCGTGTCCGTGCCGCCGAGCTGCCCTATCACAAGCTGGAAAAGCAATACCTCCGCTGCCTTGCAGAGCTGGGATTGCTGCGGGAGGACGTATGAAAAAGCTCCTTCTCTCCGCCATCCGCTTTTATCGCCGGGCCGTCTCGCCCCTGTTCCCGCCCCGCTGCCGCTATATCCCCACCTGCTCGCAGTACGCCCTTGAGGCGGTCGAGAAATACGGTGCGGCCAAGGGCGGCTGGCTGGCCTTCAAGCGTCTTATGCGGTGCCATCCCTTCCACCATCACAAGGGCGGCTGGTATGATCCGGTGCCCTGAACTCACCCCCTCAAAAAACTACGGAGGAATAAAAGCCTATGTTCGCACAACTCGGCTACTACATCTGTGTGCCGTTCGCGTGGCTCACCCGCCTGTTCTATACCTGGACGGGCTCTTACGGCGTCGCTCTGATCCTCTTCACCCTGATCGTCAAGCTGGTGCTGCTTCCCTTCCAGCTCAAGAGCAAGAAGAGTATGCTCCGCATGGGCCGCATGAACAGCAAGGTGCAGGAGATCCAGAAGAAATACGCCAACAACAAGGAGAGGCAGCAGCAGGAGATCGCGGACCTCTATGCCCGCGAGGGTGTCAACCCCATGTCCGGGTGCCTGTGGTCTTTCCTGCCCTTCCCCATCCTGATCGCCCTGTACTACATCATCCGCACACCTCTGCGCTACTTCATGTCCCTGTCCAACGAGGTCATCGCCAAGATCACCGAGCTGGCGGTGTCCCTGGGGTATGTCTCCGGGGCAGGGGGACAGGCCGCGGCCTACGACCAGATTTATCTGGCTAAGTTCATCCACGATAACTGGTCCAGCTTCGAGGGCAAATTCGATGGTCTTATCGACCTGAACTACACCTTCCTCAGCATGGACCTGTCCGCCGTGCCCAAGGATCTGTTCAGCCAGTTCCCCTCCGGCGGCTGGCCCGTCATCGGCATCATGCTCATGCCGCTGATCTCCGCCGCGCTGCAGTTCCTGATGACCCGCATCTCCATGAAGACCAACGGCAACAGCAACATGAACGGCTCCTCCAAGGCGATGCTCTACATGATGCCCCTGATGACGGTGTGGATGGGCTACATCCTCCCCGCCGCCCTGTGCGTCTACTGGATCGCCAACGCCGCGTTCTCCTGCATCCAGGAGCAGGTGCTGAACAAGCACTTCTCCAAGATCCTGGACCGTGAGGAGACCGACAAGGAGCGCCAGAAGCGCGAGGCCCGCTACGCTAAAATGCAGGCTGCCCGTGAGAACTACAACCGTCAGCTGGAGCAGCAGGCCCAGTCCAAGGGCGGCAAGAAGCCCCAGCCCCAGCCCAAAAAGAAAAAGCCCGGCGAGAGCACCACGGAAGCCGGCAAGGTGGGCAATCGTCCCTACGCACGGGGCCGCGCCTACCGCGAGGAACACTACGACGAATAAGGAGTTTTGTCTATGAGTTATATCGACGTAACGGGCAAGACTGAGGACGAGGCGCTGCGTAAAGGCCTTGAGCAGCTGGGTATGGACCGCGATGACGTGTCTGTCTCCATTCTGGAGCGTGCCAAGACCGGTTTCCTGGGCATCGGCGCCACCCCCGCCCGTATCCGTATCACCTATGGTCCAGAGGAGGCAGACGTTGCCGCCCCTGCCGAGGTGAAGATCATCCCCGAGACCCCTGCCGCCCCCAAGGCGGAGCCCAAGCCCGCCGTCCCCGCTAAACCGGCGGCGCCAAAGGCTGACAAGCCCCGTCAGGACCGTCAGAGCCGTCCCGACCGCAGCGACCGTCCCCGTCCCGAGAAGAAGGAGCGTCCTGCCCCTGTGGCCCCGGCCATCGATCTGCCCGAGTGTGACGACGATAACGCCAAGCGTATCATCGCCTTCGTCTCCGGCCTGCTCCAGCATATGGACAGTGCCGCCGAGGTCAAGGTCTACGAGGTGGAGAAGGGCCGCTACAAGGTCATTCTGGTGGGCGAGCGTCTGGGCCAGCTGATCGGCCATCGCGGCGAGACGCTGGATGCCATCCAGCAGCTGACCAATTATGCCATCAACACCGGCAGCGACAGCAAGCGTGTCCGCGTCCAGATGGATGCCGAGAACTACCGTGCCCGCCGTGAGCAGAGTCTGGAGAGCCTGGCCCGCAAGGTGGCGACCAAGGTACAGAAGTACCGCCGCAGTGTGACCCTGGAGCCCATGAATGCCTACGAGCGCCATGTGATCCACGCCGCCCTGCAGGATGTCCCCGGTGTCACCACTTACTCCGTGGGCACTGAGCCAAACCGCCGCGTGGTGGTCTCTTATGACCGCGCCCAGGCCCGATAACAGCAAAAAAAGAAAGCCCTTTCGGGCTTTCTTTTTTTGCGTTTATACACCTGTTCCGTCAAAGGCCGGCGTGTAGGCCTCCTCGGCGGAGGTCCGTTCCTGCACGAAGCCGTCCTCAATGCCGCAGTTCCGCATATAGGTCACTGCCGCCCGGTACTCCGCCGCCGTCACCCGCCGCGCCAGCCGGCCGGTCATGCCAGTCGGCGGCGTATACTGGCTCATCAGCGATACCACCACGTCGCCGGGTGCGAAGGTCTCCGCGATCCAGTCCAGCACTTGCCGGGTGTTGTTCAGATACCCCGGCAGTACCAGGTGCCGCAGGATCACACCCTGTTTCATCAGCCCGTTCTCGTCGTACACCGGCCGTCCCACCTGACGGAACATCTCCCGTATGGCTTCGCAGGCCGTGGGAAAGTAGTCCTCCGCCCCGGAGAGTGCCTTAGCCAGCGCGCCGTCGGCATATTTCAGGTCCGGTAGATATATGTCTACCTTTCCTTCCAGCTGCCGCAGCGTATCGACCTTTTCATACCCACCGCAGTTGTACACCACCGGTACCGGAAGCTTTGGCTCCAGGGTCGGCAGTATCCACGGCAGGAAATGAGTGGGCGTCACCAGTTCAATGTTGTGGGCGCCCCGGGCGATCAGCTCGTCGAAAATCTCCCGCAGCCGCGCCGTGGAGATATCCTTTCCCTGACCACCGGCGGAAATACTGCCATTCTGACAGTAGCAGCACCGCAGGGTACAGCCGGAGAAAAACACCGTTCCTGCGCCATTCGTGCCGGAGATGGGCGGCTCCTCCCACCGATGCAGCATGGCCCGTGCCACCCGCAGTCCGGCGGGCATACCGCAGAATCCGCTGCCGTGCTCCGCAGTGCGCTCTGCCCCGCAGTTACGGGGACATAAGGTGCAGATCATACCTTGTGGATGTCAAAATCCGGGCCCAGGTCGCCGGCCATCCAGTGGCGGCGACACAGACCGATATACTTGTCGTTGGCACCCAGCACCACCTGTGCGCCCTCCTTTACCACATGGCCATTTTCGTCGAAACGGGCGTTAAAGGCCGCTTTTTTGCCGCACCAGCAGATAGTTTTGACCTCCTCCAGCTTGTCCGCCAACACCAGCAGATGGTAGCTGCCCGGGAACAAGTCACCCTTGAAGTCGGCGCGGAGACCGTAGCAGATGACGGGGATGCTGCAGTCATCGACGAGGTGGACGAGGTAATAGACCTCATCTTTTGTCAGAAACTGGGCTTCGTCGATGATAATACAGGCATAGGTCTGCAGTTCTGTTTCCGACATTTCGCGCATCTCATCGAAGTAGATGCAGGGGTGCTTCAGGCCGATGCGGGAATAGACCATATGGTCGCCGTCGCGGGTGTCCAGACGGGGCTTTACCAGCAGTGTCTCCTGGCCGCGCTCCTCGTAGTTGAACCGCGCCATCAGCGCGTTGGCCGTCTTGCTGGAGCCCATGGCGCCAAACTTAAAATACAACTGTGCCATCCCTGTTTCTCCTTTATTTGCATACGATTTTATTTATTTTCCAACTTTTTGAAGGCGGTGGGCATGGGGTAGAGGTCCCGGTCATCAGATGCCCAGACCCAGTCCGGAGGACCGTCGCCAGCGACGGTTAAGCGAAATACCGTCATATTCCAGCGGAGATGGGTAAAGATATGCCTGTCCGAAAAGCGCTTTTCCCAGGAAAGCGGCGTGAGCCTCCAGTCCCGAAGCTGTTGTGCCGCAAGGGCTTCCGTCAACTCGCCTGCGGTGTTGGGAAACTCCCACAGGCCGGAGAGCAGGCCCGTTTCCGGGCGGCGGCGCAGGGCTGTGCGGCCATCGGGGGTGGTCAGCAGAAAGACCGTCAGGTCCTTTTCCGGCTTGGCGGTATTTTTTTCCCGCACCGGCAGCCGGGACTGGAGCCCCGCAGCCTTTGCGGCACAAAGGCTTGCGGCGGGACAGCTTTCGCAGTTGGGATTTTTTGGCAAGCAGACTGCGGCACCCAGGTCCATCATGGCCTGGTTAAAATCGCCGGGGCGGTCGGTGGGCATGACGGCCGCCAGCGCATCGCGGACGTGCTGGCGTGTCCGCGGGTCAAGGACGTTATCGCCGCAGGCGGTCAGCCGCGCCGCGATACGCAGTACGTTGCCGTCAACGGCAGGAACGGGTTTATTAAAGGCGATGGAGAGTATCGCGCCCGCCGTATAGTCGCCGATTCCGGGAAGCTGTATCAGGTCGCTGTACGTGTCAGGGAGACAGCCGCCGTATTGGTCCACCATGACACGGGCGGAGCGCTGCAGGCTGCGGGCGCGGCTGTAATAGCCCAGGCCCTGCCACAGGGAGAGCAAACGGTCCTCCGCTAACTCCGCCAGGGCGGGCACGTCCGGCGCGGCGGCCATAAACCGCTCAAAATAGGGAAGCACCGCCTGTACCCGCGTCTGCTGGAGCATGATCTCCGACACCCAGGTGCGGTAAGGCATGACGATATCTCGCCAAGGGAGAGAACGCTTTTCCCGGTCGTACCAGGGCAGCAGGACTGCCGGCAGAGAGGCCAGCGGGAATGGTATTTTATGGGAGCTTTGGTTGCTGTTTTTGTTACTCTTGTTTGCCATTTATTTTCAAATGCCGTTGTCTGATCGTTACTTTTTGTTGCTCTGTGGTAAAGGTATATTAAAGCGGGAGGCGTAGTGGCAGCGGCGGCAGAGGGCCTCGGCGGGCTTACGGCAGTCAAAGCCGCGGCGGATGCGCTGGGCCCGGGGCGTGTTGAGAATGTAGTCCAGGCTCTGGTGGAAAATGTTGCCCAGGGCCAGCCGGCCCTCGCTGTCCAGACAGCAGGGGATCACGGTGCCGTCGCACAGCACGCTCAGCTGGCGGCGCAGGCCGTAGCAGTACTGGGTGTCGTCGGGGCAGTCGTTGTTCTCGTCGCCGGGCCAGTAGAAGTGCTCGTCCTTCTGTATGTAGATGCGGGGGGCCAGGCGGCGGTTGTGGAGCATATCCTCGGGGAGGTGGGCGGTATTCTGCCCGGTGAGCTCGCCCAGGATGCGCTCGATCTCCGGGTTCAGGGCCTGGGGCATGCCGCTGTTCCACAGGCGCAGGGTGCAGTTGACCCCAGCGGCGGCCAGCTTCTGGCAGCTGCGGAGACAGCCGGTGACGTAGTCCTCCAGGGGCACGTTCAGGTGGTTGCCCTCGAAGGAATGGAGAGAGACGGCTACCTTATGCAGGGCGGGGCAGGCAAGCAGGATATCCAACTTTTTGGGCAGGAGCGTGCCGTTGGTGGTGATGCAGACACGGAAATCCAGCTGGGCGCAGGTATCCAAAATTTTCCCCAGCTCCGGGTGGAGCAGCGGCTCGCCCATAACGTGGAGGTAGATATACTGCGTGACGGCACGCAGCTTTTTGGCCGCCACCGCAAAGTCGTCGGTACGCATGGCCATCAGCGGCCGGTGGTGGCCGGCGCAGAAGTCGCAGTGGAGGTTGCAGAGGTTGGTGATCTCCACATAGGCGCGCTGGATGTTCATGGCAGAGCCCCCTTGTCCTTATCGTGTCGGGCAGGCGTGCCCGCCCGCACTGTGCTATGGCAACATTGTATCACATCGCGGGGCGTTTGAATAGGGAAAGTTTGCCGGGACGGCTGGGGGGCGCGTATAAAATGTTTGGTACGTTTGGGATGATGAAAACCATGTATTTTTGAGAAAAATACCGCGTTTTTATCATATAATAGTTGCAATTTCTTATAGAATGTGGTACGGTATACGCAGAACGAAGCCACGCCCGCGAGGCGAATAAAACGGAACATCAGGAGGTACGTCCATGAAATACCCGAAGACCGGCAGTGAGGTCTATGTGAGCCTGAACCTGTCCAACACCATGCTCACCGGCATCGGCAAGGGCACGATTACCCGGGAGGAGGTCTCCGCCAGCTATCTGAAGCGGCTGTTTGCCGAGCACGGCGTCATCGTGTCCGCCAAGCCGGAGCAGCGCCGTCTGCTGGAGATCGTCAACGAGCGCTGTGACCTGGAGCTGGAAATTCCCGAGCAGCTGAAGCTGTTTCAGCTGTCCGAGGAGCACCGCCGGCTGGTGGTGATCGAGGTCACCGGTCTGCGCCGGAAGAACGGCTCCCTGCTGCCGGAGTACACGGAGGAGGAGTTCAACGAGGCCACGTTTGCGTTCGTGAAGTACTACGTGCAGGGTACCCACTACGACACGCTGGTGGAGGAGAACAAGAAGCTGAAATTCGAGCTGGAGCAGGAGCTGGAGTGGCGGAACCGCACGGACAACTGATGAGATACAAAAAGAGACGGCGAGGGCCGTCTCTTTTTTTGCGCCTGCGCGGGGGGCGCTGCCACGGCGGCGAGCAGGTGTTGCGCCTGCGGGCGCGGGATAGGGAGTTTCGTGCTTCGGCACGAGTAACTTTCTTTTGTTGTCAAAAGAAAGTTACCAAAGAAAACCGCTTAGACCTACGGTCTAAGGGTCCCTTGGCGGGGGGAGGGTTTCGCCGCTGCGGCGGCGAGTCGATTTTCCCCTGACGGGGAGGCGGCCTCCGGCGGCCACATTTCTTTCTGCGAAGAAAGAAATGTGGGAAAGAAAGTCGCTTAGACCTACGGTCTAAGGACCCCTTGGCGCGGGGAGGGCAAGTGCAAATTTGGCGGTGCTGGCTTCGCGGAATTGGTGCGGTGGGGGACGTTGTCGGTTCGGGGGATCGCTTGTACCTCTTGCGCCGCTGCCGCTGATGCAGTGCGAGGGTAGAGGCGGGTGCGCTGGACGAGTGGGCGATTATCAAATCGCGCCCATTGCGGCGCGAAGCACCGCAATGGGTAGGTGTGCCCGTTGGGCACAGGATATAATTATTTCTTAGCCTGCGACACGGCAGAACGAATAATTTTTGCCGGAGTAACAGGCAGTGGCAGCGGAAAGCTGTGCTGGCACAGTCGGGGGAACGACAACGATCAGGAAAACGCCGGTTACGTGAGGGAAAGCGCGGGCGGCAGCGAACAGGCATAGCGCGCGAGGGGTTCTTAGACCGCAGGTCTAAGCGGTGCTTTTGGCTACTTTTGTCACCGCAGACAAAAGTAGCTCGCGCCGGGGCGCGAAATAGCCCCTGCGCTGGCTGCGGGCGGGACGAGGGCGTTTTACGCCGCTGCGCGGCGACACCTCATCCGTCAGCCTGCGGCTGCCACCTTCCCCTCAAGGGGAAGGCTTGAGGGGTGCATCATTCAACGGCGCGAAGCCGTCAAGGGGAAGGCTTTTGGGGTGCGGCATTCAGCACCGCGAACCCATCAAGGGGAAGGCTAACGGAGGCGTGTCATTCAACACCGCGAACCCCTCAAGGGGGAGGCTTGAGGGGTGCGTCATTCAATACCGCGGACCCCCAGGGGGAGGGCTGACGCCTGCGGGCGGGGGACGAAAAAAGGACCGGCGGGGCCGGTCCTTTTGTGTTTTTTTGGGCTGTGCGGCTCACTGCGCTTTGCTTTGCAGCTTTTGGAGCATGGCGGTGAATTCGGGCGGCAGGGGGCAGTGGAGCTCCACCGGCTCGCCGGTGCGGGGATGGATGAAGCGCAGGCCGGTGGCGTGGAGGCACTGGCCGGTGAGGCCGGGGACCGGCTTTTTGGCGCCGTAGACCGTGTCGCCCAGGATGGGGTGGCCGATGTAGGCCATGTGGACGCGGATCTGGTGGGTGCGGCCGGTCTCCAGACGGCAGCGCAGGTGGGTGACGCCGGGGTAACGGGCGACGACCTCCCAGTGGGTGACGGCGCGGCGGCCGGTGGGGACAACGGCCATCTTTTTCCGGTCGGCGCTGCTGCGGCCGATGGGGGCGTCCACGGTGCCGCTGTCCTGCTTCATATTGCCGGTCACCAGGCACTCGTAGGTGCGGGAGAGGGAGTGGTCCTTCAGCTGCGCGCTGAGGGCCAGGTGGGCGGCGTCGTTTTTGGCGGCGATGATGAGGCCGCTGGTATCGCGGTCGATGCGGTGGACGATGCCGGGGCGCTTTTCGCCGCCGATGCCGGAGAGGCTGTCGCCGCAGTGGTGGAGCAGGGCGTTGACCAGGGTGCCGTCCGGGTGGCCGGGGGCCGGATGGACCACCAGGCCCGTGGGCTTGTTGACCACGATGACGTCGTCGTCCTCGTAGACCACGTCCAGGGGGATGTTCTGGGGGGGCAGGGCCGTCTCGCGGAGCTGGGGGACGTCCACGGTGACCGTCTCACCGCCGGAGAGGCGGGCGCTTTTGGCGGCAGGCTTGCCGTTGACACGGACGCGGCCCTCGGCGATCAGGCGGGCGGCCTGGGAACGGGTCAGCGCGCCGTCGGCGGAGAGGAAGGCGTCCAGGCGGACGCCGGCGTGTTCAGTTGCGGCTGTCAGCTCCCGCGTCATGGTCAGGCTCCTTTTTCGGCTTGTCGTATTTGTCGTAGAACCACAGGTAGTACACCGCGCCCAGCAGGACGCCGATGACCACGAAGATATCCGCCAGGTTGAAGATGGGGTAGGACATGAATTCCAGGTCGAACATATCCACCACGTAGCCGCGGCAGAGACGGTCGATCATGTTGCCCGCGCCGCCGCCAAGCACCAGCATGGCGGACGTAAGGCCCAGGGGGTGGCGGACGATCTTCTTTACCACCAGATAGACCACGGCGGCCATCAGGACGATGGTGACGGCGGCCAGAAGGCCGGTCTTGCCGGAGAAGCTGCTCCAGGCAGCGCCGGTGTTGTGCAGGCGGGTGAGCCGGACGATGCCCGGCAGCAGCGGGGCCGACTGGCCCACGTCCAGGTGGGAGGTGACCCACCACTTGAGAAGCTGGTCGCCGCCGATGCAGACGGCCAGCAGGATGACATACCACATAGTGTTTCCTCCGGGAGAATGTACTGCTGTTATGATAGACTATTTGGGCGGGGATTGCAACCGGAAAAGAAAAACGCCCCGAGGGGGGGGCGCTGCGAGGGGCGGGAAAGGGGCGCCGGGAGGTCAGTCCTCCGGGAAGCCGGGCTTCATGCGGAAGGTGTAGGTGCCGTCAGCGCAGAGGGTATCCTGACTGTCGGTGACCCAGGCGTGCATGACCACCAGGGTGCGGCCCATGTGGATGGCCTGAGCGTGGCCGCAGAGGACGTCGCCCTGGGCGATGCCCAGGAAGCGGGTCTCGCAGTTCACCGTAAGGCCGCGGCTGCCCCGGGTGCAGGCGGCGGCGCCGGCCACCTGGTCCAGCAGGGTGCAGTACACGCCGCCGTGGACGATGCCCAGGGGGTTCAGGTGGCCGGCGGTCAGGCGGACCTCGCCCTCGGCACCGCCGTCGGACAGGGACGTCAGGCGGATGCCGTTTTCCACATTGAAGCTGCCGGGGCGGTTGGCCCGGCGGAGGATGGTGTCAAAAAGGGCTCGTTGTTCTTCGTGGGTCATGCGGCGGCCTCCATGGCGGTGTCGGCGGGGGTATCCTCCAGCTTGACCAGCTCGCCCAGGACCACATAGCGGTAGTTGGCCGCCTCGTAGGAGCAGGTGCAGAGGGTCACGATCTGGCCGGAGGGGACGCCCTTGCCGGAGTAGAAGGTGGAATTATTGATGAAGCGCTGGAGCTGGTCGGCGGAGAGAGAGGTGCTGAACACCTCGTGGGTGCCGGGGACAACGATGCCGGCGAACAGGTCTACCCGGTACTTGCCGGCGTTGGTGTAGAGGAAAAAGTAGGGGTGGGCGTCGTAGTACCACTGCTGCTTATAGTTGGAGATGGAGGCGAACATGGAGCCGTCGGACATATGGTGGCCATAGAGCACGTTGTTGTGGCCGGAGAAGTCGCTGGGCACGCGGGCGTCCAGGAAGATGGTGCCGTATTCGCTGTAATTGCCGTACAGGTCGTGGTGGAGGTAATACTCGTTGTTGCCGTCGTAGGCGATGGGGTAGCTGATGGGGGTGCCGGGGCTGTAAATGTAGCCGATGATGTCGTTGTAGTGGCTCTGCCACCAGCTCAGGTCGATGCCCTTGGGGCCGGTCTGGCGCTCGATCTCCCGCTGGAGATCGGCCCTGGTCTGGGCGATCATGGCGGCGGCGTCCGTCTCCGGGGTCATAGCGGCGGCCAGGTCTTCCGCGGAGGGAAGGGCCTTCAGCAGGGCCACGGCCTGGGCCGGGGCGGCGGAGGAAACGGTTTTGCCCGCGGCGGTGGGGACGGCGTCGGCGGCCAGCAGGTACAGCGGCACGCCGAGAACCAGCGCCAGCAGCGCGGCGAGGATGCGGTTTTTCATATATGGAGCTCTCCCCTTCTGTCGGTTTGGAAATACACAATGGAAATATTATACTTGCATGGATGGTGTATCGTCAAGGAAAAATATGGGCGCTTGGCAAGTTTTGACAGCGGAAGGGGAAACGCAAAAAAGAGACAGCCGCAAGGCTGTCTCTTTTTGTGCTGTGAGGAGATACGGCTTATTTGTCGTACATATCGATGAGCTTGAGCAGGTGCTCGTAACGGGCCTTGGCCTCGTCCTCGTTGCGCTTGAACAGCACGTCCGCACGCTCGGGGAACTCGCGGGTCAGGCGGGAGTAGCGGGCCTCGTTCATCAGGAACTCCTGATAGCCGCCGGCAGGGGCCTTGGAGTCCAGGGTGAACTTCTTGTCGCCGCCGTCGGGATTGTAGCGGAACAGGTTCCAGTAGCCGCAGTCCACGGCCTTCTTCATTTCCTTCTGGCAGTTCATCATGCCGCCCTTGATGGAGTGCATCTCGCAGGGGCTGTAGCCGATGATCAGGGACGGGCCGTGATAGGCCTCGGCCTCGGTGATGGCCTTGATGGTCTGGGCGGGGTTGGCACCCATGGCCACCTGGGCCACGTACACATAGCCGTACTGCATGGCGATCTCGGAGAGGCTCTTCTTCTTGACCTCCTTACCGGCGGCGGCGAACTGGGCCACCTGACCGATGTTGGAGGCCTTGGAGGCCTGTCCGCCGGTGTTGGAGTACACCTCGGTGTCGAATACGAAGATGTTGACATCCTGCTTGGAGGCGATGACGTGGTCCAGACCGCCGTAGCCGATATCGTAGGCCCAACCGTCGCCGCCGAAGATCCACATGGACTTCTTGGCCAGGTATTCCTTCTTGCTGAGGATATCAGCGGCCAGCGTGCAGGCGGCGCAGTCGCACAGCAGGGCGCCCTTGGCCTTCAGCTCGGCGGCGTGCGCGGCGAGCTGAGGCATGGCGGCCAGCTCCTCCACGGTGCAGATGCTCTCCTCCAGGGCCTTGACGTAGGCCTTGGCAGGCTCGGCGTTGGCGGTGCCGTCGTTCATGGTGTCCAGCCACGCCTGTGCGGCGGCCTTCAGCTCGGGACGCGCCCATTCCACAGCGATCAGCTGGCGGGTCTCGTCGGCCAGATCCTCGCGGATCTTGTTCTGGCCGGTGAACATACCCAGGCCGTGCTCGGCGTTATCCTCGAACAGGGAGTTGCACCAGGCGGGACCGTGGCCGGCCTTGTTGGTGCAGTAGGGAGACGTAGCCGCGGGACCGCCCCAGATGGAGGAGCAGCCGGTGGCGTTGGAGATATACATATGGTCGCCGAACAGCTGGGTGACGAGACGGGCATAGCTGGTCTCGGCGCAGCCGGCGCAGGAGCCGGAGAACTCCAGCATGGGCTGCTTGAACTGGCTGCCCTTGACGGTGTTGTCCTGCATATCCTTCTTCTCGGACACCTCGGCCACGCAGTAGTCGAACACGTCCTGCTGGGGCAGCTCGCCCTCCTGGGCGACCATGGACAGGGCGTTCACCGGGCAGGCGCCGATGCAGACGCCGCAGCCCATGCAGTCCAGCGGACTGATGGCCATGGTGAACTGATAGGTGCCCTTGCCCTTGCCGGCCTTGACATCCACGATCTTGGCCGCCTCGGGGGCCTTGGCGGCCTCGTCAGCGGTGAGGGCGAAGGGACGGATGGTGGCGTGGGGGCAGACGTAGGCGCACTGGTTGCACTGGATGCACTTCTCGCTGTCCCAGGTGGGGACGGAGACGGCCACGCCGCGCTTCTCATAGGCGGCGGCGCCCAGCTCGAACTGGCCGTCCACATGGTCCACGAAGGCGGAGACGGGCAGGCTGTCGCCGTCCATCTTGCCCACGGGCTCCAGGATATCCTTGACCATCTTCACCAGCTCGGGCTTGCCCTTGAGCTCCTTGGCGGGCTTGGTATCCACGGCGTTGGCCCAGTCGGCGGGCACGTCGATCTTCTTATAGGCGGTGGCACCCAGGTCGATGGCCTTGTAGTTCATGTCCACGATGTCCTGGCCCTTCTTCAGGTAGGAGGCCTTGGCCTTCTCCTTCATGTAGGTGATGGCCTCCTCCTCGGGCATGACCTTGGCCAGAGAGAAGAACGCGGACTGGAGGATGGTGTTGTTGCGCTTGCCCATGCCGATCTCGATGGCCAGGTCAATGGCATCGATGGTGTAGAGCTGGATGTTGTTCTGGGCGATATAGCGCTTGGAGGCGGCGTCCATGTGGTGGTTCAGCTCGTCGAAGTCCCACTGGCAGTTGATCATGTAGACACCGCCGGGCTTGACATCCTGCACCATCTTGAAGCCCTTGGTCACGTAGCTGGGATTGTGGCAGGCCACGAAGTCAGCCTTGTTGATGTAGTACGGGCTGCGGATGGGGTGATCGCCGAAGCGCAGGTGGCTGATGGTCACGCCGCCGGTCTTCTTGGAGTCATACTGGAAGTACGCCTGAACGTACTTGTCGGTGTGGTCGCCGATGATCTTGATGGAGTTCTTGTTGGCGCCCACGGTACCGTCGCCGCCCAGACCCCAGAACTTGCACTCGATGGTGCCGGGGGCCGCGGTGTTGGGACAGTTCTTATCCTCGGGCAGGGACAGGTTGGTGACGTCGTCCACGATGCCGATGGTGAACTGACGCTTCATCTCGGCCTTGGCCAGCTCGGTATAGACGGCGAAGACAGAGGCGGGAGGCGTGTCCTTGCTGCCCAGACCGTAACGGCCGCCGATGACGGTGATGTCGTTCCGGCCGGCGTTGGCCAGGGCGGTGACGACGTCCTGATACAGAGGCTCGCCCTGGGAGCCGGGCTCCTTGGTGCGGTCCAGCACGGCGATCTTCTTGCAGGTGGCGGGGATGGCCTCCACCAGCTTTTCGGCGGCGAAGGGGCGGAACAGGCGGACCTTGATGAGGCCGACCTTCTCGCCGTGGGCGTTCAGGTAGTCGATGACCTCCTCGGCCACGTCGCAGATGGAGCCCATGGCCACGATGACGCGGTCAGCGTCGGCGGCGCCGTAGTAGTTGAACAGCTTATAGTCGGTGCCCAGCTTGGCGTTGATCTTGTCCATGTACTTCTCCACCACGGCGGGCAGAGCGGTGTAGTAGCTGTTGCAGGCCTCGCGGTGCTGGAAGAAGATGTCGCCGTTCTCGTGGCTGCCGCGCATATGGGGATGCTCGGGGTTCAGGGCGTGGCGGCGGAACTCGGCCACGGCGTCCATGTCGCACATATCCTTCAGATCCTCGTAGTCCCAGACAGCGATCTTCTGGATCTCGTGGGAGGTGCGGAAGCCGTCGAAGAAGTTGATGAAGGGGACCTTGCCCTCCAGCGCGGCCAGATGGGCCACGGGGGACAGATCCATGACCTCCTGGACGTTGCCCTCGCACAGCATGGCGAAGCCGGTCTGGCGGCAGGCCATGACGTCGGAGTGGTCACCGAAAATGTTTAGCGCCTGAGTGGACACGGTACGGGCGGACACGTGGAACACGCAGGGCAGCTGCTCAGCCGCGATCTTGTACATATTGGGGATCATCAGCAGCAGGCCCTGGGACGCGGTGTACGTGGTGGTCAGGGCACCGGCGCCCAGAGAGCCGTGGACAGCACCGGCGGCACCGGCCTCGGACTGCATCTCGACGACCTTGACCTTGGTGCCGAAGATGTTTTTCAGACCGTTGGCGCTCCACTGGTCCACGAAGTCCGCCATGGGGCTGGACGGGGTGATGGGGTAGATGGCTGCGACCTCGGAGAACGCGTAGGAAACGTGCGCCGCGGCGTTATTGCCATCCATGGACTTCATTTTTCTTACCATAATGAGCCTCCTTACATTATATACTTCCGTACCGCCAGAAGGGCGCAAAGACCCCTTTGTACGGAATGTTAGGCACCGTCATAGTAGCACAAAAAATCCTGGATGTAAACCCACATTTTCGTGATTTGTGCCACGATAAAACTTTTTTAGCGCCATGCACAAAAATTCTCACGGCGGCGGGACAGGTTCATGCACTCCGCGCAAAAGGCAGGGGGACTTTTTTGGAAAAGTGGCTGTTCACGGCGGAAATTTTGTGGTAAAATGTACGGTGCTATAAAATTAGTGTAAAGGGGGCGCTGTCCATGATGGTGACGGTACGGTCGCTGGGCCTGACGGGCATCACCGGCTATGAGGTGTCGGTGGAGTGCTTTCTGTCCGGCGGACTGCCGGGGTTCGACGTGGTGGGCCTGCCGGACGCGGCGGTGAAGGAGTCGCGGGAGCGTGTCCGGGCGGCGGTGAAAAACTGCGGGGCCAAGTTCCCCGTCAGCCGCATCACGGTCAATCTGGCCCCGGCGCGGGTGCGGAAGGAGGGCACGGTGTACGACCTGCCCATCCTGCTGGGCATTCTGGCCGCGGCGGAGGAGATATCTCCCCTGCCCCAGGGCGCGGCGTTTTTGGGCGAGCTGAGCCTCTCCGGCGCGCTGCGGCCGGTGACGGGCGTGCTGCCCATGGCGCTGACGGCGGCGCGGTTGGGCATCGATACGCTGTATGTGCCCGAGGCCAACGCCGCCGAGGCCACCCTGGCCGACGGGCTGACCGCGTACGGTGTGACGGACGTGGGACAGCTCATCGCCCACCTGAAGGGCGAGCAGGTCATGACGCCGGCGCCCCGGTGGACGCCGGGACATCAGGACCGGCCCCTGCCGGATTTTGCCGACGTGATGGGGCAGGAGAATGTGAAGCGGGCGCTGGAGATCGCCGCCGCCGGCGGCCACAATGTGCTGCTGGTGGGCTCGCCCGGCGCGGGCAAGTCCATGCTGGCCCGGCGGCTGCCGTCCATCCTGCCGGACATGACCCGGGCGGAGGCCCTGCAGACCACGGAGATCTACTCCGTGGCGGGCATGACCGACCCGCGGCACCCGCTGGTGGATACGCGGCCCTTCCGCAGCCCCCACCACACGGCGTCCACCGTGTCGCTCTCCGGCGGCGGGGGGATACCCCGGCCGGGAGAGATATCCCTGGCCCACAACGGCGTGCTGTTTCTGGACGAGCTGCCGGAGTTCAGCAAGGCGGCGCTGGAGACACTGCGCCAGCCGCTGGAGGACGGCTTTGTGACCATCACCCGGGCCTCCGGCTCCCTGACGCTGCCCAGCCGCTTCATGCTGGTGTGCGCCATGAACCCCTGCCGCTGCGGCTGGTATGGCCATCCCTCCGGACGCTGCACCTGCTCGCCCCAGCAGGTGGAGCAGTATATGCAGCGCATCTCCGGCCCGCTGCTGGACCGGATCGATATGCACATCGATGTGCCGTCGGTGGAGTATGAGGCCATGCGCCGCAAGGAGCAGCCGGAGCCGTCATCGGCCATCCGGGAACGGGTCAACGCCGCCCGCGAGGTGCAGAAAAAGCGCTTTGCGGGGACGGAGGTGTCCTGCAACGCTTACATGACCCCCGCCATGATCGGAACATACTGTGCGCTGGATGCCGCCGGCGAAAAGCTCATGCAGGGCGCCTTTGAGCGCCTGGGCCTGACGGCCCGCAGCCACGACCGCATACTGCGTATGGCCCGCACCATCGCCGACCTGGAGGGCAGCGAGCACATCGAGGCGGCACATCTTGCCGAGGCAATACAATACCGCAGCAGCAGTACACTGAAATGACGGCGGGATCTTTTCCGCCCTGCCATCGTCAAGCCTCCTCGGCGTACACACGGTACGCCCCGGCGGATACAAGGCGCGGTCTACCCGACAACGCATACACCAACAACATAAGGAGAGAACACACCCATGCACGAAATTATCCTCTGCAAGCTGGGCGAGGTGGTCCTGAAGGGACTGAACCGCCGCAGCTTTGAGATGAAGCTGATGAGCAACATCCGCCGCCGCACCCAGCGGTTCGGCAAGTGGAAGATATATTCCCGCCAGTCCACTATCTATGTGGAGCCGGCGGAGGAGACCTGCGACATCGCCGGGGCTTACGCTGCCTGCAAGCAGGTGTTCGGCATCATCGCCATCACCCGGGCGCTGCCCTGCGAGAAGAGCAAGGAGGCTATTTTCGACACGGCAAAGACCTATCTGGGCGGTGCGCTGACCGCGGCTAAGAGCTTCAAGGTGGAGAGCAAGCGGGCGGACAAGTCCTTCCCCATGGGCTCCATCCAGCTGAGCCAGTGGGTGGGCGGCGCGCTCCACGACGCCTTCCCTCACCTGACGGTGGACGTACACCACCCGGAGCTGACGGTGTACATCGAGGTACGGGAGGACGCGGCCTACGTCCATGGACCCGCCGAGAGCGCCGCGGGCGGTCTGCCCCTGGGTATGGGCGGCCATGCGGTGAGCCTGCTGTCCGGCGGTATCGACAGCCCCGTGGCCAGCTATATGATCGCCAAGCGGGGCGTACAGCTGGAGATGATCCACTTCGCCTCTCCGCCCTATACCGGCGAGCTGGCCCGGGAGAAGGTGCTGAAGCTGGCGGAGGAGCTGACCCCCTGGTGCGGCCGGCTGGCGGTGTTCATCATCCCCTTTACCGAAATTCAGGAGGAGATACGCCGCAAGTGCCCGGAGGATCACTTTACCCTGATCATGCGGCGGTTCATGATGCGCCTGGCCAATATGCTGGCGCTGGAGCTGCGATGCCGCGCCCTGGTCACCGGAGAAAATCTGGGTCAGGTGGCCAGCCAGACCATGCAGGCGCTGGCCGTCAGCGAGGACGTGACCACCATGCCGGTGCTGCGGCCCCTGATCGGCATGGACAAGGAGGAGATCGTGAAGATCGCCCGCCATATCGGTACCTTCGACACGTCCATCCTGCCCTATGAGGACTGCTGCACCGTGTTCACCCCCCGGCACCCCAAGACGAAGCCCAGCGTGGAGGAGACGCGGGAGTACGAAAGCGCGCTGGATGTGGAGGGCCTGTGCCAGCGGGCCATGGCCGGACGCGAGATGATCCGGATCAAACCTACGCTATAAGGAGGCGCGTCTATGCCCCGTACCGCGGAGATCATCGCCGTGGGCAGCGAGCTGCTGACCGGCGGCGTGACCAATACGAATGCCGCGTTCCTCTCCCGGCTGCTGACTGCCGCCGGTGTGGAGGTGCTGTACCACACCACTGTGGACGACGACGCGGCGCGGCTGGAAAAGGCCGTGACCATCGCAAGGGGACGGGCAGAGCTGCTGGTGTTCACCGGCGGGCTGGGTCCCACCTACGACGATATGACGAAAACGGCGGTGTGCGCCGCGCTGGACACGCCGCTGGTGCTCCACCCGGAGGTGGTGGAGGATATGCGGCGGTATTTCGACCGGGTATTCCGCCGGGAGATGCCGGAATGCGATATGCAGCAGGCCTATCTGCCGGAGGGGTGCACCGTGTTCCGCAATCCGGTGGGCACGGCCCCGGGGTGTGTGTTCACCGCCGGGAAGACCACGGCGGCGCTGCTGCCCGGCGTGCCCCATGAGTGCCGCTATATGGCCGAGCACTGCCTGCTGCCCTGGCTGGAGCAGGTCCGGGGACAGACGGTGCGGTCACACACGCTGCATATCTTCGGCCTGACGGAGCCGCAGGTGCAGGAGCTGCTGGACGACCTGCTGCGGCGGGAGGCGGACATGACGCTGGCACCCTATGCCAAGCCGGGCGAGGTGATGCTGCAGCTGTCCGCCCGCGGGGCGGACGAGCGTGCCTGTGAGGCGCGGATGGCGCCGGTGCTGGCGGAGGTAAGGGCCCGGCTGGGCGCGTATCTCTACGGCGCGGACGTGTCCGGGCTGGAGGAGACGGTGCTGGCGCTGTGCCGGGAACGGGGACTGACGCTGGCGGCGGCGGAGAGCTGTACCGGCGGACTGATCGCCAAGCGGCTGACGGATATCCCCGGCGCGTCGCAGGTGTTTCTGGGCGGCGTAGTCAGCTATACGAACCATGTGAAGCAGCAGGTGCTGCATGTGCCGGAGAATTTGCTGGCGCGCTGCGGCGCGGTGTCGGCAGAGGTGGCCCGGGCCATGGCCCTGGGCGTCCGGGTGCTGACAGGCGCGGACCTGGCGGTGTCCGTCACCGGACTGGCCGGTCCCGACGGGGACGACCGGGGAAACCCGGTGGGCACCGTGTTCGTGGGGCTTTCCACGCCGGAGGGCGTGACCGTGCGGCATCTGACCCTGGGCGGCGATCGGGAGCGCATCCGGACGCTGTCCGCCCACCACGCTTTTGATATGCTGCGGCGTTATCTTACCAATCTACCGACAGAAGGAGAATAAAACCATGGCAAAGAACAGCTACAAGGCCAACGTGAACCAGTACGCCAACCAGGAGGAGGCCATCCGCAAGGCCAAGGGCAACCCCAATAAGAATATCCATTCCAAGAAGAAGAACAGCAACTACGGCGGGTACACCACCGGCGCGTACATGGCCCAGAAGGTGGCCGAGAAGGTGAACCAGCAGGAGAAGGTGAAGCTGCCCACCTGGCTGAATGTGACGCTGATCGCGGAGTTTGCCGTGGTGCTGGTGATCCTGATCCTGCGCCTGACGGCCTTCAAGGACAGCGCGGTGATGACCCACCTGTCCTCCCTGACGCTGGGCATCACCTGCGGCACGCTGTTCTATATCCGCAAGTACAAGCACACGAAGAAAACCAGCGCCATGTACAGCATCATCACCATTCTGCTGGTGGTCATGTGCCTGATGTACACCACCTTCGGCATTCTGGGCCTGCTGGGCTTTTTGGGCTGAGCGCCCCGCGCCGTAAGGCGAAGACTTTCCGGAGGGAGAAAGGAGCCGAGCTATGGCTGAGCTGACACCCATGATGCGGCAGTATATGGAGGAGAAGGAGAAGCACCCCGACTCCCTGCTGTTTTTCCGGTTGGGTGATTTTTACGAGATGTTCGGGCCGGATGCCCGGACGGCGTCGAGGGAGCTGGACCTGGCCCTGACCACCAGGGACAAGGACAAGAGCAAGTCCGACGAGGAGCGCATCCCCATGTGCGGCGTGCCGTATCACTCCGCCGAGGGGTATATCGCGCGGCTGATCGCCAAGGGGTACAAGGTGTCCATCTGCGAGCAGATGGAGGACCCGGCTCTGGCCAAGGGGTTGGTGAAGCGGGAGATCATCCGCACCGTCACCCCCGGCACGGTGCTGGACGAGGCATGCCTGGACGCGGGACGCAGCAACTATCTGTGCGGCGTGTATCTCAGCGAGACGGCGGCGGGACTGTGCGCGGCGGACATCTCCACCGGGCAGGCCCAGGTGACGGCGTTCACCGGGGCGCAGCGGTTGACGGGGCTGATCAACGAGCTGGGGCGCTTCGCCCCGGCGGAGGCGGTGATGAACGCCGCGGCCTATGACGACCCGGCGCTGACCGCCGCGCTGGAGGAGCGCTTTTCCTGCCGGCGGGAGAGGCTGGCGGAGGGACGGTTCGACGTGTCGGACGCGGAGAAGAAGGTGCGGCTGCAATTCGGCGAGGCGGCGCTGCGGGACCTGCCCCGGAATGAGAGCGCACCGCTGCTGGCTCTGGGCGGGCTGCTGACGTATCTCTACGAGACGCAGAAGACCGACGTGAAGCAGCTGGATAAGCTGGAGTGGTACCGGACGGGGCAGTTCATGGAGCTGGACCTGACGGCCCGGCGCAATCTGGAGCTGACGGAGACGCTGCGGGGCAAGGAGAAGAAGGGCAGCCTGCTGTGGGTGCTGGATAAGACCAAGACGCCCATGGGCGCGCGGAACCTGCGGATGTGGCTGCAGCAGCCGCTGGTGAACGTGGCGGCCATCGACCGGCGGCTGAATGCCGTGGCGGCGCTGACGGACAACACCGTGGGCCGCCAGGAGCTGCGGCTGGCCCTGACCGGCATGGGCGACATGGAACGGCTGATGAGCCGGATCGTTTACGGCACCGCCGGAGCCAGGGACCTGGTGAACCTGCGGGCGGCGCTGGAGCACCTGCCGGAGATCAAGCGGTGCCTGACGCCGTTCCGGACAGGGGCACTGGGAAAGCTGGACGAGCAGCTGGAGACGCTGGAGGACATCAGCGGGCGCATTGCCGCCGTGCTGGTAGACGAGCCGCCGTTCTCCGTCCGGGAGGGCGGCATGATCCGCGAGGGCTATGACGATGAGGTGGACCGGCTGCGGGGGATACTCTCCGGCGGCAAGGGGTTTATCGCGCAGCTGGAGGCCCGTGAGAAGGAGAAAACCGGCATCCGTACCCTGAAGGTGGGGTACAACAAGGTGTTCGGGTACTATATCGAGGTGAGCAACTCCTTTAAGGACCAGGTGCCGGCGGACTACATACGCAAGCAGACGCTGGTGAACGGCGAGCGCTATATCACCCAGGAGCTGAAGGATCTGGAGCATGAGGTGCTCACCGCCCATGACCGGGACGCGGCACTGGAATACGACCTGTTCGCCGCGCTGCGGACAGAGGCGGCGGGACAGGTGACGCGGGTGCAGCTGGCGGCATCGCTGATCGCGCAGCTGGACACGCTGTGCGCCTTTGCCGAGGTGGCGGCCCAGAACCACTACTGCCGGCCGGAGGTGGACGAGTCCGGGGTCATCGAGATCACGGCGGGACGCCATCCGGTGGTGGAAAAGGTGCGGGGCGACGCATTCTTTGTGCCCAACGACACCCACATGGGCGCAAAGGAGGACCGGGTGGCCATCATCACCGGTCCCAACATGGCCGGTAAGTCCACCTATATGCGCCAGGTGGCGCTGATCGTGCTGATGGCCCAGGTGGGGTGCTTTGTTCCCGCCCAGCGGGCGCATATCGGCGTGGTGGACCGCATTTTCACCCGCATCGGCGCCAGCGATGACCTGGCGGCGGGACAGTCCACCTTCATGGTGGAGATGACCGAGGTGTCGGAGCTGCTTCGCTGCGCCACGAAGAACAGCCTGCTCATTCTGGATGAGATCGGCCGGGGTACGTCTACATTCGACGGAATGTCCATCGCCCGGGCGGTGCTGGAGCACTGCGCCGGGAAGCTGAAGGCCAAGACGCTGTTCGCTACCCATTATCATGAGCTGACCACGCTGGAGCAGGAGCTGCCCAACGTGCGGAACTACAACGTGGCCGTCCACGCCCGGGGCGAGGATATCGTCTTTCTGCGGAAGATCGTCCCCGGCGGTGCGGACCGGAGCTACGGCATCGAGGTGGCCAAGCTGGCGGGCCTGCCGGACACGGTGCTCAAGCGGGCGCGGGAGATCTTGCGGGAGCTGGAGAGCCAGCCCCGGCAGCCCCACACCCCGGCGGCGCGGGAGGACCAGGTATCCCTGGAGGGCATGGCCGAGGGCGCCGTGGCGGATATCATCCGCCGGACGCAGGTAGACGCGCTGAGCCCCCTGGAGGCGCTGAACCTGCTGTATGAACTGAAGAGCAAGCTGCAATAGAAAAGGAGTGAATACCATGCCGCAGATACAACAACTGCCTGCCCATATCGCCGATCTCATCGCTGCCGGCGAGGTGGTGGAGCGCCCCGCCAGCGTGTGCAAGGAGCTGCTGGAGAACGCCCTGGACGCCGGGGCGTCCGCCGTATCCGTGGAGCTGGAGCACGGCGGCATGACGTATCTGCGGGTGACGGACAACGGCTGCGGCATCGCGCCGGAGCAGCTGCCTACCGCGTTTCTGCGCCACGCCACCAGCAAGCTGCGCCGGGCGGAGGACCTGGCGGCTATCGGGACGCTGGGCTTCCGGGGCGAGGCGCTGGCGGCCATCGCCGCCGTGTCACGGCTGGATATTTTCTCCCGTGCGCGGGGCGCCGACAGCGGCGCGTCCCTTCATCTGGAGGGCGGCGTACCCGGTGAGGTCACGGCCGCCGGGTGCCCGGAGGGCACCACCGTGTGCGTGCGGGACCTGTTCTACAACACCCCGGCGCGAATGAAATTCATGAAAAAGGACAGTGCCGAGGGCGCGGCGGCTGCCGCTGTGGTGACACAGCTGGCGCTCAGCCATCCGGAGGTGTCCTTCAAGCTGCTGCGGGATGGGCAGGAGGTGCTGCACACCCCCGGCGACGGGCAGCTGCTGTCGGCGATCTACGCTGCACTGGGCCGGGATTTTGCCAAAAGCCTGCTGGAGGTGGACGGCGGCAGCGGCGACGTGCGGGCCAGCGGCTTTGTGAGCAGTCCCGCCGCGGGGCACGGCACCCGGGCGCGGCAGCTGTTCTTTGTCAACGGGCGGCTGGTAAAAAGCCAGCTGCTGACCGCCGCCGTGGAGGAGGCCTACCGCAACCGGCTGCTGAAGGGGAAGTTCCCCGGCTGTGTGCTGCATATCGCGCTGCCGGTGAACGAGGTGGACGTGAACGTCCACCCGGCCAAGACGGTGGTGAAATTCGCCGCCGAGAAAGCGGTGTTCGACGCGGTGCACTACACCGTGAAAGACGCGCTGGACGGCGAGGGGCGGCCAAAAGCGGCGGAAAAGCCCTTCTATCAGACCATGACGGCACAGGAATTCCTGAAACGGCCGGATGCGCCAAAGCCTTCGCAGGCGGCGATGCTGCCCGCGGGGAAGGCCATCGGCTCGGCCGCGGCAAGGCCGGTAGTGACGGCGGCGCCGGTACGGCCCGCGCCTGTCCCTGTGCCGGCCGCACCGGCGATGGCCGTTCGGGATGTGGCGCCAGAGCCGGACAAGCCGTTCACGGCACCGGCCGCGCCGGGCGTGGTGTATCACATCACACCGCCGGAGGTCCGCACACCGGCGGAGGAAACGGCGGAACGACCGGAGACGACGCCCTCCCCTGCCCCGGCCGCGGAGCCGGAGCAGCAGGAGATCGCCATGCCGGAGGGCCCCGCCGCGGCGGAGCAGCCCTGGCGCGTGGCGGGCGAGGTGTTGAAGACGTATATCATCTGCGAGGACGCGGAACGGAATGTGTGGCTCATTGACAAGCACGCCGCCCATGAGAGGATGCGGTTCGACGCGCTGAAGGCGCGCACGGAGCCGCCCATGCGGCAGCTGCTGCTGACGCCGGCGGCGGTGACGCTGGCGGCGGAGGAATACACCGCCGTGCTGGAAAATCTGGAGCTGCTGGCGGACTGCGGGTTCCTGTGCGAGGACTTCGGCGACGGCACGGTGCTGGTGCGGGAGGTGCCCGACGATGTGCGGGCCGAGGACGCCGCCGCCACGCTGGAGGAGCTGGCGCAGAAGCTGCGCCTGCACAGTGCGGACAGGGCGGCCCTGCGGGACGAGGTGCTGCACACCGTGGCCTGCAAGAGCGCCATCAAGGCCGGTATGACCAGCGATCCGGCGGAGCTGCGGGCGCTGGCGGCGCAGGTGCAGTCCGGCGCGGTGCGCTACTGCCCCCACGGGCGGCCCGTGGCGGTGAAGCTGAGAGAATACGAGATCGAAAAAATGTTCAAACGGGCGTAAAGCCGCGTCTTTTCCGTTCTGCCATCGCCGGGTCGGCTTGCTGTACACAAAGTACAGCGGCACCGTCCCGTCATCGGCAGAACGAAAAATCCACGACTTTACAGGCCATAACGGCGCTGCGGCGCTTTCCAAAACGGATCGAGGTGAGGACATGGACAACAAGGTCGTCTGCGTGGTGGGGCCAACGGCCTGCGGCAAGACGAAAATGGGCGTGGCGCTGGCCAAGCGCTTCGGCGGCGAGGTGGTGTCCGTGGACTCCATGCAGCTCTACCGGGGGATGACCATCGGCACCGCCGCCCCCACGGCGGAGGAGATGGAGGGCGTGCCCCACCACATGGTGGCCGTGGCGGACCCGGCGGAGAGCTGGTCCGTGGCCCGGTACGTCCGGGAGGCGGACGCGTGTGTGCAGGACATCCTGCGGCGGGGAAAGCGGCCGGTACTGGTGGGGGGCACGGGGCTGTATCTGGACGCGCTGGTGCGGGGGCAGGACTTTGCCGCCGGCAGCCAGGGCGGGGAGATACGCCGGGAATTGCAGGAAAGGCTGGCGAAGGATGGCGCGGAGGCGCTGCTGGAGGCGCTGCGGGCTGTGGACCCGGAGAGCGCGGCGCGGCTGCACCTGCGGGACGAAAAGCGCATCGTCCGGGCGCTGGAGGTCTATTACGAGACGGGGGAGACCATCGGGGCGCACGACAGAAAAAGCCGGGAGATACCGCCCCGGTACGACGCGGCGTACATCGGCCTGGCCTTCCGGGACCGGGAGGATATGAAGGAGCGCATCGACCGGCGGGTGGATGCGATGGTGGCACAGGGGCTTTTGCAGGAGGTGGAGACACTGCTGCAAAGCGGCCTGCCCCGGGACGCCACGGCCCTGCAGGCCATCGGGTACAAGCAGTTTCTGGCGGTGGCCGAGGGCCGCGCCACCACGGCCGAGGCCATCGCGGAGGTAAAGCTGCGGTCACGGCAGTACGCCAAGCGGCAGCTGACCTGGCTGCGGCGCAACGAGGCCATCCACTGGATAGTATGGGAAAAAACGCCGGATTTTTCGGCGGGGTTACAAAATGCGACAGAATTCCTCCTGTCCGCCGGGGTATGCTGATAGCGGCGGGCGGAGGCAGATATTGTGCATATCGTCCGTACAGACATACAAGGAGTGGACGATCATGCAGAAGACAAACAACTTACAGGATATCTTTCTTACCAAGGCCCGGAAGGAGAACGTGCCGGTGACGCTGTTCCTGGTGAACGGCTTTCAGCTGCGGGGCGTCATCACGGGGTTCGACTGCTTCGTGGTGGTGCTGGACAGCGAGGGGCGGCAGCAGGTGATCTACAAGCACGCCATCTCCACCATCGCGCCGGCGCGGAATGTCACGCTGTGGGAGGACGCGGAGTAAGAGAACATAGACAAAGAGGAAAGCCCATGAACAACACCCCAGACAACAACACGAACATCCCGGCGGGGAACAACAAGCGCTCGTCGCCGCTTTTGAAGGTGCTGCCTATCGCGGTGCTGGCGGCAGTGCTGGTGTACTTCGCCGCGCAGGTATACAACTACTTCGCCGACCCGATGACTATCACGCTGGTCTATGAGGCACAGGCGGAGGACGTTATCTCCATGGAGGGCTGGCTGGTGCGGACGGAGGAGCCGCTGCCCGGCCAGACCGGCACCGTGTCCCGGGCCGTGCAGGAGGGCCAGCGGGTGGCCGCCGGCGAGACGGTGGCCACGGTGTACAGCGACGACAGCGCGCTACAGACCGTCAGCCGGATCGAGACGCTGGAGCTGCAGCTGCAGCAGCTGCAGTTCGCCCTGACGTCCTATCTGGACCCGGACGCGGCGCTGAAGCTGGACACGTCCATCACCGGCGACATCCTGACCCTGCGCCAGACGCTGAGCGCCGGGGACTATGCCGCGGCGGAGAGCGACCTGGCGGCGCTGAAGGCCGCCGTGCTGAAGCGGGACCACGGGAGCTATACGTCACAGGAGGAGATACAGGCGCAGATCAAATCGGTGGAGAGCGAGATACAGCAGCAGAAAGCCGCGCTGTCCGGCGCGAAGACCGTGACCGCCAAGGCCTCCGGCACCTATTCCGCCGTGTGCGACGGGTACGAGAGCGTGCTGACGGAGGCGTTTCTGGAGGACGTGACGCCGGGCAAGCTGAACGGCGTGAAGGCGGCGGCGGAGCAGAGCAACGTGGGCAAGCTGATCTACGGCGACACCTGGTACTATGCGGTGGTGCTGCCGGCGGAGCAGGCGGCGGCGCTGAAGGATATGGGCCGGGTGGATGTGCGTCTGGCCAAGGGCTTTGACCAAAGCATCCGCATGAACGTGGTGTCCGTGTCCCGGGAGGAGAACGGTCAGGCGGCGGTGGTGCTGTCCAGCACACGGTATCTGGCACAGACCACGCTGCTGCGTCATCAGGCGGCGGACGCGGTGCTGCACACCTATCAGGGACTGCGGGTACCGGCTGACGCGCTGCGGGTCAGCGCGGACGGCACCACCGGCGTGTACTGTGTGGACGGCGAGAACGCCTCCTTCCGGCCGATCGAGCTGGTATATCAGGGGGAGGGCTATGCGCTGGTGAAGCCCGCCGAGGGCGTACGGGACACGCAGACCCTGCGCTCCGGCGATCAGGTCATCGCCACGTCCGGCGAGCTGTATGACGGCAAGGTCATCCGATAAACACGGCGGCACCCGCCTCCAGCGGGCGCACGCGGCTTAGATACGAAAGAGACAAGGAGGCACAAGCGATGTCTATTCGGGAAAATTTGGAACCGATCCGCGCCGAGATCGACGCGGCGGCACGGGAGACGGGCCGCACCGGGGCGGATATCACGCTGGTGGGCGCCAGCAAGATGAACGATGCCGCCGCCTGTCAGGAGGCCATCGCCGCCGGCATCGACGCCCTGGGCGAGAACCGGGTGCAGGAGATGACCGCAAAGCTGGCGGAGGATGCCTATCGCGGCGCGCCGCTGCATTTCATCGGCCACTTGCAGCGCAACAAGGTGAAGCAGGTGGTGGGCAAGGTGGCCCTGATCCAGTCCATCGGCTCGCCAGAGCTGCTGGCCGAGGTGGACAAGCAGGCGGAAAAGCTGGGCATCGTGCAGGATATCCTGCTGGAGGTGAACATCGGCGGAGAGGCGGCCAAAAGCGGCTTTGCGCCGCAGGAGGTGGAAAACGCAGCGGCACAGGCGAAGGAAATGGACCATGTGCGGGTGCGGGGACTGATGACCATCCCCCCGGCGGACGCCACACGGGAAGAAAATGTGGTATATTTCCAAAAAGTACAGGCACTATATGTTGACATAAACAGAAAAATGTACGATAATGGATTAGAATATCTTTCTATGGGTATGAGCGGCGATTTTGCCGATGCCATTCGCGCGGGGGCCAACATGGTCCGCGTGGGCACCGCCATTTTCGGCGCAAGAGACTATTCCAAATAATACGCGGGAGGTATTGCACATGGGCCTGATGGACGAGCTGAAGAAGATCATTCATCCCTACGATGATGAGGATTATGATTATGAGGACGATTTTGAGGAGCCGGTAAAGGAGTCCTCCCGTTCCCTGTTTGACGACCGCAAGGACGACCGCCGTGAGGATCGCCGCAGCGACGACCGCCACAACAAGGTGGTGAACATCCACGCCACCACCCAGCTGAAGGTGGTGCTGGTGAAGCCGGAGCGCTTTGAGAATGCCTCGGAGATCGCGGACCATCTGAAGGAGAAGCGCACGGTGGTGCTGAACCTGGAGTCCACCAACAAGGACGTGGCCCGGCGGCTGATCGATTTCCTGTCCGGCGTGGCCTATGCCGGCGAGGGCAAGATCAAGAAGGTGGCGGCCAATACGTACATCATCACCCCCTACTCTGTGGACATCATGGGCGACCTGATCGATGAGCTGGAGAACAACGGATTGTACTTCTAAAGAAATCATATAACGGAGGGATCGGCAATGTTTACACCCCAGGAAGTTTCCGAAAAAGTATTCCCGAAGGCGTCATTCGGCGGCGGCGGATACAATATGGCGTCTGTGGATGAGTTCCTGGACGCGCTGACGGAGGACTACACCGCCCTGTTCAAGGAGAATGTCACGCTGAAGGCCAAGCTGAAGGTGCTGGCCGAGAAGGTGGAGGAGTACCGTTCCACCGAGGAGGCCATGCGCCAGGCACTGCTGACGGCCCAGAAGATGGCCGCCAAGCTGGTGCAGGAGGCCCAGACCGAGAAGGAGAAGATCCTGGCCGACGCGCAGGTGGAGGCCCAGGCGGAGATCCATCGGCTGGACGACGAGCGCAGGGCGGCGGAGAAGAAGCTGCAGGCCGCACAGGAGAAGACCGCGGCGTTTATTCGCCGCAGCGAGGAGCTGTGCCAGGCCCAGAGCGCCTTTTTGCAGTCTCTGCCGGAGCTGGACTTTGTGCCGGAGCAGCCGGAGTCCCCTGCCGCTGAGCCACAGGCCGATGTGGTGTCCGCCATCGAGCAGGATATCCTCAGCAAGTACATTGACGCGCCGGAGGAGAAGGGCGCCGGGAGCGCCGTTACCGACGAGCCCACCATCAAGCTGCCGCCGGTGGACGGCAGCGCCATCCCCAGCGATTTCCGGCTGAGTCTGGATGAACTGAAGTTCGGACGGAATTACAGCGGAAACAAGTAAGCACAACAAAAAAAGGCGGCCTTGCGCCGCCTTTTTTTCCACGGAGGGACCGATATGACAAAGCCCATCATCGCGCTGCTGTACGACTTTGACAAGACGCTGTGTACCACGGATATGGAGGACTATGCCTTCATCCCGGCCCTGGGATACACCCCGGCGGAGTTCTGGCACAAGGCCAACACCTTCGGCCGGGAGAACCGGATGGACGGGCTGCTGGCGTATATGTACACCATGATCGTCGAGTGCCGCGCCCAGGGAAAGGACCTGAAGCGGGACTTTCTGGTGGCGTGCGGCCGCAGCATGGAGCTGTTTCCCGGCGTGCGGGAGTGGTTTCAGCGGATCAACGCCTTCGGTGAGCAGCAGGGCGTGACCATCGAGCACTATGTGCTGTCCTCCGGGCTGAAGGAGATCATTGAGGGCAGCGGTATTGCCCACGAGTTCAAGCAGATCTACGCCTGCGAGTTCTACTATGACGAGGCGGGTGCCGCCTGCTGGCCCAAGCTGGACGTCAACTTCACCAATAAGACCCAGTTCGTCTACCGCATCAACAAGGGTGTGCTGGACGTGGCCGATGACAAGACGCTGAACGACTCCATGCCCGACGACAGCAAGCGGGTGCCCTTTACCAACATGATCTATGTGGGCGACGGGCTCTCCGACGTGCCGTGTATGAAGATGATGCGGTCCTACGGCGGGCAGGCCATCGCCGTGTACCAGAGCAGCAACCGGGCCGGCGTGGAGGACCTGCTGGCCAAGGGACGGGTGGATTTCATCTTCCCTGCCGACTACCGGGAGGGCACGGGGCTGGACGTGACGGTGCAGAACATTATCCGTAAGATGGCCATCAGCGACGCGCTGACCGCCGAAAATGTCCGCCAGGTACAGTCCATCGGGCATACGGAGGTGCCGGGACAGGCGGGGTTGTTTGAATAAAAGGCATAAAAAGAGACGGCCGAGGCCGTCTCTTTTTTATGGGTCTGGATCATGCGCCGAAAAAGAGCATACCGTTAGCGCCGGCGGGTTATTCGCCGCAGGCAGCCAGACTTAGGTCTATGGCCAGGGCCAGCAGCATAAAAACCGCCCCGGGCCATTGGCCCGGGGCGGTCTGCACGCTGTTTATTTTTTCTTCTTTTTGCCCACGATGAGCAGCACTACAACGGCGATGACGGCCACGACCACCAGGGTGATCCACAGGCCCATGTTGCTGGTGTCGCCGGTGAGGGGGCTGGCACAGGCGACGCACAGGCTCATGGCCGCGGCGCACACCGCGCACAGCAGCGCGATCAGTTTTTTCATCTTTTTCACCTCATTTTAACGGTTTCTCCATTCCACCGCCGCCGGCGGGGAAATACATACAGGCGCAGGTCTATTGTACCATAGTTTTTGGGTTTTGCAACCCCGGAAACGTGCGCCCTGCCGCAGGGAAAGATCGGCGCCCCCGCCGATGGGCAGGGGCGCTGCGGTTTACAGATAGTTCAGCGGGTTGACGAACGTGCCGTTGAACTTGACGCCGAAATGGCAGTGGTTGCCGGTGGAGCGGCCCGTCGAGCCCATGCGGGCGATGAGCTGGCCCTTGTGGACCTTCTGCCCCAGGGACGCCACCAAACTGCTGTTATGCCCGTAGTACGTCTGATACCCGTTGCCGTGGTCGATGATGATCAGATAGCCGTACCCGCTCATCCAGCCGGAGTACGTCACCGTGCCGCCGTCGGAGGCATAGATGGACGTGCCGTAGCTGTTGCCGATGTCGATGCCGCTGTGGTAGGTGCTGCCCAGCAGGCTTCGATAGCCGAACCGGCTGGTGAGGATGCCGGTGCAGGGCCAGGAGAACGACCCGGTGGGATACCAGGTGGGCCGCTCCTTCGTGCCGCGGAGCTGCTGCTCCGTCACCGGCTGGGACAGCGTCACGCTGGCCACCACCTCGCGCTCCGTCTCCTCGCCGTTGATGTACGTCACGTTGGCGGTCATGTCCGCCTTGCCGTACACGCCGGGGGACGTGACCTTATACTCACCCTGATACATGGACGCGTCGTCGGTGTACTCCACCTGGTACGGCACATCCTGCACGTACCGCTGCCGCTCCACGTTCACCACCGTCAGATAGGGCACGGCGTTGCTGATGGTCAGCACATCGCCCACCCGCAGGATCTTCGGGTCATAGCCGGAGTTCAGCTTCATCAGCGCTTCCACGCTCAGGTCGTATTTCTCCGCGATGCTGTAATAACTGTCGCCGGAGGTGACGGTGTACGTCACCTCGCCCTCCTTCGTCTCGTTGAGGATCTCGGCGATGTAGCCCAGGTTCATCACGTAGGACGACTCCACGTACTCCTGCCGGATGTCCACGTCCTCCACGAAGTAGGCGTTCACCGTGTCCGCCGTCTCATAGCCCAGCTTCAGCTGCTCCAGCAGGTCCTCCAGCGCGCCGGAGCGGGTGGTGGCCACCACCTTTTCGCCGTCCACATACAGGACATAGGCGTAATCCACCACGCCGAGGGTGTCGCTCAGTGTCTCTTCAAACTCGTCGTCGGAGATCAGCTCGCGGCGGGGGAAAACGCCTGTTTCGGCGGTGAGCAGCGCCGTATCCACGGTGTAGCCGCTGTCGCCGGTGGTCGCGCGGGTGACATCCTCCAGCTCCGCCACCACCTTTTCGGCGGCGCGGCGGGAGGAGACGATGCCAAGGTCCTGACCGTCATAGGTCACCTGAGCGCCCAGGGTGTACAGGGACAGAACGGTGGCCGCGGCGGCGATGGCCATGGCGCCGCACAGGAATGCCACCGGGTGCAGATGCATCTTCTCAAAAAAGTGGCGGCGTTTGCCGCCCATCCAGGTCAGTGCCTTGCGCCGGTTGGAGAAGCCCTCGCGTATGGCGGCGGCCCGGCGCTCCAGGCTGCCGCGGAAGAAGAGGAACAGCTGGGCTGCGCCGTATTCGGATTCGGGGAACCGCCTGTCGCGGTTGGCGGCCGCCAGAGCCCGCGCATTGCTGCGCAGATCGGACAGCCACCGACCGATGCGGCGGAAGCCCGCTTGTATGTTCAGGGTGAACAGATCGTGGTGCTCATCGCAGAAGCTCCGCCAGCTCATTAAATTGTCACGCCACAGCTGCCACAGCTCCGATAGGGTCATGTGCTCCCGATTGGGGTCGTGGCCGGCGGCTTTTTTCTGCTGTTGATCCTGCGTCATGGTGTAAGCCCCTAAAAGTTACAAATAGTTACAAAGTGTATGATACAATGATTTTCCCCTCACGTCAAGGATTAAATTGTAAACAAACCTTGCTGTGAAGAGAAAACCTTATAAAAAGGGGCTTTAATGGGGGAAATCGGCGGGTTTTCGGAAAAAACTTTTTTTGATGAAAAGCGACGGGACAGCGGCCGGGGCGGTCAAACGCGGTCTGTATTGTTCCTGATAAAATAAAAAGCCAAGCCCCGAAAGGGGGCTTGGCTTTTTTCTTTTTCAAAGCTGCTTGTCCAGGGAACGGATCAGCTGGGCAATGGCGTTGTCGCGGCAGTCGGGCAGGCGGCGGACGCCGGGTGTGTGCAGCACCTGGGGAATGGCGTTGGCGGGGGCGTAGCCCTGGCCGGCCCAGGTGAGCATACTGATGTCGTTGGCGTGGTCGCCCACGCAGATCACGTTTTCCCGAGCCACATCCAGCAGGTCTGCCAGACGCCGGACCATGCCGCCCTTGTTGGCGCCCTTGGCCGTCAGCTCCACCAGGGTCACGGCGCTGGGGACTACCTCATAGTCGTGGTACCAGGGCCGGGAGGCCAGAAAGTCCAACAGGGCGGGCAGGTGCGCCTCCTCGGTGGAGAAAAGGGCCTTGCTGATGGGGGACGGCACGTCGTCCATGGTGTCTACCTCGATGGACGGCGCGTGGGTGATGTGCATATGACGGCGGGTGACGTCGTTGGCGTTCAGGGCGTGAATGGTGTTGTCATCGTGGTACAGCTCCACAGCCACCTGGGGCAGGGCGGTGACGACCTCCGTGACGTGCTGCCGGACGGAGTCGGGCAGGAAGGCCGTGACCAGGTACTTTTTCTGCGGGAAGTCGTAGATAGCCGCGCCGTTGAACAGCACGGTGGGACCGTTCATGGGAATGCCGTCCACAACCGTTTCAAAGGCGGGCTTGGCGCGGCCGGTGGCCACGGAAAAGATGCCGCCGTTGGCCATGAAATACTCGATGGCGGCGCGGTTCTCGTCAGAGACGGGGGGCATATCCACGCACTTTTGCAGGGCCTCCTCGGTGTAGACAAGGGTGTTGTCGAAATCGCTGACCAGCAGCAAGCCGTTGAATTTACGCATGATTTACGCCTCCGTGCCGCCGTTGGGCTTACTGCCGCCGCTTCTGCGGCGGGGCCGATGGCGGCTGCGCTTCTTCTCACCGCTCACGGTACCCTGGCCGTCCCCGGCGGGCTTGACTGCCTTGGGTGCGGGTGCGCCGGTGCTGCCAGCGGCGTTGGCACCGCCGTTTCCGCCGCGGCGTCCGCTTCTGCGGCGGCGATCACCGCTCTCGCGGCGGGGCTTGCCGCCTTCGGTGGGGATATCGGAACGCGGGGCTTTTTCCGCAGGGGCGGCGGACTTCTCCGCCGTGCGCTTCTCGCCGTCGCCCCGACGGCGGCTGCGGCTCCGGCGGCCGCGTTTCTTTTCACTCTCCGCCGCGGCGTCCGGGTCGAAGTCGCTGAGCAGGGTGATAGTGGGCAGCTCCTCCTCGGCCAGGGGCTCCACATAGCGCTCGGGGCGCTTGTCGGGGACTGCGATGCCGTCGCGGCTGCCCTTGCCGCTCCGCAGGACGCAGACCTCGCAGTTGTGGTAGCAGCGGGGACCGTCGGTGCGGTCATCCAGGCGGACGTTCACCGTCTCCTTCAGCACGTTTACGTCGCTGACGTTGCCGGTGCCGTCCGGCGTCAGGACGAAGGAGTCGTTCTTGGGCAGGCGCTTAATGGCATCCTCATAGGCGTCCTGCTCATATTTCAGGCAGCACATCAGCCGGCCGCAGGTACCGGAGATCTTGGTGGGGTTCAGACTCAGGTTCTGGGTCTTGGCCATCTTGATGGACACGGGCAGGAACTCGTCCATGAACTGGGCGCAGCAGAAGGGCCGGCCGCAGATGCCCAGGCCGCCGATCATCTTGGCTTCGTCGCGGACGCCGATCTGCCGCAGCTCGATGCGGGCGCGGAACACACCGGCCAGGTCCTTGACCAGCTCGCGGAAGTCCACGCGGCCGTCGGCGGTAAAGAAAAACAGGATCTTGCTGCCGTCAAAGCTGCACTCCACCCGCACCAGCTTCATCTCCAGCTTGTGCTGCTGGATCTTCTTTTTGCAGACGTCGAAGGCTTCCTTCTCACGGCTGCGGTTGTAGGCGGCGGTGTGTTTGTCGTTGTCGGTGGCGATGCGGAGGACGGACCGCAGGGGTTTGACCACCGCGTCATCGGGCACCTGGTGGTTGCCCACCGCGCAGTGGGCGAATTCCGGGCCCTGGGCGGTCTCCACGATCACGTCGGTGCCGGCGGGGATCGTGAGCCCCTTGGGGTCGAAGTAGTATTCCTTGCAGCCGCTGCGGAAGCGGACAGAGATCACATCGGTCATAAAAGTTCCTCCCATTTCACGGCGAGGGCACCCAATATCTGGCCCACGCCCGCATTTTGGTCACATTGTTCGGCAAAGCGCTGACTGGCCGCGCACAGTCCCAGCAGCTGCCGCGCCGTCAGCCTGTCCGCCAGCAGAAGGGCTGCCTCCGCACAGGCGGGATCTGGCTGCGCTTTGCCCTGCTGCACCAGCAGGGCTTCGGCCGCGGCGCGCCACAGCTCCTCCAGCTGGGCCTGCAGTGTCTCGCGCTTCAGGGACTGCTCGCGGGAGAGCAGCGCCGTGGTCACCGGCAGCAGACGCCCGGAGGCAAACGCACGGCACAGCTCCGCGGTACCGTCGCTGAGGGGCGCGTCTTCCCCGTCGTATTTCAGCAGAGCACAGCGGGAACGGACGGTCTCCAGCAGGGCGGCGGGAGCGTCGGCGCAGAAGATGAAAGCGGCATAGGGCGGTCCCTCCTCCACCACCTTCAGCAGGACATCCTGATCCCGCTGGTTCAGCTGGCGGCAGTCAGAGACGACGTATACCTTGCGCCGGGCCTCGTTGGGGCGGATGTACACATCCTTACGCAGGGCGCGGACCGCCTCCACCGTCAGCTCCTTGTGCTCTGTATCCAGCACGGGGATCACGTCCGGGTGGATGCCCTCCAGTACCTTGCGGCAGTGGCGGCAGCGCAGGCAGGGCCTGTCCGCCCCCTCGCAGACGTGGGCGGCGGCGAGAAACCGGGCAGCGGCGGTCAGGTCACCCCGGCCCGTCAGGATGACCGCGTGGCTGAGACGGTCCTCCCCGGCGGCGCGGCGCACGGTGCGGGTGAATATGCTGTTTTCCTGGGGCAGCTGGACCATGCGCGTACCTCCCGGTAAAGTGCCTACTAATTCAATATAATAGTATACCACAGGAGTGGGGGAATAGGCAAGACACAAAATCTTCCCTCCGTTCCGCCGGGAGAAGCGCGCCGGGACGGCGGCTTTGCGGGTGCTGCGCCAAAAAGGACGGAAAATAGAGGAAACGGAAATGTGTTATCGGTTTACGGCGAGTGTCCGCAGAGGAAACAACATTTTTTGTAAAAATATCCGCGACAGGGTTGCTTTTAAAAAAAAATATGACTATAATAAATTGTTCTCAATGTTTGGTACAACTATTTAATATACGGAGGAACTGCAATGAGCAAGAAGTATTGTTACCTGTTCACCGAAGGCAACGCCAAGATGCGTGAGCTGTTGGGCGGCAAGGGTGCGAACCTGGCGGAGATGACCAATATCGGTCTGCCCGTGCCCCAGGGCTTTACCATCACCACCGAGGCCTGCACTCAGTATTACGAGGATGGCCGCCAGATCAACGGCGAGATCATGGCGGAGATCATGGAGTATATCGAGAAGATGGAGAAGATCACCGGCAAGAAGTTCGGCGATCTGGAAAATCCCCTGCTGGTATCCGTGCGCTCCGGCGCCCGCGCCTCCATGCCCGGCATGATGGACACCATTCTGAACCTGGGTCTGAATGAGGACGTGGTGGACGTGATCGCCAAGAAGTCCAACAACCCCCGCTGGGCGTGGGATTGCTATCGCCGCTTTATCCAGATGTATTCCGATGTGGTCATGGAGGTCGGCAAGAAGTACTTTGAGCAGCTGATCGATGCCATGAAGGAGAAGAAGGGCGTGACCCAGGACGTGGAGCTGTCCGCCGAGGATCTGAAGGAGCTGGCCATGCAGTTCAGGGCCGAGTACAAGTCCAAGATCGGCAGCGACTTCCCCACCGATCCCAAGGAGCAGCTGATCGGCGCCATCAAGGCCGTGTTCCGCAGCTGGGACAACCCCCGCGCCAACGTGTACCGCCGCGACAACGACATCCCCTATTCCTGGGGCACCGCCGTCAACGTGCAGTCCATGGCCTTCGGCAACATGGGCGACGACTGCGGCACCGGCGTGGCGTTCACCCGTGACCCCGCCACCGGCGAGAAGAAGCTGATGGGCGAGTTCCTGACCAATGCCCAGGGCGAGGACGTGGTGGCCGGTGTGCGTACCCCCATGCCCATCGCCGAGATGGCTGAGAAGTTCCCCGAGGCCTATGACGAGTTCGTGAAGGTCTGCAATATCCTGGAGGACCACTATCGCGATATGCAGGATATGGAGTTCACCGTGGAGCACGGCAAGCTGTACATGCTGCAGTGCCGCAACGGCAAGCGCACCGCTCCCGCCGCGCTGAAGATCGCCTGCGACCTGGTGGACGAGGGCATGATCTCCGAGCAGCAGGCCGTGGCGATGATCGATCCCCGCAACCTGGATACCCTGCTGCACCCCCAGTTCGACCCCAAGGCCCTGAAGGCCACCGAGCCGGTGGGCAAGGCACTGCCCGCCTCCCCCGGCGCTGCCTGCGGCAAGATCGTGTTCACCGCCGAGGATGCCAAGGAGTGGGCTGCCCGGGGCGAGAAGGTGGTTCTGGTTCGTCTGGAGACCTCTCCCGAGGACATCGAGGGCATGAAGGCCGCCCAGGGCATCCTGACCGTCCGCGGCGGTATGACCTCCCACGCGGCCGTTGTGGCGCGCGGCATGGGCAAGTGCTGCGTATCCGGCTGCGGCGCCATCAACATGGACGAGGCCAACAAGCAGTTTACCCTGGCAGGCAAGACCTACCACGAGGGCGACTGGATGAGCCTGGACGGCTCCACCGGTAATATCTACGACGGCGCTATGCCCACCGTGGACGCCAATGTGGGCGGTGATTTCGGCCGCATCATGGCCTGGGCCGACAAGTTCCGCCGGCTGAAGGTCCGCACCAATGCCGACACCCCCGCCGACGCCGCCCGCGCCCGCTCTCTGGGCGCCCAGGGTATCGGCCTGTGCCGCACTGAGCATATGTTCTTCGACGGCGACCGTATTGCCGCCATCCGCGAGATGATCTGCTCCGACACCAAGGAGCAGCGCGAGAAGGCTCTGGCCAAGCTGCTGCCCATGCAGCAGGGTGACTTTGAGGGCATCTACGAGGCCATGGAGGGCTGCCCCGTCACCATCCGCTTCCTGGATCCCCCCCTGCACGAGTTCGTTCCCACCGAGGAGCACGACATCGAGCTGCTGGCCAAGGATATGGGCAAGACCGTAGCCGACATCAAGGCCATCATCGCCTCCCTGCACGAGTTCAACCCCATGATGGGTCACCGCGGCTGCCGTCTGGCCGTCACCTTCCCGGAGATCGCCGTTATGCAGACCCGTGCCGTCATCCGCGCCGCCATCAACGTCCAGAAGAAGCACCCCGACTGGAACATGGTGCCTGAGATCATGATCCCCCTGGTGGGCGAGGTCAAGGAGCTGAAGTTCGTCAAGGACGTGGTGGTCAAGACCGCTGACGAGGAGCTGGCTGCTGCCGGTATGAACATGAAGTACCTGGTGGGCACCATGATCGAGATCCCCCGCGCTGCGCTGACCGCTGATGCCATCGCCACCGAGGCGGAGTTCTTCTCCTTCGGTACCAACGACCTGACTCAGATGACCTTCGGCTTCAGCCGTGACGATGCCGGCAAGTTCCTGCCCGCTTACTACGACAACAAGATCTATGAGAGCGATCCGTTCGCCCGGCTGGATCAGGTCGGTGTGGGCAAGCTGGTGGATATGGCCTGCAAGCTGGGCCGCGCCACCCGCCCCGACATCCATCTGGGCATCTGCGGCGAGCACGGCGGCGACCCCTCCAGCGTGGAGTTCTGCCACCGCGTGGGTCTGGACTATGTGTCCTGCTCCCCCTTCCGCGTGCCCATCGCCCGTCTGGCCGCCGCACAGGCAGCTATCAAGGACGCCAAGTAAGGGCTCGATTTTCCGCATAATACCAAGCGCCCGGCTATCAGCCGGGCGCTTGTGTTTTGGGCGGAAGCATGGTAAAATATAACAATAGATCAACAAAAGCAGACAAACGGGGTCGTATTATTTGCTGGAGGGATCGTATGGAAAGACGAGGGAATAAGGTCGATATTGTGCAGAGGGTGTCCTGCTGGATATCGGATATGGCGTTTGCCAGGTTTAAAAGCTTTAGTGATCGTGTACTGGGAATACAGATCGATGAGATTCCGACTGTGGAGAGCATCCTTATGCGGCAGAATTTTTCGGTCGTATTTTATGCAGCCATTCTGTTTATACTGACCAACGGGATCTACCTGGTCAAGAACATCGCGGCGCGCTCGATGATCCCCATTGACATGGTGCCGCTTTACATGATGATCGGCGGCTCGCTGGCGATGCTGGTGTTTACGATCGCCTATAAAAAGCGTGGAGGAGAATACGATGCGCCGCCGGCGCGGTTTGCGCTGCTGGCCTACTATGGGGTGGTGATCGCCAGCGTTACCGTCTTTATGGTCTCCTGCAACTTTCACCGGGTCGGGTTGTCCATCTCCATGTGCTATCTGTTTGCGATCATGATCGCGCCCACATACCGCCGTGTGGATACCGTGGCGGTATGTGTTCTGATATTGATCAGCTGGTGGCTGCCCGGGCAGCTTCCCTACGCGGAGAACTATGATCTGTTCAAGCATTTCCTGCTGCGATTTTCCATCATTGTAGGTTTTATCGTGCTGCGGTCCATCTTCCTTCGGCAGTCCGCCAACGAACGGCACATCAAGGAGATGGGTCACGCTTTCATCAAGCTGGCCTACAACGACGTGATGACGGAAACACTGAATAAAAAGGCGATGGAGACGTATGGCACGTTCATTGCCGATAAAACCGCGCCGGAACGGGTCAGCGTCATTATTTTTGACGTGGATGATTTCAAATCGTACAACGACAACTACTCCCACATGAAGGGCGACGAAGCGCTGCGGCGTGTGGCCGGAAGCGTGGTCGGGGTGTTGGCGGCGGCTGACCGGTATCTCTTCCGCTTTGGAGGCGAGGAGTTCGTGGCGATCCTGCCGGGTATCGGTGAGGAGGAGGCCCGCCGTATCGCCGGTGCGCTTCTTGACGCGGTGCGCGCCGTGGCTGTTCCAAGAGAGGACCTGCCGGACCGGCACATTGTTACGGCCTCTTTCGGTGTTGCGTGCGGGACGGGCCGGGAATTGAAGGACTTTTCACTCATCGCAAAGGCGGACAGGCAGCTGTATATCTGCAAAAACAACGGAAAGAACTGTGTGGCGGCCAGCGGCGCCATATACAGATGAGGTACGCAGGCGCCCGGCTATCAGCCGGGCGCTTGTGTTTTGCGGGAAAATATGATAGGATGACAATACAAAGAAGCGGGAAAATATGATAGGATGACAATACAAAGAAGCAGCAAAACATGATAGAATGACATTACAAAGAGGCGGAAAAACTGATAGGATGACAGCACAAAGAAGTAACAAAGCATGATCGGATGGCGATACAAAAAAGTAACGGAGGGGATACCGCTATGTACGAACTGATACAGCTTACCGAGAGGACGTATTACATCAAGAGCCCCACCAACATCGGCCTCTTCCGGCTGGATGAGAAAAACGTCTGCCTGATCGACAGCGGCAACGACAAGGACGCGGGGCGGAGGATACGGCAGGTGCTGGACGCCAACGGCTGGCAGCTGACGGCGATCTACAACACCCACGCCAACGCCGACCACATCGGCGGGAACCGGTATTTGCAGGGGCAGACGGGCTGTAGGATCTACGCGCCGGGGATCGACTGCGCCTTTACCCGGCACCCGGTGCTGGAGCCGTCGTTTCTCTACGGCGGATATCCGCCCAAGGACCTGCGGCACAAGTTTCTGCTGGCACAGGAGAGCGACGCGGCGGAGCTGACGGCGGACAAGCTGCCGGAGGGCTTTGCGTCTATCCCCCTGCCCGGGCACTTCTTTGACATGGTAGGCTTTCGGACGCCGGACGACGTGGTGTTCCTGGCGGACTGCCTGTCCAGCCGGGAGATACTGGACAAGTACCAGATCGGCTTTATTTACGACGTGGCCGGGTACCTGAAAACGCTGGAGCAGGTGCAGGCCATGACGGCGAAGGTATTTGTGCCCTCGCACACGGAGGTGACGGAGGACATCGCCGACCTGGCACAGTACAACGTCCGGAAGGTCCAGGAGATCGCGGAGAGGATCGTGGACCTCTGCGCTGTGCCCCGCGGCTTTGAGGACATCCTGCAGCAGCTGTTTGCCGCCTACGGGCTGACCATGAGCTTTGAGCAGTATGTGCTGGTGGGCAGCACGGTGCGGTCCTATCTGGCGTGGCTGAAGGACACGGGGCGGCTGACAGCCCTGTTCGAGGACGGCTGGATGCGCTGGGCGCGGGTGTGAGCGCCAACAGAATACGGAAAAAACAAGCGCCCCTTAGGCCAGGCAGCCTAAGGGGCGCTTGTTTTGCGGCGCGTGCCGCAGGGGGGAAGAAATTTGTGAGAGAGGGATGTGTCAGTTAGTTGTACTTCTCCAGGTACTTGCCGAACTCCTCCAGGCCGGCCTTCAGCACCTGAGGATCGCGGAAGGCGCCGTAGCCCACGCGGATGGTCTTGGGCATATCGAAGTAGTCGCCGGGGACCACCAGGATCTGCTCGGTGGCCATGGCATCCTTGGCCAGGGTCTCGGAGTCCACGTCGTAATCATAGTCGATCAGGCAGGTGGTGCCCATGGCCTTGGCGCGCAGGTGCAGATGGGGCTGGGAGGCGACCCAGTCCTCCACGATCTTGCGGTTGGGCTCCAGAATGGAACGGGCGCGGGCCCACAGGGCCTGGTAATGCTCCAGCGCGATGGAGGCGATGATCTCGTCCCAGATGCCGCAGCAGATGGTGTTGTAGGAACGGCGGGTCTTCATGACCTCGTACATCTCGTGGTCGCGGCAGACGATCCAGCCGATACGGGTGCCGGCCATGGAGTACATCTTGGACATACTGCTGATGGAGATGGCCTTGTGGTAGCCGTAGTCCAGAATGGAGGGCATATAGTTCTCGTCCAGCCCGCGATAGACCTCGTCGCAGAGGATCCAGGCGTCGTGCTTGGCGGCGATGTCCACGACCTTACGCAGGCCCTCGTCGTACAGGGTCACGCCGATGGGGTTGTTGGGGTTGGTCAGGACGATCATCTTGGTGTTGGCGTCGCAGGCCTTGTCCAGGGCGTCGAAATCCAGCTGATAGTTATCCTCGGCCTTCAGCTGGACCACGCGGGTCTCGATGCCGCTGCCCTTGGGAATATCGTAGTGCTGCTGATAGGAGGGCTTGATCACCACGCAGTTGTCACCCGGCTCCAGCACGCTCATCAGCACCAGGTCATTGGCGCCGGTGCCGCCGTGGGTGATCATCACTTCCTCGGGCTTCACATTGCCCTTGGGGTAAATGCCGGCCACCGCCGCCTTGATCCGGGGAGAGCCGGTGGCGTCGCCGTGGTGATAATGCAGGCTCATGGTACGCATTTCGTTCAGGAAAGCGTCCAGATCCTCGCCGGTCAGGTCAAACAGCTCGTCCATACGAAGGGCGCTGACGCAGCTGCTGCCCAGATTGATACGGGCGAGAGAGTCCATGGGATTCAGCCACTCTTCCACACCAAACCATGCCAGTTTCATTTTATTGTCCTCCTCATTTCGTCTGTTTTGTAGGGTAAGCGGATATATTCCGCGGGGTTACAGGTCGGCCTGCAAGCCCACGCCCTCGGCCAGTGCGCGGTCGATGGCTACCTTGGCGGCGGCCAGATCCAGAATGTACAGGCCGGTGGCGTCGAAGATGGTGGTCTGCGTGTCGCTGGTGCGGCCGGGGACCTTGCCGTCGATGAGGTCACCGATCTCGCCGGTGATGTCGTCGGCACTGATGACGCCCTGCTTGATGGGCAGCTCCATCTCGCCCACGCGGATGCACTGGGCGCGGTCGTCGGCGTAGAAGGCGGCGCCCTGGAAGATGGTGCTCTCGATCTCCTGCTTGGATTCCATGTCGGAGCCCAGGCAGCTCAGATGGGTGCCGGGCTTCAGCCACGCCTTCTGGATGATGGGCTTGCGGGAGGGCGTGACGGTGATGATGGCGTCACTGTCGCCCACGGCGGCGGCCATATCCAGCGCCGGCAGGAACTCCACGCCGGAGGCGTCGATGCCGAAGTCATCGGAGAGCTGCTGGGCAATGTGGGCGGCGAACTGCACCGCGTTGTCGGGGAACATGGGGTCGGCGATGTAGACCTTATCGATGGCCGGACGCAGCAGCAGCGTGGCGGCGATCTGGAAGGGGGCCTGTTTGCCGGCACCCAGGATGAACAGGTGCTTGGCGTCCTTGCGGGCCAGCAGGTCCACGCCCAGCGCGCCGGCGGCACCGGTACGCATACAGGTGACGTAGGAGGCGTCCATGACGCTGACGGGAATACCGGTGTTGGAGTCGTAGACCATCATAATGCCGTTGAAGGGCGGCAGGCCCTTTTCCCGGTTCTCGGGAAAGTTGTTCAGCATCTTCAGGCCGTGGAGCTGTACGCCCTTGATATAGCCGGAACGGATGTCCATGGCGGCGTGCTCGTCCACGAATTCATAGTTGACCAGCGGCCAGATCACGGACTTGCCCTGGGATTTCAGACGATAGACCTCGCGCACCTCCTGGATGACTTCCTTCATGGAGATGACCTGCTTGACCTGCTCGCGGTTCAAAATCAAAACGCTCATATACATCCCTGTCCTTTCGTTTTTTCGGGAGGGCGGAGAGGGGCCGCGCCGGCCGTGCTCCGCCTCAGTTTGATGTCATTGTAACCGGGAGATGTTGGACCGCGCGTGGAAAAAGCGTTGAATTTCCGTTGTTGCTAAACATTTTAGCAAATCATGCCGTGCTTTTCAACAAACGATTTGGTACATCTGCCGCCGGAGGCGCAGCGCCACTGGACAGACGGCCCGCCCTGGTGTACAATACGGCCATAACACAACACGGCTTTCAACAGGAGGACGGGACGCTATGTACGCGGATATCATCATTAAAAACGGGCGCTGCGTGACCATGTGCGGCGATGGCGGGGCCGACTGGGTGGCCGCGGCGGGGAAAATGATCTGCGCCGCAGGCCGCGGCGATGATTGGCAGAAGCTGGTGCGCCCCGGCACGCAGGTCATCGACGCCAGGGGCGGCACGGTGCTGCCGGGGTTTATCGACAACCACTTCCATGTGATGCAGACAGCCGTGAACATGATGAGCGTGGATCTGGGCGGTGCGCGGTCCCACCGGGAGCTGGGCGAGATGCTGGCCGCCGCCGAAAAGCGGGAGGGCGCGGTGCTGGGCTGCCAGGTGGAGGAGTCGCAGTTCGAGGAAAAGCGTTTTCCGGACCGGTATGTGCTGGACAAGTATTGCAGCGACAGTCCGGTGGTGCTGTTTTCCAAGGAGTACCACGTCAGTATGCTGAACACCCACGCCCTGCTGTATTATAAGGTGCCCTTCTCCCTGGAGGGTGTGGAGCTGGACGGCAGCGGCCTGCCCACGGGCATTTTCCGGCGGATCGCCAACTATGTGCTGCGCTCCAATGTGCTGCGGAGCCTGCCGGATGAATTCCGGATGGAGGCCATCCATCTGGCCATGTCCCGGCTGCTGGAAAACGGCATCACAACCGTGGCGGCCATCGAGGGCGGCTGGCTGTTCGACGACCGGGACGCGGAGTTCATCTACGCCCACAGCGGCGAGTTTCCGGTGGATATGCCGCTGTTCTATCAGACCATGGACCTGGCGAAGGTCTGGAAGCTGGGGCTGCGCCGGGTGGGCGGCAATATTATGGTGGACGGTACCCTGTCCAGCCACAGCGCCGCCCTGTCGGCACCCTACGCGGACCGGCCGGACTACCGGGGACAGATCTTTCTGCCCCAGGACGGACTGGACGAGTTCGTGCAGCAGTGCTACCGGCAGGATATGCAGCTGGCGCTGTACAGCATCGGCGACCGGGCCATCGAGTCCGTGCTGCTGGCCCACGAGAGGGCCATCCGTCAGGGCGGCAGCACCGCCCTGCGCCACCGCATCGAGCACGCCATCATGGCCACGCCGGAGCAGATCGCCCGGGCGGCGGACATGAAGCTGATCTTCTCGGTGCAGCCGGCCTACGCCTATCTGTGGGGCGGCAAGGGCGGTATGTATGAGCGCCGGGTGGGCGAGCGCTATCTGCGCTCCAACAACTTTGCCGCCATGTTCGCCGCCGGCGCGGTGGTGTGCGGCGGATCGGACAGCGACGTGACGGAGCCGCGGCCCATGCTGGGTATCCACGCGGCGGTGAACCGCGCCGTGCCCCAGTGCGCCGTGTCCGTGGAGCAGGCCATCGAGATGTACACCGTCAACGGCGCTTACGCGCTGTTTGAGGACAAGCGCAAGGGAAAGCTGGCGCCGGGATACCTGGCGGATATCGTGGTGCTGGACCGCGACATCCGCGCCGTGCCCGCAGAGCAGCTGGAGCAGACCGACGTGACCGTGACCATCAAGTCCGGGTCGGTGCTGCATAGCCGGCAGTGAGGTGACGGCCATGCTTCAGATCAGACTGTTTGGCAAGCCGCAGGTCATCTGCGACGGCACGGACATCACCCCGGAGCTGGGCAACAAGGGGTGCGCCCTGCTGTGTATCCTGTTCCTGCGGGGCGGGGAATACTATGCCCGGGAGAAGCTGGCGGCCTACCTCTGGCCGGACAGCGCCGCCAGCGCTGCCAAGTATAATCTGCGCTATACCCTGTGGAAGATCAAAAAGAGCACCGACATCGGCGAGGGCGGGCGGTCGCTCATCAAGCTGGACCGGGAGTACTGCTGCATCGACCGGGCATACGACTATATCTGCGATCTGCAGACCATCGACGAGATCGACCCGGAGACACAGTCGGCGGACGAGCTGAAGCGGGCGTGTGACGCCTTCGGCGGCGAGCTGCTGGAGGGGTACTATTTCAACCACTGCGAGGACCTGAATGAGCTGATCCTCAGCCAGCGCATCTATTATGAGAAGCGGAAGAACCGGCTGCTGATGAAGGCGGCGGAGCTGTATGAGCAGCGGGATATGCTGCCGGAGGCCGTAGGTATTCTGGAGCGGGTCATGGAATACGAGCCCTACAACGAGCAGCTGGCCCTGCGGCTGATGACGCTGTATGAGCGCGGCGGCGACCGCAGCCGCGCTATCCGGTTTTTCAACGAGTTCCGCAACCGGCTGGCCTCCAACCTGGAGATCTATCCCGGCAGCGCCATCACGCAGAAATACGCGGAACTGAAGGCCGCGCCCGCCGCGCCGGAGCCGGCTCCGGCAGCGGACAGCGTTCCCGGCCTGCATGTGCAGACCTACTGCCTCCGGGCGGTGCCCTGCTTCTGGATGGCGGACACGGTGGGGAAGCTGCTGGATGCCGTCGGGAACGACGTGCGGCCGGACGACCGGACGCTGCTGCGGGTGCTGGGGGCTATACAGCCCGCTGCGGCGGTGTGTGCCGGCGCGGAGGGCGAGGTCACGGCCGCACCGGCGGCAGTGGCCCAGGCGTTTATCCGGTGGCTCACCGGTCTGGCGGCGCGGCAGCCGCTGGCGGTGCATATCCGCCGCGCCGGGGAGATGGACGACGTCAGCCGCGGTGTGCTGGAGTATCTGCTGGCGGAGCGCCCTGCCGGGTTGACGCTGCTGACAGAGGACGGCGGCGCTCTGGGCGATATGCCCAGCAGAAAGTGACGGCGGAAAGTGGGTATTTGCCTGAACACCGGGTACATCCGAACTTTAAAGCGCGAAAGCGCCGGGCAGGGCGCTTGCCCCCGGCAACTATTTTTGGTGATATGACGGCTGACGGTGGCTCCCTGTTGTGATATCTTACAGAAAACTTCGGGAAAGGAGAACGCCACACATGATGAAGCAGCTGTACAAGGCATACGCATTTAGCTTTTACTTTACCTATGCGGATGAAGTAAGAGTGATTTGTGGTGCCCGGAAATGCTGCTGATGAAATGAGGATGTTCTCCCCCGGAGACGTACTGACATCAAAGCCGCCCTATGGATCACAGATCCACAGGGCGGCTTTTTTGCAGCCAAATTTTCAAAAATACCCATCAGGAGGAACCACACCATGAAAAAGAGCATCACACGGCGGCTGACGACCGCCCTGCTGGCCGCCGCCATGTGCGTGAGCATAGCCGCCTGCGGCAGCAAGACCGACGACACCAAGACGGACGACACCGGCGCTGCCGACGGCGCCAAGAAGTATACCATCGGCGTGTGCCAGCTGGTGGAGGAGTACCTGACCGGCAAGGGCATCACTATCCCGGAGGACTACGAGGCCATGGAATAAAATTCAGACAGGAAGGTCTGGTGTAGCCACATGACACAGCTATTGAACGCGCTGCCCGGCGCTCTGGCCCAGGGACTGATCTGGGGCGTGATGGCCATCGGCGTATACATTACCTATAAAGTGCTCGATATCGCTGATCTGACCGTGGACGGCTCCATCTGCACCGGCGCGGCGGTGTGCACCATGCTGCTGCTGGACGAGCACACCGCGGCGCTGGATCCCCAGACGGCCCAGCGGGTCATGGACATCACCGACCGCCTGGTCCGGGAGAACCACCTGACCACGCTGATGATCACCCACAATATGCGCGACGCCATCCACTACGGCAACCGCCTGCTGATGCTGCACAACGGGCGGATCGTGCTGGATATCTCCGGCGAGGAGAAGGCCCGGCTGACGGTGCCGGACCTGCTGGCGCTGTTCAGCAAGGTCAGCGGCCAGGAATACGACAACGACCGCGCCCTGCTGGCGTAAACGCGAAGCCGGGGACTGTCCGTGAGGACAGCCCCCGGCTCTCTGCCCTTGACGGGCTGTGCGGCGGATGGTATGATGGTGGACAAAAGCGCCGGGGCCGTTCCGGCGCAGGGGAGGACGCCATGAAGAAGATAGACAACTGCGAGAATTCCACCGTGCTGGTGGCGCTGCTGCTGGCGGGCATACTGCTGGTCATGGGCGCCTACCGGCTGTTCTCCTGGCTGTGCAGCCGGGGGCTGACGGACACGCTGACCTGGGTGCTGGGCGCGGCGGCGCTGGTGCTGGCGGCACTGGGCCTGCTGCTGGCGAGCCGCAGCTTCCGGCGGCTGAAGGAGCTGCATCTGTAAGAGAACACCCCTGACCGGCAGGTCAGGGGTGTTCTTTCTTTACAGCTCGAGGGGCGCCGGCACGGCGTCCGCCGGGATGGGGCAGGTGTACCCGGCCGCCGTCCGCTGCCGGAACTCGGCCTTGGCGGCCTCCAGCAGCGCGGGCTGCTCCAGCAGATCGATGGCGGCGGCGCACAGCACCTTGCCGGCGTGCACGGTGGCCTTATGGGCCATGGGCGTCTTGTTGCAGGACACCACCTGCCAGCTGTGGCAGGGGACGTGGTTGGGCCACACCGCCACATGGATCTGTGCCGTGGGGCACTGATAGCTGACATCACCCACGTCGGTGGAGCCGGCGTTGAAGGCGGGGCCCTGATACAGCGGCATCAGGAAGTCGTTGAAGTGGCCGGTCTGCATGGCCTTCACCTTTTCGGCGAAGGCGGGATCGTTCTCCGCGCCCACGCCGCCGGGGACGTCACGCCCCTCGTAGGTGGCGGACAGCGCCTCCATGAAAGCGTGCTCCTCCGCCGTGCAGGGCGGTACGCCCAGCTGGGAGAAGTTGTCGTACAGCACCTTCTCCAGCGCGTGGTTGCACACGGTGTCGGACAGGCCGTCCACGAAGCGGCGCTCGATGGTGGTGTCCGTCATCAGCGCCGCGCCCTGCGCGATCTTGTCCACCCGCTGGTGCAGGGCCATGCAGTCCTTGACGAAGTTGGAACGGATCATGTACAGGACGCTGGCCTGGTGCTGCACCACGTTGGGGCTTACGCCGCCTGCGTCCAGAATGGAGTAGTGCACCCGGGCGTCGCGGGGCATATGCTCCCGCAGGAACTGCACGCCCACATTCATCAGCTCTACCGCGTCCAGCGCGCTGCGGCCCCGCTCCGGCGCGGTGGATGCCTGGGACGCCAGCCCGTGGAACGTGTAGATCATCTGGATGCAGGAGTTGGTGGAGCCGGTAGTCACCTCGCTGCTGTCGCCGGGGTGCCACGTCAGCGCCGCGTCAAGGCCGTACCACAGGCCCTCCCGAGCCATATAGGCCTTGGACGCCACGCCCTCCTCGCCGGGGCAGCCGTACAGGATGACGGTGCCGCTTTTTCCGGTCTGGGTCAGATAGTGCTTCAGGCCGATGGCGGCGGCCATGGCCCCCGCGCCCAGCAGATTGTGGCCGCAGCCGTGGCCGCTGCCGCCCTTCACCAGCTCGTGGTACGCGGTGCTGCCCGCCGCCTGCGAAAGGCCGGACAGCGCATCGTACTCCGCCAGCAGGCCAATGACCGGCCCGCCGCTGCCGAAGGAGGCGGAGAAGGCGGTGGGGATGCCGCATATGCCTTCCTCCACCTGAAAGCCCTCGGCCTTCAGCACCTTGACGAACAGGGCGGCGGACTTTACCTCCTGCATGGACAGCTCGGCATAGTCCCAGATGGCGTCCGCCACCTCTGCCACCAGTTCCTTCTTCTCGTCAATGGCGGCCAGCGCCGCCTTTTTTGCATCGTTCATTGTCTGCTCCTTTTTCACAGCACCTTCTTCAGGAAATCCTGAAGGCGAGGGCTCTGGGGGTGATCGAAAACATCGGCGGGGGTGCCCTGCTCGGCGATCTTGCCGGCGTCCATGAACAGCACGCGGCTGCCTACCTCTTTGGCGAAGCCCATCTCGTGGGTGACCACCACCATGGTCATGCCGGACTGGGCCAGCTCCTGCATGACCTCCAGCACCTCGCCCACCATCTCCGGGTCCAGGGCGCTGGTGGGCTCGTCGAACAGCATGACCTCCGGCTCCATGGCCAGCGCCCGGACGATGGCCACACGCTGCTTCTGTCCGCCGGACAGCTGGGCGGGGTAGTCGTTGGCTCTGTCCGCCAGGCCCACGCGCTGGAGCAGCGCCATGGCCTTCTGCTCGGCCTCCGACTTGGGGACTTTTTTGATCTTGATGGGCGCCATGGTCAGGTTATCCAGCACGGTTTTGTTGGGGAACAGATTGAAATGCTGGAACACCATGCCCATCTTCTGCCGATGCAGGGGGAGGTCCACCTTCTTGCCGGTGATGTCCACCCCGTCGAAGATGATGGAGCCGGAGGTGGGCGTTTCCAGCAGGTTCAGGCTCCGCAGGAATGTGCTCTTGCCGCCGCCGGAGGGTCCGATCACCGCGGTGACGTCGCCCTTGTACACGTCCACCGTGACGCCGTCCAGCGCCTTGACGTTGCCGCCGTTGTAGTATTTCTTCAGGTCCTTGACCTGGATAAGCGTCTGTGCCATCAGATATGCACCTCCCGCTGCTGCTTCCGCTTGCGCCCATAGCCGTTGTTCCGGTCGGCCTTCTTCATTTTTCTTTCAAAGTGGCCGAACACCTTGCTGAGCACGAACGTCATAATGAAGTAGATGACGCCCACGATCACCAGCGGCTCGATGGGCAGGTATGTGGCGCCCTTGACCACCAGGTACTGGGTCATCAGGTCGCCGATGAAGAACGTGGAGCCCAGGGACGTGTCCTTGATGATCATGATAAACTCGTTGCCCAGGGCGGGCAGGATGTTCTTCACCGCCTGGGGCACCACCACGAACCACATGGCCTTGCTCTCGCTGAAGCCAAGGCTCAGCGCCGCCTCCTTCTGCCCCGGATCTACCGCCTGGATGCCGGAACGGATGACCTCGGACACGTAGGCCGCGCTGTTGCAGATCAGGGCGATGGCGATGCAGAGGAACTTCTGCTTGTTCAACGCCGGGATCAGCATGGGCAGGCCGAAATAGAAAAAATACAGCTGCAGCAGCATGGGCGTGCCACGGATGATCTCGATGTAGATGGTGGACAGCCACCGCAGCGGCGGTATCTTCGACATCTTCATCAGTGCCAGCACAGAGGCGAACACCGCGCCGAAGGCCACGGTGATGGCGGCCAGCGCCAGCGTGTACGACACGCCGTCGATGAGGAATTTGTCCCAGTATTTCAGGAACAGCGCGGCCAGCTTTTCAAAGTCAATGAATTTCATGGTGATTTCCTCTTACTGTGTATACGACGGCGGGTACGGCTTTCGTACCCGCCGCCGCGGTGTATATCCGTGTCAGTTCAGTGTCAGCTCCTGTGCGTTCTCGCTCTTGCCCAGCTCTACGGCGTCCTTGTACCAGCCGTCGTAGAGGTTGGCCTCCTTGGCCTGTGCCAGAATGGCGTTCACCGCGTCCAGCAGCTCCGTCTCACCCTTCTGCATCATGATAACGTTGGCGGAATACTCGGCCTTCACGTCGAATTCCCAGGTGCAGATGACCAGATCGGGGTTGGCGTCCACGATCATCTCCGCGTTGCCGTAGGCCACGGCCAGCGCCTCGATGTTGCCGCTCTTGAGCTCCATGACGCCCACGGTGATGTCGCCGATAGAGATGGGATTGGCGTCCGTCAGCTGCTCAGTCACCAGCTGCATCTGCAGGGAGGCGTTCTGCGCGCCCACGTCCTGACCGGCCAGATCCTCGGGGGAGGTGTACTTATCCGCGTTTTCCTTCTTGATGAGCAGTGCCTGTCTCGTCTCGTTTTCACCGGCGTAGTAGTAATCGCTGAGCTCATAGTTCTGGGCTCTGTCCTCCGTCCAGGAGTAGCCGGAGATGCTCATGGGAACGGAGCCGGTGTACACGGCGGTCTGGCTGGCGTCGAAGCCCATAGGCTCGATGACCAGCTTCACGCCCAGGTTCTCGGCGATGTACTTGGCCAGCGTGATGTCAAAGCCCACATATTGGTCCTGACCGGTTTTGGAGGAGTCCACGAACTCCATGGGGGAGAAGTCGGGGCTGAGGGCCACGGTCAGCACGCCATCGGCCTTGATCTTTTCCAGCGCGTTGGCCGGCTCGGTCACGGTGTCGTCATCGGTCTTGTCGTCGGTCTTCGTATCAGCCTTGCTGCCGCAGGCTGCCAGAGAAAGCGCCATCATCAGCGCCAGAAGCAAAGAAACAAACTTTTTCATGGTCGTATATCCTTCCGCATATAGTGAATATTTATTCATGTATAAAATGTGTGTGGTCGGGAGAGCTCATGCCGCGCGGTGCAGGCGGTGCGCCTGTCGTCGTCGCAGCAGTGCCATCGTGCTAACTCCTTTGCTGTGGTGATTTTTCATGGGTCGTACCGCCTTTCCGGTGTGCGTTTTCCGGGGATGGGCTTGCCGTCGTCCGGTGTATCTCTCTCGTTGATGTTGCATAATTTACCACCGCAGTCCGGGAATGTCAAGGCAAATTTGAATATTTATTCGCAGAATATGTGATTTTGGTGAATATATTTACAGCATCGGCTAAAGCGGCGGGTCATTTGCATCAAAATGACGGGATCCGCCAGCAAAAAAAGAGCACCGCCTTTAGGCCGCCTGGCATAAGAAAACATACGCCGCAAAAGGCGCGTTTCGCGCAGCCCCATCGTTGCGCCGCCTTGACAGACATCCAGTATGCCTGCGGCGGCGCGCCTCGGCTCTGCACAAAACGCGCTCTTTTTCGGTGCGAAGCAGTTTTGCCAAAGTAAATTCGAGCTGAAATTGGCTGCAAAAACGCCCGCATGCTGACGCATGTGGGCGTTTTTGCGGTCGATTTCAGCCGGATAGACACAGGCAAAACCGTGTGTTTTCTTGTGTCAGGCGGCCTTTCGGCGGTGCTCTCTCGTGTCGTGTATGTGAATTACTCCTCCGTCTCGATCAGGCCGTAGCCGCCGTTGTTGCGGTGGTACACCACGCACACGGCGTTCGTCTCGATATTGCGGAACACATAGAAGGAGTGCCCCAGCAGGTTCATCTGCAGAACGGCCTCGTCGGTAGTCATGGGCTTGACAGAGAAGCGCTTGGTGCGGATGATGTCGAAGTCGTTGTCCTCCACCACGTCGAATTCGGCGGGCACGGTGGACACCAGCGCGTCGGGCCGCAGGTTCTTGGCCAGGCGGGTCTTGTTCTTGCGGATGCGGCGGTCGATGAAGCTGACGGCCTCGTCGATGGCGCTGCGCATATCGCCGTCGGGATCCTCAGTCTGGGCGCGGAACAGCGTGCCGTTGGCGGCGCGGATGGTCAGCTCCACCACACAGCGGTTTTTCTTCTCCACAGCAAAGGTCACAAAGGCGTCTGCCTCCTCCGGGAAATACTTGTCCAGCTTACTGATCTTTTTCTCGGCGTATTCCTTGATGGAGTCGTTGAGAGAGATCTTCTTGCAGGCGAATGTGAACTTCATAGTGTTTGCTCCTTTCCGTAACGGGTAACGGTGCAAGGGTCAGGGAGTGGTTTCCCCTTATCCTTGACTAATTATAGCAAATATGTCTTGCGTTGAAAAGAGGGTTTGGAAGAATTTGTGAAATATTCACAAAAAATTCGCGGAACGGTCAAATTCGACAGCCTTCGACTTTTTCCGCCAAAATGCGGCAAAAGCTCCTATTTACAAGCGCTTCGCCCCGGTGTACTATACGGTTCGGAGGCTTTCCAATATCCCACCCGCTTGCGCCGTCCCCGCCGGGGGCGGCGTCTTTTTGCCCATGGCCCCGCCGTTCTTGTATTTCCCCGCCGGGTGTGCTATACTGTCCACAATATTTTAACTTCGCCCCCGCCGGGGGCAGGGAGGTCCTCTTGGAAAGAACACAGGTACAGATCCCCGCCGCGCAGCTGGACCGCCAGCGGGATTTTGAAGCAAAGCTGAAGGAGATGCACGCCGACCGGCCCCTCCGCGCGCTGGTGGATACCTTCGGCTGCCAGCAGAACGTGGCCGACAGCCAGCACATTATGGGTATGCTCCGGGCCATGGGGTGCTCGTTCACCGACGATCCGGCCCAGGCGGACGTGGTGGTGCTGAACACCTGCGCTATCCGCGACCACGCGGAGAAGCGGGTGTACGGCAATCTGGGCGCCCTGACCCACACGAAGAAGGCCAACCCGGCGCAGGTGATCTGCCTGTGCGGCTGCATGGCGCAGCGGCCGGAGGTGGCCGAGAAGGTGCGCCAGTCCTACCGCCATGTGGATCTGGTGTTCGGCCCGCAGGCCCTGTGGAAGTTCCCCGAGCTGCTGTATCAGGTCTATACCCAGCGGCGGCGGGTGTTTTCCGTGGCGGATGAGCACGGCGCCATTGCCGAGGGTATGCCCGTGGTCCGCGAGGGCCGCACCCGCGCGTGGGTGTCCATCATGTACGGCTGCAACAACTTCTGCTCCTACTGCATTGTGCCCTACGTCCGCGGCCGGGAACGCAGCCGCGACCCGGAGAGGATCATCGACGAGGTGCGGGAGCTGGTGGCCGAGGGCTTTAAGGAGATCACCCTGCTGGGGCAGAACGTCAACTCCTACGGCAAGGATCTGGGCACCGGCTATGACTTCGCCGATCTGCTGACCGACCTGGACAAGATCGACGGCGACTACCTCATCCGCTTCATGTCCTCCCAGCCCAAGGACGCCAGCTACAAGCTGTTCGACGTGATGGCCGGCTGCCGCCATGTGGCCAAGCAGCTGCACCTGCCGGTCCAGTCCGGCTGTGACCGGGTGCTCCGCGCCATGAACCGCCCCTACGATGTGGCCAGGTATCTGGACCTGATCACCTACGCCCGCAGGGTCATGCCCGACCTGGTGCTGACCAGCGACGTCATCATCGGCTTCCCCGGCGAGACGGAGAGCGAAGCCATGGAGACGGTGGCCCTGGTGGAGAAGGTCCGCTTCGACGCCCTGTTCACGTTTATCTTCTCCCCCCGCCCCGGTACCCCGGCGGCGAAGATGGAGGACCCTGTTCCCCGTGAGGAGAAGCAGCGGTGGTTTGACCGGCTCTGTGCCGTGCAGAACGGTATCTCCGAGGAGCTGCACCGCCAGTATGTGGGGCAGACGCTGCGCTGTCTGGTGGACGGCGAGAGCGACGACGCCCGCTGGCCCCTGACGGCCCGTACCGCCGGCGGCCGCCTGGTCCACTGCACCGGCGACAGGTCTGCTCTGGGCGAATACCGGGATGTAAAGATCACCGACAGCAATACCTGGGCGCTGTTCGGCACGATCGAATAGAGCAAAAAAAGAAACCGCCGCAGGCGGTTTCTTTTTTTGTCAGTCGCTGTCCAGCTTAAGGACGGCCATAAAGGCCTCGGTAGGCACCTGGACAGTGCCGAGGTTCCGCATCTTCTTCTTGCCCTCTTTCTGCTTCTCCAGCAGCTTCTTCTTGCGGGTGATGTCGCCGCCGTAGCACTTGGCCAGCACGTCCTTCCGCATGGCCTTGACGGTCTCACGGGCGATGATGCGGCCGCCGATGGCCGCCTGGATGGGCACCTCGAACAGCTGGCGGGGGATGTTCTCCTTCAGCTTTTCGCACAGCCGCCGGGCGCGGGGATAGGCCTTGTCCCGGTGGGCGATGAAGCTCAGGGCGTCCACGCCGTCGCCGTTGAGCAGCAGGTCTACCTTCACCAGATCACTGGTGCGGTAGCCGGACAGCTCGTAGTCCAGGCTGGCGTAGCCCTTGGTGTTGGCCTTCAGTGTGTCAAAAAAGTCGTAGATGATCTCGTTCAGCGGCATCTGATAGTGCAGCTCCACCAGATGGGTGTCCAGATACTGCATATCCTTGAACTCGCCCCGGCGCTCCTGACACATGGGCATGATGTTGCCCACATAGTCCTGGGGACTGATGATGGATACCTTCACATACGGTTCCTCGGCGTGCTCGATGGTGCCGGGGTCGGGGTAGTTGTGGGGGTTGTCCACCTTCACCATGGTGCCGTCGGATTTGTAGACGTGGTAGATGACGCTGGGCAGCGTGGTCACCAGGTCCAGGTTGAACTCCCGCTCCAGACGCTCCTGGATGATCTCCATGTGCAGCATACCCAAAAAGCCGCACCGGAAGCCGAAGCCCAGGGCTACGGAGCTCTCCGGCTCGAAGGTCAGGCTGGCGTCGTTCAGCTGCAGCTTTTCCAGCGCGTCCCGCAGATCCGGGTACTTGCTGCCATCCTCGGTGTAGATGCCGCAGTATACCATGGACTGCGCTGGGCGGTAGCCGGGCAGCGCCTCGGCGGCGGGGTTCGCCGCGTCGGTGACGGTATCGCCCACCTGGGTGTCCTTCACGTTTTTGATGCTGGCGGTGAAATAGCCCACCTCGCCGGCCTGTAAGGCGTCCGTCGGCTCGTTGCCGATGGGCTTGAGGTAGCCGCACTCCAGAATGGTGTACTCCGCACCGGTGGCCATCATGCGGATGGTCTGCCCCTTCCGCATAGTGCCCTGCTTGATACGGAAATACACCACCACGCCCACGTAGGGGTCGTACTGGCTGTCGAACACCAGCGCCTGCAGGGGCGCCTTGGGGTCGCCCTTGGGCGCGGGCACATTCTGTACCACGTCCTCCAGCACGGCCTCGATGTTGGTGCCCAGCTTGGCGGAGATCTCCGGGGCCTCCAGTGCCGGCAGGCCGATGATGTCCTCCACCTCCTGCTTGGCCTTCAGGGGGTCGGCGGCGGGCAGGTCGATCTTGTTGAACACCGGCAGGATCTCCAGGTCGTGGTCCATGGCCAGATAGGTGTTGGCCAGGGTCTGCGCCTCCACGCCCTGGGTGGCGTCCACCACCAGCAGCGCGCCCTCGCAGGCGGCCAGAGAACGGCTGACCTCGTAGTTGAAGTCCACGTGGCCCGGCGTGTCGATCAGGTTCAGGGCGTAGGTCTCCCCATCATTGGCGGTATAGAAAATACGCACGGCTCGGGATTTAATGGTGATGCCGCGCTCGCGTTCCAGGTCCATATTGTCCAGCAGCTGGTTCTCCATCTCGCGCTCCGGAACGGCGTGGCACTTCTCCAGCAGCCGGTCCGCCAGCGTGGATTTACCGTGGTCGATGTGGGCGATGATGGAGAAGTTGCGGATATGAGATTGGTCAAACATACAGAAAACCTCCTTAGGGTAAATCCACGCTGACCGCGCGGATAGCGCGCACAAGCGTTTTGCGGAGCAAAACCTTGCCGCAGGCGGAATTCATTTCCGCCGAGGATGTGAAATCAAAAGAAGGGACCCCGGCTTGCCGTCAGGCAAGTTGGGGAAGGGATTTACCGTGGTCAATGTGGGCGATGATGGAGAAATTGCGGATATGGGATTGGTCAAACATACAGAAAACCTCCTTAGGGTAAATCCACGCTGACCGCGCGGATAGCGCGCACAAGCGTTTTGCGGAGCAAAACCTTGCCGCAGGCGGAATTCATTTCCGCCGAGGATGTGAAATCAAAAGAAGGGACCCCGGCTTGCCGTCAGGCAAGTTGGGGAAGGGATTTACCGTGGTCAATGTGGGCGATGATGGAGAAATTGCGGATATGGGATTGGTCAAACATACAGAAAACCTCCTTACTTCCCTGCCCGTTCGTCCACGTTGTGGATGACCTGGGCGGCGCTCTGCCCGATTCCGGGCAGGGTGGTCAGCGCGTCGGAGCTCAGGTGGGGCAGCTCATCCGCCTCCGTCAGTGCCCGCATATAGGCACTGCGGCTCCGCAGCAGCGCCGCGTCCACTGCGCCGGCATCGAAGTCCACCGCCTCTGTGGCGAACAGATCCTCATTGCCGCCGCTTTGCCGGTACAGCCGCCGCAGCAGATCGTACAGCGTGGCGCCGAGGCAGTCTCCGGCGGCGGTGATGGCCTCCCGGCTGTTGGTGCGGCTCAGCAGGTCGAACAGCAGCCCTGTGGTGTTCACCGCCAGCTTCTTCTGCAGCGTGGCCATGATGCTCCCCCGCAGGGAGCCCTTCTCCGTGCTGCCGTCGTACAGCGTTTCCGAGTCGATCATCGCGCCATCCCGGTTGGCGGTGCGGCCCAGCAGAAAGTCCGCCGACACCCGGTAAAAGTCACACACCTTACACACGAAGGCCAGACCCGGCTCCCGTATGCCGTTTTCATAGTGACTCAGCAGCGCCTGACTGATTCCCAGCGCCGCCGCTGCCTTCCGCTGGCTGATGCCCTTCTCCTGCCGCAGCAGGCTCAGTGTTCTGGAAAAATCCGTTGCCATGTTTCTCTCCCACCCTATCTTGTCTTGGCTCCGGGGCGTATCCCGCCCGGAAATAAAATACAGCTTGTAAAGTATATCTTATTTTATACAGCTTGTAAATGCTTTTTTGCGCTTCGCCGTAGAAATATTTGCACCTGCCCGCCCGAAGTGCTACAATAGCAAAAAAACACCGGAGGTGCACGATGGAAGAACTCATGCTGTATGTCCGCTACCAGGCCAAGCCCGGCTGCCGGGAGAAATTTGTTCGCCAGCTGGTGGAGGAGGGCATCCTGACCCTTATTCGCCAGGAGGACGGCTGCCTGGCCTATGATTACTACTTCTCTGCCCAGGACGAGAACGAGCTGCTGCTTATCGAGCGCTGGCAGAGCGCCGAACACCAGCGCGTCCATATGCAGCAGCCCCACATGGCCCGCCTGAAGGCCATCAAGGAGCAGAACGTGGACAGCATGACCCTGGGCAAGGTCCGTCTGGAGGCGTGAGCCATGCTGTTTGACACCCACGCTCACTACGACGATGAGGCCTTCGACCCGGACCGCGAGCTGCTGCTGGAGAGCCTGCCGCAGCGCGGTGTCGCCCTGGTGCTGAACTCCGGCTGCGATCTGGACAGCTCACGCAAGGCGGTGTCCTACGCCGCTGCCTACCCCCATGTCTACGCCGCCGTGGGCATCCACCCGGAGAACTGCGCCGGCTTTGTCCCGGCGGATATCGACGTGCTGCGTGAATTGGCCCGACAGCCCAAGGTGGCGGCCATCGGTGAGATCGGTCTGGACTACTACTGGGCTGAGAACCCGCCCCGGGAGCTCCAGCAGCAGGTGCTGCGCGCCCAGCTGGCGCTGGCCCGCGCGCTGCGCCTACCGGTCATTTTCCACGACCGCGAGGCCCACGGGGACTCGCTGGCCATCGTTCGGGAGTTCCCCGATGTTACCGGCGTGTTCCACTGCTTCTCCGGCAGCCCGGAGATGGCGCGGGAGCTGCTGGACCTGGGCTGGTACCTGGGCTTCGACGGCCCTGTGACCTACAAAAACGCCCGCCGCGCTCCGGAGGTGGCCGCCGTTACGCCCCTGGACCGTATGCTCATCGAGACGGACAGCCCCTACATGACCCCGGTGCCCCATCGGGGCGAGCGCAACGACTCCGCCTATGTCTACCTGGTGGCGGAGAAGCTGGCGGAGTGGAAGGGCGTTCCCGTGGAGCAGCTGGCCCGTGCCACACTGGAAAACGGCAAGCGTCTGTTCCGCATATCCGAATAAAGAGAGCGCCTGACCCGCTGGGTCAGGCGCTCTGTTCTGTGCCTTAGTTTCCCTTTTTGTCGATGGCAGAGATGGCCAGGGAGCAGACGATACCCACCGCCGCCAGGCCGATGATCAGGAGAAACGTGCTGTTATAGGACCCGCCGGCGTCATACAGCGCACCGGAGACGGTGCTGCCGAAGCTGGCGAAGATCAGGTTCGTGTTGATCAGGGGGAAATTCACCGGATAGTGGCCGGGACCGAAATAGGCGCGGCAGAAGGCGGAGTTGGTGGGCGTGACGCCGGAATAGGCCAGGCCGCCCAGCACAAAACCCAGGATGACCACCGCCACGCTGCCTCTGGACATGGCCAGCAGCAGCACCGCAGAGGTCAGGATGAACAGGCCGTTCACCAGCTGCATGGACAGGCTGCGGCCGTACTTGTCGTACATCCCGCCGAAGAGCACGCGGCCCACGGCGTTGCAGATGGAGATCAGGCCCACGATGGTGGCCACGGAGGCCGCCGTCTGGTCGGCGCTGGCCTGCCACACCACGCCGCTGGCCTGAGAGATCAGGGCCAGTCCGGCAGCGCTGACCGCGATGGCCCAGACGTAGTACAGCCAGAAAGTGGTTTTTTTCAGCATTTGGCCGGGAGTGACATCCGCGGCAGCGGGACGGGACACGGTCTTGCCGCCCTTGACCGCCGGGGCGGTAAAGTCCGCACCGGGTGCTACGAAAAAGAAGGAGCACACCGCCAGCACCGCAAAGCACACGATGCCCAGCACCAGAAAGCTGGTGCGCCAGCCGCCGACGCCGGCAGGTGTCCAGGCCTGGTACAGCTTGCCGATCAGAAAGCTGCCGCCGCCGAAGCCCATCAGCAGCACGCCGGAGATCAGGCCCGGCCGGTCCGGGAACCAGCGGACCATGGTGCTCATCACGGCGTTGTAGCTCAGGCCGGAGCCCAGGCCGCACAGCACGCCGAAGCCCAGGTACAGCGTCAGCGGCGACTGGCAGCGGCTGGCGATGAAAAAGCCGGCCAGAAACAGGACTGCGCCCAGGCGCACGGCGTTTTTGGCGCTGAGCTTTCCGGCCAGCAGGCCGCACAGCAGGGAGCCGATACAGAACAGGATCATCACCAGGGTGAACGTCAGGCTCAGCTGGGCCTTCGTCCAGCCGGTGAACTCTGCGCCGATGGGGGTGGACAGCACGCTCCAGGCGTACACGAGACCTGCGAACAGCAGGACGATGACGCCCACAATGGCGTAGACCCAGCGGTTGAGCTGCTTCATAGGGAATACCTCCGTATGTGAAAAATCTTTCAGTCACCTTACAGTTTATCGAATGGTTCGACAAAATGCAAGCGGGAGTTTCCGATAGGGAAAAGTATTTTTGATAGGCGCCGCCGGACTGTTCACAAAAATTTTCCACTTTGCGCCGCTTTTTGCATGGAAACTTTACACAGGACATGATAATATATAGTGTAACACGACCGAAGGGCGGGATGGCTTTGGACCTGAATAAGAAAAATATCAAGCGGATCATGCTGCTGATCGCCTTTGCGGCACTGCTGTACTGGGGACTGAACAACCTGAAGTGGATCAGCGGTGTGCTGGGCAGTCTGCTGGACCTGCTCTCGCCGCTGTTGATCGGTATCTGCATCGCGTTTGTGCTGAACCTGATGATGGTGGCGCTGGAGCGCCTGTGGGACCGCGGCCTGATCAAATGGAACAGTCCGTGGAACGCCAAGCTGAAGCGGCCTGTCTGCCTGACGCTGACGCTGCTGCTGTTCCTGGGTATCATTTTTGCTATCTTCTTCATCCTTATCCCCCGTCTGGAGGAGGCCGGCACTACTATGGTAGCCAATATCCCCACCTATGTGAACCAGATCCAGGTCTGGTGGACAAATCTCAGCGACTTCGCTGCCGAGCACGGCGTGACGCTGCCGGAGCTGTCCCTCAGCGCCGACCAGGTCAAGGATACCATCACCGGTTTCCTACAGGAGAAGGGTGACAGCGTGGTAAATACCACCCTGAACATCACTACGTCCATTCTGTCCGCGCTGGTGAACTTCCTGCTGGCGCTGGTGTTCTCCCTGTATCTGCTGGCCCAGAAGGAGACGTTGATCGCCCAGGCCAAGCGGCTGCTGCGGCGGATCCTGCCCCAGAAGGCCGCCGACCGTCTTATGCGCCTGCTGAGCCTGGCCAACAACGCCTTTTCCAGCTTCGTCACCGGACAGGTGACCGAGGCGTTTATCCTGGGCACCCTGTGCTGCATCGGTATGCTGATCCTGCGCCTGCCCTACGCGCTGCCGGTATCGGTCATTATCGCGTCCCTGTCGCTGATCCCCATTTTCGGCGCGTGGATCGGCGCGGCCACCGGCGCGTTCCTCATCGTGTTCCAAAGTCCCATCAAGGCGCTGACCTTCCTGATCTTCCTGCTGATATTGCAGCAGGTGGAGGGCAACCTGATCTACCCCAAGGTGGTGGGCAAGTCTGTGGGTCTGCCGGGACTGTGGGTGCTGGCGGCCGTGACCATCGGCGGCGGCGCCTTCGGCGTGCTGGGTATGCTGCTGGGCGTACCGGTGTGCTCGGTGGTCTATGTGCTGGTGCAGGATTACATCCGTTCCGGCAAGCCTGCCAGGACAGACGGCGTACCTCCGACGCAGTCATAACACATTATATATAAATATAAAAGGGCGTCCCGCCGCGGCGGGACGCCCTTTTTTCCGTTGTTCACAAATAATTAAAACCCCGGCTATTGACAACGGTTCCCGCCGGTGGTACACTGCGTTTAGCACTCAAAGATAACGAGTGCTAAACGGAGAATGGACCTATGGAACTGACCCAACGAAAAAAGCAAATACTGAAGATCGTGGTGGACAGCTACATCAACACCGCTGAACCGGTGGGCTCCAAGGCCATCGTGGCGCTGATGCCGGAAAAGGTCAGCTCCGCCACCGTGCGGAACGAGCTGGCCGACCTGACGGACATGGGCTACCTGGAGCAGCCCCATACCTCGGCGGGGCGCATTCCATCGGCCAGGGGCTACCGGCTGTACGTCAACGAGCTGATGGACCGCAAGACCCTGTCGGCAGAGGAGGAGGCCAGCATCAATACGGCGCTGGCAAAGCCCCTGCAGCAGGTGGAGCAGGTCATCGACCAGGCGGGACAGATGGTGTCCAGCTTTGTGGGCTATCCCACCTACGCCGTGGCGGACCACCGCACGGCGGCCACGGTACAGCGGTTTGAGCTGATCGGCGTGGACGCCTCCGGCTTTATCGCCGTGGTGATGCTGTCGGACAGTCGGGTGAAGAGCCAGCTGATGCGGACGTCGCTGCCCGTTGAGGCGGAGGCGCTGCCGCAGCTGAGTCACCTGCTGAACACCCACTTTACCGGGGTGTCCGCGGAGCAGATGAACGCCACGCTGATGAACCTCAGCGAACAGGTGTCCGGCCAATGGTTCCTGATTTTGAACCAGGTGACGGAGTACGCCGGGTCGCTGCTGGAGGAGTCCAACCACCAGCAGGTGTACACCAGCGGCGCCAGCCAGCTGCTGAAGTTCCCGGAATTCCGGGATATCGACAAGGCCCACGACCTGATGAGCTTTATGGTGGACAACAAGCAGGAGCTGCCTGTGCCTGCCGGGGACGCGCCCATGCAGATACTCATCGGGCCGGAAAACGTCAACGACGCGCTGAAGGAGAGCAGCGTGGTGATCGCCAGCTATGATATCGGCGATAATATGCGCGGCTTAGTGGGCGTTGTGGGTCCCACGCGTATGGATTACGCCGCAGTCGCGGCGCGGCTGAGCTACTTTGCGGAGAGCCTGAGCCGTATGTTTGGTAAAAAACAGCTACCGGAGGATACAACGGAATGAGCGAAAAGGATAATAAAAAGAACAAGAAGGCGGCAGAGGCCGCCGAGAGCGCCGCGAAGGAAGCCACGCCGGAAGCGGCGGAGAGCGCGGCGGAAGCGGCCGAGACGACCGAGGATACCTACACCGTCACCAAGGCACAGATGGAGCAGATGGAGGCGCTGGCGAAAACGCTGGCGGACGCCAATGACAAATACCTGCGGCTGGCGGCGGAGTACGACAACTACCGGAAGCGGACCGCGCGCGAGAAGGAGCACCTGTACAATGACGCGAAGATCGACACCATCAAGCCGTTTCTGGCGGTGCTGGACAACCTGGAACGGGGCGTGAGCCAATTTGAGGAGGGCGACGCACACCGGCAGGGACTGGAGCTGATCTGCAAGCAGTTCAGCGAGGTGCTGACCAAGCTGAACGTTGAGGAGATACCCGCCCTGGGTGAGAAGTTCGATCCGGAAAAGCACAACGCGGTGATGCACACCGAGGACGAGACCGCGGCGGAGAACACCGTGGTAGAGGTATTCCAAAAGGGCTACACACTGGGCGACAAAATACTCCGCTTCGCCATGGTGAAGGTAGCCAACTGAGTGGGAGGTAACGAACATGGAAGGCAAGAAGCTGTACAAGAGCAGCACAGACAAGAAGATAGCCGGTGTATGCGGCGGCATCGCGGAGTATTTCAACATCGACTCCACGCTGGTGCGTTTGGCGTGGGTGGTGTTCTGCCTGCTGGGCGGCAGCGGCGTGCTGGCCTATATCATTGCCGCGCTCATCATGCCGGACCGGCCCTATTAAGCGGCCAGATCAAATACAGTAAGCAATAAATATTTATCTATATACAGGAGGCAATCATTATGTCTAAAGTTATCGGTATCGACCTTGGTACGACCAATTCCTGCGTAGCCGTGATGGAAGGCGGCGAGGCAGTCGTTATCCCCAACGCGGAGGGCAACCGCACCACCCCGTCCGTGGTGGCGTTCAGCAAGACCGGTGAGCGTATGGTGGGCCAGGTGGCAAAGCGCCAGGCCATCACCAACCCCGACCGCACCATCTCCTCCATCAAGCGTGAGATGGGCACCGATCACCGCGTGATCATCGACGGCAAGAGCTACACCCCCCAGGAGATCAGCGCCATGATCCTGCAGAAGCTGAAGGCGGACGCCGAGGCCTATCTGGGCCAGACCGTCAGCGAGGCGGTCATTACCGTGCCCGCGTACTTCACCGACAGCCAGCGTCAGGCCACCAAGGATGCCGGCAAGATCGCCGGCCTGGACGTGAAGCGTATCATCAACGAGCCCACCGCCGCCGCATTGGCCTACGGTGTGGATAAAGAGCAGGCACAGAAGATCATGGTCTACGATCTGGGCGGCGGCACCTTTGATGTGTCCATCCTGGAGATCGATGACGGCGTGATCGAGGTGCTGGCTACCGCCGGCAACAACCGCCTGGGCGGCGATGACTTCGATCAGTGCATCATGAAGTATCTGGTGTCCGAGTTCAAGAAGTCCGACGGCATCGATCTCAGCGGCGACAAGGTCGCCATGCAGCGCCTGAAGGAGGCCGCCGAGAAGGCCAAGATCGAGCTGTCCGGCGTGACCACCAGCAACATCAATCTGCCCTATATCACTGCGGACGCCACCGGCCCGAAGCATCTGGACGTCACCCTGACCCGTGCGAAGTTCAATGAGCTGACCGGCCACCTGGTGGAGGCCACCATGGGCCCCGTGCGTCAGGCTATGTCCGACGCTGGTCTGAAGCCCAGCGACCTGGCCAAGGTGCTGATGGTGGGCGGCTCCAGCCGTATCCCCGCCGTGGTGGAGGCCGTGAAGAGCTTTACCGGCAGCGAACCGTTCAAGGGCATCAACCCCGATGAGTGCGTGGCCATGGGCGCCGCCCTGCAGGCAGGCGTGCTGACCGGCGACGTGAAGGGCCTGCTGCTGCTGGACGTGACACCCCTGTCTCTGGGTATCGAGACCATGGGCGGCGTGTGCACCCGTCTGATCGAGCGCAACACCACCATCCCCGTGAAGAAGAGCCAGATCTTCTCCACCGCCGCCGACAACCAGACCTCCGTGGAGGTCAACGTGCTGCAGGGCGAGCGTGAGATGGCCGCCGCCAACAAGAGCCTGGGCCGCTTCCACCTGGACGGCATTGCCCCGGCCCGCCGCGGCGTGCCCCAGATCGAGGTCACGTTCGACATCGATGCCAACGGAATCGTGAACGTCAGCGCCAAGGACCTGGGCACCGGCAACGCCCAGCACATCACCATCACCTCCTCCTCCAACATGAGCAAGGAGGATATTGAGAAGGCCGTCAAGGAGGCCGAGCAGTATGCCGCCGAGGACGCCAAGATCAAGGAGAAGGTGGAGGTCCGCAACCAGGCCGACCAGATGGTCTATCAGGCCGAGAAGACCCTGAACGAGGTGGGCGACAAGGTGCCCGAGAGTGAGAAGGAGCCTATCCGCGCCGGCGTGGAGAAGCTGAAGGAGACCCTGAAGGGCGAGGACACCGACGCCATCAAGGCGGCCACCGAGGAGCTGACCCAGCTGTTCTACAAGATGAGCGAGAAGCTGTACCAGCAGCAGGCGCCTCAGGGTGACCCCAACATGGGCGGTCAGCAGCCCGGCGGCGACCCCAACGGCGGTCAGCAGTACTACGACGCCGACTACAAGGTAGTCGACGATGATGACCAGAACAACAAGTAAGGCAAATATATCCCGCAATAAGGGGCAGGAAATACCTGTCCCTTGTTGTGGTGTTTAGGAAAAGCGCGCCTTTTGCGCCCTGCCATCGTCAGACCTCCTCGACGTACACGCGGTACGCCGTCGTCGGTCTGCCATCGGCAGGACGCAAAATCCATCGCTTTGCCGATGGAGTCGGCTCCGCAGGCAACAAGACTGGCAATAGGAGATTTATCCCATGGCACAGGAAAAACGAGATTATTATGAGGTCCTCGGCGTCAGCAAGGGCGCATCGGAGGACGAGATCAAAAAAGCATATAAAAAGCTGGCCCGAAAGTACCACCCGGACATGAACCCCGGTGACAAGGAGGCCGAGGAGAAGTTCAAGGAGGTCAACGAGGCCAACGAGGTGCTGTCCGACCCGGAGAAAAAGGCCCGGTACGACCAGTTCGGCTTCGCGGGCGTGGATCCCAGCTACGGCGCGGGCGCAGGCGGCGGCGCGTATGGCGGTGCGGGCGGCTTCGACTTCGGCGATCTGGGCGATATCTTCGGCAGCTTTTTCGGCGGCGGCTTTGGCGGCCAACAGCGCCGTAACCCCAACGCGCCCCAGCGGGGCGAGAGCATCCGCGCCAGCGTGTCCGTGACGTTCAAGGAGGCGGCCTTCGGCTGCGAGAAGGACGTGACCGTGGAGCGCAGCGAGCAGTGCGCTACCTGCAAGGGCAGCGGCTGCCAGCCGGGGACCACGCCGGAGATCTGCCCCGACTGCCGCGGCAGCGGCCAGGTGCAGGTGCAGCAGCGGACGCCTATGGGTGTGTTTGCCACCAGCCGTCCCTGCCAGAAGTGTCACGGCACCGGCCGCATTATCCATCAGCCCTGTACCGACTGCGGCGGACAGGGTCGGGTGCGGAAACGCAAGACCATCAAGGTCAACATCCCCGCCGGCATCGACCACGGCCAGACCATCTCTCTGCGGGGCCAGGGCAACGCCGGCAAAAACGGCGGCAGCGCCGGCGACCTGCTGATCACCGTCATGGTGCAGCCGGACGAGACATTCCGCCGGGAGGGCGTGGACGTGTTCTGCGACGCGCCCATCACCTTCGCCCAGGCGGTGCTGGGCGCCACGCTGGAGATCCCCACCATTGACGGCAAGGTGAAATACGACCTGCCGGAGGGCACCCAGACGGGCACGGTGTTCCGGCTGCGGGGCAAGGGTATCCCGGTGCTGAACGGCAGAGGCCGCGGCGACCAGTATGTCACCGTGAACGTAGAGACGCCGCGGAACCTGACGAAGGAGCAGAAGGAGGCCCTGCGGAGCTTCAGCGATATGCTGGGCGAGAGCAACTACGAAAAGCGCAAGAGCTTCTTTAAGAAGAAATGAGCAGGTGAAGGATGTATCTGGCGGACTATCATACCCACTCGGCCACGTCGCCGGACGGACAGCTGACGGTCAGTGAGCTGGCGGAAGCGGCGGTGCGGGCTGGGCTGGACGAGATCTGCGTGACGGACCACGTGGACACGGTGCTGTGGGGTGACCACCGGCCCCGGGAGCATTTCGACTGGTCGCGGCTGCTGCGGGAGCTGCCGGAGGCGCGGGAGACATACGCCGGGCGGCTGGCCATCCGGCTGGGGGCGGAGCTGGGCGAGGCGCCCATGGGCTTTGACCGGGCGGAGAAACTGCTGGGCGAGGCGCCAAAGCTGGACTTTGTTATAGGCTCCGTGCATATGGCAGGCGAAAAATTCAAACATTTTGACCTGTATTACATTGAAAAAAACAGCGAAACGTATTATCATAGAGTCATAGACAGCTACCTGGAGGACGTACTGCGTCTGGCGCGGTGGGGGCGGTTCAGTGTGCTGGGCCACCTGACGCTGCCGCTGCGGTACATGAATGAAAATCTGGGCGAGCAGATGACCTTCGACGGGCATTACGACCAGTGCCGGGAGATCTTCCGGGCACTGATCGAAAGCGGGTGCGGCATCGAGTGCAACACCAACCGGGGCAACGTGCCCCTGCCGGACGCGCCGCTGTTGAAGCTGTACCGGGAGGCGGGCGGCGAGATCATCACCATCGGCTCGGACGCGCACTCCGCCGAATATGTAGGCTGCTGCGTCCGGGAAACGCAGGCGCTGCTGCGGACGTGCGGGTTCCGGTATTTCTGCACGTTTGAGGGCGGAAAGCCCACGTTCCGGAAGCTGTAAAAACACAAAGGAGACGACCACTATGAAAATTGCCATCGCCTGTGACCACGGCGGCTACCTGCTGAAGCAGGACATCCTCATCTGGCTGGAGGAGAACGACATCGACTACGAGGATTTCGGGTGCTACTCCACCGAGAGCGTGGACTATCCCGTATTCGCTGAAAGGGCCGCCCGGGCGGTGGCCGCCGGGGAATGCGACAAGGGCATCGTGATCTGCACCACGGGTATCGGCGTTTCCATCGCCGCCAACAAGGTGAAGGGTATACGCTGCGCGCTGTGCACCGACTCTCTCCAGGCGGAGATGACGCGGCGGCACAACGACGCCAACATGATGGCGCTGGGCGCCGGCATCACCGGCGGCAATCTGGCCAAGCGGATGGTGGAGATTTTCCTGCACACGGAGTTTGAAGGTGGACGTCACGCCCGGCGTGTGGCGCTGCTGGACGCGATACAGTAAACAGGAAAACGTATTTGTGAGGTAAACGCCTATGGCAACAAAGGGATACAACAGCTACCGTGGCCGAATGTCCGGCGGAAAGATCGTGCTGATCGTGGTGCTGGCGCTGGTGCTGGTGGGCGCGGTGGCCTATCTGGTATTGCAGAACTATGTGGTGTACGATGAGGCGGGCAACGCCACCATCGACCTTCCTTTTTTCCACAGGAAGGACGACCGTGATGACAAAACGGATGACAGCACCGTCGACGACACCGGAGACCGGGATGACATCGTGGACACGGTGGTGCCGGAGCATCCCCATGTGAAGGTGGCGGCGCTGCACGGCACGCGGCTGCCGGACGACTGCCTGTGGTGGGGCGCGGACTACATCATGAACACGCTGGCGCCGGAGGACCTGGTGCTGGCGGTAAAGCGTACCACCGGCGGCATCACCTACGCCACTGGCGTGGAGACGCCGCAAGGCGTGGTGGTGGAGACGGGACGGCCCATCGAATGTCTGCGTACACTACTGAGCAGCGGACGGTACACCGTGGGGCACATCGTGTGCTTCCGGGACAGCGCCTACGCCCGGAGCGTGCCGGAAACGGCGCTGGTCCGGGAGGACGGGCAGCTGTGGTACGACGCGGAGGGGCAGGCCTGGCTGGACCCCACCGACCCGCAGGTGCTGCAATACATCACCGCGCTGGTGAAGGAGTGCGGCGAGCTGGGCTTTAAGGAGGTCCTGCTGGACCAGTTCTGCTACCCGGCGGATACGACGGGCGTTGCCAACACGGCGGCGGACCCGGCGCAGGTGCTGGCCGACTTTGCCGAAAATCTGCGGTCGGCACTGCCGGAGGGCACAGCCCTGTCGGTGGTAGTGCGAAGCACGGACAGTCTGTCCGTGGAGCAGATGGCGGAGCTGTTCGACCGGCTGTATGTGCCGGCGGCGGACACACTGGCCGCGGTGAAGGCCGCACTGCCGGAGGGCTATGACTCGGAGACGCGGGTGGTGGCCATGACGGCGGAGGCACCGCAAAGCGGAAGCTATGTGATCGTAAGCTGAACAAAAAAAGAAGCACCCGGCGGGTGCTTCTTTTTTGCCTGATTTATTCCTGAGGCGGTGTGCTGTCGGCCGGGGCACTGTCCTTGGGGGCGGAGCAGTGGGGGCAGACACCGTTCTCCAGCTTGGCGCCGCACTGGCTGCAGAAAGTGGCGGGCTGGCTCTGTGCCGCCTGTGCCGCCTGTGCCGCCTGTGCCGCAGCTTGTGCCGCCTGTGCCGCCTGTGCCGCCTGTGCCGCTTCACGGCGCTGGCGGAGAGCCTCCTTCATCTCCTGCATATTTGGGGCGGCAAACACGTCCCCGCTGCCGTTGCCGGTCTGATCGGCCAGCTTGTGGTTGATGGAGATGACGTTCTTCAGCAGCAGGATGGCCATCATCATCAATTCATAGCTGAGGCGGATCGCAATGGGCCCCAGGATGATGATCAGCAGACCATAGCCGCCCATCCAGATGCGGTCGCCGGTCCAGTAGTTGTACTCGGTGCGGAAGAGCATGAGCACGCCGAAGATGATAACGGCGGCGGTGGTGAAGATGTACAGGGCCTGAAGGATCTTTTCCACCATCAGGTACTTGAAGTTGCAGGTATCGTGGAGGAACTTGCCGAAGGCGCCCAGTTTCTCCCGCCGCTTCTCCGGGACCACATAGATGAAGGCCAGGACAGTGGCGACGAGGGCCAGGACACCGGCGATAATGAGCATGGTGGTAGGCAGCATAATTCTCTCTCCTTTTTATATGTGATATCCTCAATATATCGGGAAACCGGGCTATTGTCAAGGCAAAAACGTCCCGCGGCGAGAGCCGCGGGACGTTTCGGTTTCTCTGTTGATCAGTTGTTGTCCTCGGGACGGGGCCGGCGGTACTCCTGGGCCTTCTCCTCGCCCTTCAGGACGCGCAGGGCACCCTGGGCCAGGGCCAGCAGCTCATCTTCACCGGGATAGACGGTGATGGGAGCGATCCAGCCGACCATCTCGGAGATGGCGTCCACGGTCTCCTTGCCGTAGGCGATGCCGCCGGTGAGGATGATCTGGTCCACCTTGCCGTGCATGACGGCGGCCATGGCGCCGATCTCCTTGCCGATCTGGTAGTGGAAGGCATCCACCACGCCGGCGATCTTCTTATCGTGCTCGGCCTGCGCCAGCAGATAGCGCATATCGTTGGAGCCGGTGTAGGCCACCAGACCGCCGCGGCCGGAGAGCATGCGGTGCATCTCCCCCTCGGTGTACTTGCCGGAGAAGCACTGCTTCACCAGCTGGCCGGTGGGCAGGCTGCCGGAGCGCTCGGGAGAGAAGGGACCCTCGCCGTCCAGCGCGTTCTGGGTGTCCACCACGCTGCCCTTCATGTGAGCGCCGATGGAAACGCCGCCGCCCATGTGGCAGACGATGAGGTTCAGATCCTCATATTTCTTGCCCTGCTCCTTGGCGAAGCGCTTGGCCACGGCCTTCTGGTTCAGAGCGTGGAAAATGCTGACGCGCTGGAACAGGGGGTGGCCGGCATAGCGGGCCACGTCTGCCATTTCATCGATGACCACAGGGTCGACGATGTAGGAGGGGATGCCCAGCTCGTCGCCGATCTCGCGGGCGATCAGGCCGCCCAGATTGGAGGCGTGCTGTCCCTGCACGCCGATGGTGCAGTCCTTGACCATGTTGTCGTTGACAGCGTATGTACCGCCGCGAATGGGGCGCAGCAGACCGCCGCGGCCAGAGACGGCGGAGAGGGTGCGGGCGTCGAAGCCCTGCTCGCGCAGCGCCTTCATTACCAGGTCGCGGCGCCAGTCCTTCTGGGCGGGGATAGTGTTGAACTGGGCGATCTCCTCCGCACTGTGGCGCAGGGTCTTGTCGAAGAGAAGCTGCTCATCCTCATAGACACCGATCTTGGTGGAGGTGGAGCCGGGATTGACTACAAGAATTCTGTAAGACACGTTTGTTTTCCTCCTATGCTCTTTTGTTCCGCGGCACAGCGGGTAAAATCAACATTCCTTATTATACAGAATATGATGCCGTCTGTAAATGGGTTTTTACGCAAAAATACGGTATTTTACATACGGGTCTGATTGACAAAGCGCATAGTGTGGGCTAAAATGATATATGTGAGTTTATACCGTTCTTCCATTCGGAACGGGGAAAAGGAGAACTATCCTATGGAGAAGAAGACGTTTTATATCACCACGCCCATCTACTACCCCTCGGACAAGCTGCACATCGGCCACAGCTACTGCACCGTGGCTACCGACGCTATCGCGCGTTACAAGCGTTTGCAGGGCTATGACGTCATGTTCCTGACCGGCACCGACGAGCACGGCCAGAAGATCGAGACGAAGGCCAAGGAGGCCGGCATGACGCCCCAGGCGTTCGTGGATCACATCGTGGAGGGCGAGAAGGGCATTCTGGACCTGTGGAAGCTGATGAACATCAGCAACGACCGGTTTATCCGCACCACCGATGACTATCACTGCGCCGCCGTGCAAAAGATCTTCAAGACCATGTACGAGAAGGGCGACATCTATAAGGGCACCTACAAGGGCAAGTACTGCACCCCCTGCGAGAGCTTCTGGACCGAGAGCCAGCTGGTGGACGGCAAGTGCCCCGACTGCGGCCGCGAGGTGAAGGACGCGGAGGAGGAGGCCTATTTCTTCCGGCTGAGCAAGTACGCCGACCGGATACAGCATCTGCTGGAGGATACGGACTTCCTGCAGCCCCGCACCCGCGTCAACGAGATGGTCAACAACTTCATCAAGCCCGGCCTGGAGGACCTGTGCGTCAGCCGCACCAGCTTCAGCTGGGGTATTCCCGTGGACTTTGATCCCGGCCACGTGGTGTATGTGTGGGTGGACGCGCTGTTCAACTACTGCACCGCCCTGGGCTTTGACAACGACAAGTATAACGACTACGACAAGTACTGGCCCGCCGATTACCACATCGTGGGCAAGGAGATCGTGCGCTTCCACAGCATCATCTGGCCCGCCATGCTGATGAGCATGGGTATGCCTCTGCCCAAGCATGTGTACGGTCACGGATGGCTGGTCATCGACGGCGGCAAAATGTCCAAGTCCAAGGGCAACGTCGTCGATCCCTACGCCCTGTCCGAGATGTTCGGCGTGGACGCCCTGCGGTTCTTCCTGTTGCGGACGTTCCCCTTCGGCAGCGACGGCAACTTCAGCAACGAGCTGCTGATCGGCACCATCAACACCGACCTGGCCAACAAGCTGGGCAACCTGGTCAGCCGCACCACCGGCATGGCGGAAAAGTACTTCGGCGGCAAGCTGCCCGTACAGCGGGAGGACGCTCCGGAGGACTGCGAGCTGAAGAAGATGGCCTGCGCGCTGCGTGACCGCTATCAGGCGGAGATGGACAAGCTGCAGCTGCAGAACGGACTGGACGAGGTGTTCAAGGTCATCGACCGGGCCAACAAGTATATCGACGAGACGGCCCCCTGGGCGCTGGGCAAGGATGAGAACAAGCGCGAGCGCCTGGCCGCCGTGCTGTACAACCTGCTGGAGACCATCCGCATCTGCACGACCCTGCTGCTGCCGGTCATGCCCGACACCTGCGATAAGATATTCGCCAAGCTGGGCGCGGACGAGGCCTGCCGCAGCTGGGACAACGCCAACGTGTGGGGCGTGCTGCCTGCGGGCGCGCAGATCAGCAAGGGTGAGAACCTGTTTCCCCGCATTGATGTGGACGAGGCCCTGGCCAAGCTGGACGAGCTGCAGGAGCAGCAGAAGAAGGCCGCCCTGCCGGCCGTGGAGCTGGAGCCCTATGTGGAGGACGAGGTAGACTTCGACACGTTTCTGAAGTCCGATTTCCGCGCCGTGAAGATCAAGAACTGCGAGGCGGTGAAGAAGAGCGACAAGCTGCTGAAGTTCACCCTGGACGACGGCAGCGGCACGGACCGCATCATCCTCTCCGGCATCCACCAGTACTATGAGCCGGAGCAGCTGATCGGCAAGACGGCCATCGCCATCCTGAACCTGCCGCCGCGGAAGATGATGGGAATTCCCTCCTGCGGCATGCTGATCTCCGCCGTGCACAAGGAGAAGGGTGAGGAGAAGCTGCACCTGATGCTGATCGACGACAGCGTCCCCGCCGGCGCCAAGCTGTGCTGACAAAAAGTGACCGAAGGAGCACCCCGCCAGGGGTGCTCCTTTTACTATATAATATACTTCGTAAAAATTTTGAAAGGAAGCGTCATATCCTGCTTCAAAAGGGTAGTTAATGTGTGAAGAAGGCGAAAGGAGGTACGTCGCCCCATGGAGGACCAACAGATCATACGCCTGTTTTTTGAGCGCTCGGAGCAGGCGATCACCGAGCTGTCACGGAAGTACGGCGCGCTGTGCTTCCAAATCGCCGACAACATTCTGGATGACCCGCAGGACGCGGAGGAATGCGTCAACGACGCCTGGCTCGGCGCGTGGAACAGCATTCCCCCTCAATCCCCCGACCCGCTGAGAGCCTATATCTGCCGCATCGTCCGCAACCTCTCTTTGAAAAAGCTGCGGGCCAATTCCGCGCTGAAGCGGAGCAGCCGGTTTGAGGTCTCGCTATCCGAACTGGAGGACTGTATTTCCGCCCATTCCCTCGACGAGCAGCTTGCCGCAGGCGAGCTGTCCGCGCAGATCAATGCATTTCTCGCTGCCCTGCGCCGGGATGACCGGGTCATGTTCGTCAGGCGGTACTGGTTCGCGCAGCCGTTGTCCGAGATCGCGGATGCCTTCGGTACCACCGAAAACAACGTATCTGTCCGGCTGGGCAGAATTCGCAGGAAATTACATACGTACCTGGAACGTAAGGAGGTAACTCTATGATGGAGCACAACACTGAAAAGCTGCTCTCCGCCATCGGAGACGTGGATGCGGCGTATCTGGAGGAGGCCCTTGATTTTGATGCCGCGAACGCGGGCCGGAAACGGGCAGCCCGCTTCCCTAAATTATCCGCCGCGTGTGTGGCGGTGCTGGTCATACTGGGCGTATCCGTGACCGCCTTTGCCGTCAGCAGACTGCCGCTGTCATGGCGCGACATCTTTTCTCCTGAACAGACCGTCATCGGCGACGGGGACGAGACGCCGGTGGTCTCCCAGCAGCAACCCACGGCAGCTGCGGAGGAGCTGCACATCCGTGTGGAAAAGGTGATCTCTGACGAGCGCACCCTATATCTTCTCTATGGACTGAAGGCCAACGAGGGGGCTGTGCTGGATCAGAGCGGCCAATTCGCCGACTTTGAGCTGTACTTCCCCGGTCAGATGATGTCCGGCGCGTATGTGTCGTCCTTCCTCCCGCGGAAGGAGGGCGTGCCGGAGAACGAGCTGGAAGGCGTCGTATACGCCAACTGGCAGCCGGGTGACAGCGCCAACGGCCTTGTGATAAACCTCTCCAACTGGCAGGAGAAACGGTGGTTCGACGACGAGAAGATCGACTTCAACGTGGCGGAGATGGTGGAAAACGCCGGGAAAAACGCCAGACTGCCCAAGCTATCGCAGAGTCAACTGCCGCAGTATCTTGAGTATCTATGGCAGCCGGGCGACGCGGATATACCGCTGCCCTATGGCGGCCTATCCATCTGCAATGCTGGCTGGGAGAACGGCGTCCTGCAGATGGTTATGAAGGGGCCGGTAAACCAAAACATATCGTACCCTGAGAATTGGTATTTTGTCGACACACGAACGGATACCATCATCTATCCGGAGTCGAGGGCCATGTTCTATACTCCAGGCACGCTTGATCCAAGCATAACGGACACCGACTGGAATTATATCTGGGAATTTGTGCTGGTTGATAAGGAGGCACTTCCCTATCTTGAGCTGCACTGGGGCGGAAAGTATATCTTTACCACCGTGCTGCCGGGACGCTGGAAGGTCACGCTGGACGAAACGCCCGTCACCGTGCAGAGCGAGGTGCTGGCAGAGAACGTTTCCCTGTCCTATGGCGGGGAGGTGCTCACGGCGGAGAAAATCGAATGCTCCAAGCTGTCCATGGCGGTGTACTTCGCCGATTATGTGGACTCCACCACCGGCATTCTCAGCGCGTTCAAAGCGTTTGACGAGGACGGCAAGTCTATCCCCTGCGATTGGAGCTTTATCGCGGAGCAGACCGACGACAGCTGCATGATCTGGACGCGGTTCGATGAGCCCATGGAGCCGGAGCGCATCTGCAAGCTGACGTTCAACGGAGAGACTGTGTTTGCGCGCTGACGGTTCCGCGCAGTCCGCTTCGGAAAGGGCAGGACAAAAGAGGGGCGGCATCGCCCCTTTTTTGTCGTCTGCTATCGTCCGGGACGGCGCGGAGGCCGCCCCACCGGCGGAATGCCGAATTCTCCCGCGCTGTCTTGCAAGGCGCCGCCCGTTTTGCTATAATGAAAAAAATATCATGGATGGCAAGGAGGGACAGGCTGTGGGCGACGGCTATTTTCTGCTGACAAATCTGCTTTCTGAGGACGAGAAACGGGTGATCACCAGCATCACGGCACATATCGAGCGCGGCGAGAAGCGCGTGGGTATCCAGCAGATCGCCAACGAGAACTTTCTCTCCACCACCACCATCGTCAAGATGTGCAAGCGGCTGGGCTTTGACGGATACAGCGAGCTGTACTACTACCTCAGCCGCCAGTTCAACTCCCACGGCCAGGACCGCAGCGCGGAGAATATCAAGAGCCTGATCGACAATTATTCCGACGAGCTGCTGGACCGGTTCTGCGGCCTGCTGGACCAGTCGCGCCGGGCCAAGCTGTTCACCACCGGCGAGGGCTTTTCCAACATTGTGGGCGCCTATATTGCCCAACGGCTGTCCATCTGCGGCTTTATGGTGTTCAACAACGTCCATTTCTATGACTATATGCTGTTCCGCGACGCGCACCACCTGTCCGACGCGGCGGAGGCCCCGCCGGTGATGTTCGCCGTCAGTCAGAGCGGCGAGACGGAGCCGGTGCTGAACGACGTGCGTCACGCCCGGCAGAACGGCCACAAGATCGTTACGTTCACCAAGCGGAGCGACTCTACCCTGGCGCAGATGTCGGACATCGTGTTTGTGGTGGACGGCTCGCGGCAGACGCTGGCCGGCAGCCTGCCCAACAGCTTTTTCGGCCATGTGATACTGGCGTTCGAGGAGCTGGTGGCGTTCTACTTCGGGCGGGAGCGGGACGCCTGAGATATTACTTTTTTTACCAAATCGGAAAATTTTTCTCTATAAAGGTGTGCTATACTGTGAGACGGTATGGTGCGCCTTTTGCTGTGTCATGCCGCTGTACACGTCCCGGAGAACTACTCCGGGCAAGGGAACAACACTTTATGGAGGAAAAAAGAATGAAAAAGTTTTTTGCTCTGCTGCTGGCGCTGGTCATGGCGCTCGGCCTGCTGGCCGGCTGCGGTGACAAGACCGATGGCGACAATACCGGCGACACCGACGGCGCGAAGAAGATCGAGACCCTGAAGGTCGCGTTCGTGCCCTCCCGCGAGCCGGAGGAGATCATTACCGTTACCGAGCCCCTGAAGCAGATGCTGAAGGACGAGCTGGCCAAGCAGGGCTACGAGGTGGGCGACGTGGAGATCACTGTCGGCACCACCTATGAGGCCGTGGGCGAGGGCCTTGAGGCCGGCACCATCGACGTGGGTCTGATCCCCGGCGGCACCTATGTGCTGTATGACGACGGCGCCGAGGTCATTCTGACCGCTACCCGCGACGGCTTGAGCAAGGACTCCGACAACGCCAAGGACTGGAATGACGGCCAGCCCACCGAGGCTTCCGACAAGCAGGCCGTTTCCTACCGCGCCCTGTTCATCGCCGGCCCCTCTGACAAGGGCCAGGAGCTGGTGAAGAAGGTCAACGCCGGCGAAGAGCTGACCTGGGAGGACCTGGACAGCGCCAACTGGAGCGTCATGGGCACCTCTTCCCCCGCCGGCTACATCTATCCCGCCCTGTGGCTGCAGGATCACTACGGCAAGGGCATCTCTGACCTGAAGAGCGCCGTGCAGTCCGACTCCTACGCCAGCGCCTTTGCCCGTCTGGCCTCCGGCCAGGTGGACGTGCTGGTGACCTATGCCGACGCGCGCCGCGACTATGCCGAGCGCTGGAACACCGAGTTCAGCCGCGAGGGCTCCATCTGGGAGGAGACCGGCGTGATCGGCGTGACCGCCCCCATCTACAACGACACCATCTCCGTCAGCAAGAACTCCGAGATCATGGACGCTGACCTGATCGCCGCGCTGCAGCAGGCGTTCATCAACATCGGCAACACCGATGCCGGTAAGGAAGTCATCGCTATCTACAGCCACAACGGCTATCAGGTGGCACAGGCTTCCGATTACGACAACGAGCGCGCCGCGCAGAAGCTCATCCAGGAGCTGTCTGCCGCCAACTAAAGCACTTTCCCAAGCGCGGGGAGGACTGCACAGCCATGACCTTCCGCTGTGCAGCCCTCCCCGTGTGCTATTTCAGGAAAAGAGGAGACCATATGATCATTTTCGACCATGTATCCAAGGTGTATCCCAACGGTACGGTGGGTCTGGACGACGTGGACCTGACCATTCAGGACGGCGAGTTTGTGGCCATCATCGGCCGTTCCGGCGCGGGCAAGTCCACGCTGCTGCGCTCCGTGAACCGGATGCACCAGATCACCTCCGGCACGCTGACGGTGAACGGCACCGACGTCAGCACCCTGTCGGGCAAGAGCCTGCGCCGGTTCCGCCGGGGCATCGGTATGGTGTTCCAGTCCTTCAATCTGGTGACCCGCACCACCGTCATCAAGAACGTGCTGTCCGCCTGCGTGCCGGATATGCCCTTCTGGCGGGTGCTGCTGGGCGCCTTCCGAAAGGCGGACAAGATCAAGGCGCTGGAATCGCTGGATAAGGTGGGTATTCTGGACAAGGCCTACATCCGCGCCGACCAGCTCTCCGGCGGTCAGCAGCAGCGGGTGGCGCTGGCCCGCACACTGACCCAGAACCCCCGGATCATTCTGGCAGACGAGCCGGTGGCTGCCCTTGACCCCGTTACCGCCAAGCAGGTGATGCAGGACTTCGTCCGCATCAATGAGGAGATGGGCATCTCCATCCTGCTGAACATCCACCATGTGGAGCTGGCGCTGGAGTACGCCGACCGCATTATCGGCATCCGCGCCGGCAAGATCGTCTATGACGGGCCCTCCGCCAATGTGGACCAGTCGGTGCTGGACGCCATCTACGGTGACGACAGCGAGACGGAGGCAGACGCATGAGCCTGTACGACCGTCTGTTCAAGCCCCGCCGCTATACGCTGCCCAACGGCGCGGTGGTGGAGGAAAAACGCAGCCGCGCGCCGCTGGTCATTCTGATCGTGCTGGCGCTGGGCGCGCTGTCTGTGCACATCACCGGCTTCGATTTCGGGGTGTTGGTGAAGAAGGGCAGCAAGTTTTTCGATATCCTCGCGGCCATGTTCCCGCCCAACACGGGGTATCTGAGCAAGATCTGGCAGCCCCTGTGGGACACCATCAAGATGTCCTTCCTGGGTTCGTTCATCGGCGCGGTGCTGGCGATCCCCTTTGCCGTAGCCGCCGCCAGCAACATCGTCACCAACCGCGTGGTGGTGTTCATCGTCCGGCTGTTTCTCAGCCTTGTGCGGACGCTGCCCACGCTGGTGTGCGCCCTGATCGCCACCTACATCTTCGGCCTGGGCACCATGGCGGGCACCTGCGCCATCGCGGTGTTTACCTTCGCCTATGTGGGCAAGCAGCTCTTCGAGATCATTGAGACGGTGGATATGGGACCCTATGAGGCCATGGAGGCGCTGGGCGCCACCCGGCTGCAGGCCTTTACCACGGCGGTGTTTCCCCAGGTGCTGCCCACCTATCTGTCCGTATCCCTGTTCTGCCTGGAGGGCAACGTGCGCTACGCCTCCATCCTGGGCTACGTGGGCGCGGGCGGACTGGGCCTTATTATGAATGAAAAGATCGGCTGGCGTGAGTACGACAGCCTTGGCATGATCCTGATCGTTCTGTTTGTGGCCGTTATGGTCATCGAGGCGATCAGCCACGCCCTGCGTAAAAAACTGACGTAAGGAGGGCCGTATGGAACAGAGAATTCAAAAAGCCTACGCCTCCGCGCCGAAAACGTGGCTGTGGCAGCTGCTGGCGGCCTTCATCGTGGCCTGCCTGCTGGCGTGGTCCGGCACGGCCGTACAGACCAGCAACCCCACCAGCAACGGGCTGGAGGTAGCCGGGAATATCATCTCCGGTATCTTCCATCCCTCCGCCAAGCTGCTGTTCACACTGGGCACCAACGGTGTGCCTTATCTGCTGCTGGAGACGTTCTGCATCGCCTTTCTGGGCACCATCGTGGGCGCGGTGATCTCGCTGCCCCTGTCGTTTATCTCCGCCAGCAATCTGGTCCCCAAGCCGCTGGCGCTGGTGGGACGCATTCTGATCGCCGCTATCCGCACCGTTCCCGCCTTTGTCTACGGCCTGATGTTCATCCGCGTTACCGGCCCCGGTCCCTTCGCGGGCCTGCTGACCATGTCCCTGTGCTCCATCGGCATGGTGTCCAAGATGTTTATCGAGAGCATCGAGGACCTGGACAAGCGCATCCTGGAGTCGTTGGACGCCGCGGGCTGCACCACGTTCCAGAAGATCCGCTACGGCATTCTGCCGCAGCTGACGGCGGACTTCACCTCCACCATCATCTACCGCTTCGACATGAACCTGCGCGACGCCACGGTGCTGGGCCTGGTGGGCGCGGGCGGTATCGGCGCGCCGCTGATCTTCGCCATGAGCGCCTATCGCTGGAACGAGGTGGGCGCGATCCTGCTGGGCCTGATCGTGCTGGTGCTGATCATCGAATGGATCTCGTCCCGGATCCGCGTCAAGCTGGCACGGGGGTGAGCCGATGGACACAAAACGCTTTACCATCTACTTCACCTCTGACCTCCATGGTTATATCTATCCCACCGACTACCGCAGCCGGCAGGAGAGGAATATCGGTCTGTTCAAGTGTGCCAGCCAGTTTCATAAGGACGGGAACACGCTGGTCATCGACGGCGGCGATATCCTGCAGGGCTCGCCCCTGGGTGCCTACTGCCATGACACATTGGGCGACGCCAGCCGGTTCGCCGAGATAATGAACCGCTGCGGCTACGACTATGTGACCCTGGGCAACCACGACTTCAACTACGGCATGGCCTATCTGGACAGCTATCTCAACGCTCTGCACGCCCGCTGCGTCTGCGAGAATGTCCGCTGGGACGGCGCCCGCGTGCGCTTCCCTGCCCGTATCCACACGCTGGAGAACGGCCTGCGGATCGGCATCGTGGGCATCGTCACCGACTACGTGAACATCTGGGAGAAGCCGGAGCACCTGTCCGGCATCACTATCAGCGACCCTATCCCCGCCGCGCGTGCGGCGCTGGAATCCCTGCGGGGCCGGGTGGATGTGACGCTGTGCATTTATCACGGCGGCTTCGAGAGAGATCTGGCCACCGGCCGCGTGCTGTCCACCACCCACGAGAACGTGGCCTACCGCCTGTGCCAGGAGCTGGACTTTGACCTTCTGCTGACAGGGCACCAGCACATGACCGTCCACGGGCAGACGCTGTGCGGTACTTTCGTGGTGCAGCCCACCGACCGGGGACAGGAATTCCTGCACATCGAGGCGGCCATATCCGAACCGGGCAAGCGCTTCACCAGCGAGACGATCCCCGCATCCGGTGTATGCCGCCGGGAGTGGCTGGACGAGTTCGCCGGCATGGAGCGCGGCGCCCAGGACTGGCTGGATCAGGTGGTGGGCCATCTGCCGCAGCCTCTGATGCCGGACACGCCGCTGCACATGGCGGCCGGAGGCAGCGGCCTCCCCGATCTGTTCAACGCGGTGCAGCTTTGGGCCAGCGGCGCGCAGCTGTCCGCCTCCAGCCTGGCCAACGACGCGGCGGGGCTCCCACGGGTGGTGCGGCGGCGCGATCTGCTGATCGCCTACCCCTACACCAACACGCTGTCGGTGCTGGAGATCACCGGCGCCGTTCTGCGGCAGGCGATGGAGCGCAGCGCGGCGTACTTTACCCGGAACGACGACGGCACCCTGCGGGTGTCGGACTGCTTCCTGGAGCCGAAGGTGGAGCATTACAACTACGACTACTACATGGGCGTGTCCTACACCTATGACATTTCCCGCCCGGTGGGGCAGCGGGTCGCCGCCATGACCGTGCAGGGAAAGCCCGTGGCGGATACCGATGTGTTCACCATCTGCCTGAACAGCTACCGCGCCAGCGGCACCGGCGGGTATGACTGCTATGTGGGCTGCCCCGTGGTGCGGGAGATCGGCACGGAAATGTCCGATCTGATCCTGGACTACTTCAAGCAGTACGGCGACGCCATGCCGGAGCGCCGCGGCGATTTCCGGGTCCTTCCGCCTGTGCGGAGCGACGGATAAGCGCCGCTGCGGCTCGGACAAACCGCTGCCATTTCACAACGCTTCCTGTGCTCAAAAAGCCCCGGGACCGCAAGGGCCCCGGGGCTTTTTGGCGTGTGGTACATAACTCTAATTCAAAAGTTGCAAAAGAAAAACCCTTGAAACCATGTGGCTTCAAGGGTTTTGTGGTGCGCGGTACAGGACTCGAACCTGTGACCCCATGCACGTCAAGCATGTGCTCTACCAGCTGAGCTAACCGCGCAGACAACGATAGTATATTACCCTATCAGCCCCGGTTTGTCAACACTTTTCTTGCCTTTCCCGCGGAAATTTGCTATACTCACGGGGAGAAACTGTGAAAAGGGGATGATCCCATGGAAAAGATCGCGCTGGTGACCGGTTCCTCCCGGGGCATCGGACGGGCGGTGGCCCGCCGCTTGGCCGCCGAGGGCTACGCCGTGTGCGTCAACTACCGGGAACGGCAGGACTGTGCCATGTCGCTGGTGGCGGAGATCAGCGCCGCCGGCGGCCGCGCCATGGCCGTGCAGGCGGACGTGGCGCACCGGGTACAGGTGAACGAGATGGTGCGGCGGGTGGAGGGCGAGCTCGGCCCCGTGTCGCTGCTGGTGAACAACGCGGGCGTGGCGGGACAGGCGCTGTTCCAGGATATCACCGACGCCCTGTGGCGCCGGTATTTCGCCGTGAACGTGGACGGAGCGTTCCACACCATACAGGCGGTGCTGCCCCATATGCTCCACGAGCACGCCGGGTGCATCGTCAACGTGTCCTCCATCTGGGGCCTGCGGGGCGCCAGCTGCGAGGTGACGTACTCCGCCACCAAGGGCGCACTGATCGCGCTGACCCGTTCCCTGGCGTCGGAGCTGGCGCCCACGGGCATCCGGGTCAACTGCGTTGCGCCAGGTGTCATCAAGACCGATATGCTGGACGCTCTGCCGCCGGAGGTACTCCCCCAGCTGGCGCAGGAGACGCCGCTGGGTCGCCTGGGTACGCCGGAGGACATCGCCGCCGCCGTCAGCTTCCTGGCGGACGAAAAGGCGTCGTTCATCACCGGGCAGGTGCTCACCTGCGACGGAGGATTTATATTGTGAAGGATGTATGACATGGTAGTAAAGTGAGCACTTAAACAGGAGAGATAAACGTGCGGGAGGGAGCGTTGTAATGAGAATTCTACACGTTGGAACGTGGGTTGTGCCAACAGAAGTGGTTTTAGCCATTGAGATTGTAATTGCTGTGTGCTGTGTTGTTGCAGTATTCAACATTCTTTCAAATCTCTATATCAAAGGAAATGCGGCAAAGCTCCATAGCGCTACATTGCCGTTATCTGCGCGATGTGAAGAACAGGGCACCAGCTTGCAAGGCCGGAGAGATACATTCAAGGAGTATATAGAATTTCTGGATTTACAGAAAGTCCATAGATGCTCGAGGTCGGTTTTGTCTGGAGCTGAGCGAGATGAAATTAAGTACCTGATTAAGTATTCCGAGATTAGTTATGATGTTGATAGTTTGGAGCGTATAGATTTTTGCGTTGACTTTCTGACAGATTTGAGCAACTTCCAAAAAGATATGATGGCTCTGTCTGGGGAAATTAAGCAGCACGTGCCGTTATTCGTGTGTGTTTTTGCAAGCAAGAAGAGAATGGCATATACTGTCTGTAACGCAGATATTGCACTGAGCAAATTCAAAAATCCGCGTTTTACTTTTTTGTATATCAGCCCTGCGGGACAGAGCAGGCGAAAATTCAGGGTGCAGATTTCGGAATCTGTATTGCGTAACATACAGACGGAAATTAGTGCACGCCTATGTAAGACAGGGTATTCTAAAGCGCAGCGTGGTGCCATGACGAATGATTTGCGTGAGGCCATAAAAAGGAGAGACAATTATACGTGTTGTATATGTGGCAACAGTGTTTTGAATGAGCCGAATCTTTTGTTAGAAGTCGATCACATTATTCCAATATCTAAGGGTGGAAAAACAGAGGCAAGTAATTTACAAACACTTTGCTGGAGATGTAATAGAGCCAAGAGCAATAAATAATTATTATTTGAAAAAGGAGCCATAGACCAGTTTGTGGTCTGTGGCTCCTTAATTTCGAGAGAGGCGGGCTGCTTCGTTACGTCTGCGCCGTGCCGGAGGGCAAGGTGCTGCCGGACAGCTGATGGTACCACATACCCGCATCGGCGCTGACCTCTTCGGCGTTGAAATACAGGGAAGCCCTTGTGCTTAAACCTATTCGACCGATGGACGATACTGTCCATGCAGCCGACAATTCATAATGATCGGCTTCGCCATCTGTACTTTTCACCCGCACCGGCTTACCGTTTCTCTGCACTTCACAGTAGATAAAACAAGTGTAGCCGGCACGGAACGGCAGCCGTTGCTCAGAACGCCGACCTGTAGAAGAATCGATCCAGTATAGAGCGACTTTGAAGGAACAGGCGAAAGGTTCGAGCAGCGGCGCATATTCGCTTAGAATTTCGGAGTATAGCGCCAGTGCCGTGTTTTCGTGTTGTATGATAAGCGGTTCCTTGCCTGCTTTGTATACAAATTCGGCCATTATATATGTCCCTCCGGGAGGGGCTGGGCGTGGAGCATCACCCGGCCGAAGCAGGTCAGGCTGCGGCCGCTGCCCCGGTGGAATATCACGTCCATATCCGCGCGCTTCCGGTTCAGGGAGAACAGGTATACCATACCCAGCGGATCTCGGTAGTACTGCTTGCACAGCATATCGCCGTCCACGCAGAAGATGCCCACGTCGCCGCTTTGCACCGGGTCATGGTTCACGTAGACCACGGCGCCGTCGGCGATGACCGGCGCCATGGAGTCGCCCTGTATCCGCACGGCCAGCTCCGCGCCGGGCGGTACGTCGCCGGTGACCGGTATCAGCTCGTAGTCCTCGCCGAACACCGGGGCGGCAAAGCCCGCGGCGGCGGGGGAGGTGTACAGCGGGATGACCCGCCTCTCGGCGGTGGGGGCGGCGGCACGCAGGTCGTCAGTCATTTCGGTCAGCGCGTCCACCAGTGTGTGGACGGTCTGGCGCCCGGACAGGGGCAGATCCCGGTATTTGGCCAGCAGACGGCGCTCCTCGTCACTGTGGCCGCCGGAGGCGGCGCGGTAGCTGCCCCGGTACAGATAGTTGGGCTCGGCCTCCAACGCGTCAAACAGCCGCAGGAGCACCTCCTCCTTGGGGGCGCTGATGCCCGTCTCATAGTTGCCCACGGCGGACACGGACACCCCCAGCCGGTCGGCCAGCGCCTGCCGGGTCAGCCCCAGCTCCTCCCGCCGCCGCCGCATTTGCTCACCAAAAGACACGCCGCGCACCTCCTCGACAAATACAGACCGCTTTTGACAGTATACTACGCTGGATTTTTGGTTTTGTCAAGGGATAATCACAAGAAACTTGTGATTTTTGACTTGACATCACAAGTTTCTTGTGATACAGTAGCGTCATCAACAAGTTTCTTGGTTTTGAAAGGGGGTTGTCACAAGAATGCTGTGGCGTGGAGGAGGTGGATACAAACGGCGGCAGAGGGGGCGGCAAAAAACGAAAAGAGCACGCCGGAGCGTGCTCTTTTGCGGCGGGCTGGGCCGCTTCTCTCGGGGCGTGCACATGATAGATACCGCGGCGTTGACAATAAAAATACCGACCGCCTGAAGGGCTGATCGGTATTTTTGGTGGGGGATGGTGGATTCGAACCACCGAAGGCATTGCCAGCAGATTTACAGTCTGTCCCCTTTGGCCACTCGGGAAATCCCCCAAATATATGGGTATTCAATTGGAGCTGGTGGACGGATTCGAACCCCCGACCTGCTGATTACAAATCAGCTGCTCTACCAGCTGAGCTACACCAGCATCTCACCAGCGAACCGTATTATACCAGAGCTTTCCCTCAATGTCAACAAGAAAGTTTATCAGGAAACGGAAAATTTATCGCTTTAAAGTTATACAGCTTTCACAAAAGAACCATGCGGAACAACGAAAGAGGGGGATCGCATATGACATTATCACAACTTTCCGCACAGTACGACGCCAGCGCCGCGCTGGTGGCCGGGCGGCTGGCGCAGCTGCGCCTGGCCCTGCGTACCACCGGCGATCAGGAGGAGGCCCGGCGTCTGCGCCGCCGGATCGCGGAGTTGCGGCCCATGCTGGAGCAGTGCCGCCGCCTGACTCAACTGACGGCCCGCTACTACGACAGGAGCTTCTGCGGCTATGGCGAGTACCGCATATGACCCCATGGATCGGGCGGGGCTTGAGTTCTGGCTCCACACCCAGGCCGGGGACAACAGCGAACGCCGCCGCCGGCTGCTGCGGAACCTGCCCAAGGCCGTGGCGGCGGAGCTGACGCCCCGCCAGCGGGAGGTCCTGGCGCTGTACATGGAGAGGGATATGAACGTGACCCAGATCGCGGCGGTGCTGGGCGTCAACAAGTCCACGGTGTCCCGTTCACTGCATCGGGCGCTCCGCAGACTGGAGCGCTGCCTGCGATATAGCTTTTGATCCGCGGCGGAGCGGGAAGTGCTTGACATTTCCCGTTCCGCCACATACTATATACGTACCGTACACGTGCCATATACGTACCACCTACGTATCCTGCCGGTATTACTGACATTACCATTGAAGAAAAGGAGTATCGCTCCATGTATCAGAAGCTTATGCACAACAAGAGCCTGCGCCTGATCGGCGGTCTGCTGGGCGGCCTGCTGCTCAGCGTGGCCATCAACGTGTTCATCGTGCCTCAGGGCCTCTACGGCGGCGGGGCCTACGGCCTGTGCCAGGTGATCCGTACCCTTCTACAGCGGGAGCTGTCTCTCTCCCTGCCCTTCGACCTGGCCGGTGTACTGTATTTCTTCGTGAACATTCCCTTGTTCCTGCTGGCCTACAAGGCCCTGGGCCGGGAGTTTTTCTGGAAGGCGGCGATCTGCACCGTCTGCAACTCTGTCTTTCTGGCGGTCATTCCCTCGCCGTCCACGCCGGTCATTCCGGACCTCCTCACCAGCTGTATGGTGGGCGGCATCCTGGCGGGCTTTGCCTCTGGATTGGTGCTGACCTGCGGCTGCTCCACCGGCGGCCTGGACATCCTGGGGCTGTATCTCAGCAAGAAGGGCAGCCGCTTCACCGTGGGCCGGTTTTCCATTTCCTTCAACGCGCTGCTGTACACCCTGTGCTTCTTCCTGTTCGATGCCACCACCGCGATCTACTCCGCTATATATAATGTGCTGAGCAGCCTGTTTCTGGACCGTATCCACCGGCAGAATGTTACGGTACAGCTGCTGATCTTCACCAAGAAGAACGACCCCCAGCTGCCCCGCTACATCATGGAGCAGTTGGACCGGGGCGTTACCAGCTGGACGGGCCGGGGCGGCTGGACCGGCGACGAGGTGCAGGTGCTCTGCGTCTGCCTGTCCAAGTATGAGATCGACACCCTGCAGGATGTTCTGCGCCGGGTGGACCCGGATGCCTTCTACATCGTGCAGGAGGGCGTCCATGCCGGCGGCAATTTCGAGCGCCACCTGGGGTGACAGTAACCGAAAAAATCACAAAACACCATCCTCCGGGATGGTGTTTTTTCTTGCCTTTTCAGGAAATTGCGGATGTGAAGGCGGCAACGTTTCCAATTTGTCCGCTGATAAAAAACGAAACCGGCGCAAACCGTTCTTACAGGCGGGACAGCGCCTCGTAAAACAAAAAAAACGGCAAGTGTCGGTAACGTTTTCAGACTATCACATTTTTTTGCACAAATCAACCAAAAATTTATACAAACTTAATGTTCAAAAATTGTTCATTTTGCGGCTTGAAAGTTGAAAAACACCGGCGTATAGTAATGATGTTATTAGTGGGCGGGCGTGTTTGTTTGCTAAAAAACAGGAAATGCAACTTTTCCGGTATAAATATTTCGCGGTTTTAATCGCGAAAGGAACGATGAACCACGTCCTGAATGCTAAGAAATCGTTATGAAAAGGGAGGAGCCGCTATGACCCGACAGGAAGCCGTCGACCGTCTGTGCGATGTGTACGCCGGCAGCTATGATGTGACCCGCTGCGAAGAGAACGAGCACGCCTTGGCCGCCACGATGGATTTCTACGCCACCGCCGAGAAGTACGTGCTCTCCAAAAAGGCCAAGCTCTGGCAGGCCAACAGCTTTGAATATGTGTACCTCTTCAATGTTCCCCATCTGACGAAGGAGATATATGAAAGGTGCGAAAAGCTGGCCTACGAACAGGGTATGGCCCGCATCCAGCCAAACTCCACCCATATGTATACCTACATCACCGCGCTGTTTGTCTGTGACAGCTGCGACGAAGACGCCCGCAAGGCACTGAAGCGCTGCAAGCTCTACAAGAGCTTCAAGCTGTCCTACTGGGGCTGGATGGACTTTCATACCGGGCTGGTGGTGCTGCCTGAGGAAAAGATCAGCACCAATGCCAGCGGACATAGTGCAGCACAGGTTTTCGAAAGAGGCCTGTTTCATAAGCAAAAGAAATCGCTATTCAGAAAGGAGAGAGCTGTATGAATGCTGCGTTGTTCCTTATTATTGGCTGCGCTGTCCTGGTCGTAGGTTATATCTTCTACGGCGGCTGGCTGGCCAAGAAGTGGGGCGTGGATAACTCCCGTCCGACTCCTGCCCATACCATGGAGGATGGCAAGGATTATTGTCCTGCCAAGGCTCCCGTGCTGATGGGTCACCATTTCTCCTCTATCGCCGGTGCCGGCCCCATCAACGGCCCCATTCAGGCCGCTGTGTTCGGTTGGGTCCCCGTTATGCTGTGGGTCCTGATCGGCGGCATCTTCTTCGGCGGCGTGCATGACTTCGGCGCCCTGTTCGCCTCCATTCGCCACAAGGGCGAGTCCATCGGTGAGGTCATCGGCGACGCCATCGGCGCCAAGGCCAAGAAGCTGTTCATCACCTTCGCTTACCTGACCCTGATCCTGGTGGTGGCGGCCTTCGCCTCCATCGTGGCCAACACCTTCAAGGCCACCTATACCGCTGACGGCGCTGTGGACTATGCGGCTTCCGCTGCCAATGCCTCCACCGCCATCATCTCCATCATGTTCATCCTGATGGCCATTCTGTTCGGCTTCTTTGTCTATCGCCGCAACGCCCCTCTGGGCATCTCCACGATCATCGGCGTCATCGGCATCGTGGTCTGCATGATCATCGGCCTGAACTGGCATCCCATCTATCTGAACTACACCGTGTGGATGATCATTGTCGGTCTGTACATCGGCGTTGCTTCCGTCACCCCCGTGTGGATCCTGCTGCAGCCCCGTGACTACCTGAGCTCCTTCCTGCTGTACGGCATGATGATCCTGGCTGTCGTGGGCATCGTCGGCTGCTCCCCCACCGTGGATATGCCCGCGTTTACCGGGTTCTATGATACCCTGGCTCCCAGCGGCACGTCCCTGGGCTATATGTTCCCTGCACTGTTCGTGACCATCGCCTGCGGCGCTGTGTCCGGCTTCCACTCCCTGGTGGGCTCCGGTACCACGTCCAAGCAGCTGGATCAGGAGAAGGACGCCAAGCCCATCGCCTATGGCGGTATGCTGATCGAGTGCGCTCTGGCTCTGATCTCCGTCTGCGCTGTTGGTTACATCTGGAACCAGTATGCTGACGGCACCACCACGACGCCTACCGTCGTGTTTGCCACCGGTCTGGCCTCCATGTTCTCCAAGGTGTTCGGCTCCGGCTGCTACAACGTGGTGTACTCCATGCTGATCCTGGCCGTGTCCGCCTTCTGCCTGACCTCCGTGGATACCGCCACCCGTCTGGCCCGCTATATGTTCGCTGAGTTCTTTGTCGAGCCCGGCAAGACCCGCGAGGATCTGACCGGCTGGAAGCGCGTTATCACCAACCCCTATGTGGCTACCGGTATCACCGTGGTGGCCGGCGTGGCCCTGGGCCTGACCGGTTACGCCAAGATCTGGGCTCTGTTCGGCGCTGCCAACCAGCTGCTGGCTGCTCTGGGTCTGCTGGCTGTGTGCTGCTGGCTGGGTAAGGTCGGCCGCAACAACAAGATGTTCTACTTCCCCATGTTCTTCATGCTGATCGTGACGCTGACCTCCCTGGTGTTTACCATCAAGGCGCAGGTCGTGGGCATCATGGCCGGCGGCGAAGGCGTGGTGTGGTGCTACGTCCGCGGCATCATCGGCATCCTGCTGGTGATCCTGGCTATCGACCTGGTGGTGGAGGGCATCCGCGCTCTGGGCCGCAACAAGAAGGCTGCTCAGGCCGCAGAGTAAATCGCTTATCAGGAGCGTTCGCCCCTGCGTAAGCAGACGGCGCCGTTTCTTCCCTGATATCATTTTCTCCTCACAAAAAGCACAGGCTCCGGCATTCGCCGGAGCCTTTTGCTGCATTTCTTTCGAAAAACACGCTCCGGCAGCGCCGGAGCGTGTTTTCAGTCATTCACATCGTAGAAAATTCGCTCGCCGGCCTCGGCCAGCCCCAGCTGGTCGCGGGCCAGGTCCTTGATGAACTCCTCGTCATCCTTCTTGGCCAGGTCGGACTCCAGCGCCTGGTTCTCCTGGGTCTGCTGCTGCAGCTGTCTCTCCAGCGCGGCCTGCTGCTGCGCGGCCTCGTTCAGCCGCTTGCCCACCCGGATCAGCTCCACGCCTAAAAACACCACCAGCGCGAGAATGACCAGCAGCAATATGGGATTTGTCCGGTGCCTCTTTGCGTGCGTCTGCGCTTTCTGCATGGCGTTCCGCCTCCTTTTCCGCAGCGCGCTTTTTTCTTATCATAACGCACTTCCGACAAAAAATAAAGGCTTTTTTCGCCGCCGCCGTAATTTTTTTCACGGGCAGCCACAGCAGCCGGCCTGTGCCCGCGGCGGCGCTGAGCCAGAAGTCCCAGAGCGGACGCATCAGCGGCGAGAGCGCCAGCAGATACACCGCCGCGCCCAGGCCCATGGCGGTCAGCATGATCAGCCGCAGCTCGCCCTGCCCTACCCGCAGGGCGTACCACAGCAGGGCCGGAGCGACCAGCAGCAGAAACGCTGCGTCCAGCCCGTGGGTCAGACGCCGGTTCCGCCGGCGGCGCAGCCGCACCAGCCGCAGCAGGTCATAGACGGCCCCGGCCGCCGCGCCCAGGGCCGCCGCGGTCAGGTATGCGCGCAGCTGCTCGGAGACGACGGTCCCCACCTCAGCCGAACAGGCGGCTGAACAGCCCGCCGCCCCGGGTCTCCGGCGCATCCTCATAGGTCAGCGCGTCGATGCGGCCATCCACGTGCAGCTCGCCGCCGTCCAGGCTCAGCTTGCCGATGTGCAGGCTCTCTCCACTGACCACCAGCACGCCCGCGCCGGTACGCAGCACGATGCACTGGTCGTCGAAGCGCTCTACGTCCTCTACGCCGGCGACGGTGAGCTTCTCCCGCCCCTCCAGCTGTAAGCGGTGGGCGGCGGCAGGATCGGTGATATCATACGGCATAAAAAGTCCCCTCCTACGATACGGTTTTCGCGCCCCGGCCCTGTGCCGGGATGCATTTTTTACCATCGTATGAGGGGGCTTGTTCTTTTATGCCGGGTTTGTCCTCAGACCTCTTTGTACATGGCCGCGGCGGCGTCCTTGCCCACGTTCTCGGTGACGGATACGACCTCCACCGTCAGCGTTCTTGCGCCGAAACGGATCGCGATCACATCGCCCACCTTTACATCATAGGATGCCCGTTGTACCCGGCCGTTGACGGTGACACGCTCGGCGTCGCAGGCCTCATTGGCCACGGTGCGGCGCTTGATGAGCCGCGAGACCTTCAGATATTTGTCCAAACGCATGGGGTCCCTCCTATAAGAAAGGCTGGTGTGTCGCCACACCAGCCTTTGCATACGTCAGCTTACTTTGCCACGGCGTCCTTCAGGGCCTTGCCGGCCTTGAAAGCGGGGATCTTGGTAGCGGCGATCTGCACGGGCGTCTTGGTGCGGGGATTGAGGCCGGTGCGGGCAGCGCGCTTCTTGGTCTCGAAGGAACCAAAGCCCACCAGCTGGATCTTCTCGTCAGCCTTCAGGGTCTCGGTGATGGTGTTCAGAACGGCGTTGACGGCAGCGTCAGAGTCCTTCTTGGACAGGCCGGTCTTCTCAGCGACAGCGGCGATCAGTTCAGTCTTATTCATGTTATTTCCTCCCAAAAATTTTCGTTGGTAATTGCCGCAATGGGCGGCTATCCTAAAACGATGTTGTATCGCATTAAGAACATTCTTTGGCCCCGTTCCACAGGGCGGTCATCTCCTCCAGCGTCATGTCGGACAGGCTGCGGCCCGCTGCGGCCGCAGCCTCCTCCATCGCGCGGAAGCGGCGGATGAATTTTTCACAGGTGCCGTTGACAGCTGTTTCCGGGTCCACGCCACAGAAGCGACCCACCTTTACGGCGGCGAACAGTACGTCGCCCAGCTCCTCCTCGACATTGGTGCCGTTGCGTACCGCCTGCCGCAGCTCGGCAGTCTCCTCGTCCAGCTTGTCCAGCGCGCCGGAGACGTCGCGCCAGTCGAAGCCCGCCTCCGCAGCCTTCTTCTGTATCTTCTCCGCCCGCCACAGACCTGGCAGACTGCGGGCCACGGCATCCAGCGCATCGGCAGTGGTTTTCTGGCCCTTCTCCTGCCGCTTCAGCTGCTCCCAGCTGGCGGGCACAGTGTCTGCCGTTTCCGCCTGACCATCGCCGAACACGTGGGGGTGGCGGTACAGCAGCTTTTTCACCACGCCGTCGCATACGTCATCCATGTCAAAGCGCCCGGCGTCGGCTTCGATGCCGGCGTGGAACACCACCTGCATGAGCACGTCGCCCAGCTCTTCCTTCAGCAGTGCGGCGTTGTCCGTATCGATGGCCTCGGCGGCCTCGTAGGCCTCCTCCAGCATTCCTCGGCGGATGGACTGGTGGGTCTGCACCCGGTCCCAGGGACAGCCCTCCGGCGAACGGAGCAGCCGGATGATCTCCAGCAGATCTTCGTAGCCATAGCGTGGTTTCCTTGTAAAATTTATCATACTTACGCTCCTATTGCAAGAGGTTTTCCACTGCAACTGGGGAAAAGTTCGTCGCATTTCAGGAATTTTACCGTAAATGCAGCCGGTCAGCCAGTTTTTCTCCCTTCGGCAGGGTCTGAAGATCCTGCCGCGTCACGGCGCCGATGGCCAGCGCCAGCACCACATATACAACGGCGGCCAGCAGCACCGCCGGCAGTACCGCCCATCTCTCGGGCAGAAGGCGGCAGAACAGGCCGTAGCCGGACCGGGCCGCCAGCGCCATCACCGCCGTCAGAAGAACAGGCTTGGCGAACAGGGAGATATACCCCGGACGCTCCGGCACCAGCCGTGCGATGGCTGCCAGGTTGATGACCGCGATCAGCGCGTAGCAGTACAGTGTGCTCACCGCGGCGCCCCGAATGCCCGTGGCGGGATCGCCCACCATCAGGTAGTTGGTGACGATCTTCAGTATACCGCCGCAGAGGAGGGAGATCACCGGCAGCAGCGGGTGACCGTAGGCCTGCAGGACGCCGTTGGTGGCCACCATCAGGCATACGAACACACAGGCCAGACCCAGGAACGTCAGGTGATAGGCCGCCGCCTCGGCGGTCTCCGGCACCGCGGGATAGAGCAGGTGCAGGATAGGCCCCGCCAGCACCGACAGTCCCACGCCGGCGGGCAGGGCCGCCAGCACCGTCAGCTTCAGCGCTGCTCCGGCCGCTTTTCCGGCAGCAGCGCGGTCGCGGCGGGTCAGCGCGGTGGATACCGCCGGCATCAGGCTTACCGACAGGGGATAGATAAATGACGGCGGCAGCATGAACAGTGTCATGCCGAAGGTATATTCGCCATACAGGGAGGTGGTCTCCGTCACCGTATAGCCAAGCGTGTCCCGCAGGGTGGCCGTCACCAACGCCTGGTCCAACAGGGTGATCAGGCTCATGCCCGCCGCGCCCACGGTGATGGGTATGCCGGTCCGCAGCAGCTCCCGCAGTACGCGGCTGCTTGCCGGGGGTACGTCCCGCGCTTCCGGCAGCGCGGTCCTCCGGGGTAGCAGCAGGGCGGTGACCAGCAGGCCCAGGCCCGCCCCGGCGGTGACACCGCCGATGGCCCCGGCGGCGCACAGGTCCGTCCCCGCACCCTGCCGCAGCAGGTACAGGCACAGCCCCAGCCCGATGAGCAGCTTGCCGGCGGACTCTGCCACCTGTCCGGCGGCGGTGGGTACCATATCGCCCAGCCCCTGGGAATAGCCCCGTAGCGCCGCCGACAGGCATACCAGCAGCACCGCCGGCCCCAGCGTCCGCAGGGCCGGGGCCGCGTCCGGATCGTGGAGCGCGGCGGCCAGGGCCTCCGGCAGCAGGCACATAACGGCGGAGCACACCAGCCCCAGCGCCGCCAGCAGGGCCAGGCCCAGGTGCAGGCAGCGGCGCACGGCGCCATAGCGCCGCTGGGCGGCGGCACGGGACACCATGCGGCTCAGGGCCACCGGCAGTCCCGCCGTGGACAGCACCAGCAGCAGACTGTAAATGTTGTACGCGGCGTAGAAATGCGCCATGCCCTCCCGGTCCAGCAGGTTCCCCAGCGGGATCTTGTACAGGGCACCCAGCAGCTTTGTCACCGCCACAGCCCCGGCCAGAATGGCCGCGCCGCCCATGAAGTTTTGCCGCCGGTGGGTCATGGTGCCTCCTTATCTCACCGCGCCATCTCCTGATGGAAGCGGCGGAACGCCTCTAAATTCTCCGTCAGCTTTTCCGGCCGCTGGATATACTCCAGCGGGAATTTGGGGTGGAACACGCGCTCGATGCGGTTCCGCTTTGCGTCCACCATCTTGGTGGAGCCGCCTGCGCCCAGGGACAGGATGCTGTGCAGCTCCTCCATGATGTAGATATTATACAGGCCCTCCGCCCCGGATATGCACCAGCCTACGTTCTCAAAGCTGCCGGACATATATTTCTGGCGGTAGAGGTAATAGGGGGCGAAGCCCTTTTCCCGCAGCGCCGGATCGGCGTAGTCCAGCATGGCCGCCACGTCCTCCGCCGAGGGGATAGGCAGGCCCTCCAGCAGGATGCGGCTGCCCTTTTTCAGACTCAGGGTGTGCACAGTGATGTTGTCCGCGCCGAAGGTCAGGCACGTATCCAACGTCCGGCGAAAGCCCTCCGGTGTGTCGGCGGGCAGCCCGGCGATCAGGTCCATGTTCACATGGGGGAAGCCCATGGACGTGGCCAGCTCCATGGCCTTTTCGATATCCTCCGGGCTGTGCTTCCGGCCGATGGCGGAGAGCACCCGGGGCTCCAGCGACTGGGGATTTACGCTGATCCGGTCCGCGCCGTGATCCAGCAGTACCTGCAGCTTCTCCCGGTCGATGGTGTCCGGCCGTCCCGCCTCGATGCAGTATTCCACGCAGTCGGACAGGTCGAAATTCCGGTTCACCGCCGTCAGCAGCGCATCCATTTGACTGGCGGACAGGGTGGTGGGCGTGCCGCCGCCCATGTAGAACGACTTGATCCGCAGGCCTGCCTCCTTCACCATGCGGCCCGCGGCCTCTACCTCCGCCGTCAGCGCCGCCAGATACGGCTCCATCAGCTTGAAGGACTTTTCCACTGATGCCGACACGAAGCTGCAATAGGCGCAGCGGGTGGGGCAGAAGGGGATGCCGATGTACAGAGAGATGTCCTCGGGGCGCAGGTCGCTCCTGGCCTTAAGGCCCGCCTCGGCGCTCTCCAGTGCCAGACGCCGCCGCGCCGGGGAGACGCAGTACGTATCCCGCAGCACCCGGTCCGCCTGGGCGGGGGTCATGCCGTCCTCCAGCATGGTCCGCACCAGCTTGGCCGGGCGGATGCCCGTCAGCGCGCCCCAGCTGGGCGTCACGCCGGTGACGTCCCGGGCCGCCCGGAAGAAGGACAGCTTCAGCGCACGCTGACGCAGGCGTTCCCGTTCGTATGCGTCGGAAACGCCTGCGGTCCGAACGCGGGCCTCGCCCCGCGCCGTTTTGCCGCCATAGGTCAGTGTCGTGACCCCGGTGGCATATACATTGCCCTCATGCAGTGTGACCTCCGCGTGGCTGTCCCCGTCCTCGCCCTCATATACCGGGCGCTCCTCCGGGAAAAAGGCCAGCAGGCTCTGCTCGATGGCGTAGCGGTCCTCGTGACCGCGCAGGTTCAGCTTCATTGCGCCGTCCCCTGCCGCATATAGGGGTTCGTGCGGCGCTCAAAGTCCAGCGTCGTTTCCCGGTCATGCCCCGGCAGCACCCGCCAGTCCCCCTCCAGCGCCGCCAGACGGCCCAGGGAGGCGAGCATCTTGGGATAGCTGCCGCCGGGGAAGTCGCATCGTCCGCAGGAGCAGCGGAACAGGGTATCCCCGGCAAAGATCACGTGCTCCCGGTCCAGCAGCAGACACACGGAGCCCTCGGAGTGGCCCGGTGTTTCCATGACCCGCAGGGACAGCCCGCCCAGGGGCAGCACGTCGCCCTCCTTATAATACCGCTGGTGCTGCTCGTCCACCCGGGTGAACAGCAGCTCGCCGCCCCGCCCGGTCACGCTGTCCTTCTCGTGGATGTACACCGGTACGTCCGGGTATCTCTCCAACAGGGGCCGCACGGCGGAGGTGTGGTCAAAATGTCCGTGGGTCAGCAGGATGTACTTGAGGGCGCAGCCGCTCTGCTCCACCAGCTTCTCTACCCGGGCGGCATCGTCGCCGGGATCGATCAGGGCACAGACCTTCGCGTCCTCATCGCACAGCAGGTAGCAGTTGGTCATGATGGGGCCCACTTGCAGTGTTTTGATGGTCATGGTGTCCTCCTTACAGGGTGTCGGTGTCCAGAATGATGGTCAGCGGTCCGTCGTTCAGGCTGTCCACCTGCATATAGGCGCCGAATTCACCCGTCTCGGTGTGGAAGCCCTTGTCCCGGCACAGCTGTACGAACTTTTCGTACAGGGGGATGGCCACCTCCGGCCGCGCCGCCGCCAGAAAGTCCGGCCGCCGGCCCTTCTTGCAGTTGGCGTACAGCGTGAACTGGGACACGATCAGCAGCTCTCCGCCCACATCCGTCAGGCTGCGGTTCATTTTTTCATGTTCGTCCTCAAAGATACGCAGGCCCGTCAGCTTGTCGGCCAGCTTTACCGCCTGTGCCTCGGTGTCCTCATGGGTCACACCCAGCAGTACCAAAAAGCCCTCGCCGATCTGTCCGATGACCTTGCCGTCCACGGAAACGCTGGCGTGCTTTACACGGGTCAATACAGCGCGCATAATTCTATCTCCTTTATACTGTTTGTATTCACATTGGCCTTATCCGGCCGGTCTTGTCACCCGCATGACGCCCGATATCTGCTCCAGCCGCCGCATGACGGTCCGCAGCTGCTCACTGTCCGGCACGTCGATGTCCAGCGACAGCAGGGCAAAGCCGTCCGGCGTGCTCCGGGCATTCAGCGAGGAGACGTGGGTCTTGGTGCTGGACAGCACCGTGGACACGTCCATGATGATGTTGATGCGGTCCTTGGCGGTGATCTCCAGCGTGGTGCGGTAGCTCTCCCGCGTGTCGCTGCCCCAGGAGACCTTGATCCACCGGCCCGCCTCGCTGGGCTTGCGCCGGGCCGGGTCGGCGTTGGGACAGTCCGCCCGGTGGACGGAGATGCCGTAGCCGCGGGTGATGAAGCCCACGATATCGTCTCCCGGCACAGGGGTGCAGCACTTGGAGAACTTCACCAGACAGTTGGTCAGACCCTCCACCACGATCCCCTGCTCGCCCTTGGCGCGCTGGGGCACAGCGGGACGCATGAGCTGCGGCTGGTCCGCCACGGGGACCTCCGCCTGCCGTTCCGTCTGATGCTGGTGGATGATGCGCTGGATGTCCTCCCGCAGCCGGCCGATGACCTTCAGTGCAGAAATGCCGCCGTAGCCGATGGCGGCGTACATATCGTCCAGTGACGTGAAGCACAGCTTCTTCAGCACGCCGGGTAGGTTCTCCTCGTTGGTCAGCTCCTTCAGCGTCACGCCGGTGCGCTTCAGCTCCGACTCGAAGCTCTGCCGCCCGTTGACGATGTTCTCGTCCCGCTTTTCCTTCTTGAACCACTGGCGTATCTTGCTGCGGGCGTTGCTGCTGCGGGCGATCTTCACCCAGTCGCGGCTGGGGCCGTGGGCGGATTTGCTGGTCATCACCTCCACCACGTCGCCGTTGCGGAGGTGGTAGTCGAACTGCACGATCCGCCCGTTGACCTTGGCGCCCACCATGTGGTTGCCGATGGCGGAGTGTATGGTATAGGCGAAGTCGATGGGCGTGGCCCCGGCCGGCAGGTTGATCACGTCGCCGTTGGGCGTGAACACGAACACCTCGTCGGCGAACATATCCACCTTCAGTGAGTGGATGAAGTCCTCGGCGTCGGCGTCCTCCTGATTTTCCAGCAGGCGGCGCACCCACTCATAGCTGCGCTCGTCCCCGGCGCCCTGGCCGTTCTGCTTGTACTTCCAGTGGGCGGCCACGCCGTACTCGGCGATCTCGTGCATTTCTTTCGTCCGGATCTGTACCTCGAAGGGGATGCCGCTTTCGCCCACCACTGTGGTGTGCAGGCTCTGGTACATATTGGGCTTCGGCGTGCCGATGTAGTCCTTGAACCGGCCCAGAATGGGCTTGAACAGGTCGTGGATAATGCCCAGCACGTTGTAGCAGTCCGCCACCGTGTCCACAATGACCCGGAAGGCGAACAGGTCAAACACATCGTCCAGGCTCTTGTTCTGGGTGTACATTTTGCGGTAGATGGAGTAGGGGTGCTTCATCCGGCCGTAGACCGTGGCGTCGATGCCCTCCTCCTTCAGCCGCGTGACGATGCGGTCGTGCACGGCGGACATGAACCCGTCGTACTCCGCGGCCTTTTCGTCCAGCGCCTCGGTGATCTCCCGGTAGCCCACCGGGTCCAGATACTTCAGCGACAGGTCCTCCAGCTCCCATTTCATCTTCTGCATACCCAGTCGGTGTGCGATGGGAGCGTAGATCTCCATAGTCTCAAAGGACTTCTGCTTCTGCTTCTCCGGCGTCTGGTACTCCATGGTCCGCATATTGTGCAGCCGGTCGGAGATCTTGATGAGGATGACCCGGATGTCCTTGGCCATGGCCATGAGCATCTTCCGCAGGTTCTCCATCTGCTCCTCTTCTTTGGAGGTGTAGTGTACCCGCGTCAGTTTGCTGACGCCCTCCACCAGATCCGCCACCGTAGGGGAAAACAGCTTTGCCAGCTCCTCGTGGGTGGCGGTGGTATCCTCGATGGTGTCGTGCAGCAGGGCCGCCACAATAGACTCTGTGTCCAGGTGCAGCTCCTCCGCCACGATCTGTGCCACCGCCAGGGGATGGGTCACGAAGGGCGACCCGTCCTTCCGGTTCTGCCCGGCGTGGTGGGTATCGGCGAATTCATAGGCGGCGCGTATCTGGTCAAAGCCCGCCGCCGGGTTGTAGCCCTTTACCGTCTCCACAAGATGTTCGTATTGCTCCTGAGGTGTCACAGCGCACCGCCTCCCTTCTCGTTATCGTTTTGCAGCGTGTTCATCAGCGGCGACTGATCCAGTGCTACGTGTTGTCCCCGCCGCAGGTGCAGCGTGATGGCGTCGCCGTTCAGCTGCCAGTCCAGCAATCCCCGTTCCCGGAACACCGCGGCGCACATGGCTGCCCGCAGTACCGGTTCCGCGCCGCCCAGCTCCGCCGCCATCAGCCGCAGCAGCGGCAAGCGGTCTGTGGTCAGCCCGTCCTCGGGCACTGTCCGGTCTAAAAACCGCCAGGCGGCGGCGAATTGCTCCCGGGTGGGCAGCGCCCGCCGCGCCTCCCGCAGAGAAACGGCCTTTCCGGCGGCGCACCGGTGGGCCAGTGTCAGCGCCTCCTGCTCCCGCCCGCTGGCGCAGAGGGAGGGCCGGATGTCCACCATCTGCAGCTGCACCGTCCGGCTGCCCCGGAACTCATTGATCTGCAAATAAAATGCCGCGTCCACCCGGTCGCCCGGATGGCACCCGCAGCGCTCGGCCACGGTGGAGAAGAATATGCCGTCGAACTGGGCGCAGCCCTTGCCCAGCCGCAGCTTCAGATGCCGGTTCTGGCCCACGTTCTGGGTCCGCAGCAGCGTGGCGCCCAGCAGACAGAACAGCGGTCTGGCGTTGCCGCTGCCATAGGGCTCCAGCACGGACAGGGCCTCCAGCTCCTCCAGCGTCACCGCGGCGGGGTGGGCGATGGCCACGTCGATCTCCAGCGCCGACTCCGGCTGCTGTCCGCCGCAGTAGCTGCGGGCATATTCATTCATCCGGTCCCGGAAGGCCGGTATGTTGTCCCGGTCGATGGTAAAGCCCGCCGCCAGCTCATGTCCGCCGAAGCCCAGCAGCAGGTCCTTGCAGTTTTCCAGCGCGGCGAACAGATTAAAGCCGCCCCAGCTGCGGCAGCTGCCTTTGCCGGTGCTGCCGTTCAGATGGATCATAAAGCTGGGCCGGGAGTATTTTTCCGACAGGCGGCTGGCCACGATGCCCACCACGCCCTGGTGCCACCGGCTGCTCTCCAGCACCAGCGCGCTGCGCTGGCGCTCCGGCATCCGGTCGATCATCTCCTCCGCCTGGGTGTAGATATCCTGCTCTACGTTCTGACGCTCCCGGTTCAGGGCGCACAGCTCCTTAGCCATGGCCTCCGCCGCGGCGGGATCGGTGCACAGCAGCAGCTCCGCCGCCTTGTCCGCCGCGCCCATGCGTCCGGCGGCGTTGATCCGCGGCGCCAGCACAAAGCCGATCTGCACCGAGGAGATCTCCTTCCCGCTCAGACCCGCCTCCCGCAGCAGGGCGTGCAGGCCGATAAAGTCCGAGTGCTCCAGCGTGGCCAGCCCGCGGGAGACGATGGTGCGGTTTTCACCGGACATCTGCATGACGTCCGCTACCGTGCCGATGGCCGCCAGCGTGCAGTACCGGGCAAAGAGAGGCTCCTCCCGGTCCGGCCCGCCCAGGGCCAGCACCAGCTTCAGCGCCACGCCGCAGCCGGCCAGATGCTTGAAGGGATAGCCGCAGTCCGCCCGGTGGGGGTCCACCACAGCCACGGCCCGGGGCAGGACCTCCCGGCACTCGTGGTGGTCGGTGATGACCACGTCCAGCCCCAGTGAGTTGGCGTAGTCCACCTCTTCCACACCGGTGATGCCGCAGTCCACCGTTACCAGCAGGCGCACGCCCTGGTCGAAAAGGCCCTTGATGGCGTCACGGCTGAGACCGTAGCCGTCCTCGATGCGCCGGGGAATGTAGTGCACCACGTCGGCGCCCCGGATCTTGAGATAGTCTACCAGAATACAGGTGGCGGTAATGCCGTCCACATCATAGTCGCCGAACACGGCGATCCTCTCGCCATTCGCGATCGCCTGCTGCACACGCGCCGCGGCCTTGTCCATGTCCCGCATCAGGAAGGGACTGATGGTCAGCTTGTCCTCACGCTCCAGAAAGGCGGCGGCCTGCTCCGGCGTTTCGATGCCGCGGGCGGAGAGCACGGCGGCCACCAGATAGGGATAGCCGGCCGCGCGCAGACATGCCTGCGCCTCCGGCTTTTCCGGCGCGATATGCCACTTGCTGAACCGCACGGCGGTCACCTTCCTCTCTGCATGATAAATGGAACTTTCATCCCATGATAACATTACTAATACTTTATTATATCAACATCGTGCGGAAAGGTAAAGAAAAAATTTCTTTTCCGCACCTGTTCGGAAAAGAAAACAACAGCTTGCAATCCGCGGCCATATGGTCTATGATGGATACAATACAGACAGAATCGAGGAACTGCTCATGCGCCCTGACGGAAAGCGAGTAAAGGACCTGCCCCCCATCGTGGCAGCCATTCCCTACATCATGCCCAAGCGGTACGATGCCTGGAACACCATCACCGAAAACATCGACGAGGAGGGCATCAAGGCCTATATCCGCGAAAAACGGCGCGCTGGGATCCGCATCAACCACATGGCGGTGATCATCGCCGCCTATTACAAGGCCTATCAGACCAACCCCAAGCTCAACTGGTTTGTGGTCAACAGTCATCTCTATGAGCGCAACCACTTCTGCGTCTCCTTTGTCATCCTGAAAAAGCGGGCCGACGGCAGCCCGGATGAGACAACGCTGAAGATCTATCTGGAGCCCAAGGACACTATTTTCACCATCAACCAGAAGATCACCGATGCCATCGCCGCCAACAGCCAGACAGAGCAAAAGAACAGCACCGACAAGTTTGCCAAGATGATGTTCTCTATTCCCGGCCTGCCCAAGTTCGTGATCTGGCTGGCCTACCATCTGGATAAGCACGGCCTGCTGCCCCGGAAGATCGTTGACCTGAGCCCCTTCCACACCAGTATGTTCATCACCAACCTGGCTTCTATCAAGACCAGCTACATCCACCACCACTGCTATGAATTCGGCACCACCAGCGTGTTCGTCTGCATGGGCAAGCCGGTGCCTAACTACATGAACGGCGACCTGAGCAAGAAGATGATGCCTTTGGGCATCGTTATGGACGAGCGCATCTGCACCGGCTATGAGTATGCGGCCTTCTGCCACGACTTCCGCCGCTGCCTGCGGGACCTGACCTGCCTGGAGACGCCCTTCGACGGCAGCGCCCCGACTGAGATGCCGCAGGCGGAGGAAGCGGCTCCCGCCGAAGCGTGAATACAACAAGCCCCGGAGCGATGCCCCGGGGCTTGTTCTCTGCATATTACCAGTTATCCTCGCCAAAGGGGTCATGGGGGCGGAACTGATCGTCATCCTCCGGCCGCGGCGGGAAGAAGCCTACGCCCTTGATCTTTTTGATCTCCTGGAAGAAGGCAATGTTGGCCTGCGCCCGGTAGGGCGCCACCCAGATATCCAGAATGCCCAGTGTCAGACTCACCAGAATATTCCATCCGATAAAGCTCAGATCCAGCACGAACAGCTGCCACTTGAAGCCCAGGGTCTGGGCTTTGCTCATGTTGAGGGCCTCCATGACGCCGATCTCCGGGTTTTCGCACAGGTTCAGCATAGCAAAGCGGTAGCGGTAGGCCGCCACGATGCCGGGGATCACCAGCAGCAGCGTCCACAGGGAGATGAAGATGACCTGCACGACGTACAGCAGAATGATCTTCCCGGCGAAGGCGAAGCCATCGAACAGGGTGACGAAGGGCATCTCCTCACCCCGACGGATGCCCAGGTGATACAGGGATGCACCGACGTTTAGCACCACGCCAAGCAGCGTGCACACGATGGTCACAAACCACACCGCAAAAGCGGGGAAGGCCCGGTGCAGCGCCAGGAAACTCAGGTCCATATCGAACCGCAGGGAGTAGACATAGGCGAACTCGTCGTCCATCTGCACATAGTCGCTGATGCCGTTGATGACGAGCATGATGGCCAGCAGCACCAGCGTGAACAGGTAGGGGCTGACCTGCGCGGTCTTCAGCAGCATCTTGGACTCCCGCTTCAGGGAACCACGGTCAAGTACCATACTAAAATACCATCCTTTCGGAATAGAGTTTGATATCCGGCGGAGGACCGTCTGCCGCAGTGCAGGAAGTTTTTTCCGGCGGCGTCCGTCCCTCTACCGTATAGTGTAGCACAGCTGCCCGAAAAACACAAGAGGCGGTCTTTGCCGGTGAAGTTTCCGACAAAAACCGCAAAAAAACGTGGGAATTTCAACGCGGGGCTGGACAAGAGAAAAGTTTTGTTGTAATATTTAAGACAGTATGCGGTGGCATAGTGCCACCCGGTAGTAAGATGAGGTGAAGACAATGGCACAAGCTTTCTTTGGCGGCGTTCATCCCAACGACATGAAGGCCGCGACCAATGAAAAGGCCATCGAAAAGCTGGCGGCGCCGGCTGAGGTGGTCATTCCCATGTCTATGCACATCGGTGCGCCTTGCAAGCCTATTGTAGCGGTAGGCGACAAGGTTAAAATTGGACAGAGGATCGGCGAACCCGGCGGATTTGTTTCCGCCCCCATCCACGCCAGCATCTCCGGCACGGTCAAGGCCGTGGAACCCCGTCCCTTCTCTATGGGCGGCAAGATGATGTCCGTGGTCATTGAAAACGACTTCCAGGATGAGGTGTCCGAGGAAGTCAAGCCCGTGGCGGACCCCGACGGCCTGACGCCTGAGCAGCTGGTGGAGATCGTCAAGAACGCCGGCATCGTCGGCCAGGGCGGCGCAACGTTCCCCACTCACGTGAAGATCAGCTCCGGTCTGGGCAAGGTGGATTACGTCATCATCAATGCCGCGGAGTGCGAGCCGTACATCACCGGCGACCACCGCACCTGTCTGGAGCGTCCGGAGCAGGTCATCAAGGGCGCGACCCTGCTGGCCAAGTGCTTCGGCGTGGATAAGGTGTACATCGGCATCGAGGCCAACAAGCAGAACGCGGCTGACGTCCTGAACGCCAAGATCGCGGAGCTGAACGCCCCCGTGGTGGTGGAGGTCCTGCACACCCGCTATCCCCAGGGCGCTGAAAAGCAGCTGGTCCAGGCCGTCTCCGGCCGTCAGGTGCCCAGCGGCAAGCTGCCTGCCGACGCGGGCTGCTGCATCTTCAACCTGAATACCACCTGCGCCATCTACCGCGCGGTGTATGAGGGTATGCCCGTGGTCAACAAGATCGTCACCGTCTCCGGCTCCGGCGTCATCGAGCCCAAGAACATCGAGTGCCCCATCGGCACCCCCATTACCAAGCTGTTCGATGCCTGCGGCGGCCTGAAGGACGAGACCTACAAGCTCATCATGGGCGGCCCGATGATGGGTCTGGCCCAGTACGACGTGGACGTCTCCGTGGGCAAGGGCACCGGCGCCATGCTGGCCTTCGCCGACAAGGAGGAGCAGTACGTCGAGGATCCCCAGTGCATCCGCTGCGGCAAGTGCGTGGGCGTGTGCCCCATCCGTCTGGAGCCCATTTTCATGTATAAGTACCTGATGAAGGGCGACGTGGACACCTGGCAGAACGTGCTGCACGGCATGGACTGCATCGAGTGCGGCGCCTGCACCTACACCTGTCCTGCCCGCCTGCCCCTGACCCATGCGTTCCGTCTGGGCAAGCAGGAGGTCAACAACGCGAGAATGGCCGCCAAGGCCAAGGCGGAGGCCGAAGCAAAGGCCGCTGCCGAAAAGAAGGAGGCGTAAACCATGACTGATTACAAGAATCTCAAGCTGATCGCGTCCTCCTCCCCCCACATCCGTTCCAACGAGGATACCCGCAGCATCATGCTGGACGTGATCATCGCGCTGCTGCCCGCACTGGCCTGGAGCGTGTACTGCTTCGGCTGGAAGGCTCTGCTGCTGACCGCTGTCTCCGTGGTGTCCTGCGTGTTCTTTGAGTGGGCCTACCGCAAGGCCATGAAGAAGTCCTGCATGGTGGGCGACCTGTCCGCCGTGGTCACCGGTATCCTGCTGAGCTTCGTGTGCCCCGTTGACCTGCCCTGGTGGGTCATCATCATCGGCGCGTTCTTCTCCATCGTTGTGGTCAAGCAGCTTTACGGCGGCATCGGCTGCAACTTCCTGAACCCCGCGCTGGCGGGCCGTGCGTTCCTGCTGGCCAGCTATGCCACCTGGATGACCACCTGGGCCATTCCCCAGATCCGTCCCGATGTCACCTCCGCCGCCACCCCCATGACCATCATGAAGGAGGGCACCGAGGAGGCGTTCACCACACTGATGAGCAACTACTCCATCGGCGATATGTTCCTGGGCAAGGTCGGCGGCTCCCTGGGTGAGGTCTCCGCCCTGTGTCTGCTGGTGGGCGGTGTCTACCTGCTCATCCGCAAGGTCATCTCCTGGCAGATCCCCGTGGCGTACATCGGCACCGTGGCCATCCTGACCCTGATCGCGGCGCCCGCCGGTATCGACAACGTGCAGTATATGCTGTACAACGTGTTCGGCGGCGGCCTGATGCTGGGTGCCATCTTCATGGCTACCGACTATGCCACCTCTCCCGTCACTAAGCCCGGCCAGCTGATCTTCGGCCTCGGCTGCGGTCTGCTGACCTGCTTTATCCGCCGCTTCGGCTCCTATCCCGAGGGCGTCTGCTATTCCATCCTGATCATGAACTGCACCACCTGGCTGCTGGATAAGTACATCCGTCCCGTCATCTATGGTGCGCCCAAGAAAGAAAAGAAGGAGGCGGCGAAGTAATGAAGATCTCCGGTAAGTTTATTCTCAAGGTCGCCGGCACCTTGACTGTTATTTCCCTCGTTGTGGCCGCCCTGCTGGGTCTGGTCGACAACGTGACCGCCGACAAGATCGCCGCCATCGATGCGGAGAACACCCGCATCGCCATGAGCGCTGTGGCTCCCGAGGGCAGCGAGTTTGGCGACAAGCTGGACATCACCGACGACATGACCGCGGCGGCTGCCTCTCAGGGCGGCAAGCTGGTGGAGCTGTATCCCATGACCACCGCCGGCGCCGACAACGGCTATGTGATGAAGATCTCCGCCTCCGGCTCCCAGGGCAGCATCGTGATGATGGTGGGCGTGGACGCCGACAAGGCCATCACCGGCATCTCCGTGGTCAGCCACGCCGAGACGTCCGGCATCGGCACCAAGGTCGTGGGCAACGAGCCCAACGCCGCCGGCGAGCCGGTCCTGGATCAGTTCATCGGTGAGAGCGGCGCGGGCTCCCTGGTGGTGGGCAAGAACATCATCGCCGTCTCCGGCGCTACCGTCTCCACCAAGGGCATCAACATGGGCGCCAATGCCGCTCTGGCTGTTGCCGAGCTGCTGGGCTAAGAAAGGAGGAGCTGCATTTATGAATTTCGGTAAGCAACTGAAAGAGGGCCTCATCACACAGAACCCTGTGCTGGTGCAGGTGCTGGGTATGTGCTCCACCATGGCCATCACCACGTCGTTCTTCAACGGCCTGGGCATGGGCGTGTCCGTGCTCATTATCCTGACCCTCTCCAACATCTTCATCTCCCTGCTGCGCAAGATCATTCCCAACGAAGTGCGTATCGCCTGCTATATCGTGGTCATCGCCGGCTTCGTCACCTGCGTGGATCTGCTGCTCAAGGCGTTCGTTCCCGCCCTGTCCAGCTCTCTGGGCGTGTTTATCCCCCTGATCGTCGTGAACTGCATCATCCTCGGCCGTGCGGAGGGCTTCGCCTCCAAGAACGGCGTGGGTGCCTCTGCGGTGGACGGCATCTGCCAGGGCATCGGCTATACTCTCGTGCTGATCGTCATGTGCGTATTCCGTGAGTTCTTCGGCGCCGGCACGTTCGGCGGCGGTCTGCTGGGCGGCGGCGCACTGGGCAGCGCACCCGGCGTTGAGATCTTCCCCGCCGAGTACGGTGTCAGCGTGTTGACGCTGCCCGTGGGCGGCTTCCTGACCCTGGGCTGCCTCATCGCTGTGATGCAGTGGGCTCTGGCCAAGAGCGAAAAGAAAAAGGAGGCCAAGTAAGCTATGAGTGTGACTACCTTGCTCGCCATCTCTCTTGGCGCTATTCTGACCAATAACTTCATCTTCGCCCAGTTCCTGGGCATCTGCCCCTTCCTGGGCGTGTCCAAGAAGATCGACACCGCCGTGGGCATGGGCGCCGCCGTGACCTTCGTTATGGGTCTGGCCTCCGCCGTCTGCTTCGGCGTCAACAAGATCCTCATCGCCTTCGATCTGGGCTTCATGCAGACGGTGGCCTACATTCTGGTCATCGCCGCGCTGGTGCAGTTCGTGGAAATGTTCCTGAAGAAGAACATCCCCACCCTGTACACCGCGCTGGGCGTGTACCTGCCCCTGATCACCACCAACTGCGCCGTGCTGGGCGTCGCTCTGCTGAACACCCAGAATGAGTACAACTTCATTGAGTCCGTGGTCTACGGCATCACCGGCGGTCTGGGCTTCCTGCTGGCCATCTTCCTGTTTGCCGCTATCCGCGAGCAGCTGGAGGTCTCCAGTGAGAACCCCAAGGCCTTCGATGGCTTCCCCATCGCGCTGGTCACCGCCGGCCTGATCGCTCTGGCGTTCATGGGCTTCAGCGGCCTGAAGGTCTGGTAAGGAGGTAAGGAACTATGACTATTGTATACGCGATCGCCGTTCTGGGCGTACTCGCCATTGTGTTCGGTCTGATCCTCGCTGTTGCCGCTAAGGTCTTCGAGGTCGAGGTCGATCCCCGTCTGCCTGAGATCCAGGCATGTCTGGCCGGCGCCAACTGCGGCGGCTGCGGTTATCCCGGCTGCGGCGGCTGCGCCGAGGCCATTCTGGCCGGCAAGGCCCCCGTTACCGCCTGTGCTCCCGCCGGCCCCGAGAATGCCGCCAAGATCGCGGCCATCATGGGCATGGAGGCTCCCTCCGGCGACAAGATGGTGGCGCACGTGCTGTGCAATGGCGGCTGCAACGCCAAGGATAACTTCGAGTACCGCGGAGTGAAGGACTGTCTGGCGGCCACCAAGGTCTGCGGCGGCGATGCCAAGGCCTGCCGCTATGGCTGCTTCGGTTTCGGCTCCTGTGTGGCGGCCTGTAAGTTCGACGCCATCCATGTCATCGACGGCGTGGCCGTTGTGGACAAGGAGAAGTGCACCAACTGCGGTGCCTGCCGCGCTGCCTGCCCGCATCACCTGATCGTGGAGGTGCCCTACAAGCAGAAGGTGTTTGTCAACTGCTCCAACAAGGACAAGGGCCCCGCCGTTACCAAGGTCTGCGCCAACAGCTGCATCGCCTGCGGCATGTGCGAGCGTACCTGTAAGTTCGACGCCATCCACGTTGTGGACAACGTGGCCGTCATCGACTACAGCAAGTGCAAGAACTGCACCATGTGCGCCAAGGCCTGCCCGCGCAACGCCATTGAGCCTATCCCCACGCCCGAGGAGAAGGAAAAGTTCAAGGCTGCGCAGAAGGCCGCTGCCGAGAAGAAGGCCGCCGCTGCCAAGGCTGCTGCCGAGGCCGCTGAGGCTCCCAAGGCGGAGTAACTCCCTGCAATACGCATCCCCCCGGCGTCAGCCGGGGGGATATTTCTTGCAAAAAAAGCAGGCACACTATGTGTGCCTGCTTTTTTTGCGTCTGAACATTATCCCGCCATGATCTCAAATTTGAGCACGCCCTCCGCCGCGGCGGCACGGGTCATCAGATCATCCAGCTCCTCGGACATATCGCCCGTCTCCGCGGAGATGGTCACGCCGGCGCAGCCGTTGGTGGGGATGGTCTGGTTGATGGTCAGGATGTTGGCGCCGGAATTGGCGAAGATGGACAGGTAGTTGGACAGCACGCCGGGGTTGTCCTTCAGCAGGGCATAAAAGGTGATGATATGCCCCGCGTGCATATTCTGGAAGGGCTGTACGGCATCCTTGTATTTATAGAAGGCGCTGCGGCTGATGCCCACCTGGCGGGCAGCGTCGCCCACGGTGGCAGCCTCGCCTACCTGCAGCATCCGTTTGGCCTCTGCTACCCGGAGAAAGACCTCCGGCAGAGCGTCGGCGGCGACTAAGTAAAATTTCTGTTTCTCCATATCGTTCCTCCTCGTGTCCGCCGCTTGCGAACAACTGTGTTCATATCATAGCACACCTGCTGGGAGAGCGCAAGAGGCTTTTTTGCGCCGTGACGGAAAAGTTGCGCCGCGCCGCGGTTGTCCCTTTGTGTAGTTTGTCGGGGGCGTGGGCGAAAAGCCCTGGGGGGCAGTTGGTTTCACGGTTATTCAACAGCGTGTCGTCTGATAGGTGCGCACAGCAAATGAATATGCACGCAAGTATACACGCATAAGAGTAAAAGCCGCCTGATTATGTCTATTAGCTGTGTTTTTGCAACTTTTTACGAGAATTATCAGGTAACATAACGCTGGTGGAAAAAGGTGTGGAAACTGTGCAAAACCCTATACACAAAGGGCTGCGCCCGGTTGCGGCCGGGTTATTTTTTGTGTAAACCAGTCAATATTTCAGAGGACCTAACATTTCTTGCGGAAGCGGCGGGGAATGGGGCGTGTGGGCGCTTGCAAAACGCCTGCCGATACTATATAATGTATAATGAATTGTGATCGGTATACACCGGAGGATAGATATGGCAAAGAAAGCGACTTATGATAATGAAAGTATCTCCAGCCTGAAAGGGGCGGACCGGGTACGGAAGCGGCCCGGCGTCATTTTTGGCTCCGATGGGCTGGAGGGCTGCGAGCACGCGGTATTCGAGATACTGTCCAACGCCATCGACGAGGCCCGGGGCGGCCATGGCAAGCTCATCACCGTGACCCGGTTTGCCGACCGGTCCATCCAGGTGGAGGACCAGGGCCGGGGCTGCCCGGTGGACTGGAACGAAAAAGAGGGACGCTACAACTGGGAGCTGGTGTTCTGCGAGCTGTACGCCGGCGGCAAGTACGACAACGAGAACAGCGAGAACTACGAGTTCTCCCTGGGCCTGAATGGCCTGGGCTCCTGCGCTACCCAGTATGCCTCCCGCTATATGGACGTGACCGTCTGGCGCGACGGGAAGGAGTACCGCCTGCACTTTGAGCGCGGCGAGATCGTGGGCAAGCTGGAGGTCAGCGAACAGACCGGCAATAAAAAGCGTACAGGTACCACCATCCGCTGGCTGCCGGATCTGGACGTGTTTACCGACATCGATATCCCCGTGGACTACTACCGGGATGTGATGCGGCGGCAGGCGGTGGTCAACGCCGGCGTGACCTTCCGGCTGAAAAACGAGACAGCCGCCGGAAAGTACGAGACGGAGGAGTTCGTCTACGAGCACGGCATTGAGGACTACATCCGGGAGCTGGCAGGGCTGGACGCCCTGACGGAGCCGGTGTACTGGGAGGCGGAGCGCAAGGGTCGGGATCGGCCGGACAAGCCGGAGTACAAGGTGAAGCTCAGCGTGGCGCTGTGCTTCTCCAACAAGACGGCCCTGTGCGAATACTACCACAACTCCAGCTTCCTGGAACACGGCGGCAGCCCGGAGAAGGCCACCCGCTCAGCCATGGTGTCGGCCATCGACAAATACCTGCGGGACAACAACAAGTACGTCAAGGGCGAGGCCAAGATCACTTTCCCGGACGTACAGGACTGCCTGATCCTGGTCAGCAGCAGCTTTTCCACCCAGACCAGCTACGAGAACCAGACCAAGAAGGCCATCACCAACAAGTTCATCCAGGAGGCCATGACGGAGTTCCTCCGCAGCCGACTGGAGATATACTTCATCGAGAACCGTGACGCGGCGGAGAAGATCGCCGCTCAGGTGCTCATCAACAAGCGCAGCCGCGAGACGGCGGAGCGCACCCGCATCAACCAGAAGAAAAAGCTTACCGAGAAGATCGACATTGCCAACCGGGTGCAGAAGTTCGTGGACTGCCGCACCAAGGACGTGGAGCGCCGCGAGATATACATCGTGGAGGGCGACTCCGCCCTGGGCGCCTGCAAACAGTCCCGCGACGCGGAATTTCAGGGCCTCATGCCCGTCCGCGGCAAGATACTGAACTGCCTGAAGGCGGACTATCCCCGTATCTTCAAAAGCGACGTCATCACCGACCTGATGAAGGTGCTGGGCTGCGGCGTGGAGGTCAGCGGCAAGGCCGTCAAGGACCTGAACCAGTTTGACCTGAGCAACCTCCGCTGGAGCAAGGTGGTCATCTGCACCGATGGCGACGTGGACGGCTTCCAGATCCGCACGCTGATCCTGACAATGCTCTACCGCCTGTGCCCCACCCTGATCCGGGAGGGCTACGTCTATATCGCCGAGACGCCCCTGTTCGAGATCACCTGCAAAGAGAAGTCCGGCGAAAAGACCTGGTTCGCCTACTCTGAGAAGGAGAAGGCGGATATCCTGAAAAAGCTGGAGGGCAAGAAGGTCAATGTCCAGCGCTCCAAAGGGCTGGGCGAGAACGACCCGGAGATGATGTGGATGACCACCATGTCGCCGGAGACGCGGCGGCTTATCCGGGTGCTGCCGGAGGACGCCGAGGAGACGGCCCGGGTATTTGACCTGCTGCTGGGCGATAACCTGTCCGGCAGAAAGGACTATATCGCTGAAAATGGTTATAAGTACCTTGATATGATCGATGTAAGCTGACAAAGGCGTATCTCTTGCGCCAATACTTTGTTGCAGCGGCTTGCCATACACAAAGTATGGCTGCGCCCCTGCGCCTTGTCTTGGCGGAAGATCTGACGCCTTTGCCGATGCTCCGGACATCTGCTCCGTGCAAAGCTATAAAGAAAAGGCCTGCGGCAGCAGGCTTTAGACAGTGAAAGGACACCGTTCCTATGGCAAAAAAGAAAACCGAGGAAAAAGAAATACGGCACGCGGGCGATCCCAACGTGATGGGCCTGCGGGGTGCGGTGGTGGAGCAGCCCATCACCGCCACGCTGGACGAGAACTATATGCCCTACGCCATGTCGGTCATCGTCAGCCGCGCCATCCCGGAGATCGACGGCTTCAAGCCCTCCCACCGAAAGCTGTTGTACACCATGTACAAAATGGGCCTGCTGACCGGCAGCCGCACCAAGAGCGCCAACATCGTGGGCCAGACCATGCGCCTGAACCCCCACGGAGACCAGGCCATCTACGAGACCATGGTCCGCCTGGCCAAGGGCAACGAGTCCCTGCTGCACCCCTTTGTGGACAGCAAGGGCAACTTCGGCAAGGTGTACTCCCGGGACATGGCCTATGCCGCCAGCCGGTACACCGAGGCCAAGCTGTCGCCCATCTGCACCGAGCTGTTCCGTGATCTGGACTGCGATGCCGTGGACTTTGTGGACAACTACGACAACACCACCAAGGAGCCGGCGCTGCTGCCCACCACCTATCCCAATGTGCTGGTGTCCGCCAACCAGGGCATCGCCGTGGGCATGGCCAGCCAGATCTGCGGCTTTAATCTGGGTGAAGTGTGCGATACCACCATCGCCTATCTGAAAAACCCCGCCCACGATATCGCCTCCACGCTGCTGGCACCGGATTTTCCCACCGGCGGCCAGATCATCTGTGACGGCGACGATCTGCGGGCCATTTACAGCACCGGCCGCGGCGGCCTGAAGGTCCGCGCCCGATGGCGCTACGACAAGAAAGAAAACGTCGTCGAGGTGTACGAGATCCCCTACTCCACCACCATCGAGGCCATTCTGGACAAGGTGGCGGAGCTGGTGAAAGCCGGCAAGGTCAAGGAGATCGCCGATATGCGCGACGAGACGGACCTCAGCGGCCTGAAGCTGGCCATCGACCTGAAGCGTGGCGTGGACCCGGACAAGCTTATGGCCAAGCTGTACCGGCTGACGCCTCTGCAGGATACCGTCAGCTGCAACTTCAACATCCTCATCGCCGGTATGCCCCGCGTGCTGGGCGTGGGCGGAATCCTGGAGGAGTGGACCGCCTGGCGCACTGACTGCGTCAAGCGCCGGGTGTACTTCATCCTGAATAAGAAAAAGGAAAAGCTTCACCTTTTGCAGGGTCTGAAGCGCATCCTGCTGGACATCGACCGGGCCATCCAAATTATCCGTGAGACGGAGGAGGAAGCCGAGGTCATCCCCAACCTGATGATCGGCTTCGGCATCGATCAGGTGCAGGCGGAGTACGTGGCGGAGATCAAGCTGCGGAACATCAACAAGGAGTACATCCTCAAGCGGGTGGCGGAGACCAGCGCCCTGCAGGACGAGATCGAGGACCTGGAGGACACCCTGGCCAAGCCGGGCCGCATCCGCAAGATCATCATCAACGAGCTGGAGGACGTGAAGAAGAAGTACGCCGTGCCCCGGCGGACGGAGATCGTATACAGTCACGAGATGCCGGAGGAGCCGGACGAGGAGCCGGTGGAGGACTACCCCGTCCACCTGTTCCTGAGCCGGGAGGGCTATTTCAAGAAGATCACGCCCCAGTCCCTGCGGATGTCCGGCGAGCAGAAGTTCAAGGAGGGCGACAGCCTGCGGCAGTACTTCGAGGCCGCCAACAGCACGGAGCTGCTGCTGTTCACGGATAAGTGCCAGGTGTACAAGACCCGTGCCAGTGAGTTCGGCGAGACGAAGGCCTCCGCCCTGGGCGACTACCTGCCCGCCAAGCTGGGCATGGACGCCGGCGAGAATGTGATCTGGCTGTGCCTGCCGGGAGATTACAGCGGCAGCCTGGTGTTTTTCTTTGAGAACGGCCGTGCCGCCCGTGTGGCGCTGAGCGCCTACGCCACGGTGTCCAATCGGCGGAAGCTCACCGGCGCCTACTGCGACAAGTTCCCGCTGGTGTGCGCCGTACACCTGACGGAGGATACGGAGCTGGCGCTGGAGACCAACGAGCCCCGGGCCCTGCTGGTGCACACGGCGCTGCTCGCGCCCAAGACCACCCGTTCTACCCAGGGCGTGCAGGTGATGAACATCAAGCCCAAGTACCGGCTGGAAAAGGTGCTTCCCGCGGTGGAATGCGGCATCGTCAACGGTGCCCGCTACCGGACGCGGACCATCCCCGCGGCGGGTGCGCTCCTGAAGCCGGAGGACAGCGAGGAGAAGCAGCTGGAGCTGCTGTAACGAGACGGAAAGGAGGGCACGGGCATGGTAAAGAGATGGTGCGCGGCGCTGCTGTGTGCGCTGCTGACGGTGTCGCTGACCGGCTGCGGCAGCCTGCTGCATCGGGAGTGGTACGAGGTCAAGGACCACAGCCCTACCTATTACGAGGGCGAGGGCCGGGACGTGCTGCGGGCGGACACGTATCAGGATCTGGTGAACAATATCCTTATCTTTGTGGGCAACCACGCGGAGGAGGGGACCATCTGGCTCTATTACGCCCAGGAGGGGCTGGATGCCGGCGACGCGGCGGAAAAGGCCTGCCGCGAGGTGGAGAAGGACACGCCCATGGGCTCCTATGCGGTGTCCTATATCCAGTACACCGTGGACGATTCCGCCCGGAATTACAGCGAGATCACCGTGACCATCGGCTATAAGAAGACCGAGCAGCAGCTCATCGACATCGTCCATGCCACCAATGTCTCTGCTCTGCACGATCTGCTGACCGAGGCGGCCCAGGCGGGCAAAACGGAGCTGGTGGTGCAGCTGAGCGCCTTTGAAGGACAGTCCTATCAGGTGCAGCAGACGGTGTACCAGGTGCAGAGCGCCATGGGCGGCAGCGGCTGGGTGACGAATTTCTATCCCAACGCCGCCAATGCCGGCGTGGTGGAGATCCTCATGCGGTAGCCCATGCCGCGGCGGCAGCGTTTTTACAAAAAGCGAAAATGCAGGGTTGACAAGCAGCGTGTTTTCTGCTATAATCTACCTTGCGTTTGCGGGCGTAGCTCATCTGGTAGAGCGCGACCTTGCCAAGGTCGAGGTAGCGAGTTCGAGCCTCGTCGCCCGCTCCAAAAAGAAACACCATCCGTCAGGATGGTGTTTTCTTTTTGAAATGCCGCGGGCAGGCTTGAACTTGCTGCCTCGACCTGCGCGCAGCGCGTTAAATCAAGAGGTCCGGCAGGGCTCCTGCGAATGGCTCTGCCATTCGTGGGATGCCGGTAGCGAGTCGAGCCTCGTCGCCCGCTCCAAAAAAGAAAGACACCCACATGGGTGTCTTTCTTTTTTGGAGCAGCACTTTTGCTACGCAAAAGTGGTCGCCTGCGGGCGGGTGATTGAACGCGAGTGGGGGAACCCGTCAAAGGTTCCCCCCTCACACTCCCCCTTCCTTGCGGTATCAGGAAAAACACGCTGCCTCGACCTGCGCGAAGCGCGTTAAATCCAGCGCTATGAGAGCTCCCCGTGCGGGGATCTGTTCATAGAGGAATACAAAACAAGGGCCGCCCAAAAGGGCGGCCCTTGTTTTCTTACAGCTTTGTCACCATGGGGATGATCATGGGGCTGCGCTTGGTGTGCTTATAGAGATAGCTGCTCACGGCGGAGCGCACGGTGCGGCATACGTCGCCCTCGTCCCGGCGCTTCTTGGCGGACATTCCATCCACCGCCTCCGTGGCCACCCGGCGCATATCCTCCAGCAGCTCCTCGGACTCCTTCACGTACACGAAACCGCGGGTGACGATCTCCGGCGGGCACAGCAGCTGGTGGTCGTGGCTGGACATGGGCAGCACGATGACCACCATGCCGTCCTCCGCCAGCAGCTTCCGGTCGTTCAGCACCACGGCGCCCACTTCGCCCACGCCGCCGCCGTCCACGAACACCTCGCCGGCGGGCACGGTGGTCTCGCACTTGATGTGCTTGGTGGTCAGCTCGATGACGCTGCCGTTGTCGGCCACCACGATGCTGGTGGGAGCCATGCCCATGCTCTCCGCCACACGCTTGTGGATCTGCAGCATCCGCTGCTCGCCGTGCAGGGGGATAAAGAACCTGGGCTTCGTCAGCGCGTGGATGATCTTCAGCTCCTCCTGACAGGCGTGGCCGGACACGTGCAGCATATCCGCCTTGTCATACACCACGTCCGCGCCCTTGCGGAACAGCTCATTGATGACCCGCCCCACCGTCACTTCGTTGCCGGGTATGGCGCTGGCGGAGATGATGACCTTGTCGCCGGGGCCGATGTCCACCTGCTTGTGGGTGGAGAACGCCATGCGGTACAGGGCGCTCATTTCCTCACCCTGGGAGCCGGTGGTCACGATGACCTGCTGGTTCAGGGGCAGTCCCTTGATGCGGTTGATGTCCATCAGTGTGTTCTTGGGCACCTTCATGTACCCCAGCTCCGTGGAGACCTTCATGATGTTCTCCATGCTCCGGCCGGTAACGGCCACCTTCCGTCCGCAGGCCGCCGCGGCGTCCAGCACCTGCTGGATGCGGTGCACATTGCTGGCGAAGGTGGTCACGATGATCCGCTTGTCGCACCCGGTGAACTGCCGCTTGAACGTGGCGCCCACGGCGCGCTCACTCATGGTATAGCCCGGGCGCTCCACGTTGGTGGAGTCCGCCAGCAGCGCCAGCACACCTTGCTTGCCCAGCTCACCGAAGCGCGCCAGGTCGATGACCTCCCCGTCGATGGGCGTGGAGTCGATCTTGAAGTCGCCGGTGTGCACGACCGCGCCCATCCGCGTGTGGATGGCGAAGGCCACCGAGTCGGCGATGGAGTGGTTCACGTGGATGAACTCCACCTGGAACTTGCCTGCCCGCACCGTCTGACCCGGCTCCACGGTGATCAGCTTCGTAGAGCTGGCCAGCCCATGCTCCTGCAGCTTCAGCTTGATCAGCCCCGCGGTGAACCGCGTGCAGTAGATGGGCATATTGATTTGCTTGAGCACATAAGGGATGGCCCCGATGTGATCCTCATGCCCGTGGGTGATGAACAGACCCCGCAGCCGGCTGCGGTTTTTCACCAGATAGCTGACGTCGGGAATGACGCAGTCGATGCCGTACATATCGTCGCCGGGGAAGGCCATGCCACAGTCCACCACGATGATGTCGCCGCCGTACTCATAGACGGTCATGTTCTTGCCGATCTCATTCAGACCGCCAAGGGGAATGATCTTGAATTTTTCTGCCATAAAAGAATAAATGCTCCTTTTCAGATAAGATAGAGCGCGTCGCGGCGGGTAAAAATGACCGCACGGAAACAAAGGCGTTCTGCCCCGCCCGCCTGCCCTGCATCGCAGGGGGAGGGAACAGTCTGTCGCCCGTCGTCAGCACTCGATATAGAGGGGAACGCCCTCGTTTGCTATATTGACCGCGGCATCCACGCACCGCGAAACAACCAAAAAATACGTGCCGTATTCAGCACTTTTCACAAAGTATACCACAGTTTTTCCCGTTTGTACACCCCCAACTTGCCGACGGCATTTGATGGTATTTGACACCCGCCGCCCCGCCGGGAAAATTCCCCGCTGATTTCCCGAAAAGCGTATTGTCCCCGCCCGGCTTTCGTGCTATAATAAACTACTCTCAGTATGGAGTAGTATCCCCGGCGGGAAGGAGGCGCGTTCCCTTGAGCAAGAAGATCATACGCGGATTTCGTACCAATATGACGCTGTACAGCCTGTGCCTCATCGCCTTTGTGGCGGTGACGGTGCCCTTCCAGCCGCTGCTGGCGGCGGCGGAGGGTCTGGTGGCCCTTCTGGTCATCCTGGTGGGCCGCCGCCGCAACAAGATGGCCCAGGCCTCTGTCCGCCAGTACATGGACCGCGTCTCCGGCGGTATGGATACCGCCCGGTCCAGCAATATGCTCTACGCGCCGCTGCCCATGCTGGTGTTCGATGTAGCCACCGGCGAGATCCTGTGGTGCAACGATATGTTCACGGACCTGACCGGCCTGAAGGATAAGATCTTTGAAACGGCGGTAGACGCCGTGATCCCCGACTTCACCTACCGCTGGCTGCTGGACGGCAAGCGTGAATATCCCGAGCAGTTCCGCTGGAACGACCGTATCTACCGCGTCTTCGGCGCCCTGAGCCGCCCGGAGCCGGAGGGCGGCGACCAGCCCACCCTGGCCACCACCTACTGGATGGACATCACTGAGGCTGAGCAGATGCGCCAGACCCTGGAGCTGACCAAGCCCCTTATGGCCATCCTCATGGTGGATAACTATGAGGAGCTGATGAAGGCCTGCCCCGAGAATAAGCGCTCGGCGCTGCTGGCCGCGCTGGAGGAACAGCTGAATAACTGGGCCGCCGGCTCCGGCGGGCTGCTGCTGGGCTACGACCGCGACCGTTACCTCTACCTCTTCGAGGAGAAGGACTACACCGGCTACACCGAAAGCAAGTTCGACGTGCTGGAAAAGGTCCGTCAGGTCCAGGCCGGCGAGGGTGTGTCCGCCACGCTGTCCATCGGCGTGGGCCGGGACGAGGACAGCTTCGAGCAGCTGTTCAAGAACGCCTCCCTGGCGTTGGAGATGGCCCTCTCCCGCGGCGGCGATCAAGCTGTGGTCAAGGACCGTGTGAACTTCGAGTTCTACGGCGGCCGCAGCAAGTCTACCGAAAAACGTACCAAGGTCAAGTCCCGCGTCATGGCCAACGCTCTGGGTGAGCTGATCGACGATGCCAAGCAGGTGTACGTCATGGGTCACAAATACGCGGATATGGACTCCCTGGGCGCCGCCGTGGGCATCTGCTGTATCGCCCGCAAGCGCGGCAAGCCCTGCCAGATCATCATCGACACCGAGAACAACGCCGCTCACCCCATCCTGCGGCGTCTCTCCGAGCAGCCTGAATACGCCAATACCGCCATTTCCGGCCAGGATGCCTTTATCAAGTGCCAGCCCGGCTCCCTGCTGGTGGTGGTAGACACCAACCGCCCCGAGAGCGTGGAGTCCGAGGAAATGCTGGAGACGTGCAACCGTGTGGCGGTCATCGACCACCACCGCCGCGGCAGCAGCTACATCGAGAAGATGGCCCTGAACTACCATGAGCCCTACGCCTCCTCCGCCAGCGAGTTGGTGGCGGAGCTGATGCAGTATCTGGTGGAGCCGTCTGACGTGCTGAAATGCGAGGCCGAGGCCCTGCTCTCCGGTATCGTGCTGGATACCAAGAATTTTACCAACCGCACCGGCGGCCGTACCTTCGAGGCGGCGGCCTACCTCCGCCGTCTGGGGGCCGATACCCAGGATGTCCAGCGGATGTTCCAGGGGGACCTGAACTCCATGATCGCCCGCTACGACATTATCCGTCAGGCAGAGCTGTACCGCGACGATATCGCCGTGGTGGCCCTGGATGAGGAGTGCGACCGCGTCACCGCCGCCAAGGCGGCCGATGAGCTGCTGACCCTCAAGGGCATCCGTGCCAGCTTTGTGCTGTATAAAAAAGGTGACGGCGTGTATATGTCTGCCCGTTCTCTGGGCGAGGTCAACGTCCAGGTGATCCTGGAGGCCTTGGGCGGTGGCGGCAACTCCACCACCGCCGGCGGCCAGGCGGACAACATCACCGTGGCCGAGGCCAAGGCAAAGCTGCTGGAGGCCATCGACAAGTATTTTGAAAATTAAGGTAAAGGAGATACAGATATGAAAGTCATTCTCAAGCAGGACGTCAAAGGCAAGGGCAAGAAGGGCCAGATGATCGAGGCCGCCGAGGGCTACGCCCGCAACTTTCTGATCCCCAAGGGCATGGCTGTGGAGGCCACTGCCGACGCCGTCAACACCATGAACCTCCAGGCCAAGGCCAAGGCCAAAGCCGACGCCGAGGCCAAGGCCGAGGCACTGGCCATCGCCGAAAAGCTGAAGGCCTGCCAGGTGAAGATCGCCGCCAAGGGCGGCGAGGGCGGCAAGCTGTTTGGCGCCATCACCGGCGCCGCCATCGCCGATGCCCTTCAGGCCCAGCACGGCCTGACCATCGACGGCAAGAAGCTGGTGCTGGACCAGCCCATCAAGAGCTTCGGCAGCTATGAGGTCAAGGCCAGGCTGGGCTACGAGGTCTCCGGCACCGTGTACGTCCACGTCATCGAAGAGAAATAAGCGGGGAAAGCACCGCGCCGCAGGCGCGGCTATTACCGTAATTTTGAAAGGAGGTCTTCCCATGGCCAACAACACCGACGCCCTGCTGACGCCGTCCATGCCCCATTCCCCTCAGGCGGAGCAGGCGGTGCTGGGCTCCATGCTCATCGACGCCGACTGCGTCAAGGACGTGATGGACAAGCTGCAGGCCCAGGATTTCTATCTGCGGACCAACCGGGAGATCTTCGAGACGATCTACCATATGTTCGTCTACTCCCAGCCCATCGACGGCGTCACCGTGGCCGGCGAGCTGGAGAAGAACGGACTGTATAACGACAATACCCGTTCCTATCTGCTGCAGCTGATGGAGGTCACCCCCACCAGCGCTAACGTCATGGAGTACGTCCGCATCGTGCAGGACAAGTCGCTCATGCGCCAGGTGGCCCAGGCCGCCGGCAGCATCACCGCCATGGTGCAGGAGGGCGGCGGCGCCGCCGGCGATATGCTGGAAGCCGCCGAGCAGCAGATCTACGCCATCCGCCGGGGCCGCAGCGCCCAGGGGATGGTGACGGTGGGAATGGTGCTGGGCGACGTGATGAGCCAGTTGGCCGAGCTGTCCGCTAACGGAGGCCGGACCGTGCCGGGCCTGTCCACAGGACTCTCCGCTGTGGATGCCAAGATCAACGGCATGAACAAGTCCGACCTGCTCCTGCTGGCCGCCCGTCCCGGTATGGGCAAGACCAGTATGGCCCTGAATGTGGCTCTGTCCGCCGCCCGCGAGTCCGGCAAGACCGTGGCCATCTTTTCCCTGGAAATGTCCAAGGAGCAGCTGGTCACCCGCCTCATCGCCAGCGAGGGCCTGGTGGAGAATCAGCGCTTGATCACCGGCAACCTGCGGGAGAGCGACTGGCAGCGCATCGCCGAGGCCGCCTCCGCCCTCAGCCGCATGGACATCCGTATCGATGATAACCCACTGCTGACCGTGGCGGATATGAACGCCAAGTGCCGCCGCCTGGAAAATCTGGGCCTGGTGGTCATCGACTATCTTCAGCTGATGACCTCCGCCGGCGGTAAGGGCTATTCCGGCGAGAACCGCCAGCAGGCGGTGTCCGACATCAGCCGTATGCTGAAGATCATGGCCAAGGAGCTGCAGGTGCCCGTGCTGTGCCTGAGCCAGCTGAGCCGTGCCAATGAAAAGCGCGAGGATAAGCGCCCCATGCTGTCCGACCTGCGCGAATCCGGTGCCATCGAGCAGGACGCCGACATCGTCATGTTCCTCTACCGGGACGACTACTATAACAGCGATGCCGAGAAGCGCAACGTGGCCGAGTGCATCGTAGCCAAGAACCGCCACGGCGAGACCGGCAAGGTAGAACTCCGCTGGATGCCCGAGTACACCGCCTTCGGCACGCTGGAGACCCGCTATGACGAGGATGAGTGAGCCCCTGGACCTGACCGCGTGGATGACGCGCTGGCGGATGCTCCCGCCCCCCGGCGGGCTGATCCTCTGCGCCGTGTCCGGCGGCCGCGACTCCGTCTGTCTGCTGGACTGCCTGTGGAAGCTGGGTCGGGCCCGCGATTTCCGCGTGGCTGCCGCCCACCTGAACCACGGTATGCGTCCCACGGCCCAGCGTGACGAGGACCTGGTCCGCGCCCTCTGCGCCGAACGGAACATTCCCTTCTACACCGAAACGGTGGACGTCTACGCCCTGTGCGCCGTCTGGCACCTGACGGTGGAGGAGACGGGCCGCCGCGCCCGCTACGACTTCCTCCGCCGCACGGCGGATGCCCTTGCCGCGGATTTTATCGCCACCGCCCACCACCGCGACGACCAGGCCGAAACGGTCCTGCTGCAATTGCTTCGCGGCACCGGCCCCCAGGGGCTTACCGGCATTCCCCCCGTCCGTGACGGCATCATCCGCCCCCTACTGGATACGCCCCGCGCCGCTATTGATGACTACATCGCGGCGCATGGCCTTCCCTACGTCACTGACGAGACGAACCTGGACACCCACTACGCCCGCAACCGCCTCCGGCTGGACATCATGCCCCAGCTGCTGGCGATCAACCCCGCCGCCGTGACGCATATCACCCGCACGGCGGACATCCTGCGCGCTGAGAACGACCTCCTGGACGCCCAGGCCGCCGCCCTCCTGCCGCCGGAGGGCACGACGCTCCCCTGCGCCGCGCTCCTCTCCGCGCCGGAGGCTCTGCGCCCCCGTATGCTTCGCCTGCTGACGGACCGTCTCGGCGTGGGCAAAAAGGACTTCACCGCCGCCCACTACCGGGCGCTGGAGGACCTCTGCCGCACCGGCGGCGCGCTTTCCCTGCCCGGCGGCGCGTCCGCCGTCTGCCGTGACGGCGCCCTGACCCTCTCCGACGCGCCCGCCCCACTGGACGAGGCGGCGCTCCGCCCCGGCGATAACCTCGCCGGCCTCTGGCGCATCACCCTCTCTGACGCGCCCGTCCCCGACGCCCTGGCACTGCGGTCCGGTCCCTGGACCGTTCGGCCCTGGCGCCGCGATGACCGCCTGACCCTGCCCGGCAGCCGCGGCAGCCGCAGCCTCAAGCGCCTGTTCGCCGAGCGCGGCATCGCCCCGCCGGAGCGCGATACCTGGCCCGTCCTCTGTCTGGCGGGCCGCCCCGCCGCCGTCTGGCGTGTGGGCATTGACCAGAAAGCCCTGCCGGAGTGTTCCGGCAACACCATATACATCACCATCACAAAAAACAACGGAGGATAACAAGCAATGGCAAAGAGTAATATGGATCAGGATATCCTGAAGGTCCTGCTGTCTGAAGAGGAGATCAAGGCCCGCGTCCAGGAGCTGGGTGACCGGCTGTACGACAGATTTAAGGACAAGAACCCCATGTTTGTGGGCGTTCTCAACGGCTGCTTCATTTTCATGGCGGACCTGGTCCGCGCCGCCCAGCTGAAAAGCGAGGTGGAGTTCATCGGCCTCTCGTCCTATAAGAACGCCACAAAGTCCTCCGGCGTGGTGCAGATCACCCGCGACCTCCAGCGCGACATCAGCGGCCGCGACATCATCATCGTCGAGGATATTCTGGACTCCGGCAATACCCTGTATTTCCTGACCGAGTACCTGAAGACCAAGGGTGCCGCCTCCGTTACCATCGCCACCCTGCTGGATAAGCCCGCCCGCCGCGAAAAGCCCATCACCGCCGACTATGCCGGCTTCGAGGTCCCCGACGAGTTTGTGGTGGGCTATGGCCTGGACTACTGCCAGCAGTACCGGAATATGCCCTATATCGGCGTCCTCAAGCCCGAGGTCTACACCAAGTAAAGCGGCCCCCGCTTATGTGTCGCTCCAACCCCCCGCCCCGCGCCAAGGAAGTCTTGAAACGCAGTTTCAAGCGGCTTTCTTTGGTAGCTTTCTTTCAACGTTGAAAGAAAGCTACTCGCCGCCGGGGCGGCGAAACCCTGCACCCCACCCCATAGCATTTGAGAATAGGAAGTGAAGTATATGGAAAACAAAGGCGGAAAGCGCCTGGCCCCCACCGGCGAGCCGGTGAAAACCACACCTCCGGCTACCGCGGCCGACGAGGTAAAGACCCCCGCGGAGCAGCCCGCCCCCGCGGAGAGCGCCGCACCTGCTGCGGCGGAGACGGCGGCCCCTGCGGCCAAGCCCGCCAAAAGCCGCGGCCGCAGACTGTGGGACGACTACGGCTACCTGCTGGTGACGCTGGCGGCGGTATTCGTGCTGTTCAAGGTGCTGCTGCAGCTGGCCTATGTGCCCAGCGGCTCCATGGAGACCACCATCCCCACCAAGTGCCTGCTGGTGGGCTGGCGGCTGCCCTATGTGGTGTCCGATCCGGTGCCGGAGCGCGGCGACATCGTCACCTTCTGGGACGAGGAGCTGAACAAGGTCCTGGTGAAGCGCGTCGTCGGCCTGCCCGGCGAGACGATCTCCTTCAAGAACGGCTATACCTACGTCAACGGCGAGAAGCTGGACGAGAGCTATTTGCCCACCCAGGGCATCACCACCCTGCCGGACAGCATGGCCGACAAGACCTTCACCGTGCCGGAGGGCTGTATGTTCGTCATGGGCGACAACCGCACCGGCTCTAATGACAGCCGCCTGCTGGGCGAGCCTTATATTCCGATAGAGGCTGTCCAGGCGCGGATGCTGGTGGCCATCTCCGTGGGCAGTGACCAGAGCTGGCAGGGCATCCGCTGGATCGGCTGAGAAGGGAGACGGGGAGAAATGGAAAGAAGACGTTTCAGCGGCGTCATGCTGCTGTTCATCGTGCTGGCGGTGGTGCTCATCACCCAGGTGGTGGGCAACCTCGGCCGTTCCGGCGACGTGAGCTACAGCGATATGCGCGCCTATTTCACGGCGGAGAAGGTCAAGTCCTTCACCGCCACCGACACGCGCCTGGTGGCTAAGCTGCAGGATGGCTCCAGCGTCAGCTGCACCCTCCACAGCTTCGACACGTTTTATAACGACATGAACGATCTGGTGGTGTCCCAGGCGGAAAAGGGCGTCATCACCAGCTATGACTACGCCGCCGGCAACGAGAACAGCTGGCTGCGTACCCTGCTGCCCTATGTGCTGGCGGCCATGGCCTTCATCCTGCTGATGAACCTGATCGCCCGTATGGGCGGCATGGGCGGCGGCGCCGTCAACGATAAAATGGCCCGCTTCGGCGAGGCCCGTATCCAGGATATCCCCTCTGACGGCAAGAAGGTCACGTTCAAGGACGTGGCCGGTGCCGACGAGGAGAAGGAGGAACTGGAGGAGATCGTCCAGTTTCTGCGCGATCCCCAGCGCTATACCGAGCTGGGCGCGCATATTCCCAAGGGCGTGCTGCTGGTGGGCCCTCCGGGCACCGGCAAGACGCTGCTGGCCAAGGCCGTGGCCGGCGAGGCGGATACCGCCTTCCTGTCCATTTCCGGCTCCGATTTTGTGGAGATGTATGTGGGCGTGGGAGCCAGCCGCGTCCGCGACCTGTTCGAGCAGGCCAAGAAGCAGGCCCCGGCCATCGTTTTCATCGACGAGATCGACGCCGTGGGCCGTCAGCGGGGCAGCGGCCTGGGCGGCGGCCATGACGAGCGTGAGCAGACCCTGAACCAGCTGCTGGTGGAGATGGACGGCTTCGCCGCCAACGAGGGCGTGGTGGTCCTGGCGGCCACCAACCGCGTGGACATTCTGGACCCGGCGCTGCTGCGCCCCGGCCGGTTCGACCGCCAGGTGTTCGTGGGCCTGCCGGATATCAAGGGCCGCGAGGAGATACTGAAGATACACGCCAAGGGCAAGCCCCTGGCGGAGGATGTGGACCTGGGCTCCGTGGCCCGTGCCACCTCCGGCTTCACCGGCGCGGATCTGGAAAACCTGTTGAACGAGGCGGCGCTGCTGACCGGCCGCCGCGGCCAGCGCTTCATCACCGAGGAGGCCATCCACCAGTCGGTCATCAAGGTCATCGCCGGCCCGGAGAAGCACAGCCGCGTGGTGCCCGAGTCCGAGCGCCGGCTCACCGCCTATCACGAGGCCGGCCACGCCGTGGTCATGCAGGCCCTGCCGGACCTGGACCCCGTACACCAGATCACCATCGTCCCCCGCGGTCAGGCCGGCGGCATGACCATCTATCTGCCGGAGGAGGACCGTTCCTACCTGTCCCGCCGCTATATGCTGGACAGGGTGGCCGGCCTGCTGGGCGGCCGCGCCGCCGAGGAGATGATGCTGGGCGATATCTCCACCGGTGCTTCCAGCGACATCCAGCGGGCCACGGCCATCGCCCGCAAGATGGTGGGCACCTACGGTATGTCGTCCAGGCTGGGCAACGTGGCCTTTGACGCCGGCACCGACGAGGTGTTCATCGGCAAGTCCATGGCCCACACCCGCCCCTACTCCGAAAAGACGGCGGCTGAGATGGACGCGGAGATCCGCGCCATCATCGACGAGGCCTACGAAAAATGCCGTGAGATATTGGCCCGGTACAAGACGGAGCTGACGGCGGTGGCGGAGTATCTGCTGGAGCATGAGACCATGGACGGCGAGGTATTCAAAAGCTACTTTACCGATCATGAATAGCGCATCTGCACGCACAAAAGTGAACACAAAGAGTACAATAAACGTACAGAAAAGTGAAGCAAATGTTCGAAAAATCAAGTGGAAAACCCGGGTTCACTTGTGCAAAACAGCGCTTTGCTTATGGAAAACCGGAAAAGGCGGGCGCTGTGGCGCCCGTCTTTTGTGCATAATAACGAAGAAATGCGTCCGCCACCGGGGGACAATTCCCGTGTTCGCCTCACCAGGAATTTCCAGAAAACGTTACCGGGAAAAATCAGGTGGATTTCAAACGGACGTGTACAAAAAATACATAAAACAGGCACGTTTTGCACAAAAACGAAACCGGTCTCCTGCCAAAAAGTCATAAATCCAAAACCGACCCGCCGCGCGCAAAATGGAACAGTATGCCGCAAAAAGTCGTTTGTCCGCCGAGAGAGGACAAAAACGCGTAGCAGGCCTGTGTGCGCTGTCCACGGGAGAACGAGAAAGCCGGTATTTTTAGAGGTTGTTACAATTGTCTTTGCTGCATTTTTCCGTTAAAATACACATATTCTGTGGGCGGTCGGCAAGAGCCTGGCCGTCCCAAGGGAAATTTAGGAGGAACTACCATGAAAAAGTTTTTAGCAATGATGCTGGCGCTGGTCATGGCTCTGTCTCTGGTGGCCTGCGGTGAGCAGGGCGACAGTCAGAAGGGTGATGATTCCGCTTCCGGCGACAAGGTCGTCAAGATCGGCGTGTTTGAGCCCACTTCCGGTCAGAACGGCGGCGGCGGCAAGAAGGAGATCCTGGGTGTTGAGTATGCCCACTCCCTGAAGCCCACCGTTACCATCAACGGCGAGGAGTACAGTGTGCAGCTGGTCTATGCGGACAATGCTTCCGACCAGGCTAAGGCACCCACTGCCGCGCAGACCCTGATTTCCCAGGGTGTGTCTGTGGTGATCGGTACATATGGTTCTGCTTGCGCGATTGCTGCCGGCCCTCTGTTCGAGAGCGCTAAGATCCCTGCCATCGGCACTTCCTGCACCAACCCCCAGGTGACTGCGGGCAATGACTACTACTTCCGTGTCGGCTACATTGATCCGTTCCAGGGCGCTGTGATGGCCAACTTTGCGTTCAATGAGAAGGGTAGCAGCAACTGTGCCCTGATCATCGAGTCCGGCGATGACTACTCCGCTGGTTTCGGCAACTACTTCCGTCAGGAGATGGAGCGTCTGGGCGGCAAGGCTACCACTCTGGAGTTCCAGAAGGGCGAGGCTGACTTCTCCACTATCATGGCTTCCATCAAGTCCGAGGGTTACGACGGCATCTTTGCTCCTGTTTCCATCGAGACCGCGGCTATGATTATCTCTCAGGCCCGCGATGCCGGCATCACCTGCCCCATCATGGCTGGCGATACCTGGGATGACATCTCCATCGCCCAGCGTACCGGCAGCAAGGCTACCGATATTTACTTCTCCGCTTTCTTCGATGCCGCCGATACCACCAATGAGGCCGGTAAGGCTTTCGTGGACGGTTTCACCAAGTGGGTGGCTGAGGATGCGACCCGCGTGGAGAACAACGGCGGTGTGTCCGACGTTATCTCCAGCGTGACCCCCTGCGGCTATGACGCTTACATGGCAGCTGTGGGCGCGATCGAGGCGGCCCAGTCCACTGACGGCGCCACCATCCGCGATGCGCTGGCAACTCTGGAGATCTCCGGCCTCATCACCGGTGACCTGAAGTTCGACGAGAACGGCGACGCTATCAAGAACTACGCGGTTATCAAGACCATCGAGAACGGTGAGATTGTGTACTTCAGCACCTTCAACGGTTTGGAGTAAAAGACGGCATACGTCGAGTCTGAGACGAACCTCATTGTAGGATAACAGCCATTGTGGGGGGAGCGTGCGCTCCCCTCACAATGCAACTTTCATGACTCTTGCGTTTTTGGATGCCGATGGCATCGCCCCCGGTCTCCGAAAGCGCAAGATTCATATAAGGAGGATGCTTTACTTATGCATGACGCAGCGTATTATATCGACTTGCTGCTCTCCGGCGTAACGGTGGGCAGCCTGTATGCGCTGATCGCTATCGGCTATACGATGGTGTATGGCATACTGCGTCTGATCAACTTCGCACACGGTGACATCTTTATGATGGCGGGCTTCTTTATGGTGTATGCCGCCACCTGGATGCCGATGGCAGTGTGTATTCCCCTGGTACTTATTGCCACAGTGGCGTTGGGTGTTCTGATCGAAAAGGCGGCATACAGCCCCCTGCGTACCGCGCCCCGCATGTCAGTGATGATATCGGCCATCGGCGTCAGCTATCTGCTGCAGAATCTGGCCACCTATATCACCGGCGGTATCGCCCGTGCGTATCCCGACATCCCGTTCCTGACTCAGGTGATGCAGGTGGGCAGTCTGAATGTCAAGCGTATCACCATTATCACCCCCATTTTGACTATCTTGCTGGTGGTGGTGCTGGTCATTCTTATCCAGAAGACTAAGATCGGCATGGCCATGCGTGCGGTATCCCGCGACTTTGAGACGGCGCAGCTCATGGGCATCAAGATCAACAGCGTTATTTCCGTGACCTTTGTTATCGGTTCGCTGCTGGCGGGCGTGGCCTCTATTCTGTACTTCTCCAACTATGGTCAGGTCAGCCCCATGATCGGCGCTATGCCTGGCCTGAAAGCCTTTGTAGCAGCGGTGTTCGGCGGTATCGGCTCGATCCCAGGTGCGGTGATCGGTGCGTTTATCATCGGTATCTGCGAGTCGCTTATCAAGTCCAACGCCGATATGGCCGTGTTCAGCAATGCCTTTACGTTTGCACTGTTGATCGTGATCCTGCTGTGCAAGCCCAACGGCTTGTTCGGCGAAAAACTGACGGAGAAGGTGTGAGATATGAAGAACAATAAGAAAAGAAATCTGTTGCTGTCTCTGATCCTCGCCGCCGTCTGCCTTGCTTTCCTGCTGTATGTGGACAAGTTCCAGCACTATTCCATGTTGGCGACCGTGCTGAAAAAGGGCGCGATCTACTCCCTGGTGGCAGTGTCGTTGAACTTGCTGAACGGCTTTACGGGTCTGTTCTCTTTGGGACAGGCGGGCTTTATGATGATCGGTGCGTATACTTATGCAATCCTGACTATTCCCGTGGCTTCCCGCGCTGCCGTGTATCAATATTTTGACGGCGGTATCGTGCAGTTCTGCCTGCCCATGGTGGTGGGTCTGATCCTGGCCGGCGTGGTGCCGACGCTGTTTGCGTGGCTTATCGGCCTGCCAGTGCTGAAGCTGAAGTCCGATTATCTGGCCATTGCCACGCTGGGCTTTGCTGAGATCATGCGCGCTATCATTCAGTGGAACAAGGTGGGCCCGCTGACCAACTCCTCTAACCTGCTGCGGCAGTTCGCCAACTTCGACAGCGTGCTGTTCCCGTTCATTGTTTCCAGCATCTGCATCGCTATTATCGTGCTGATCATCAACTCTACCTACGGTCGTGCCTTCAAGGCGATTCGCGATGATGAGGTGGCGGCAGAAGCTATGGGTATCAATCTGGCCAAGCATAAGATGCAGGCGTTCCTGATCAGCTCCTTCTTTGCCGGTATCAGCGGCGCGCTGCTGGCCATGTTCCAGGCCAGTATCCAGGCCAACGCCTTCACCTCCACCATGACCTATGAGATACTGCTGATTGTAGTCATTGGCGGTATTGGCTCCGTGACCGGCTCCATTCTGGGCTCTTTCCTGTACATCGCCTGCTCCGAATGGTGGCTGCGTTTCCTGGATGACCCCATGCCCTATCTGGGTGTGAATATCCCATTCATGCGCGGCGGCTTCCGTATGCTGGTGTTCTCGGTGATCATTATGATCGTGGTGCTGTTCTTCCGCAAGGGCATCATGGGCGACAGGGAGTTCTCGTGGGATGCCATCATCAACTTCTTCGGAAAGCTGTTCAAAAAGAAGGATAAAGCGGCGAAGGAGGTGGCGTCTAAATGAGCAAGAACGTTCTCTCTGTTGAAAATGTCACTATGCAGTTTGGCGGCGTGGTAGCCGTGGACAATCTGAATCTGGAGGTCAACGAGGGCGAGATCGTGGCGTTGATTGGCCCCAACGGCGCTGGCAAGACCACAGCGTTCAATGTCATCACCGGTGTGTATGCGCCCAGCAACGGGCGGGTGCGCTTCAATGAGGCGTGCATCGTGCGAAACCATCCCACCGGCAAGATGAAGAAGATGTACAAGGGCGAGCACGCCGATATGTACACCGTCCAGTTCGCCCCGGAGGAGGCGCTGGACGACGAGGCGCTGAAGGCGTGGAAGGAGGGGCAGAAGGCGCTGGACGCCTATGCCTTTACCGACCATGTGCTGGCCCCCACGCCGGATAAGATCACGGCGCTGGGTATGGCCCGCACCTTCCAGAACATCCGCCTGTGGAAGACCCAGACGGTGTTCGACAATGTGCTCATCGCCAAGCATATGCGGCGCACCAGCAATCTGTTTACCGCGGCGTTCCACCTGAACGCCAAGGAGGAGATGCAGCAGCGCGCCGAGGTGCTGGAACTGCTGAAGGTGGTGGGCCTGGAGGATGTGCAGAACGAGCTGGCCACCAGTCTGCCCTACGGCAAGCAGCGCCGGCTGGAGATCGCCCGCGCGCTGGCCACTGAGCCCACGCTGCTGCTGTTGGATGAGCCGGCCGCCGGCATGAACCCACAGGAGACGCTGGAGCTGGCGGAGTTCATCAAGGAGATCCGGGATCATTTCCACAAGACGATCCTGTTGATTGAGCACCACATGGACCTGGTCATGGGTATCGCCGACCGCATTTATGTACTGGACTTCGGCAAGCTGATCGCCCAGGGCACACCGGACGAGATACAGAACAACGAGCGCGTCATCGACGCATACTTGGGGGTGGCAGAAGATGCTGAAGATTGAGAATTTGTGTGTGTCTTACGGTGGCATCAAGGCGCTGCGCGGCATCAGCCTTGAGGTACCCGACGGCAAGATTGTCACCCTGATCGGCGCCAACGGCGCCGGTAAGTCCACCACGCTGCGGACCATCTCCGGCCTTGTAAAGGCGGACAGCGGCTCCATCACCTATGACGGACAGGAACTGCTGGGCAAGCCCATCAACAAGATCCTGGAGGCGGGCATCGCCCAGTCCCCGGAGGGCCGGCGGGTGTTCGCCAACCTGACCGTGTTGGAGAACCTGAAGGCGGGCGCGTACCTGCGGAAGGACAAGGATGGCATCGAGAAGGACATCAAGTGGGTGTATGAGCTGTTCCCTCGGCTGGAGGAGCGCAACTGGCAGCTGGCCGGTACGCTGTCCGGCGGCGAGCAGCAGATGCTGGCCGTGGGCCGCGCGCTGATGAGCCGCCCCAAGCTGCTGATGCTGGATGAGCCGTCGCTGGGTCTGGCGCCGCTGGTGGTGCAGGGCATCTTTGATATCATCCGCACCGTCAACGAGCAGGGCGTCACCGTGCTGCTGATCGAGCAGAACGCCAACATGGCCCTGAAGATCGCGGACTACGCCTATGTGCTGGAGACGGGCAACATCACCAAGTCCGGCACCGGCGCGGAGCTGCTGGCGGACGAGTCCATCAAGGAAGCCTACCTGGGCAAAAAGAAGCATTGAGAAAAAAGAACCGCCTGCGGGCGGTTCTTTTTCATTGCCTTTTTTGCCAGAGACTGGTATAATGCCCTGAGTATCGACAGAAAAGGCGGTGTGCGCGGTGGAATACGCAATGATAGGGCTGGCGGCGCTGGCGGGCGGTGTGATCCAGCCGCTGACGGGCTTTGGCGCGGCGGTCATTATGATGGTGGCGGCCAGCGCGTTTTACGACATGACCATCGCGCCCACCATTGTGGCGCTGATCTGCATGGCCCAGTCCGGCACCATGACGTGGATGTACCGCAAGCACATCGATGTAAAGCAGATCGCGCTGCCCATCGGGCTGTACACCGTGTGCAGTCTGGTCATCATCAATCTGCTGGGGAATTTCGACCTGCACGTGCTGACGGCGCTGTTCGGGGCGTTCCTGATCGCGCTGGCGGCGTATTTCCTGTTTTTCTCCAAGCGGGTGAAGATGGAGCAGCCCAGCCTGACGGCGGGACTGGTATGCAGCGCGTTCTCCGGGTGCTGCGCCGGGGCGTTCACCATCGGCGGGCCTATGATGGCGCTGTATTTTGTGGCCATTGCCCGGAGCAAGGAGACGTATGTAGGCAATATGCAGTTCCTGTTCTTTACCACCAACCTCATCAACTTCACCATGCGGACGGTGCGGGGCTATTTCAGCGCGGCACTGCTGCCTATGGCGGGGCTGGGTATGGTGTGCATCCTGCTAGGGCTGTGGATCGGCACGCGGCTGAGCCGAAGGATGTCCGGCGACGTGGCCCGGCAGGTGGTGTACATCGGCGTGGGCGTCAGCGGCCTGGTGACGCTGGTGCAGGAGCTGCTGAAATAAGCAAAAAAGAAACGGCTCACGCCGTTTCTTTTTTGCTTATTTCCGGAGAAGCGTCTCCACCACGCCGTCCAGCCAGTGACCCTCGAACTGCTCGATGCAGCCGTCGTCGGTCAGCTTAGCCAGTGCCGGGGCGATGGGCATTTTCGCCAGCAGGGGGATGTGGTACGCCTTGGCGGCCTCCTCGGTCTTGCCTTCGCCGAAAATATAGAGTTTCTTGCCGCAGTCGGGACACTGGACGTAGCTCATGTTCTCCACCAGGCCCACGATGGGGATGTTCATCATTTGCGCCATCTTCACGGCCTTCTGCACCACCATGGATACCAGGTCCTGGGGGCTGGCCACAATGATGACGCCATCCACCGGTAGCGACTGAAACACGTTCAGCGCCACGTCGCCGGTGCCGGGAGGCATATCCACGAACATATAATCCACATCGTTCCACAGGGTATCGCCCCAGAACTGCTGCACCACGCCGCCGATGACCGGCCCGCGCCAGATGACCGGGTCCGTCTCGTGCTCCAGCAGCAGGTTCACGGACATCAGCTGTATGCCGGTGGCGGTGGTCACGGGCACGATGGCGTCGCCCTGCGCCACGGCCCGGCCGTGGATACCGAAGGCCTTGGGGATGGAGGGGCCGGTGATGTCCGCGTCCAGAATGGCGGTGCGGTAGCCCTCCCGCCGCAGCGCCACCGCCAGCTGGCTGGTGACCATGGACTTGCCTACGCCGCCCTTGCCGGACACCACGCCGTAGACCTTACCTACGCGGCAGCCGGGGCGGAGGGGCTTTTTCTCAAATACGTTGGCTTCCTTGCGCTCACCGCAGCTTTCGCCGCAGGTGCTGCAATCATGGGTGCAATCGCTCATAACAGGTTCTCCTTTTAAATATTCTCACAGCTCGTCCCCGGCGGTGTAGACATAGCCGCACAGGGGACATTTGGGGTAGTCGAAATCGTGGGCAAAGCCACATTTTGGGCACCGGCGCTGGTGCAGGCTTGGGTCGTTGCCGCTGGGCTGGGAAACGCCGCCGGTGAAGAATTCCAGCTTGCCGCAGGCGGGGCAGGCCATAATGGACACGTCCAGCGCACCGGCCATCAGGTTGGGCAGGTCGCCGAATATCCAGCTGGTCTTGCCCAGCTGCAGCTTGTGCTGGCCGACGAACTGCATGGCCGTGCCGCAGCGGAGACAGTCAAAGTGGGGCATGGCAGCCTCCTTTCGCTCTTTTATATATGGTATAGCACGATTTGAGGGGATTTGCAAGGGGGGGACGGAGTGCGGTGCCCTCTTGAGTACGTTGTAGGGGGCATCCGTTTGCCCTTTCGTAGGGGGCGATGCCCACATCGCCCCGCCGCACCTCTGTCCGGGCGGACAGAGTCGTCCGCTCCTACGCATTTTTATGCGGGACGCCGCACTCTGCGCGCCCTAAGGATGCTCTCTGGTTGACGCATATTCATCTATGATATAGTTAGCGTATCTGGCTGCCTGCCGTTCTCTGCCTACAGGCGTTAGTTGAATGTTATTGATCCATTGATAGTAATGCGTCAATTCATGGGCCAAGGAAAGAAGGATCGACGCCAGGGCATTGTCTTTCCCTAAATGGTTCGCTAATTCATTATAATCACCCGCTGCAATTCGGATATACGGCTCATCCAAGTATGAAAAAGGTTCAAAAAAGCTTCCTACTACATGATCGCCATCTTTTGTGCGAATGGTTTTTGCTCCTTTGACATAAACAACGACTCTTAGCGGAAAGTAATATTGGGTTCTCAGCCAAATCGCGAATTGTAAGCACGCACGTTTTACTTCGGGGTGCGTATTCCTGTCGTATCGAAATCGCAAGCCGGTTCTTCTGAGGGAATTATCTGGAAGGTTCTTTTCCCAATCAGTAATTGTCCAAATATGCATATCCCGACCTCACAGCTTCGTGACGGTCACGTTTTCCTTGCCTTGCAGATAGTCCATCTCCCGCTTCTGACAGGTGAACAGCAATATCTGGCGCCTTTGGCTTTCCTCCAGCAGATAGTCCAGCGCTGCGTGGAGCCGCTCGTCGTCGAAGGTCACCAGCGCGTCATCCAGAATGAGGGGCACCCGCTTGTCGGCGGGCAGCACCATGTCGCAGATGGCCAGCCGCACCGCCAGATACAGCTGGTCGGCGGCGCCCTGACTCAGCAGGCGGACGCTGCGACCCACCGGGTCGCCGGCGGGCTCGGCGGACAGGGAGAAGTCCCGGCTCAGCAGCACACGGTCATAGCGCCCGCCGGTGATGGCGGAGAAGATCTCCGCCGCCCGTGCGCCCAGCGCCGGGGAAAAGCGGTTCTGCAGCACGGTGTTGGCCTGTGACAGAGCGTCCATGGCCAGCGCGATGGCGTCGTACTCCCCCTGCAGGGCGCTCAGCTGTTCTTGCTTCTGCGCCAGCTGGGCCTCCAGATCGCTGGAGCGATCCAGCGCGCGGATGCGGCCGGTGAGGGTGTCGAACCGGGTGCGCTCCTGCGCCAGCAGCGTCTGTGTGCGCGCCAATTCCGCGGCGGCCTCCTCGCGGGAGAGCGCAGGGCGCTGGATAGAGCTTTCGGCGGCCGGCTGTTCCGGCAGCTGCGCCTGCAGGGCATCCCGGTACAGGGCGGCTTCCCGGGCCGTCTGCCGGGCGTCGGCCAGCGCGGTCTTGCGGCGCCGGGCGTCTGACAGGGCCAGCTGTATGCCGGACAGATCGGCAGCGGCGGGGGCGAAGACGCGTACCTGGGTCAGCAGATCCCGCAGCCGGCAGCGGCAGGCATCTTCGCTGTCCGCGGCGGAGACTTCCGCCCGGCGGGCAGCCTCGGCGGCCTCATCTGCCTGCTGCCGCAGGGGGAGATATTCTGCGATTTGGGTCTCCAGCGCGGCGCGCTGTGTTTCGGCGTATTTATGCCGTTCCACGATGGCCTGACGGCGGGACCTTGCAGCGAAGAGCGTGGCGATCATGCCCAGCCCCGCCATGCCGATGAACAGCCAAAAGGGCAGCGGCTGCTGCGCCCGGAACAGAAATGCCAGCGCAGCGGCGACCACGATCAGCGACGCGGGGAAGAGGACCAGGAGCAGAGAGGGAGTCCTATCGGGCTGGATGGCTTCGGCGCGCTGCCGCAGCTCCGGTTCTGCGGCGGGGTAAAGGGGGTGCTGTTCCAGAGCGTTCCGGGCCTGCTGCACGGTTTGCGCGGCCTTCTCCGCGGCGCTGCGCTTTTCCGTCAGGGCGGACAGCTCGCCGGGAAGTGCGGCGGCCTGACCCTCCAGCAGCGTCAGCGAGGCATCGTCCGGCAGGGCAGAGCAGTCGGCCGCCAGCGTGTCGGCCCGGGCCTGGGCGGTCAGTGCCGCCTGCGCCGCCTGCTGACAGGCGTCGGCCTGCTCCTGAGCAGCCAGCGCCTGCCACTGAGCCGTCTGCTGCCGCAGGTCGGCGGCGCGGCGCTCCAGAGCATCCAGCTCCCGGCGCGACTGCTGCGCCTGGTCGTTCAGCGCGTCCAGCTCCGCCAGCGCGGCGCGCAGCTGGTCGGTCTCCCGTTCCAGGGCGGGGATGAGCCCTGTCTTGTTGTGCCTGCGGCGGTTCAGCTGCTTTTTCAGGCGGTCGTAGGATTCGGTGTAGGAGGTGTCCTCCTCACCGGTGGTGATCAGGGCGGCGATGCGGCGCTCCAGCTCGGCGTCCTGGTCCACGGCCAGAGCGTTCTGGCCGATAAAGGCGCTGCGCTCAAACACCTCCCGGGGCACGCCCAGCAGCACCTCGCCGGCGTTCTGGCCGGTAATGCCCGGAACGGGCGTGCCGGTACCGGTGTAGGTGCAGGAAAACTCGCCCAGCGGTGATGCGGCGCGGCGTGTCTCCCGCAGCAGGGTGCAGGCATCCCCGTGCGTCGTCAGGTCCATGCGGCCCTGCATAGGCGCGCCGGTCCAGGGCGCATAGCGGTTCTTGTCCGCCAGCGGCCCGCGCTCGCGGGTGGACAGGCCGTACAGCATGGTGCGGATAAAGGCGCCCCAGGTGGACTTGCCGGTTTCGTTGGGAGCGTACAGCACATTCAGCCCCGGCGCGAGCGATAATTCGCTGTGGTCCAGTCGGCCGAAGGTGCCGGTCAGGTGCAGAATATCCACGGAGTCATCCTCCTTTAAAAGTTCATAAAATATTATTTAAAGTATAGCATGACTTGCGTTAAAAGTCATTACATTGCCGTATACAAAAAATTCGAAAAAATTTAAAAATAGTGTTGACAAATCCGGCCGCAAGTAGTATCATATCAACTGTTCCGCGGTTATGGGACGTGTACCTTGTAAATTAAACAACGAACGAAACGAAAAGCACCAGACGGGAGCACATTGTAAGATGTGCAACTGAGAACTTGGCGGAGCCGGGTTAAGTCAATTACCGGCAAAGCTAAGTATAAAAAGTTTTTGAAGCTATGACAAATAGCTCTGTAAAGATTAGCTCGATGGAGACATCGTGTTGATACAATTTATAGAGAGTTTGATCCTGGCTCAGGACGAACGCTGGCGGCGTGCTTAACACATGCAAGTCGAACGAGAATCTGTGGAAAGAGGATTCGTCCAATTGAAGCAGAGGACAGTGGCGGACGGGTGAGTAACGCGTGAGGAACCTGCCTTTCAGAGGGGGACAACAGTTGGAAACGACTGCTAATACCGCATGACACATAGGTGTCGCATGGCACTTATGTCAAAGATTTATCGCTGAAAGATGGCCTCGCGTCTGATTAGCTAGTTGGTGAGGTAACGGCCCACCAAGGCGACGATCAGTAGCCGGACTGAGAGGTTGAACGGCCACATTGGGACTGAGATACGGCCCAGACTCCTACGGGAGGCAGCAGTGGGGAATATTGGGCAATGGGCGCAAGCCTGACCCAGCAACGCCGCGTGAAGGAAGAAGGCTTTCGGGTTGTAAACTTCTTTTGTCAGGGACGAGTAGAAGACGGTACCTGACGAATAAGCCACGGCTAACTACGTGCCAGCAGCCGCGGTAATACGTAGGTGGCAAGCGTTGTCCGGATTTACTGGGTGTAAAGGGCGTGTAGCCGGGAGGGCAAGTCAGATGTGAAATCCACGGGCTCAACTCGTGAACTGCATTTGAAACTACTCTTCTTGAGTATCGGAGAGGCAATCGGAATTCCTAGTGTAGCGGTGAAATGCGTAGATAT